>ENA-OUOG01000031-OUOG01000031.1-marine-metagenome-genome-assembly--contig:-NODE-31-length-155091-cov-6.023520_pt1 | contig 155091 bp, 90 predicted proteins | sample MGYA00248635_ERZ508505 | MGnify/ENA primary metagenome ERZ508505 (study PRJEB26176, sample SAMN06267871) | marine metagenome | isolation source: Saanich Inlet, British Columbia, Canada | place: Pacific... | reverse complement strand
AGCACGAGTTTCGCGTAGTTGCGCCGCGTCGCGATGTCCACGCGCTTGACTTGGCCGTAGTCGATCAAACCCAGACGCCCACACGGCATGAGCAAAACGTTTCCCGGGTGCGGGTCGCCGTTGAAGGCGCCGTGGACAAAAATCTCCTCCGCGTGCACGTCGAGTAAAGTCCGCAGAGTCTCGCCGATGTTCACCAGCCGCGGCGACGGCGAGAAGTTTCTCTCGCTTTCTGTTTCTGTTTCTGTTTCTTTCACGGCCGATTCCAGTTCGCCTCGTTCCGATTCGTGACGAGAACCCGCGTATTTAAACGCGCGGCGCAGGTAGAACCGCGGCTTTCGCACCAAAGTGTCTGAGAGAGCGAGGAAAAAGTTGGCGCGCCTCGTCGCGCGCGCGTCGGCGTCGACGTCTTTTTTTATGAGCGACCCGGATTTAACCGCGTCGGTTTGTTTCCGTTCCAGCTCCGCCGGGTCCAGCCCGCGCGCTTTGGCGATTCGCGCGAACCGCTCGCGCACGCCGTCCACCAGTTTCGTACCAGGCAGCCGGGACATCACCAGCACTTCCTTCGTGCACAGGTTCTCGTACGGCACAGGGACGTCGATCTTGTTTTGCCACTTTGGAAGCAAGTTAGCGCGCGTCTCCTTGAGGTTCGCCGCCTCAGCTTCGTAATCAAACTCCGTTAAAAACTGCCGCTCGATCTCCTCCAGCGGCGGCGCGTGCTGCGGCATCGCCAGACGGCAAAAGTCGATGCACGTCTTGATGTCCGCGCGGAACCTACGTTCGATCCCGGGAGCCTGCACCTTGACGCACACCTCGTGGCCCCCGAGAGAATCCGACAGACGCGCGGCGTGCACCGTGCCGATGGACGCGACGCCGACGGGGGTCTCGTCCCACGACGCGAAAATCGCCGAATCTTTCGACGACGACGACGATTCCGACGACGACGACGACAGCCCGAGCTTTTCCGCGAGCGCCTTCTCGGCGATCGCGCGCGCCTCCCCCGGCGCCATCTCGCACGGCGCGGCGTCCTGCGTCTCCTTACACCACTCCAAGTACTGGCTCGGCACGAAGTCGTCGCGCGTCGAGAGGAGTTGCGCGTTTTTAAAGTAGAAACCACGCATCTTCAACACGAGATCCCGGATGGGCTTGGCGTGCTTGTCGTGGAGCGCGCCGTACGCGCGGTCCGCCTCGGAGTCGTCCAGCGGGATACCCGTCCACGCGGGGAGGTTCCAACCCCTCGCGCCCGCGTCCCGGTTCCGGAACTGCACCGCGCGGTACTCCAGGTACACCGGCAGGCAGTGGTACCAGAACGTCAGCGAGCGATGCGTGCCTTCGTCCTGCGACGAGCGGATGGCGAGGCCGGTGCCGACCGCGCCGAACGCCGCCGCCGCGCCGGCGGCGGCCTTCGCCAGGAGCCCGTGCGTCGCCAACGCCATCGTGGCGGGGGCGGGCGAGCGCGGGCGGGGCGGGGCGCCGCGAACGGACGTCGAGTGCCCGCGGCGCGTCTCTGCCGCGGCGACGCCCCGACTGCGAGATCTTGTTTATTTTTTCGTCGAGCGCGGGACGAAACTCGGCGTGTCTTCCGACCACGCGCGGGTTCTGGATGCTCTCACAGCTTTCACACCGCGACGCGCGCTTCGCCCGTGACGTTCGGCGAGGAGGAAAACGCGCGCGTCCCGCCGGTTGACGCCGCGATGTCAGGGGGCACGCGCGCCACGTTGACTCTGTACCGGCACGTGTTGAAAGCCGCCGCGCGGTTCCCGAGTAAGAACCGCGACGGCATCGTGGAGGAGATCAAGACGGAGTTCCGCGTCGCGCGGGGGGAGACCGACGGGGAGGTGCTGAAGAAGAAGCTCGCGCTGGCGAGGGACGGACTGGACCGGCTGAGGGCGTTCTCCGGCCTGGACCAGGGGAGCGCAAAGTGGGAGGTCTCGCTGAAGGGACCCTACGACGGGGCGTGACCGAGAAGACCGATGGGCGACGAAAAGACCACCGCGCGCGTTTCGCCGCCTTTTTTTTTTCGTCCGAACGCCCGTCGGCGCGGTTGGTATCGATAGCTCCCACAGGCTCTGAGCTCCCCCGAGCTCCCCCGCGACGCTCTGACTAGACTACCGTGGTATTATCACTAAAATCGCTCGCTCGCTAGACGAGCTCCGGATCGCTTCTCGTCTTGGCCCTCGCGAAACGCACGCGCACCTCCACGCACGTCTCGCCCGAAAGCGCCGAGGCGGGCCACGTCTTGACGCGGTACGCCTCGGCGGCGGCGGCGGCGGCGGCGGCGTCGCGCTCCTCGCCGGGATCCGGAGGCGCTCCCTCGACGTCCACCACGGCGAACGGTATGGCGTCTGTCACGGCGACGTCCACGGTTCGGAACTGGGGCAGACGTGCGCCGGGTCGCAGGTACACCCGCCGCGCGCCGGAACACCGCGGCGACGGTAACAGGTAGTCGATCTCGTTGCGGAGCACGCGCCAGACGTCCACGGGCTCGGCGTTCGCGAGCCTCCGTTTGTTTTCTTTCGTGTCGTCGGAATCGTTGGGGATCTCCCGCGCCTGCACGCTCCACGCGCCGACGTTTGTCACCTCCCCCCACGCGTTCACGGCGTCGCCGAGCGCGACGGACGCGCCGAAACCGGGAGGAGGAGGAGGAGGAGGTGAAGGCGGCGGAGGAGCGTTTTTCTCGTCGTCGCCTTCGTCTTTTTTCTTGTTCTTCCTCTTGTTCGGGTCCGACGAGACGCGCGCGGAGGGTCCCTCCTTTTCTCGCGGGAACACCCCCGCGGCGAACGCGCCGAGTGTGGTGCCGTTCACGAAGAACTTGTTGGTTTTCTTGAGCGTGATCCAGCCGTCTCGCAGCTTCGATCGCCTCTCGTGCACCGTGACTCGGTCCACGAGCTCGCGCGCGGACTTCTCGGTCATCGCGCCGGCGCCGAGAGCGTGACACACTCTTCTCGTCGCTTCCTTCCAGAAGAGCATCGGCTTTTGCTGGAACCCGTCCAAGTCGACGTACGCGCCCAGGTCGGAGACAAACAGACGCTCGTTGAACTGCTTCATGGCGAACGACTCGAACATCGAATGCAGCTGCTCGCTGTCTTGCCCTAAAATGGTCAGGTTCCGCGCGTACCCGTCGCCGAACATCTCCGCCAGGAGCGGCTGCAGAGCGTTGCGCAGCTTCCCCCGCGTGCTCCACGCGGGCGTCGTGTCTTTGAAGTACGGCACGCCGTACGTATGCGCGAAGTCCAGCACGTCGGCCTTCTCGTGCGGCAGCATCGGTCGCCATATGCGGACACCCTCCACGATCCCCTCCTCGCGCATGCCGTTCACGGACAGAAGATGCGCGCCTCGGAAAACGTTAGCGATGACGTTCTCGCGCACGTCCCCCGCGTGGTGCCCCACCAGCACCGCCGGGAAAAATCGCGTGGCTCTCATTCGTTTGTACAGGTCGTACCGCGCGGCTCGCGTGATCACCTCGTACTCTTCCCTGGGCGTGTTGCTTCGTCTCAGCGTTTCGTCCATGCGGTGCACGGTGATGTCCATGCCGTGTCTTTGACACCAGTCTTCCAAAAACGTCGCCTCCGCGCGGCTCTCCGGGCGATTCGCGTAGTCCACGTGCATGGCGACGACGCCGAACCGCCCGAACGACGAACGCGGATCGTCCGCGATGGCTTTCAAGATGAACGCGAGGACCATGGAGTCCACGCCCCCGGACAGCGAGATGCCAACCGAGGGCACGACCGGTGGACGGTCGTTTTTTTCGATTTCTTCTTCTTCTTCTTCTTCTTCTTCTTCCGGACGGACCGTCGCGGCGGCGCCGAACGACTTCTGATTCTGATTCTTCTGATTCTTTTTGCGCGGCCGCCGGCGCTCGGCGACGCTCGCGTCCACCGCACCGAGCAGCGTCCGCTCCAGGAACCGCACCACGGTTCGATACAGAGGCGTGTCCTGCATCGTCCTCGCCGTCTCCGCGCTCACCGCGAACTCGCTCCGCTCCAAAATATCGTCGCCGTCGACGTACGACGTGCCCTCCAAGTCTTGCAAACACCGCAGCGTCGTTTTGCGGAACTTCTCCACCAACGCGTGCTCCGCCGCGTGCTCCGCGAGGCGCGCGTCGAGTCGCTCCATCGCGCCGCGAAGCCGCACGATGGATTTCTGCGTGTGTCGGTAGGGCATGAGCAGAAACACCTGCTGCGGTGCTGTGACTCGCGCGTCCCACCGCGCCCGCACGCACGCGTCGACGACGCCCACAGCCTTCTCGTCGCATCGAGCCACCTTCTCGTCTCGCTCGGGGTCGTGCCTGTAGACGTGCCTGGAGAACTGGTCCAGGACCACGACTAAGGCCACCGCGTGTTCGGGGGATGTCTCGCCCCAGGCGTCAAGCGCACCGCGCTCGGCGTCGCGCAGCGTCGCGCCGAACCTCGCGGCGATTCGCTCGTCCGCCGCTTTTTGCCGAGATCCGTCCCCGTCCGCGGAAGGGAACCACTTGGTCCTGTAGTTCTCGTCCAGGTCGCCACCGAACCAGAACGCGAGCACGTCCTCGGGCGCGGCCGCGCTCGCGGCAGCCTCCATCGCGCACCTACCGGCACCGGCGCGCGCCACCGCCTCTGCTCCCGAGACGGGAACCGCCGAGGGTTCGAGACGATGGATGACATCCCGGGGGGATTTTCGTCTCGCGAACCGACGAACGTCGCCGCAACGCGCATCGGGTGGACGATCATGATGAAGGAGGCGTTTTTTTTGTCTTTCAAGAACCTCCGGGACGAGGCGAAAACGGTCGTTCGCGACGCTCGCTCGATCGCGACATACCGCTCACTTCCGCGACACGCGCACCGCCGCCTTCGCGCGCTCCATGTGCGCCTGAATGCCCGCCACACGCCTCGCCTCCCAACGCGCCGCCTCCTCCTCCTCCGCGCGCCGCCGCGCCGCCTCGCGTTCCTCCATCCGCGCCGCCGCCAAAGACGCGCCTTCGCCCTCCGCGCCCGCCATCTCCGCCGCCCGCCGCGCGCGCGCCGCCGCCGCGGCGGTCTCGGCGTGGTTCGGCAGCAGCTCTAAGAGCGCCTCGAGGTCGCACGACGCGCCGAGGTGGTCCCCCAGCTCGGTCCGCGCCTTGGCTCGGCGATGCAGCGCCTTCTCGTGCTTCGCGTCGATCGCCAGACACGCGCTCGCGTCGCGCTCGGCTTGCGCGAACTGTAACAACTTTAAAAAAGCCGCCGAGCGGTTGGCGAGCGCGGAGACGTCGTTCGGGACAACCGTCAACGCCTCCGTGAACTTCGCGACGGCGGACTCGAGGTCGCCTTTGCGGAAACACGCGTTGCCTTCCGCGCGGAGCGCCTCGGCGGAAGCGAGCGCCGTCTCCGAGACGGTCGTCGGAAACGCCGGCGTGATTGTCTTTTCGCGAAGAAGCTTTTTCGTCTTTGTGACCTTCGCCTCCGCCTCCGCCGGCGTAACGCGCGTCTTCTCGTCGGACGCCGCGCGGACGCGCGCGGCGTCAGCTCGCTCGCGCGCGTCCGCCTCCAGAGACGCGCGCGCCGCAGCCTCGCGCGCGGCGCGCGAGGCGTCCGCGGCGCGCCTCGACGCCGACTCGGCGAGGAGCGCCGAGGGAGAGCTTTTTTCTTCCACGAAGAAGCGCGCCTTGTCTTCGTCCGCGCCGTCGACTCGCGTCTCCGCCGCGCCTTTTTGCGTCGACGCAAAACTCGCGTCCATCGTGTCCCAGGCGTTGATGCGGACGGTGCCGCGCGCCCGCGGCGGCGTGAACGCGAACGAAAACGCCGGTGGAAGGTCTTCCGACGCATCCGCCGCCGGAAGAGTCTCCTCGCGTTCCGGTTGCGTCTCAGAGAACGTCGAGGGCGACGCGGACTGCGGCCGCGCGCTTTGACGCCCTCGTCTCGTCCCGCGACCGTACGGGTCCGCGTTTTGGTTTCTAAACGAGCGCGAACCAAACGCGTCCTCGCCTTCTCGCGTCAGTGAGCAATTAGTCTTCTCGCTCGTTCGTTCGCGCGCGCGTTCGGTTGAACGCTCCACCCGCGCGGTCCGCGGTCTTACAGACACGTCACCACGCCTGCCGTTCGAGACAACCCAGCCCTCCACGTCGCGCCGTCGGCGCGCCGCAACGTCGTCGTCGCCGCCCGAGTTTTGTCGCGCGGAGGTCTCGTCCGAAGTACGCGCTTCGTCCTTCTCGTCGCCGGAGGACAAAAGCGCGAGGTCGACATAGGCCGAGGAACTCCTCTCGCGCAGACGCGCGACCACCGCCTCGCCCCCGGGCGCCTCCAGCCGAGAAAGCAGCCCGTCCAGGTCCAAGCCGCCCAGCGCCGAGCCGAGGTCCAGCGAAGCGCGCGGAGGAGGAGCGCCAAAAGCGTTTCTTTCGTCGAGCGCGGATGACGGCGCGATCGCGTCACCCGCCGTCTGCGCGAAAAACGCATTCGTCAGCGCCGTCTCCGACGCGACCTCTTCCGAAGCGTCGTCGTGAACATGAAAGTCGTGCTTCGCGTCGTCGTTCGTTTCTTCAGGCGAAAAACCCCCGGGGGTCTTCGAGTCTCGGTTCTCGCCGCGCGCGGAGGTGTCGTCGTCGCGCGCCAGGCGACCGGCGGCGCCCGAGAGCCAGCCGCGAAACGCGTCGTTTGTTTTCTCCGTTCTCGCCGTCTCGTTCGTCGCTCGTTCGTCGCGCGGATCCGCCAGGGTGTTTCTCGCGGCGTGTCTTCCCTTCGGCCTCGGCGGGGGGCGCCGCCGCGCGCGCACGGAGACGTCGTCGTCCGAGGAGGACGAAGCTTCGCGTTCGTCGTCCGACGGAGCGTCCGAACGCGAAGCTTTTTCTTCGTCGTCATCGGTTCCGTCGAGTCGCCCGCCGCGCGCCTCGCGCAGGTGCGCGCGCACGAGCCTGTTCGAGCGCGCCTCCTCCTCCCGCAGCGCCCGCTCCGCGGCGAGCTCGAACGCCGCGAGCGCCGCGGCTTCGTCGTCCGCGGCCGCGGAGGATGACGGCGTTCGCCGTTCTCCGTCGCGGTCGCGGTCGCGGTCGGTTCGTCCGCGAACGTCCTCCCTCAGGAGCCCCGTCCGGCTCCGCGCGGCCCCGGAGGCGAAGTCCGACGGTTTCGGCGAGAGGAGACCGGGGGGGAGCGGTCCCCCGAACCCCTCCGCCTCGGCCTCGGCGTCCGACCCGGTGGTGGTGAAGAACACCGGTGCCTCCACGTCCGATCCGTCGCTCGAGTCGTCGCCGTCGGCGATGGTGGGCACGTCCAACCGCGTCGCGCCGAAGAGCGCCTCCCTGTCACGCCGGATGGAGTCCGAGACGACGGAGAACCCCGAGGGGAGGTCGTGCGGGTCCGCGCCCATCGCGACGAGGGACACGCCGCGACTGGCGCGCGTCGCGAGGTGGTGTGCCCAAAAAGGTCGACGATACTCGCGCGCGAGCAGCAACGACTTTCTGTCCCGAAATGTGCATATATGAGCAAGTAGTCTCCAAAGTCTCCAAAAACGTAGTTACATAAACGTGTTTTCAAGACTAATGAAGCGTTTGTTCCCATAACCTTTCCTCAGATCCGCTTTCAGCTGTTTTCCCGGCTGTGATTCCACGAACGCGCGGTGCGCCACGCCGCCACGTTCCTCAGCCTTGGATTCTGCGTGACGAGCGGCGGTGCCCTCTCGTCGCCACTTTCGCCGACGCACGAGTCGGGGGAGAACGCGACTCGCACCGCCGCACATCTCGGTCGACGGTAGGCTCGCTCTTCGCGCGTTCCGCAGGAAGCGCACGACCCAGGCTCGAACCCGCGCGCGCAGCGTCGAGTCCGACCGGTCCGACAGGTCTCGGAGAGGAAAGTGGATAAAGCGTCCTTTGCAAACGCGCGCGTCACTCGTGCGTCATGAGCCTCGCGATGGGCATGCGCGTCGCCGCCTCGGCGCGCGTCGCGCAAACCCCCCGCGCGGCCTCCAGCCGCGTCGCGCTCACGCAGAGGCGCGCGGCGTCGGTCGCCCCCGGCGCGCGGGGTCTCCGCCCTCCCCGCGATTCGCCCGATCTCTGGCACGGCGCCTCCGCGCGCGGCGCGGCGCTGGTCGTGCGCGCCGAGGCTGACGCCGAGGCCAAGCCCAAGGGCAGGTTCGTGCGCGACGCGAACGGTAAGCTCGTGCGCACTATGGAGCCCCCCAGCGAGGACGAGCGCCGCGGCCGCGGCGGCCGCGGCCGCGGCGGTGGCCGCGGCGGTGGCCGCGGCGGGCGAGGCCGGGGTCGGGGCGCCGGATCCTTCGCGGGCCGCGGCGGCCGCGGCGGCCGCGGCAGCGACGCGCCCTTCGAGTACCAGAACGACCGCGGCGCGCGTCCCAGCGGTGGTCGCGGCGGTGGCAAGGCCTTCGGCGCGAACGCGCCGAAGGGCGGGCGAGGGAACGAGGCGTGGCGCAACAAGGCGAAGGGCCGCGGCCGACCCAAGTTTTCGGACGCGTCCGGTTCGGATCAAGTCGCGCGTCGCCGCGGCGGTAAAGCGGCGCGCGCCGCGCAGAGACGCGCGGACGCCGAGGCGAACAAAGCCGTGGCTGTTGAGCTTCTGGAGATTCCCGCGGAGGGCATGGCGATCGAGCCGCTGTGCGAGCTCCTCGCCACCACGCAGGGCGACGTGATCAAGGTGCTCTTCATGAAGGGCATCGCCATCCAGATGGGCCAGGTTTTGGACCGCGACACGGTGATCGCCGTCGCCGAGGCGAGGGAAGTGGAGTGGATCGACAAGGAAGAGGGCGGCGTGGAGATCGCTGCGCGCAAGGAGACGGACTTTTACGGCGAGGACGACGAAGAAGACCTCGTGTCGCGTCCGCCGGTGGTCACGATCATGGGCCACGTCGACCACGGCAAAACTTCTTTGCTGGATTACATCCGCAAAGCGCGCGTGGCGGCGGGCGAAGCCGGCGGCATCACGCAAGCCATCGGCGCGTACCAGGTGAGCACGTCTATTAACGACGAGAAAAGAGACATCACGTTTCTGGACACGCCCGGCCACGAGGCGTTTTCGGCGATGCGCGCGCGCGGCGCGCGCGTCACCGACATCGCCATCGTCGTCGTCGCCGCCGACGACGGAGTAAGACCGCAGACGAAGGAGGCGGTTTCGCACGCGCGCGCCGCCGGCGTGCCCATCATCGTCGCCGTGAACAAGATCGACAAAGAGGGTGCTAACCCCGAACGCGTCAAAGAAGAGCTCGCGGCGCTGGAATGCGTGTGCGAGGAGTGGGGCGGCGACGTACCGATGATCCACGTCTCCGCCAAGCAAGGAACCGGTGTGGATAAGCTCCTGGAAACTGTGGCGCTCGTCGCGGAAGTCGAGGAGCTCGTCGCGAACCCCGACCGCAACGCGCGCGGCACGGTGGTGGAGGCGTACCTCGACAAGCAGAGGGGCGCCATGGCGACGCTTTTAGTGCAGACGGGCACGTTAAGAATGGGCGACGCCGTGCTGGTGGGCGCGCACTGGGGCAAAGTCCGCGCCATCGCGGACGCGTACGGGAACAAACTGGAAGAAGCCGGTCCGTCGACGCCCGTGCAGATCATGGGATTAGGCGGCGTTCCCATGGCTGGCGAGGAGTTCGACGTGATGGACAGCGAAGCTGACGCGCGCGATGCCGCTGACGCGCGCGCGGACGAAGAAAGAATCAACGTCATCGAGGGCAACACCGTTTCGTTATCGAACCTCGCGGCGGCGAAGGATGACGAAGACGGCGTGCAGACGATCAACGTCATCGTCAAGACGGACGTCTCGGGGTCGGTGGAAGCGGTGAAAGCCGCGCTCGGCGCGCTTCCGCAGGATCGCGTGCTTCTTCGGTTCTTGCACGCCGCGGCGGGCGAGGTGACGGAGTCCGACGTTGACTTAGCCGCGGCGTCCGAGGGGATCATCCTGGCGTTCAACACCGTGGTTTCCGATAAAGTTGTTGACCGCGCCAAACGCGCGAGGGTCGAGTTACGCGAGTACGACGTGATCTACGGCTTGGTGGATGAGATCCGCGCCGCGATGGAGGGCAAACTGTCCGGCGTCAAGGACGAGGTGTTCGTGGGCGAGGCGGAGTGCAAAGCCGTGTTCGGCGGCGGCAACTCGAAAGTAGCGGGGTGCCTCGTTTTAGAGGGCTCGCTGGTGAAGGGTGCGCACTTGCGCGTGACGCGCGGCAAAAAAGAAGCGTACGTCGGCAAAGTGGGCTCGTTAAGGCGCGTGAAGGATATCGTGAAGAAGGTGGAGAGCGGGCTGGAGTGCGGCGTCGGGGCCGATCCCGAGTGGGGCGAGTGGAAACCCGGGGACAAGATCGAGTGTTTCGACCTGGTCGACCGCGTGCAGACGCTCGAGTCCGCGTCGGACGAGCTCGGCAGGAAGGTGGACGAGATCAAGGCTGCGGAGGAGCGCGAGAAGGCCGCCGCCCTCGCCGCCGCCGAGCAGGCCAAGGCGGAGCGCGACGCGCGGCGCGGCGACGACGACGAGACCTCCGACGAGGACTCCCGGGGCCCGGCGCAGCGCGGGCGCGGAGGGCGCAAGCAGATGGCCCGGGGGAGGCAAAAGGCGGGAAGCAGACGCTGATGAGACGTCGATGTGAAAGGGACGATCGAGAAAACGCGGTGGAGACGGTTTACCCTTCGCCGCGTCCTCTTCGTCTCTCGTTGAACGAAGCGTCTTCAAAGGCTTCGTCAGACGACGGCGTTTCACTGTGGGAAAAAAAAACGAAAGAGAGGCGCGCTCGACGAGAAAACGCGTTCCTTCTCTTCGTCGCGCCCTCGCCATTTGACCATGCATGCAAAAAAATACCAAAACACAGAAGAGAGTGTGAGAGAGCCGCGCGGCACGCGCGGCTTCGGTTGTGATGCGGACTCCAGACACGCTCTCGTCGACGCGCATCAACATTAGGATGTTTTTTGAGGGTGTTTCTCTCGGAAGGCGCGCCGACTTTTTGGCGGATGCTCGCGACGACGCGAAACGGCAAATTTGCTGCGCGTTTTCGGAAAAGCATCGGCGCACGAGACCGAGAGACGGCGAGATGGAGTTTTGACCGAGAGCCGGGGCATTGCGTCGCGCGCGTCGCCACCTCGGGCGGGTGCCTCGCCGCGTCGAGCGGGAGGCACGCGAGCGGTCGACCGGGGAGTCGTCCGCTCGGTCGCGCGGGTGCCGCTGCTCGACCGCGACACGCGCGTCCGCGGAAGCCGGTCCTCGAGCTCGGCGCGGACGAGACCGTTCGTCGCACGGTCCGAGGCGAGCGTCGATCATGTCGTTCGCCCCGCCCCCGCCCTCGAGCTCCATGCCCAAGGCGTACGCGCACCCGCCGGTGTCCCCGGCGACGGAGAGAGACGCCGCGGCCGAGGCGTCCTCGGACACCAGAGGGGTCTTGAAGGTGCGCGCGTCTTCCCGTCCCCACCCCGCCCGCTCGCTCGCACGGCACGCGTCCGTCGGAAAAGAAAAGCCGAGCGTTCGACGCCCCTCTCCCGGGCGTCGAGAGTCTGACGAATCTTCCCAACCTCTCGTCTCGCGAATGATGAAAACTCGCATCGCGCGCGCCGTCGCGCCGCCACAAAATCGCAGTTCGACGCGTCGTTCGAGGGCGCCAACCTGGGGGTCGTGAAACAGATCACCGAGAACGAGTACGAGCTCACGATCCGGCCGGACACCAACGCCGCGCGGTACCGTTTGTGGTTCCACTTCCGCGTCGCGAATTACCGGCCCGGGCAAAAAGTTCTTTTCCACGTGACCAACTTTTCCAAGTCCAAGTCTCTGTACAAGGACGGCATGAGCCCGGTGTTCCGCGCGGGAAACAAAAAAACATCGTCCGGAGGGTCCAGGGATCGAGCCTGGGAGCGCGTGCACCCCAAGAACGTCTTCTACTACCGCACCAAGGACTCGCTCTCCGCGGCTCCCGGACGCGGCGGCGGCGGCCGCGGCGCTTCCGGCTCGATCGAGCGGTGCGGAAGCGGGGCCTCCGCCGGCTCCGCCGGAAACGACGACGAGAGCGAAAAGGGTACCCTCAGCGACGGCAACGAGAGCGCGAGCGAGCGCCGAAGGCCGCGGAAACCGCACATCTTGTCCTTCACGCACGTCTTCGGAAAGGAAGACGAAGACGAAGAAGACGCGTCTTCGTCGTACGTCGAGTTCGCGTACTCGTACCCGTTCACGTTCGCCGAGCAGACCGCGGTGTTGGACGCGCTTGATGAGAAAAACCTCCCGCACGTCCATCGGCGCACACTGACGCACAGTCTACAAGGACGCGGGTGCGACGTGGTCGTGATCGACGGCGGGGACGATCCGGACGCGCCGCCGGGAACCGCTTTGGCTCCGCGTCGGTTAGTTTTCTTGACGTGCCGCGTGCACCCCGGCGAGACGCCCGCCAGCCACGCGCTTTCCGGTTTCCTGGACTTCGTGACGTCGGACGATTCGGACGCGGTTTCATTGCGACGCAAGGTGACGTTCGTGGTGGTGCCGATGCTGAACCCGGACGGGTGCGTGTCGGGAAACTACCGCGCCGACTCGAACGGCGCCGACCTGAACCGCCGATGGGCCGATTGCGTCTCAAATCGCGAACCGACGCTCACCGCCGCGAAAGCGCTCGTCAAGTGGTACGCGCGAGATCCGTGCCACGCGCTGGATTTCTTCATCGATCTCCACGCGCACACTTCTTCGAAAGCGTCGTTTCTGTACGTCGAGCCTCCAAAGTTCGGTCTCGATGACGACGATCGCGGCGAACGCGGCGGCGAACGCGACGCGGTCGCTAAAGACGAAACCTCCGAGACCTCCGCGCGAGACGACGACAAGACGGCGGCGTCGCGCGGCGAGACGTTTCGCGAAAAGTGCGAAAAGGCGTTCGCGTGGGAGCGCGCGGCGGTTCTGCCGCGTATGCTGGAGCTCAACGCCGGGCCCGCGCTGGGGTTCGCGCTGAGCCACTGCCGGTTCTGCGAGAACCCGGAGAAGGCGGGCGCGGGGCGCCGCGCCGTCGGCGCGATGCTCGCGCGCGAGGCGCGCGACGCCGCGGCGCGCGCGCGCGCGGCGCAGACGGAGGAGGAGCGCGAGCGATTCGCGCCCGTCACGCTCGGTTTGCTTCGCGGCGCGGGCGCGAACATGTGCTACACGCTGGAGATGAGCTTCTACGGCGTGTGCCCACCGAGGGTCGGTTTCGCGGGCGCTCGAAGCGGCGAACGAAGCAATATTTGGTCGCCGTTTACGTCCAACGACGAAACGTACCGAAAATTCGGCGTGGGTTTAGCGTACTCGTTCCTGGACTACTACGGTTTGAGAAAAGACGCCGACGCCGAGGCGGTGACGTCGCGCGTCTTCGACGCCGCCGCCACGGGTGAATACACACACCCGGAGCGCGCGTTCGGCGTTTCGGAGCGCGCCGAACAAAAAACCGAGCTCTTCGCGGCGTGCGTCACGCCGCACGCGCCGAGCGAGAGGCGAGAGTCCAAAAGCGAAGAGAGAGCGGAGCCGTGGCTCCGCGGCGCCGAAAAAGACAAAGACGCGCTTTCGAAAAACGACTCTTCGAAGGAGAAGAGTCGTTTTTCCCGCGCGAGCAAGTCTGAGCGCGCGGCGAAGCGCGCGGCGGCGGCGGCGGCGGCGGCGCTCGCCAAGGAGAAGGCTCGACCGGAGCGACCCCGATCGAGTTCGCGACGGGAATCGGATCGGCGCGTTTTGGCGTCGAGCGTCGCCGTCGTCGTCGGCTCCGACTTGGACAAAACTTTGGGCGACGCCGATAGCGGCGCGAATCGGTCGTCTTCGTCTTCGTCTTCGTCCGGGAAGATGGTGGGGGGCGTGGCGCCGCCCTCGCTCATGCGCGCGAAACGAAAGAAACGAGGCGCGTTCGAATCCTCCGTCTCGAACGCGTCGTTTGAATCCTCGGCGGCGGCCGCGGTCGTCTCGAGGACCGCGGCGAACGAGAAAGAGAAAGCCGCGGGATCGACGGCTCGTCCGTTGGCTGGCGGGCAGTTCCGGAACACGAGCGAGCTGAGGCGCGCGGGGACGGCGAGGAGACGTACCCCGCAAAGCGCCGCCGCGAAAACTTCGACGCTTCTCGGTTCGTTTCGCGTCCCGGGCCTCGGGGCGTTCGGCAAAGGGTCGGCGTCGTCGTCGGCGGAAATCGCCGGAGACGCGTTCGGGGTGGAAGCCGAGTTCGCGCGCGCCAAGTTGAGCGAGTAAGAAAGAAGGCGTTGTTTTATCATAGGTGGTGTATCACGAAAAACGCACGAAAAACGTGTTGTCGATGTATCTCACATCGTTCGCTCCTTCTTCACGGAGGCACGTAGAACGAGTCCACGATCGCGCGCAGGTTGGCTTCGCCCGCCGCCCACTGGCGGTCGTTCGCGGCGGCGTTGATGACGTACAGCTGGCCGTCCGTCACGGCGGCGGCGATCAGATTGCGCGGCTTGGAAGTCTCGTACAGGTAATACGTCACGCCGTCCACCGTCTTGACCCGCGTTTTCTCTAAAGTGCCGGCGTTGCCTCCGGGGACGCCGAATCCGTTTTCGTTCCAAAACGCGCCGATCAACTCGACGAAGCGATCGAGCGCCGCCTCGGGCGTCCCGACGTCGCGAAGCGAATCCTCCCCCACGAACGGCAGGACGTGCGTGCACAGCTTGCCCTCCGCCGGGCTCGAGAACCGTAAGTCCACGCCGTACAGCTTCCCGTCGTTCAGGCTGACGATGTCCGGTCGCCATGTATCGGCGGGGTAAGAGAAGGCGTAATCGTGCGTCCCGCTCGAGATGGAGGTCTCGAAGCGCTCGCGGAAACTGCGTCGGTACACGGACAGGTCTGTAGAGACTTTGGAAGAACCCGAGGGGGCACCCGACGCGCCTCGATCGGCCGCCGCCTGCGTCTCGTACGCGGCGCGCGCCTGGTCCGCGAAGAGCGCCTGAGCCGCCGCGGCCGCGGCGGCGAGACGCAGGGAACGGCGACGCGAGAAGACGGCGTCGTCGTTGCACGGCGACGCCGCGAGATGAGCGACATCGTCGGATGACGACGCGGCGCTGGACCGCGTGCAGCGCGCGGGCTCGAGGGCCGGGCGCGCCGACCACGAGACGCGTCGAGCGCGGAGAGGCGCGCGGAGCGAGGTCGCGGTCGACGCGATCGCGAGCATCGTGACAATGTCACGCACAGGGTGTGCTCGGCGAAGTGATGAGGCGCTGCTGACGTGGATGCGGGAAAAAAGGAGAGAAAGGAAAGGGAGAACATGAGTATTCGGCACACGCCTCCGCGCCCCCACAGCCAGCTCGAGCGCGGTGTGTCTCCTTCGCCGCGATGTCCGCCGTCGCGACGCGCGCGGCGCTCGTCGTTCCGAGCGCGCTCGGCGACTCAGGCCGCCGCGCGCGCTCCCCGGGCAGTTCGCGTCCGCGACGGCGCACCGCCGCCCGCCGCCGTCCCGATGGCGCCTCCTCGGCGACGCGTCCCTTCGCCGCGTCCGTGAGCCTGGACGACGGCGAGGACGACGACGTGGCTTCCGCCGAGCCGGTTGAGGAGAACGACACATCTCAACCGGTCTCGCGGCTGTCCAACGTTTGCTTCGTGCTGTGCCGCCCCCAGGGCCCCGCGAACGTCGGCGGCATCGCGCGCGTGATGAACAACTTCGGCATCACGGATCTGCGCATCGTCGCGCCCGAGCCCCAAGCGCTGGCGCCGCCTTTCGACGCGACGATGGACGACGGTTCAGATAGGTCTATGTATTCGGTGAGCGAGCGATCTTACGCGCCGCTCGCGGACGAGGCGCGGATCATGGCCGTGCACGCGTCTGGTCTTTTAGAAAACGCCGGAAGGTTCGAGACCGCCGACGCCGCCGTCGCGGACTGCGTCTTCGTCGCCGCGACGACGGCGAGGCCGCGCGAAAATTTACCAATCGTCTCCATCCGCGACGCGTGTCGAGTTCACGCGAGCGACGCGAACGACGCGAGTGACGCGTCGAGTGACGCGGTCTCGTCGATCTCAGCATTCACTGACGAGGGCAAGGTGGCGATTCTGTTCGGGAACGAAGCCACGGGCTTGACGAACGAGGAGCTCGCGTTGGCGAACGTCGGCGTGATGATCCCCACCGCGGGGTTCGACGTTCCCGACGCGTTTGGAAGTAAAGAGAAAAAAACAAAAAAGAAAACCAAGCGGTACACCGGCGGCGTCGGGCCGACGTCTCTCAACCTGTCGCACGCCGTGGGCGTGTGCGCGTACGAGGTGCACCAGGCGATCGGCGACACGAACGTCTCGGGGTTCTCATCCAGGCTGATCACCGCGGAGGAGCGCGTGCGGCTCGCGGACGAACTGCACGCCGCCAGGCGCGCGACGGACGTGCTCTCGAACGAGACGAACGCGACGAACGAGAACTCCAACGACGAATCGTCACGACTGGAGTCTTTGGAACACGCTCGCGAGCGTCGCGCGATCGCGAACGTGCTGAACGCCGGTCCGATCGCGTCGAGAGACGCCGCGGCTTTCTTTTCGTTAGCGCGGCGCGTCGTCGACGTCTCGCGCTTTTCGGGGACGGACGCGGCGATTCTCCAAGCCGCAAAAGCGTTTGATTCGGAGCGCGTCGCGTCGGGACGGGAACCGCTCGCAAAGGTCTTAATCGACTCGGACAAAGGGCGGGGCGCGGTGAAGGCGCTCATCAAAGCCGTGCGCGAGGCGTGCGGGGTGAGCATGACCACCAGGGAGACGGAGCGCGTCATAGAGGCGCTGGGGAAGAGTAATACGGAGTGAGCGAGACGAGACGAGTTTAGGAGTTGTCTGCTACTGTCTTCGTTAAGGCTTACTGCTTTCGTACAGGAGTCCTACGACCTACGCGTAGTTTACAACCTTCCTTCGAAGATGGCAATAGACCACGATACCTACTTCTTCAACAGGCTCTCCTCGACGCGTCGTAGCCTCCGCTCCTGGATCTGCAGCGTCGCCTCCACGCGGTCGAAGCGGTCGTGCACCGCGCCGTCCAGCGCGCGTATCGCGGCCAGCACGCGTTCGAAATCCGTCGCGCGGCTCCGCGGGTCGGAGAGCTCAGGAGGCTCTACACGCGGAGCCTCCGGCGGATGTAGAGCCTCCCCCTCATTCGTTCGTCGCGCTTCTCTGCGCGAAGAGCTCGGCGTCGTAGGAACACCCTCGGAGGGCGCTCTTGCCGTCGGTGCATCATCGACCGCACGCGAGCGACGCGTGACATCCAGAGACACGCGGATCGTCGCGAGCGACGCCGGCGGCGCGGGTTTTTTCTTTTTTGTCGCGCCGCCGCCGAAGATTCGGAAACCGGCGTCGGCGTTCGGCGTCTCCGAATCGTTCGTCTCCGACGTCAACAGCGCGACGTCGAGACCGAAGGCTTTCGCGCCGGCGCTTTTTCGTGCGCCTGAAAAACGCGCGATTCGACCGAAAGCCTCGACGCGCGTGTTCGTTTCCGTTTCCGTTTCCGTTTCCGTTTTCGCGTCGCTTCGCGTTTGGAGCGACGCCGTCCCGCGGGCCGCGAGTCTAAAGTCGCGCCGCGATCCGCGAACGAGCTCGGCGACGGCGACGGAGGCGCCCGTCGACGCGCCGACGTCCGTTAAAGCGACGACGTATCCGCTCTTTCGGCCGTCGCGTCCCTCGTGAAGCGACTGCAGCGCGCAAATCTCGGGGCGCCGCGCCGTCGGCGCTAAAGGGAGAGACAAACGCGCGGCGACGAACTCTTCTTCGTCGTCTTCGTCTTCGAACGCGTTTTGGAGATTTTCCAGCGCGAACGCCTGAAGCGTCGCGCGCGGGTCGCGGCGCTCCGCCTCCTTAACGCCTTCCGAGCCTTCCGAGCCTTCCGCGGGCGGGAGACTCCCGCGAAGCTCCGCCGGGAGGAAAGGCTGAACCATGTCTTGAAGCCTTTTCGTTTTCTCGGAGGGGTCCAGACGCGCGCGCAGAAACGGCGTCTCTACCTCGGCGTCTCGTCCGTCGTCTCCGATTAGGATCGCGGTTTCCGACTTTCCGGCTTTCGTTCCTTCGCCGGCGAAGCGCGCCGCGTTTTGGAACGCGAAGTTCACGGGCTCGCGCGCGAAGGGACTTCCATCGCGAAACGTCGGAAGCGCTGTTTCGCGCTCCGTGCTCGCGAACAGCCACCCGCCATGAACGGCGATCGACCGAACAGGCCCCGGCGCGTCCACCAGAACGCGACGTAACACTTCGTACCCTTCGCCGACGAAACGCACTAATCGAATCTCCTTCTCGAACCCCATCGCGCAATTGACGGTTCCGGGATCAGAGGGTGTTTGCGCCGTTCGCGTTCCTGAGTCAATAAACGCACACGCCACCACCGGACCGTCTCTCGGCTCCGCGCGGAACACACCTTTTAGGGTTTGACCATTTGGTAAAGAACAGTCGTGCATCACTTCCTCCGGACGGACGTCGAATCGATTGACGCGAAACAAAACGCGCGCGACGCGCGACGCGACGACGGCGACGTTGGCGTCGTCCGCCGCGACGCCGACGAGCCTACCGCGATCGCGCCCCAAGAAGGTGTCGTACGACAAACGACCATCCTCCGCGCGGTAATGCGCGCACTCGACATACGCTTCCAGGCCGGAGTCGCCGCGTCGTATCGCGAACAGGCGGAGTTCCTCGGCGGTCATCACGACGACCGTCGCGCCTCTGTCCGATCGCCCCTCTTCCGCGTCTTCCTTGTCGAGCGGCACGATGGCCATCGCCAAAACGTGCGCCTCCGACATTGGCTCGCCCGGTATCGTCTCGGGACGCGCGTCCAGCGTCAGCTCGCTTCCGTGACGATCCGTGATCGGCGCGTAGGCGGTCGGTCCGTCCGCGGTGGACGCCGGTACGCCGCGGAACACCCGTACGGTTCCGGGGGCACACGCCTCGACCGCGACCCACGAGCCCCACGGCGAAGACGCCATGACTCGGCGCCGATCCGTGAACGGCGCGGGCTTCACCGCTGAATGGCACGGTCCGTCCCCCTCGGTGTGGCAGATCTCGGCGTCCACCGCCGAGGTCGGCCCCGACCGCGCCCCGATCTCGGGCCAGTCGTGATCGCCCGGCATGGTCGGTAGGGCGGTGACCCCGCGGGCGCGCCCCGGTGTAACAACGACACGCGCGTTTTTCTCGTGGTTCGTCGTTTCGTTGACGCAGCTGCTGCCGCAAACCCGAGACGACAACGCGACCCATACCTCGAGACCGCGCTCTTCAAATCGACGCCACGTACTTGACCGCCCGCGCGCCCGCGCGCGCGACGTTGATTCTTTCAAATTTCTATTTCGACGTGCAAGACCGTCGTCCATCAAAAAAGAAACGCTCACAAAAAGCCTCTTCTCACCATCACGCAACCCCGATCGATCATCATCATCATCGTCTCATGCGTGCGCGAGTCGAATCTCCCCCGCGCGGATCCGGGCGTTCTTCGCGTCCAGGCTCCTCTGCGTCTTGAGTCCCCCCAGGTTCCGGTCCGAGGACTCCTCGGACCGGACGGCGGCGACGCGCCACCCGAGAAGTAAAGCTTCAAACGTCGGGCCGAGATCGTCGTCGAGTCTTCGGCGTTCGTTTTTTTCGTTCTCGCCGTTTTCTTCGTCGCCCGACGCCGACGAACACGTTCGCCTCTTCGCGGAAAAAGCCTCGTCCTGTATGTCGCGGTGTCTGTGCCCGAGAGACGCATCACAGGCTGTCTTTATCTTTATCTTTTTCCCTTTCTTTGAGCTCGAGAGCTCGAGCGTCTCCAAAAGCGCGGACGCGACGTACGACCGCACGCCAACCTCCACGCAAAAAACGGATTTGTCCTTCTTCGCGTCATTCTTCTTCGACGACGAACGCGACGCGCGCGCGTCCTCGGAACGCGAAGAGGCCAGCGGCGACTTGGGCGAGTGTGACTGTTCACGCGTAGGCGACTCCGCTTTTCCGTTTTCGTCATCTTCGTCGCGCGCCGCTGTCGAAAACGACGCGTCTCGCCGAGGTACAGACGCGTCCATTTCCGAAAACACCCGGGTGACGTATCGCGCGCGTCTCGGAGTCTTCGGCGTCGCGTCCGCGGGCGTTAAATCGGCGACGAGAAGGAAGACCCGCCCGTGGTCGTTTCGCGCGTCGAGCGCGTCCCGCGCTCGCACGCACGTCGCGCTCTGCGCGTCGGAGTCGATGACGGCGTCCGCGACGCGCTCGATGTGGTGCGCCTCCACGAACGCCTCGTCCGCGTCCACCACCACCACCGCGTCGAACGCGCGGCGCGTCGCCGCCGTCGCGAGCGCCGCGGCGGCGACGCTCGCGAAACGGTTTTTTAATTCTTTTTCGGAACGCCTCTTCTCGTCGACGCGCACGACGCGCGCGCCGAACGCGAGGGCCGCCGTCTCCACGGCGTCGTCGTCCGTCGCGACCACGCACCGCGTGACGCACTTCGCCGCGTGCGCGGCGTGCCACGCGTGGAACACCATGGGCTTGCCCGCCACCTCCGCGAGCGGGCCCGGCCGCGTTTTCGAGCGCGTTCGCGGGATGGCGGACGCGCTTTCTTCGGTCTCGTCCGACGCGTGCCACGCCGCGATGACCGCGAGCACGCGGGGCTTCGAGATGTGCGCGACGCGGGGGAAACACGGGTCAGGGTGTGCGATGCGGAAACGCGATTCGGGAAAGGAGAGCTGATCGCCTCCTCCCCGCTGCCGCAGGGAGGCCGGGGGGCGTCCGGCGCGTTCCGAGGTGACATCTCGAGCCGCGGGCTTCACGAAAACACGCCAGGTGTGCCCGCGCGGCGTACCTTCGGTCGCGCGAGCATCGTGCGGCTCGGGCCGGTGAACGCCTCGGGCTCGAAAGCATCGTCGAAGTCGTCCGCGGGGGCGGAACACGCGCACCCCATCGCGACGCGGGGGAAACGCGTGCCGCCGCGAATGACGCTCAAAAGGTCGTTTCGTTTCTTTTTCCGCAGGCTTCGGCCGTTCGGTCGGCGCGATTTCTGGAGTCCGGACTGCGCGCGTGCGCGGTCCCCCGCGTGCGATTCGCGCCAATCGACGCCACCAGTCGGGGACGCGCGAGCGACATTCACAAGCCCGATGCGCGGGGTCTGCGCGATGCCGTGCCGCGCCGCGGTCTCGGTCTCGGTCTCCCCGGTCGCCGCGCGCTCGGCGCGGGCTCGCGCGCGCGCGCCCGCGTGTCGTCCCCGCGTCGCGCCCAGGCTCGTCCGCACGCGCGCGGCCGAGTCGGACGGCGGATCGCCGGACGACGACAATGCGTCAGCCTCCTCCGAGTCCCTGTTCACGCCGGAGTTCAGCGCGGCGTTCCGCGCGGCGCAGGAGCGCCTGGAGGCCAAGGAGGCGTCTGACCCCGAGCGCGCGCGCATCAACGACGAGGTGGCGCAGATCATCGCGCGCGTCGAGGCTGAGCGCGAGCTGGAAGCCGCGCTTCCCGTCGAGGATGACGCGATCGACGAACAAGCTATTTCGGCTGCGAAGAGCGAGAAGCGCCAGGAGGTGGAGGAGGCGTACGCCGCGAAGCTGGATAACCCTTTGTTCACCCCAGAGTTCAAGCAGGCGTTCATCGAGGCTCAGGAACGCATCGCCGAGCGGAACGCGCCGATGATGGCCAAGATCAACGACGAAGTTAAAGACATCATGGCGCAGGTCGAGGCGGAGCGCGAAGCCGCGGCGCGCGGAGAAAACGTCGACAAGAGTCGCCCGCTGCGAGCGCGGGGAGGCGACGCCGGCGACGCCGGCGACGCCGGCGACGCGCGCGCGGGTCCCGGTCCAGCCGAAATCTCCTCGAGCGAGATCGACTCGACGCTCGGGTCCCTTTTCGGGGGGGCGCTGGACCCCTCGGTGCCGAGGAAACCCCCCGCGCCGTTGCCGGTCGCGCCGCCGCCGGCGGCGTCGCCGGATGCGGAGGTGCTCCTCCAGATGAAACAGGTGAGCCAGGCGCAGATCGACCGGCTGCAGGCGTCGCTCGCCGCAATCGAGGGCGCCGTGCTGGCGGAGCAGATGCAGCTCCAGCGCATAGAGTTCGCGATCGCGAAGGCGGCGCGGGAGGCGCGGTACGCCGAGGCGGACCGAGTCGCGCGAGAGCGCCGCGAACGCGCCGAGGGCGAGGACGAGCGGTGACGAGGGCGCGACGACTTCTCGAGGTTCTCGGGCGACGAGGCGGTCCGCGCACAGGTCGTGTAAAAAAAAAACCAGAAGGAAGACGCGTAAAAGCGAAGCTTCCGCCGCCGAGACGCGCGTCGCGTTTCGTCGTTCCGCGCCGCGACGAAACCGAAACGCGAATCCTTCGTCAAGCGTGTTCCTTCGTGTGTCGTCTGTCTCTCGTCTTTCAACGCGCGCGGACAGCGAGTCTAGCGGCCTATAGTCTATTGTCTCTCGCGGAAAAAAACCGTTTCGGTTTTTTCGCCGTCTCAAAGGAAGCCGTCGCCGTCCGGCGCGCCCGGAGGCCGCGGTCTTCCGTCCCAGCCGGGCATCGGCGGATCAGTCGGGTTCGGGAACCCCGAACCGCGACCGCGGCCGAGCCCCCTGCGCCCGTTCCCGAGGCCCCCACCCGGCGTGGGCGTCGGGACGCCGCCGGGCATCCCTCCGGGCATCAAAGGCCAGCCCCCGTCCGGCTGCGGGAAAGCGTACCCGCGACCCCCGAACCCCGGGGTCCCGCCTCCGGGAAAGCCGGGCATCGCGCCGCCGAACCCGAACCCCCGCCCGCCTCCCGGGTACAGGTCGTAGTCCCCGCCGGTGATGCCGGGCGTGTACCCCGGAGGCCCGCGCGGGATGACCCGCGGGTCCCCGAACCCGGGGTTGAAGGGGACGCCGGGCATCCCCGGGAAGAACCGCGCGGCGCGCGCCGCGAGCTCCGCCGCTTCCCTCGCGCGTCTAAGAGCCTCCCGCCGCGCCTCCACCGTCGCCTCGGCGAACGCGCTCTTCCAGCGAAAAACGTGGTCGTACGAGTCGACCGTCCGATTCGATTCGTTAACCTTGTTTTCCCGTCTCGCTTTTTCGCGAAGAAAGGCGTCGCGGCCGAACCGCGCCTCGAACCGCGTTTGCCAGAGCGCGTCGGCGTCCGCCGCGAATCGCATCTCGCGGCACACGGCGCTCGCCGAGCACAGCGTCTTGAAATCGTCCAGCGGGACGCGCGAAAGCACCGCGACTTTGAGGTCATCCGGAAGCGCCAAGAGACCCGGTGTGCGAGGGGGTAACCCGCAAAACACGCGCGCATCATCGACGAGGCGCGACGCGAACGAATCCTTCAGGCGCGACCAAGACCCGCGCAACTTTTCGTTATCGGCGAAACGTCCATAACAGAGCGAAACGTCCGACGCGACGTCGGTACTCCTGGTACTTAGCCACTCGTTCGCGTCCAGGAGCGCGACGCGCGCGTTTTCGTTTGTGCCACCGCCTTCTACGCCGCCGCACACGACCAGCGTCGAGCCGTCGGGGGACTGCGCCTTGACCGAGAGGCACGCGAAGCCTTTCCCTTGGAACTTTTCGAGCGCGTACCGAGCGCGGTACGCGCCGGTTCGCGACGCCGACTCGCGCCACCCGGCGGGTAACGAAAACGCGTCGACGTCAGCGTCGTCATCGTCGTCGCCCGAAACGCGCACGAGTCCCGTCTCCAGGAGCGCCGCGTGCGTCGCGATGAACAGCAAAGCCGCGTCGTCGCGCGCGAGCGTGATGGACGACGAAGAAGAAGAAGACGTCGGTCCCGACGTCGGCGCCGGAGAGGCGGCGCGGTTGACAAAAAGCGCGTCGCGCAGCGCCGACGGAAGCAGAAGACGTCGCGCGTCTTCGGCGTCGGCTTTTGGCTTTTTCGGCGGCGGCGGCGGTTCGTCGTCGGTCCCGAGCTCCATCGGAACCGCAGCGCGCGCATCATCCGTCGAAACCTCCGGGTCCCTCGCGTCCGCGCCCGTTCCCGCGCCAAAAAAGGCGCGGCGCTCCGCCGCCGCCGCCGCGTTTCGACGCATCTCATCGGCGGTCTCGTCGCGCGTCGGCACGCTCCGCGACTCGTTCGCGGCGGGGACGTTCCCCGCGGAGGCGTGGCCTCCCGCGGCGGAGACATCTGCTCCGCTCCCCTCGCGCCTCTTGACGCGTATCAGGTCCCCTCGCGTGACCCCGCACGCGCGGAGCGTCGCGGACTCGTTGTGCCCCGCCGCGCCCAGATCCTCGTCGCCGTTCAACGACACTTCGACGTCAGATTCGGCGACGCCGGGGCCCCACCCGGGGAGGTCCGCGAGCACCTTCGCGGCGATTTTCTGGCGCAGCTGCGCGAGCGTGCACGTCTCAGGGACCTCGAGCGCGAGCGCGGGGCCGGACACGCCGGCCACGCGCACGCGGAGCTTGACGCCCATGGCGGGCGTCGGGCGTTGTGAGAGATGTCGTGGTTTCGCGTGTCGTTTTCACCTTCTTGGAGTTGATACGCTTTGGTGGGCGAAAGCGGGGTCGCGGCTAAGCACACACGACGACGAACCCTTGCTCCGAGCTGGAGACTGTTTGCACGTACAAATCGACATTTTTCTTCGGCTTTTTCTTCTCCACGCATCGCTCGCGTTCCACCGAGGTCACCCCACACGGACGGGCGCGACGCAGCCCCGCGCGTTCGCAGAGTCGGGCCAAGAGTGCGTGCGCGGGCGCTTCCACCGCGTACCAGTCGTTGCCACGCGCGAACGCCCCCTCCGCGTGCGCTCGAACCCGCGACCCCCCGATCGATCGCCCTCTGACGAGCCAGCCGCGCCCCATCGCGTTTTTCCTCCCTTCGCAGTGGCTGCCGGACCCCGAACCCCCACGGACGTGATCCCGAACAAGTTCGTCGAGGCGAACGGCGCGGCGAGGGAGGTGCTGGAGAAGGGATTCCGCTTTACCCCGAGGAACCTGGGGATCTTCGCCGTGTTCGGCATCGCCGTTCCCGTCCTCATCTACAAGGGATGCGTGGACGAATTCGTACGTGCCCAAGACTCGCTTCGCGACGAGCTTTCGTCAGACTCGCCCCCGTTTTTTTCCCTCGCGGCGGATCCGCGAACGATTCCCTCCCCGAACGGCCACACGGGAAAACCCGACTGACCGCGTTTCGTTCCCTCGCAAAATGTCGCCCCGACCCCGAACAGCGCTACACGGATAAGAAGTACGGCCGCCCCGAGAAGAAGTTCATGTGAGGCGACGCGTCGATTGTTTTTTCGTCATGTAAGCTCGAGACTCAAAATGATCTGTAAACCATCATCATCACCGCCACCGCTCACAAGTTGACCACCGCGTTGATCTGCGCGACGTGCGCTTGAATCGAGCCTCGCCCGACGGAAAGCCGCCCGCCCCCGCCGCTGTGCGCCACGAACTCCGCGCGCGGAACGGGCAGCGAGAGATGCCCGCAGATCTCGGCGGAGATCAAATCTGAAACCGGCACCTCCGTCGAGACGTCGTACCCCCCCGTCGTGCCGACCAACTCACACCGAACGCCGTTGTTTGACTCGCGCACGGACGGTTCCACCGTGAACCCGAACGACGCGTTCAAACCGTTGTCGCCACTCACTCGGTCGTCCACCAGTCGGTCGCTCTTTTTCTTTTTCTTACGATTTCTTGCGAACGCGCCGAAGGGCGCCCCTAAGACGCCGACGTCGCATCTTCCTCGCAAAGACACTTTGCTGACGCCGCCCAGGTCGAACGTTTTGCTGTACTCGACCGCCTTGTGCAGCACGTCCACGGTGAACTCGCCGCCCAGAAACGTGTCACGGCACTCGGCGGTGGCGTTGAGCTCGTTGCGGACGCGGTCGTACTCCGCGCCGGCTTTGAACGTCAAAGGCCACACGTCGAGGGTCTTGCGAACCTTCACTTTGTGCGGAAACTGGTTTTCGCGTTTTCGCGTTTTTTCGCGCGATGGAGGGATGGAGGACACGCGGAGGACGACTCGTCAGGAAGCGAAGAGAAAATCCGCGCGACCGTCGGTGCGCGCTCTCGTCGTGATACCGGCGGGCGTTCCGCGCGACGCTTCGCGCTCGCGAGTGCGTCACGTCGCGCGTCGTCGACTCGATGTCGCCGTCGCGAGAGACAAAGTCTTGGAGAGGACGCGCGCGACGCATCGCCGCGGGACCGACGCTTTCCCGGGAACACGCACCGCTTCCAGCCCCCACGAAAGGCTCAGTATGCCGTTCGCGGCGTCTATCTTCCCCGCGGAGAACGCGGGAAGCGGCGCATCGTCCGCGGGCTCACCGGCGCTCGACATGACGCGCGCGGAGTTCTCGGAGTGAACCACGGATGGCGCTGGTGAAATATTGTTAGAAATTTTTTGTTCGCGTCGCTCCTGCTCGGCGACGCTACGTCGCCGCCCGCGCCTCCTCTTCGTTCGCGTCGCCGGACTCGCTCCCCGTCGCGACCCTGCGGTCGATGACGAACGACCGCGACCCTTTGCTGATCGTCGCGTCGCGCCTCTGCGCCTGCAGTCTCAAATCACTCAACACGCTGCTCCCGTCGCCGCGCACGCCGAGCTGATTGACGATCCCGCAGTGCCACAAAAACGAAGCCACGCCGTCGCGCGCGTCGCACCCTAAAACCGTCAAAGACACCTCCTCCTTCTCGCCTTTCGCTTCCACGAAACCTCTCGCGAGGTCGTACAGCGCCTCTTCCCCGCGACGCACCGCATCCAGAACCTCGCCGAAAGAGAACGGTCGCGGGACATTTTGTCCCTTGTTCGTGAGCGCGCGCCAGTACATGAACGCGAACGACGCCTCCGAGGGAGTAGACGCCGGCTTCATCGCAAAACAGGCTTTTTTAAACTCGGCAAAGTCCAGGACTTTATCTTCGCCCGCGGCGTCTATGAACGCGCGCTCGACGTCGTCGTGCCACTCCAGGTGCGTCGTGACGAGCACATCCAGGATGTACTCCATGAACCGCGAGACGGACACGTGGCCGTTCGGTAACGTAACCCAATCGGGCGTCGTCTCGGGAAACTCGTTCGTCTCTTCGCGGAGTAACTCGAGTAACGCGAGCGGCGATTTCGTCATCCGACGCGGAGGCGCTTTCGTCGTTTCACGCGCCGTCGCGTTTTCAGCCTCCGCGTCGCCCGCCTCGCTCTCCGGGAACGCCTTGGTCAAAATCTCGAGCTGCGTCGCGGGGTCCAGCGGGATGACCCTCCCGCTCGTCCACGTGGTCCAGAATTCCGCGGGCGCGAAGAAGGGCGCGTCCGGGCCGGACACGCACGCGGCGGTCATCTCCATCGCCTCGAGTAACAGATCCGCCATACACGCCGGCATCGGGTGGTACAGCCCTACGAGTCGGACGAATTGGCAAATCCGCTTGTCCTCGTTCGCCTCGTACGTCTTCTGAAGCGAAAAAATAAACTTCGCCAGTTTACGTTGCGCGACCGAACGCGTCGTGAACGACACGTCGAACCACCGCGCGACGTACTCCGTCAACGGTACGCGGTGTTTCTTCTCAATAAGAAGGCTCCGCGCGTCGTCGCGCATCTTGTCGCGGTACACGCGCGTGACCATCGCGCGAAGCTTCGAAGGACGCATCGTCTTATACGCCTCGCGGCGCCAAAGTTTGAGCAACTTCTCGGGGCGCAAAATCGACGCGTTCGTACCTTTGGTTTTTTCGTCGTCTTGGAGCGAGTCGTCCGTGACATCCGTCGCGTCCGTCGCGTCCATAGAGTCCGTCGCGTCCGCGCATCCGCAATACAAAAGCCACGACGGCGGGACGGTCATGCGATTCACGACGCGTTCGTTTTCGGAAATGTCGCGCTCGTGTTTGGGCTTCACGAACGTCCGCGTCGCGACGCGTCCGGCGGGGAACGAAGCTTTTTCGGTCTCGGAGGTTTCGTCGGGCGTCGAGACGTTCGCGCCGTCCGTCTCCGCCTCCGACGAGGAGACCGTCTCGGTCGTCGCGTCCGTCGGGCGCGCGGCGACGGTCTCGACGACCGTCTCGTCTCGGTCGTCCTCGAGGCTCGGCTCCGCGAGAACACGAGCGTCGTCGAGCTCGGCGGCGTATTCGGCGCGCACCTCCTCGTCCATCAGCAGCAGCGCGCCCGTCCTGCTTGCGCCGGTGAGTTTCCTGAGCAGCTCGGCGGCGTCCCCGAGCTCGTCCGCGTAGTACATGGACTCGAACACCTTCGCCAACAGCTCGTGGGGTTGCGCGTCCAACACCAACACGGCCTCGTCGTCGCCCAGAGCGCGCGCCAGCTCGGCGACGGCGTCGGCGCCCAGAGCGTCGCCGATGGCCAAACGTTTCTTCGCCTGTTCCGCGGCGTTCACGATCCACCCCGCGGCGACGGCGGGGGCCACGGTGCGCATCGGACCGACGACGTGCTCGTGCGCCGTCTTGCGCAGCATCGCGAACAGCACGATGCCGTCCATGTCCGACAGGTGGCACAACACATTCCCGATCTCGGCGTAATCAAGCACGCCGCACGTCAGAACCTCCGACGCGAAATCCACCGTCGTGCCGCGAAGGACGTCGCCCGCCTCGGACCAGTCGGGGATGGTCTGCACGACGCGCGCGGCTTCGGGAGGGGTCAGTTGTTTCAGCCGAGCCGACCTGTTGCGTTTCTCCTCCACGGACATGTTAATGTCCGAGGCGGAAAAACGCACGGACTCGGCGTACGCCTCGTACGCGCCGTCGGCGACGGTCAAGCCGGCGCCCTCGCTGAGGCGCCGTTTGAGTTCGGCGTTTTCGTCGACGAGCTCTTTCAGCCTTTTGTTCTCGTCCGACGCTTCCGATAAAGACTCGAGCTTCTGCCGCAGCTCCAAAATCGCACGGTCCTTCTGCCCCGCGACGCTCTTCAGCGTCTTTAACCGTTCCTCGTGCTTCTTCTCCGTCGCTGAAACGGCGGCTTCCGCCTTTTGCAAGTCCCGCCGCGCCTTTCGCGCCTCCTCGCGAATCTCACCCATCGCCTCCAGCTTGACGTTCGCCTTCGCGAGCTGCTCCGTAAGGTCCTCGATCTGAGCCTGGCGGTCGTCCGACAGACGAAGTAAGTACTCCTCGTGGTTCTCCAAGTGCGCGCCCTTGACGTCCGCCGCGACGCGCTTTGCCGCGGCGCGCCAACGGTCGAGCACGTTTTCCGCGCGTGATTTTTGGTTCTCGCGCACAGCCTCTTCAAGCACCAGCTTCGCGCGCAGGAGGCTGTTCTTTAAATCGCGCACCTCCGCGGAGAAAAAGGACATCTCGCGATTTAAGACGTGCCCGAGCACGGCCTGGGTTAAATAAAGCATGGGCGCGAGGTCGTGCTGGCACCGGGGCTTGAGCTCGTGCACGTACTTCGCGAACGCCTCGAGGTCGACGACGTCTTCTAAAAGGCACGCCTTGGTGCGGGTCTCTAGAAACGTCGCGTCGGCGCGGAGTCGCCCCTCCGGCCCGGCTTTTCCGCGACCGCGCACCAGGTGTCTCTCCAGCGCGGTTTCCGGGTCGAATGGGTACTCCACGATGGGCTGGACGTACTTCTCCGGCTTGGTCAGCGCGTCCAGCAGTTCGGGCTCTTCGGAGCGATTGTCGGATTGGCGCTTTTTTCTCTCCGCCGCGAAGGATGGGGTCTTGAACAGTCCGACGGTGGAGGTGGCGTGGCCCGCGCCCGCGGCCGCCTGAGCGACGCGCGCGCTGGTCTCACTCATCACGTAGTGCACGCGCGCGAACCCGACGTCGGGGTCGAACGCGTCCGCGGCGAGCCGCGGGTCGTCCAAGCGCCACGGGCACGACGCGTCGAAGTGCCCGCTGAAGCATTTCCCCGCGTTGGACGGCTTCGACGCGGCATCCGCGTCGAAGGGGAACTCGAATCGCACGAACGAGTCCGCCGCGTTCGCGGGGCGGCCCGCGGCGTCCGTCGGGCCGTCGCCGGGGACGCGGTCGCGCCGAAGCGGCGCGCGGCCGCGGGAGGTGATGTCCGCGAGCGTCATCGCGCGCGTCGCAATGCGCGTCGTCGGAGGTGCCGATTCATACTACGCCGGATTTAGATTGGAGACGTGCGCCACTTTTTTTTTACAAGTCGTACATGTAGCAGCGTAGACGACACTCCCGAGTCTTTTAGCAGGTGCCGATTCCGAAAGCGACACGACTCGCGCCGCGTTTCGTCGCGCGCCCGACGCGGAAGACTTCCTCTGCTCTTCGAACGACCTCGAACGCACGCTTTTGGTTCCGTGCCTCTACCAGTGCGGCACGTGCGCGTGGTACCACACCGTGACGTGCCTGCGCCACGGGTCGACGCACAGGTAACAGAAGTTCTGCCTGTGGTTCGGTCTCGGGAAGAGCGAGACGGCTTTTTTTTTTCCCGTCGTCGCGTCGTGTCCCGTCGTCCCGGTTCCAAAGAAAACCTCCGTCGCCGAGTAGACGTCCGTCACGACCGCCGCGTTCCCGTTTTCGTCTTTCTTGGCGCGGACCAGGGATTTATAAACTGCCTTCGCGACGTCCTCGTACGGCGACAAACGCTCCTCGTACTGGCACATGGACCCGCCGAGCGCGACGTGCGAGAAGATTTTGAACAGAAACTCACCCTTCTCCGTCTCCGAAAACAAAGTTTCGTGGTTTTCGTCGCACGCGTCTATTAGACAAGAACGCAGGTTGTCCGCCACGGCGAACCCGTCTATTTGATCCTCGATCTTCCGCACTAAAGCGTCGCAGTCGCCAACTCGCGTGATCCTCGGCGTCGGCGTGTCGGTTCGCAGACGGTCGAACAGAGACATGGATGTAACGGCGCACGGCGTTTTGGCGTACGTCGCCTTTTCGACGATTTTGTTTTTAGTCAAGTTTGGATCGGCATCGGCATCGGCATCGGCATCGGCATCGTCTCTCTCGTCGGGTTCGTCCCGAGAAGACGCGTCGCGGACGATCTCGCGCACCGAGCGCCACCGCGCGGTGCGGTCGAGGACGTGGAAGTGCTCGTTCACGACGTCCGAGTCGAAGAAGTCGCGCACGAACTCGTCCGCGTCCATGCGGTGGAACGGCTTGGTGTACCGGAACCGCGCGACGCGCGCGTGCTTCTCCAGGTCCCACTTGCGCAGGAACGATCGGGAGGAGGCGTCCGTGAACGCCCACGGGGAGCTCGGGGGGTCTGGGAGCTTGATGAACGCGCGGGGGGCGACCGCGGCGTCGCCGTGCGGCGCCGACATGCTCGAAGCGGAGACGCGAGACCCGGGCGTCGCGCGACCGACGCGCGACCGCGAGTGACGATGAACGGCGGTTCACCCGAAAAGGCGTAGGAGTGGAGCCACGATTTCGTTGACTGACGCGATGTGAACGAAGCGTCGATGCTTTCGGTTTCCGCGGTGTACACTTCTAAGATAGACGTTCCGGACGCGGCGAAGAAAAGAAACTACCGAACGGCGCGTCGTCTTATGTTCGATCTTCGCCGCCGGGCACCGTACGTCCACGCGCCGTAAATGTGTCGCGGTTATCACCGTCAGAACGAAGGAGAGTCGACATCCTTCAGATGTGCGGCGAAATCCGCAACCGCAGAACTCAGCGCCAAGCACGCCGCGAACGTCTGCGCGTTTCGCAGGTATACATACGCTTCGTCCTCGTCGGCGTTTTTCTCTCGGCCCGCGCGCCACCACCCCATCAGCCCGATGACTTTGACGTACGCGCGCCAGCTCAGCATGACCAGTAACACGAGGGACAAAGTTAATGATACCGGGAACCCGTTCGGGAGGGATCCAACTCCGTTCGTTCCCCCAGGTAGGTTCCCGAGAAGAAGCGAATCGCGCGCGTTTGCCACGCCGAAATACGCCGGTCCACAAAACGCGACCCACGATTTCGCCGCGCCGTTCACCGCGTTGCGCATCTCCCCCTCCTCCGAGTCTTTCCCGACGGCTTTGATCTCGTACGCGCCCACCGCGGCGCTCGCGCCCAACCACGCGGCGACTAAAACGCCGGTCTCGACCAGGAAGCTGAGAAAACTCACGGCGTCCAGAGATACGGGCGCGAGCCATCCCGGGAAGCTGGGCGCGAACGATTCCGCGGCGGCTTTCTGCGCAAGTGCGAAGAGGACCAAAACCACGGCGTCGCCCTTCATGAGCTCGACGTCGTCCAGGCGGCGCTCGGGGGGGAACGCGCGAGGCACGACGCGCGTCGCGCTTTGACTTGTCGTGGAAAGGCCCGTGTTCGGTTTTCGGAACGCGACGCCACGAGTTGTGGCGCGTGGAGAGGGGAACCCCCGCCTCGTTGTTACCTCGCGGCGCCGACTTTTTTTCGCGGACGGCGCGACATCGCCGAAGGGTGTCGTGGAGAACGACGTCCACGGGGAGCGCCACGCGCGCGGCGCGCGCGTCCGCGCGGTCGCGCGGACGCCTGTCGCGCGTTGCAGAGGCGAACCGCGCAGTCGCTCGAGACCCGAGACTGGCGGGGCGAGAGCCGACATCGTCACCGCGCGAAACAAAGTGAGTGCTTTTTTCTTGGAGGGCCGCCGTTGTTGACTCGCCAATCGCGATTCGTGCGCGCGTGCCGGCGTATCGGCGCGTGCCGAGGTTTCGCGCCCATCCTCGTGCGCGGTGAGGTAGCACCCCAGAGTCATCGCGCGCGGCGTCGGCGGGTTCGGGAGGTCCCGACGCTCCCGACGCCGCGATGTCGAGCTGGATCCGCAACTCGTTCAAGAGCGCGTTCAGCCCGCGCGCCTCGGACGCCGCGGCGCGCGAGGATGGCGAGTACGACGAGCTTCGCGACGCGCCTTCCGAGACTGGCGCCGCCGACGCGGACGGGGAAGGCACCGCGGTGACGTCCGTGTCCGGTCGACTGGGCGATTTCTCCGCGGACATGACCCCGCGCACGACGGGTGGCTCGCACAGCTCCGCCACGACCCCCTCGAGCGCGACGCCCTCGACGCGCGCGCGGCGCACCTTCAGCAGCATGCTCCCGAACGTCGAGAGCGTGTCTCGCGTGTTCAACAGCTCGGCGCCCGGCGAGCCCAGCGACGCGGACAGGCAGGCGCAGCTCCAGCTGGAGGAGGAGACACAGATGGCGATGGCTATAAGCGCGTCGTTGGAAGACACGACGCCTTCTCGGTTCGAGGACCCGCCGCCGCCTTCGCCGTACCTGCTTCAGTCGTCGCGCTCGCGTTCGTCAATAGGCGACTCGCGCGAGTCTCCCGGAAACTCTCGCGGAAACTACTCCAACTCCGCCGAGCGAAGAACGACTCCACACGAGCTTCGGTACCACGACCGCCGCTCGAGCCTGGGCGGCGACGCCGAGTTCGACCCCGACGTCGCCGCCGCGCGCGAGGCGGCGGAGGAGGACGCCGCCGCCGCGTCGGCGTCGTTCCGATTCTTGTCGAGCTGCTCGCTCAACTTCAAAGAGACGGCGCACGACGGCTTCTACGCGCCGTGGGGCTTCGAGTTCCCGGAGAGCGAGTTGTCCGGCGAGTACAGGATGCCCCCCCTGCCTTTGCTGGAGCGCATCGAGCCGGACGCGAGCGACACCAGAGACGTGATGCTCCTCGACGCGCGACGCGATGACGAGTTACGGTCGTTTTGCCACCGCGTCGTAACCGCCGTGAACGCCGCGTACGGCGACGGCAAAGAACACGGCGACGGAGTCACCGACGGTAAAGAAACGGGAGGAGATCTGGTCGCGTCGCGCGCGTCGTACGTCGCCATGGAGGTGGCGCAGCGCCTGGGGGGTGCGGTGGAGAGCGACGAGGCGTGCGCGGGCGCGTGGGCGGAGACGAGCTACGACTTGCGCAGCGCTTTAAACACCTTGGTGTTCCCGGCGGGTTCGTTAAACGTGGGACTGCGAAGACACCGCGCTTTGCTGTTCAAGTACGTCGCGGACCGGTGCTTCGGGCTCCCCTCGCGTTTAATCCGCGGGCGCTACTACTGCGGCTCGGAGAACGCCGCCGCGAACGTGGTGGTGGTGAACGGTTTGGAGCTCTTCGTGGACGTCCTACGCGCGCCGGGCACGTTGTACGCCGCCGACGACCCCCGCTACGCCGACCTGCACCAGCCGCACGTCCCGCGCGAAATACGACCTGTAAATTTGGTGTCGATGACGAGCGCCACCGGCCGCGCGATGGCGTCGGCGCTCGGCGACGCGTCGCCCGCACCGGTGCGAGTCGCCGGCGCGTCCCCCGACTCCGTTCCCTCCGGGAAGAGCGTCGCCGAGCGTTCCTTGCGCGAGAAAAAAGACGGGCCCGGAGCGCTCACGAGGACGTCTTCGTGCCCCGACACGCTGATGCTGTCGCAGACGCCGCGCGAGCGGAACAGCGTGCAGCAGCCGAGGCTGGAAGGGCGAACGAGCGACGCGAATCGCCTCGAGGCGAGCCTCGAGGCGACGAGCCTTGAGACGCCGCCGGATGAAAACGACTCCGCCGCGCCGCGCGAAAAAAACGGAGCCCCGGACCTGGTCGGCGCCGCGCACCGCCGCCGCGCGAGCCTCACGGACGCGATGGACGCCGCGGTGGCGGCGAATGCCGCGTCCTTCGCCAACCTCTTGGACGCGTACGCTCCGAGCGTCGACGACGGCGGCGCCGGCGCGAGAAAAAAGGAAACCACCGACGCCGACGCTCTCGCGAAGGCGCCGACGCTTGATCCGCGACGCGACGCCGCCGACTCGCCCTCCGCGGACTCTCGGAAGATCTCTCTTCCCACGACAGATCTTCCGCACTGGCGCGTCCACGGGCGCGGCGAGGCGCTCGGCGAGGCGTTCGGGGTCCTGCCCGGCCACGAGCCCGCGCTCGCGCGGGGGGGGTTCGGGGCGATGCCCATGCCGGATTCGGCCGCGTCGCGGCGCGCGGACGCGAGCGCCGAGGAGGACGGCGAGAAAAACGACGCCGCCGTTTCTCTCGGAGCTCCGATCGCGCGCGACGGTCCGATCGCCGGCGAGGCTCCGATGGCGAACGCGAACATCTCGGGAAACGCAGCTGAAATCCCTCCTACGACGGGACCGGTAACTACCGGAACACCCACCGGCGCTTTCGGTCATTCCCCCGCGTCCCCTGTCTCCCCCCTGAGCGTGGCGGTGGACCTGTCCATCGCCGCGGACACCATCCAGCTGGGCGAGCGCATCGGCATCGGGTCGTACGGCGAGGTGCACCGCGGTCTGTGGCGGGGCACGGAGGTGGCGGTGAAGCGGTTTCTGGATCAGGACCTCTCCGTGCACTTGATGCGCGAGTTCACGTCGGAGGTGGACCTGATGCGGCGGTTACGACACCCGAACGTCATCTTGTTGATGGGCGCGGTGACTACTACTCCGAATTTAAGCATCGTGACGGAGTTTCTGCACCGCGGGAGCTTATTCAAGCTCTTGCACAAAGCGCAGCCTCCGGCGATCAAAGCCGCGATGAACGCCGAGTCGCGGCGGCTGCGCATGGCGCTGGACGTCGCGAAGGGCATGCACTACCTGCACAGCTGTACGCCCGTGATCGTGCACCGCGACCTGAAGTCGCCCAACCTGCTCGTGGACAAGCACTGGGTGGTGAAGGTGTGCGATTTCGGCCTGAGCCGCATGAAGAACCACACGTTCCTCTCCTCCAAGAGTAACGCCGGCACGCCGGAGTGGATGGCGCCCGAGGTGTTAAGAAACGAGCCGAGCGACGAGAAGAGCGACGTGTTTTCGTTCGGCGTGATTTTCTGGGAGTTGCTCACGCAGCAGATCCCTTGGGCGCACCTCAACCCCATGCAGGTTGTGGGCGTCGTGGGGTTCGCCGGGAACAGGCTGGCGGTGCCGGAGACGATTGACCCGCGACTGCGGGAGATTTGCGAGGAGTGCTGGGCGCAGGACCCGCGCGAGCGGCCGAGTTTCCTGGACGTGCAGAAAAGGCTCAAGCCGCTCGTGCACGCCTCCGCGGAGCGCGACAAGAAGAACTGGGCGCGGGAGAAGCTTCGGGGGAAGGCGGAAAACGAGAGAGGAAGCGACGACGGCGCGGCGGAGGCGGAGGGCGCGGCGGCGCCGCCGCCGCCGCCGCCGTCCGACGCGTCGGCGGCGCCGGCGGTGGCGGTGGAGTCCCCGGCCTTCGGTACGTCGACGCCGGCGACCGGGGACTACCCCATCCTGCCGTAGCGCGCGAGTAACGCCGTGGAATAGTGAACACTTTCGTATATACGTGTCTGATCCCGACTTCCGCGCCGGACGCGCCGCGATTGGTTTTCTAACGTAGACTATTTCAAAGGAGTCCCCATAGTCGTTCGTCTAACACTTCTGCATCTCCGGCGAATACAGCGCGCCCACGCTCGGCTCTAACAGCCACCGGAACGCCCCCACGGTGGGCTTGAGCGACAGCAGCACCACCGTGGCGACGGAGATCAACAGCGTGAGCAGGAACCGCGCGGTGACCTCCCAGTTCCCCCCCGCTTTGTGCCACGTGATCTCGTACCAGTCCGTGTACTTCGCGAGAAGCATGAACACCGCGATGTGCAGCACAAACGGGTACAGCGTCCGTGACCCCCACTTCGCCAGACGCAGGTACACGCGAGCCTTGAACGATGTCTGGTCGCGCTCGCGACCGTACCGACCTACGCGTCGCGTCGTTTTGTTCTTCACCACGTTCGCCGAAAGCGAGCCAGACCCCATGAGTAACCCCGCGGTTTCGCCGTCGTCATCCTCGCCGGGGTAAATAACCCCCACGGCGCGCGGTCCGGGGATGAGCGCGAACGCCACCGCCATGGAGAAGAACGTCCAGGCGTACAGTGCTAATTGAAACACGCACCCGTACGCCCAGTACTCGCCGTACACCGCGTCGTGCGGGTCGGACTGGAACCAGTACTCCACGCGCAGGTTGTATTTGTACGTCGCCACCAGCGCGGCGCCTAAAACGACGACCAAACCTCCGACCGTTAAAGTTTTCGCCAACACCGTTTTCGCCTCCGGGAAGAAACATTTGTGTTTCTTCATCAAGTATCCGCACAGGAAGTACGGCATGTGCACGGTGGAGCGGTGCAGACTTAAGAACCGTCCGATGGTGGTGTACCCGATCGCGAGCCCTAACACGACGTGTAACAACAGCGTGTAGCGCATCTCCAGCGCGAACGGCCTCCAGATTCGTTTCGTGAACAGAGACACGAGGTACCACAGCTGCGCGAACGGGTAGGCGAACGTCCAGCGGTCCCACCCGTCCCACGCGCCGTGGTCCTTGTCCAGCAGCGCCCAGTGGTTGACGAGCTCGCACCGCGGTCGGCCGTCCGCCACCGAGCCGGGATCCGCCTCGAACGCGTCGAATTTCTCGCCCTCGCAGAACATCTTCGTGTACGACACGGAGAAGAGCACGTGCAGGATGAGAAACGGCGCGACGATGCCGCCGATGAGCGCGCGGCGCCTCTTGGCGTTCAGATCGCCCGAGACGTACCCCGAGATGAGCACGAACGCGGGGACGTGGAACCCGTAAATCACGTGCATGAACGCCTGCGTGGGTTTGTTTTGGATCTTGTAGAACGGCTCGCACAGGTGGCCCGCGCAGACGAGAAGGATGAAGACGCACTTCGCGACGTCGAGCCGCTCTGAGGAGACGGAGGACGCGCCGGTGAGGCTCTTCAGGCTGACCACCCACCGCGGGTCGCCCTCATCCGCGGAGCCGTCGCCGGACGCGCCGTACTTCGGACCGCCGGAAACCGCGCGGGGAGACATCCTGTTCCGTTAGCGTCTCGGTGGAGGCGTCGTCGTCGCTCCGCGAACGGCGGTCGAGCGCGATGTTCGCGGCGCGCGTTTTCCGACGTTCCGAGGAGACGCGCTTCCGACACGCGACGCGGGCCGACCCCGGCCGCCGAGCCGCTCACGCCGGACCGGCACCACCTCTGATGCGGGCTCGTGCGCCGCGAACAGACTCGCGGAACTCGACGACCCGCGCCGAGGCGCGCGCGAGTGTGCGACGTTTTTCTTGGTGGTTACAAGCATCTTTTCTACGACGCGTGGGCCCATTTCAGGCGTCGGCTGTGGCCTGGAAAAACTCGCGTGTCGGCAACCGTTAAAAAGCCTTCGCCTCGTCACACCCCAGGCCACATCGAGACGCGGGGACGCAGCCGCCGTGAGGTCCGTCCCGATGGCGAGCGCGTCGTCGCACGCCACGATGCGCGCGGCGTGCTCGTCGCGGGTCACGTCGGCGCGCGCCAACGCGCGGGCCGCGCCGACGCAGCCCCCCGCGTCCACCTCCGGGAGGCTGATGGCGACGGCACCTGCTTTCTTTCGACGGCGCGTCGCGCGCGCGCGTCGCGTCCGGGCCGGGGCGGACGACTCGAGCCGACCCCTCGCCGAGCCGTTCGTGACGCCCGAGGACGTCCGGCGCGGGGAGGTGGCGCGCTCGTGGGTCTCCGAGCTGTACGACTGCGTGGACTACGCCGCGGTCTTCGCCGCCGCGGAGGAGGCGGCGGTGCGCGACGACGACGACGGCGCGCTCGCCGACGACGATCATTCGGGCGAGCGCATGTACGGTGAGTTCGACATGGGCTTCTTCGTCGCGCTCCTGCGCGTTTTGGAACCCGATTTGGCGCTTTTGGAGTACGGCGACGTCGACGGCGGCGCCGTGGGCGACGGCGTGTTCGTGGACGTCGGGAGCGGGCGCGGGCAACTCGCGTTTCTCGCGTCGGTCACGCGCAAGTGGCAACGGTGCGTCGGGTTAGAGATCGACCCGCAGTTGCACGCCATCGCAACGCAGGTGTCTTTGCGGTCGCCGAACGAGGAATGCGTGACCGATACGTTAATCGACGCGTTCCCAGTAGCGGCGCGGCCGATGACGCAGTCACCGGTGAGCTTCGTTCAAGGAAACATGTACGACCGAAACGACCTCAGCGCGGCGCTCGAAAACGCGACGCTCGTTTTCGCCTTCGCCACGAGATTCGCGCGCGATGTACGCGTCGACGAAGAAGGACGAGTCGAAGAAGAAGACTCTGAGTCGTCGTATTTGCGTCTGTCTCGTCACGTGCGGCCGCACCTAAGAGTGGGCGCGCTGGTGGTCGTGATCAACGGCGCGCTTCGGCGGGAGGACGGGTTCGAGTTGATTCGCGTCGAGCGCGGGCCGGATGCCGAGCGAGGAAGAGACTCGGTCGCGCGCGTGTACCGCGTCGTGGAGGTGCGGTGCGACGAGCGCGGCGACGTGGCGGGCGAGAAGAAGAAGAAGAAGAAGAAGACGGTGTCGTGAAAGGCGACGTCAGGGACGTTGTCGGGTGTCGTTAAGAGCGCGAGCGTTCGCGAGCGATGACGATGATGATGATGCTTTTTGTTTCCGACAGTTTTCGTGCGATCGTCCGGTCGGTCTCGAGTCATCTCGAGTGCAGCAGATCTCAGAATCTTCGTCCGTCGCGGCGCTTTCGCCATTGTGGTAATTCCTCTCGCGTCCACGTCACGAGGAGGCGCCCGGGTGGCACAGCCGGTCGCGCGGCGGAGAGGTTCGGCCGAAGCGTCACGCGACTACGCACTCCGGGCGCGTCGCGGCGGAGTCGGCGTCCGCGGTGGATGCCCGTGACAGCGACCAGGGCGGTCCTTCGAGACCTCGCCGGCCTGCGAACGCGACTCGGGCTGCTCGCGAGCGCCCCGTCTCGGCAAAACAGCGGTCGGCTCGCGTGTAGGGCCGCGTCGAGTCGCGCGTTCGTCGCGGAGCGGGGCGGGAGGCACGCGCACGCGCTCGCCAGGCCGAGCGTCTCCGCGCGAGCCGCCAGAGGCACGCCCGTCGCGCTCCCGAGGCGACACACAGGTGCGTCCGCTCCACCCCCCGACCGTCTCCGACCGGCGAATTGGTGCCTCCCACTCGCCACAAAACCTGAGTCACGAACGCGACGACGTCGCGAGCCGGATCGAGCCGGGCGCGTTTTCGTCTCGTCGTTTTTCTTCCCCGCGATCGAATCCGATTCGATTCGATCGTCTCACCTCGCCGTCCCCCCTCCTTTCCGAAACGCGAAACGAAACCGCGCGCAGAAATCTCCGCGCGCGCGCGTTCCTCCGCGAGCCGCGCGTCCGCCGCCGCGCCCGTCTCCGCCGCGGAGGGCCCCCGCGAGGCGCGCGCGCGCGAGGAGTTTGCGGGCGAACTCGAATCCGGCGGCTCCGGCGGATTAAAACGAGACGCCGCCGCCGACGCGTCGATTCGCGCCGACTCTCTAATCTCGAATCTCGCGTGCGACATCTCGGACGAAGGTTCGGTGGAGCTGCAACGGCGCGTGGTGGTGACGATGTTGCCCGACGCGAAGGTGGTGTGCACGGCGGAGGAGCGGCGCATCTTCGACACGTTGCTCGAAGTCGTCAAGGCGTATGACTTGCCGGTCACGCTGCGCGTGGCCGGCGGGTGGGTGAGGGACAAACTTCTCGGGAAGCACTCGTCCGACATCGACATCGCGCTGGACACGTGCATGGGCCAGGAGTTCGCGAACAAGGTGAACGAGTTTTTGAAAGAGAAGGGCGAGGAGACCCGAGGCGTGGGCGTCATCCAGAGCAACCCCGACCAGAGCAAGCACCTCGAGACGGCGACGATGCGCGTGCACGGCGCGTGGTTGGATCTGGTGAACCTGCGATCGGAATCGTACAGCGAGGGTTCGCGCATTCCCGAAGCGAGGTTCGGCACCGCCGCGGAGGATGCCGAGCGACGCGACTTGACGATCAACGCGCTCTTCTACAACATCAACGAGGACGTCGTCGAGGATTTCACGGGCAAAGGCCTTGAGGATTTAAAAGAAGGCGTGATTCGCACGCCCCTGCCTCCGCGCACGACGTTTCTCGATGACCCGCTGCGCATCTTACGAGCGGTGCGCTTCGCATCTAGGTTCGGGTTCGCGCTGGACGACGCCATCGCGGTCGCCGCGGTCGACCCCGAGGTGCAAACAAAGCTGCGCACGAAGGTGAGCCGCGAAAGGGTCGGCAAGGAGATCCAGGGCATGCTCCGGGGCCCTTCGCCGGGGGACGCGCTGACGCTGTTGTGCCGCTTCGAGCTTTACGACGCCGTGTTTTCCAGCGCCCTTCCGGGAGGCTCGATGCCGGCGGCGACGGCGTGGGGATGCCTGCACTCCGCGCGCGCCATGGACGCGATCCTCTCCGCGCACGCCAACTTGGGCGGCGGCGCGGCTAGTTTTTTCACGACGTCGCTCACGGGCGAGGAAAGGGAGTGGCTGTGTTTAGCCGCGTTTCTCGCGCCGCTGCACGACGGATTCGTGGAGAACCCCGCGCGTTCGAGGAGGACCGCGGATGAGAAGTCCGCGCCCACGCGTTTGGGGAGCAAGAAGACCAAGCACGTCCCCGCCGTGCAAGTGGTGGTGAAGGAGGGCTTGAAGATGCGCGGGAAGGACGCGGAGACCATCTGGACCGTGCTCGACGTCGCCGGCGACATGCGCGCGGCGCTCTTTCGCGAAGTCTCCGGCGACGACGCTTCTCTCCCTCTCTCCGTGGACCGCGTCACGCTCGGTCGTCTGCTGCGCCGCGCCAAGGAGCACTGGCGCCTGGCGCTCGTGCTGGCGGCGACGCTGGAGATGCCCGGGGTGGTGACTCTGGGCGAGGGCGCCGAGCTGGCGCCCTGGGCGATTGAACTCGCGCGGGGCCCGCCGTGCGCGGCGAATCTTACCTCCGGCGGCGGCGACGGATCCGGGGGTGGCTCGCCCCTGCACGCGTTCGCCGCCACCTCGCTCGGCGCCGCCGGACCGTGCCGCTCGGACGACGGCGGGAAGGGTGCGCTCGTCCGTAATTCGGCGGCGGCGCTGGCGTCGCGCGTGGCGGCGGTTGAGAATCGGGTGGAGGCGCTGCGCTTGGAAAACTGCTGGTCGCAGAAGCCGCTGCTCGACGGCCGCGCGGTGATGGAGACGGCGGGGTGCAAGGGCGGTCCGGTGATGAAGGCTTTCGCCGAGAAGCTGGTGGACTGGCAGCTCGCCAACCCGGAGGGCACCGCGGAGCAGGCGCGTTTGTTCGTGGCGAGCGTCGCCGAGGAGACCAAAGCCGAGTTTGCCGAGTAGACACTTAGGTGACGGAGGTGACGCGGCGCGGAAGGGGTGTTTTAGACTCGAACCGCGTAAGTCTACGTACGTGTTTTCGGTAGGATGAACGATCCGTGTAACTACGATTCGCACTGTACCACTAAACGTCGCTAGATGTGTTCCTTTGAACGCGATAGTGCATCGGCGATAGTCTTTGCAAAAGTCCCGACAAAATCGTCACCACCACACGGGGTCGAAGCGTTTATCGTCGACGAGCTCGAGCGTCGCCGGCGCGATCGCCGCCGGCGCCGCCGACGGCGCCAAAAGCGCGGCGGGCAAAATCTCGCGCGCTTTGGAAAATGTCTTTTTGTTTCCCTTCGCAAAGACTCCCGGGAACGCCTCTTCGATCAAACGCACGTCCACGACCGCGCTCGCGACACCGCGCGCGGCTCCCGGCGCGGACGCGGAGGTGACGTACCCCAGAACCGTCTGGCGCTCGCACCCAAAGGCCAGCGCGCGGCGGTCGGGGGCGCGCGAGCCGTGACGCCCGTTTTTTTTGGCAAAAAAAGTATCGATTCGCGAATCAAACGACGACGCCGACGCGCCGTCGACGACGCCGATGTCCGTCTCCATGCTCGGCGCGCCGATGTCTCTGTCTCTGTCGCGCGCGCCGCGACGCGCGGCGTCGCGCTGCGCCTGGGTGGGCGCGAGCACCGCCGCGCCGACCGCGGGGTTGCCTCCGCGGAAACACCGCACGACCGCGCGCGCGTAGGCATTCTTTTTCTTTTCGTCACCGCAGAGATGTTCTCGCCGAACAAACGCGCCCGCGGCGCGCGCCGCGAAATCGACGACTTCGTCCGACGCGCGTTTCCCGCGCGGCGTCCGCCTCGCTCGCGCTGAAGCCTCGGCGAGGACCGCTTCGACGTCGCGCGTCGCCGCTCGGCTCTCCGGGAAGTCCTCGGGGAACACTCTGGCGCCCGCGGCGACGGCGAGCCACCGCCACTCGCGAAGGCCGGCGGCGGAGGCGCCGAGCGCGACGAGCGCCAGCCAAAGCTCGTGCGCGAACGGCGCCGGCGCGAGAAGCGTGTACCCGGCGTCCGCGGCGTTTGGAAGGCGCGCCGGCGGCTTCGCGCGCCGGATGATCGTCACGGGACAAAAAGAGTCATTACCGCTCCGACGGTCGTTCAAAACAGACGTTCGTTGTGCGAAGACGTCTTTAGCGACGGCGGCGAGGAGCCGAAAAGAGCCGTCGCTTGTTTCGGTCGCGGCCTCGACGCGGCTTCGCGCGCGAGCGGAACCTCCGCCTCCATAAGAACGGTCCAAACCCGGAAGCGCCGCGCCTGTTTCTTTTTCATTTTTGTGGTTCCGCCGTTTATCGGCGACGCTCTTCGCGTCGAGCTTCGTTTCGAACGAATAAACGCCCCTGGGCGTGACCCCCCCGTCGCGCTCGTTTAGAATGTCTTTGTTCCCCGACAGCGTCTCCAGCAGCGACGAAGAGAGCGCGCCGGCGACTTCGAAGCGGCACAGTCTACCCTCCGCCAAACGAAGCGAGCACCGTTCCGAGAACCGTCCGACGCGTATAACCGTTTGGCATAAACGAAACGCCTCCTCGCGCGCGGCGGCGGGAACCCAGACCCACACGAAAACCGTTTCTTCTGTCGTTTCTGTTTCTTCTGTGTCACGTCGTACGTCTTTCTTTACCAAAACGAACGTCGCCGGCGAGACGATTCCGCCGGATTCGTCAACCAGCGTCGCGTCGACGGCGACGGCGCCGGCGGCGAACGCCGCCGACCGAAAAGGCGCCTTCGCATTCGCGTTCGCGTTCGCGTTCGCGTTCGTATTCGTTCGACATGAGCTCGTTTCGCGACCGACGCCGACGAGCGTCTCGAGCGCGGCTCGAGCCGTTTCAAACGACGAAGGTCCGTCGGCGTCGCCCTCGACCCGCAAGACGAACGCCGCGTGGTGCGACGCGTCGTGCGCGATTGCGCTCTCCGCGGCGCGCCGCATCGTCTCGCGCCAGCCGCGGCCCCTCCCAGGGGCGCCCAGGGGAAGGGCCCAGCCCCACCGGCGTACGAGCGCGAAACGCTTCGCGTGCCACGCGTGCGTCTCCAGACGACGCCAGTGCGTCTCGGTCGCGGCGGTCGCGTCTTCACCAAACACGGAAGACGCGCGAAACGACGCGACGTCCTCCGCGCGCGACGCGGGAGGGAACGAAACGTCGTCGTCGTCGTCATCGTTTTTTTTCCTTCGCGCAGATTCGTCTTCGTCTTCCTCCCCCGTCGCGCGCGCGCTCTCGAGCAGCAGTCTCTCGCGGTTCGCTCGCCGCGCACGCTCCGGTCGTCGGCGCGCGCGCCTGCACCAGTGCACGGCCAGTCCGCGTTCGATCGCGAATCGGTACCGGGAAGAGCTTCCCGGCTTCCAAAAGCTCCGAGCCGGAGACGCGTCGTTTGTCGCGTCGCGCGAGGACGCCGCCGCGAAGCCGGCTTCGTCGATTTTTTTGGCGCGCTTCGCGTTCGGCCGCATCGCGCGCCTGTGCCGCGGGTTGTGGCTGGTGGCCCTGCGGCGCAAGTGACGAGGGAGACTCGCCGCGCCGAGGAACCCGCCGGCGCGCGCGCGGAGCGCATCCATCAACACGCCGATCTGCGTTCGGGTTTATCCGTGATCGCGTTAATCACGTTTTTGGGGTGCGTTTCGTTTCCGTACGTCTGAAAACACCACGCAAAAAAAAAGTGTCGTAGCGGAAAGGCGTTCGCGTCCGGCGCGGCGTCGTCGCCGTTCGCGTGAGTGGGTCGGAAACGCGAGAAACCTCGCGCGCGCGTGCCTCGGGCCGTAGCGTGCGGGTGTCACCCCGCGGTCACGCTTGTCGCCATCGTGTTAGATCTCGGTTTGGCTGGGTGCGTTTGTTGATCCTCATCGGCAGCGCGCGCGATTGTCGTCGGGGCGGCGGCGGCGGTGGATTCGGGCTGCGCGACGAGTCGCGGGAGTGGACGGGCGCGCACCTCGGTCGCGCGCGCGGCGGCGAAGTCCACCGCGCGCACGTGGCGCGGAGTGGGAATCGAGGGGTCGTCCATCCCGCCCGAGCGGGGAGACCCGCCTCCGGCGCGCCTGACAGCCGCGCGCGGGGTCGAGTGGCTCAAAGTCGGAGGTTTTTCGTCGTGGCTTCCCAGCTTGATGAGAGAGCTTCCGGAAAAGAGAACGCCAGTCCGCAGGGTCGGCACGAACTCGGGATACGGACGCACCCATTGGGTTCGCGCGTCGGCATGGCGCCCGCTCACCCCGATCCCGAGCCACGCGCGGAGACTCGCGAGGCGTCGACCTCTTCTCAGCGGTACGCCTCGCCCGGCATGATGGCCGCGTGCCTCGCCGTGATCCCCAACGCCGCGCTCTGGTGGGGATTGTCCCGCGGGCGCAATAAGCTGGAGACGCTCGTGACGGGGGCGTTGCGGGTGGGAGGCATCCCCGCGCTGCTCGCGATCCCCTTCCTGGGCATGTCCATGGAGAAGTGCTTCTACGACACGCTCGTCTCGATGCAGGGCTGCGACCCGACGTACGTGCCCCCGGAGCGACGCGGTGACGCCTTCCCCAGCGGAGGCCACGCGCTGCCGAGCTTCTCGCTCGTGCCGGTGCGACACGTCTCGGAGTACGTCGAGTACTTCAGCCCCGGCGCGACGCGATCGCCGCCGCGGTAGAAGACGGCGTCTTAAACGCGAACGCCGTGTTAAACGTAGCTAGACGATGCATCACGTAGTACGATTGTAGTGGCCATAAACAGAGTAGACTACTGATAGAGCTCCTCGAACGTGTAGCCGTCTAGTTCGTTCGCGGACGAGCCTATCATCCTCGCCTATCCTCGCCTACTCGCCTCCTCGTCGCGCAGCTCCTCAGTAGTACGTCGTCCCTCTGTTCCCGGCGTCGCGCGGCGGCGCGCCGAGGGGTCGCGCCGGGCCTCGCTCCTCGCGCGGCGACTCCGAGCGGTACCCCGAGCGGTTGGAGGAAAGGACGCCGCTCCGCGAGTACGCGCGAGAAGAGGGCGCCAAACCGGTGGGCGGAGTTTGGCCGCGCGGGCGCAGCGAGGACGGAGGCGAACCCGACAAGGAAGCGGGTCCGGGTCCCGGTCCCCGTCGCGCGGCGCCGCCCACTCCGCCCGGCCCCCCGGGGAACGCCTGGAAGGAGGAGAGCACGCCTAGGAGCCTTGTGGCGGGCACGGACTGCCCGCACGCGAAGCTGTCCGCCAGCAAATCAACCACCTGCAACACTTGGTTGCGACGCAGCGCGGGCATCTGCGTGAGGCGTTCCGCGACGTACGACGCGTACTCGGACGTCTCTTCGTTGGGCGTTCCTCTTTCAACGGACGGTCCCGGGTTCGATCCCCACCCGCCGCGCGCCGTGTCCGTCCCCGCGGGCGTCGTGACGCCCGCCACCATGCCCAGCTCCACGCCGGAGGGCGTGAGCTGCGCCGCGCCCGCGTTTCCGCGACCCAAAGGCGACCGCGGGTTGCCGGCGTACTCGCCTTGCGCGCCGTACTCGAAACGGCTCTCGTCGGCTTTTTCGTCCTTTTCGCTCTCCTTCTCGAAACGCCCCTCGTTGACGAACGCGAGGATGTGCGCCATCGCCTCGTCGCGCTCTGCCGCGCGCAGCTTCGCGAGTTTCACCTCCGCCATGCTCACGACGTTGCGCAAACTGGCGCGCTCCACCGCGTCCAGCCGCGGCCGCCCCGTGCTTGACCAAACCTTCTGCGCGTTTTCCTTCCGCAGCTCGCGCATCATATCGCGGAACTCATCTAAGTCGAGCGCGCCGGACCGATCGACGTCGTGCTTCGTGAACCTTGAACGCACTTCATCCTCCGTGGTTTCTCGTAGCGGCAGTTTCTGGAACGCACGAACGATCTCCTCCAACTCCAACCCACCGCTTCCGTCCGTGTCGAACCGCGAAAACGTAACCTCGCACAACTCGTCGAATTCCTTCTCCGAGACGTCCATGATGCGGCTCGTCGTCTGTTCCTCCCTCAACTGCCGCATCATCGTCTCGAACTCCTCCATGTCCAAACCCCCGGAGTTGTCGACGTCGAACTCTTTGAACTTCGCTCTCACTTGATCCTCCGTACACTTTAACGGAAGCGTGTGGAACGCCTCTAAAATCTCGGAAAGCTCTAACGCGCCGCTTTTGTCGTCGTCGAAGCGCTTGAACGCGGCGACGACCAGCTTCACGAAATCCTCCTCGTCGACTTCCAAGACGGACGTCAACCCGAGACCCATCTTCCGTGCGAAACTCGAGTCCATGAACTTGGATTTGGACGCCATGATCTCCTCCACCGCGGGCCCGCCCGTCAATAAACAGCACACGTTGTCGTCCCACGAGAATGGCAGTTTCTTGTTCACCGGGTTGATGAACGGCGCTTTAAATCTCCGACCGGCGTGCGCCTCGCCCTGCGACGCGTCCTCCTCCAGGTACCCGATGAGGATCTCGCCGTACTCCTGGCACCGGCACGCCATCTCGAAGAAGCTCAGGCGCTCGCCGGGGCGGCAGTAGCGGCTCGCGGGAACGCACGCCATGGAGGCGCCGCGCGGCGTCAGGAGCTCGTCCAGCAGGCCTTTCACCGTGCGGTCCTCGCACACCATCGCCAGAATCTTGCTCACCATGTCGTTGGACTGCAAAAAGTCGCTCACCGCGCGCATCTCCGCGTTCTGCTGGATGGTCTGCTGCGTGCGCGGGTCCAGAATCTCCGTCACGATCGGTACGCGACCCTTGTGTCTGTCCTCCCGCGTGCTCTTGGCGTCCAAACCGAGCAGCTTGCGCGAACTCGGGGACCGCAACATCTTCGCGCGCTTCGCCTTCTGGATGTTCCGGATCAGCAGCAGCGTCGCCAGGCACTTCGAGTCGCTCTGCATGATGTCCCCCTCCTCCTCTTCGTCCGCGAAGACGATCACCGAGGTGAACCGCTCGATGCCCAGCAACTCCAGGTGGCGGCGCGTCGCGGTGTTCCCGACGTGGTGCACCAGTTTGATGTTCTGCAGCGTCTCGACTTCCAAGCCCCCCTCCGCCAAGAGCCGGTCGCGGTCGCTCAGCGCCACGGAGGCCATGATGTGAATCTCCGACCCCGGCGCGCACATCGCGTCTAACAGCAGCAAGATGTCTCGTAAGTCGCGTCTCCAGCCCGCGAACAGGATGTTCTCCCGGAGTTCCGACTCGCCCGTTAACCAAGGCACGCGACCGGGGTCGCACTTGTGTTTCTTCTTCGGACGGTACGTGTCGTTATCTTCGGCGAGGACGATGAGCTCGTCCGTTTCAGATACGACGCGGTCGTGCCGCGGGTTGAGCTCCAAAACCCCATCTTCGTCCTTCAAACCGAGCGGGATCGCATCGGGGAACATCAAGTGCAGGTCCTTAAACTTCACGCCCACGAGTTCGGGCCACTTCTTACCGTAAAACTCGTCGCCGTCGAAACCGAGCACGCCGCCGTACACCTCGGCTAAACCCGGTTGTCTGACGGACATCAACATCAGACGTCCTATGACGTCGTGCGAGACCACCGTCTCGACGTTCCCTCGGCCAATTAAGTGGATCAACGCCTCGTTGTCCTTGTCCCGCACCTCCGCCACGACGTGGCCCTGTAAGTTGAGGTTGGATAAGTTTAAAACCACCTGAAGCACCTCGGCGTCGGCTTTGTCGGATTCCACGCCGCTGTTCGAAAACACAACGACGGCTTTGGCGGTGTGCACGCTCACCTTGTCCAGGTCGCCCACCATCAAACGGCTGCCTTGTCGGAACACCACGGACGTGCCCTTCATCTCTCGGTGCTTTAACATCAACGAAAGCTCACGCTCCATCTTCTCCTTGCCGTCGGTGCACAGCACGACCACCACGCCGCCGCCCTCCGATTCGTTCGCCAAGATTATTTCGCGAATAAACAACAGACTCTTCTCGCTCCAGCCGAGCATCACGATGTGGTCCTTCTCCACGACCATGCTCTTGCCCTCTCTTAACGCCTTCATCTTGAACTGCACCGCCTCGACGACGAGCGCGAGGACGACGGAGAAGTACAGGATACCGACGATCACGAGCGCGCCCGCCACCGCGCGGCTGCCGTTCGTGAGCGGCACCACCCCCGAGCTCAGGATCCCAGTGCTGATCCACGTGAACGTGGCCCACATCGCGTCGAACACCGCTATCGTGGTGTCGATGGCGTGGTACGCGAACCCGCCGCCCACGATGAGCGTGACCGCGCCGAACAGCAGCGCGTAGGACTGGTACACGGACTGGCTCAGGTAGCTGTCGCTGATGTACGCCACGCGCCGGAACAGGAAAGGCACGCCTTCGGTGGGCCGACTCGAACGCACCACAGGCTCGACGGGCACCTCATCATCGTCGCTGATCCAGCCGCTCGCGGGTTTCGCGCGGGGGCCGCCGGACTCGCCGTCGTCGTCCTCCCGGGACGACGCATCTCGCCGCGCGGGGGCCATCCCACCCGCGTGGAACGCCCCGGGCGAACGCGCGGTGCACAATGCGCCCCGCGCGCGAGTCGATAATCGTCGCGCGAGAAAAGGTCCCTTGGAAAAGCCGGCCGACGCGTCGGAAAGGCGTGTTGGTCACGTCAGGCGCGTCGGTCAACCGCAGCCACGCTTCGAGCCACGGTGGCTCGGTCGAGCGCTTTTCGGTGAAACGTCCGTATGAGGTATGAGTGCGCTTTTTTTTCAGTGTCCGTGAAAAATCGCACGAGAAAAAAAAACAAGGCTTCTCACAGCAGCTTTCGGAAATCCTCCGTCGCCGCGTTCGCCGCCGCCACCTCCGCGTCGAGCTTGGCCATCTTCTCCTCGTTCTCCCGCCGCACGCTCTCGGGCACCTTCGTCTCGTACCCGTCCATCTGCATCTTCTTCGTGAGCTCCGAGATCTGCTTCGCCGTCGCCGCGATCTTCTTCTCGAGCTTACCGATCTCCGCCGCCGGGTCCACCGACCCCGCCAGATTGACAAACACGGAGAGCGACTCGCTCACCACCGTCACGCCGCAACCCGCGGGAGTGGCGTCGTTTTCGCCGAGCACGGTCGTTATCCCCGAGCTCGAGAGCGTCGAGACGGCGTCCGCGAAGAGGTTTAAAGCACCGCTCGTCTCCTCCGAGCGGCACACTAAAAACACCTCCGGCCGAGCTTTGGGGGGGAGGTTGTACGACGCGCGGAGCGCGCGAACGGCCTTCACCGCGTCGAGCGCCGTGGTCAGTTGCGATTCGAGCTCATCGTCCGCGCGGTTCGCGGGGTCCGCGATAGGGTACGACGCGACCATGATGGATTTCGCGTTCTCGGCTTTGCGCCTAGGAAGCCGCTGCCACAGCTCCTCGGTGACGAACGGCATGAACGGATGCAAAAGACGTAAACCAGAGTCTAAAAGCGTCCAGAGCGCGTCGCGCGTCGTTTTCTTCTTGAGTTCGTCGTCGCCCGCGACGACCGGTTTCATGAGCTCGATGAACACGTCGCACAGGTCGTACTGCCAGAAGGAATACACGCCCGTCGTTGAAGCGTTGAAGTCGTACGCCTCCATCGCGGCGTTGACGGACGCGCACGCCTTGTCCAGCCGCGAGAGCGCCCACTTTGATGCGGGCGTCAGCCCGGGCGAGTGTTTCGTCAGCACCGTCTCGGGCGGCGCGTAGTTCTCACCTAAATTCATCATCGCGAACCGAACCGCGTTCCACATCTTGTTGCACCAGTGGCGGTACCCGACGACGCGCAAAACGTCGAGGTTGATGTCCCGGCCCTGCGCGGTGTACGCGACGAGCGCGAACCGCATGGCGTCCGTGCCGCACTCCGGGATGCCCTCCGGGTAATCGCGCGCCTGGCCGGCTTGCGCTTTCTTCACTTCCTTCTCGTCCAAGTTACCCCCCTCCAAAGTCGCGTTCAAATCCTTCAGCGAGATGCCCTCGATGACGTTCAGGGGGTCGATGACGTTTCCAAGAGACTTGGACATCTTCCGGCCGTGCGCGTCGCGCACCATGGCGTGCAAATACACCTGCTTGAACGGCACCTTCCCGGTGAGCTTCATGCCCATCATCACCATGCGCGCCACCCAGAAGAACATGATGTCGTGGCCGGTTTCCAGCAAAGCGGTGGGGTAAAACTCGGCGAGGTCGGGCGTGGAGTCCGGCCACCCGAACACGGAGAACGGGAACAAGCCGGAGGAGAACCACGTGTCGAGCACGTCCTCGTCTTGTTCCAAGGTGAAGGCTTTGTTTGGGAACTTCGCCTCAGCCTCCGCGCGCGCCTCTTGCTCTTCGCGGCCGATGATCCAGCGGTCCAGCTTCTCGCTCGCGCCTCCGGGCATGCCGGCGTCCTCGTCGGATTCGCCCTCAAACTTGATGTAGTACGCGGGGATGCGGTGTCCCCACCAGAGCTGACGCGAGATGCACCAGTCGCGGATGTTCTCCAGCCACCGGAACCACGTGGGCTCCATGAACGCGGGGATGATCTCGAGATCCTTCTTTCTCGCCGCCTCGCAGGCATCCGCCGCCATCGCCGCGCAGTTCACCCACCACTGCGGCTTGAGCATGGGCTCGATGACATCCTTCGAGCGCGAACACAAGCCGAGCCGCATCGGGTTCGCGGCTTTACCCTCGTACAGACCCAGCGCGTCGAGCGCGTCGATCACGGCTTTGCGCGCGGCGAACCGCTTCAGGCCCTTGAATTTGTCCCCGCCCTCGTCGTTGATCAGGCCGTCCTCGGTGAGCACGTTGACGAAATCCAAGTCGTGCCGCTTGCCGGTGTCGAAATCGTTGGGGTCGTGCGCGGGCGTGATCTTCACCGCGCCCGTCCCGAAGGACATGTCCACCAGCGTCGCGTCGCAGATGACGGGGATGCGGCGGCCGTTGAACGGGTGCACGAGCATCTTGCCGTGCGCGTGCGTGTACCGCGCGTCCTCGGGGTGCACGGCGACGGCGGTGTCGCCGAGCATCGTCTCGGGGCGCGTCGTCGCCACGACGATTTTGCCCAGCGCCTTGTCTTCAAACTCGTACGCGAAGGACCAGATTGAGCCAAACTCAACCTTGCCGTCCTGGCCGGGAACGACGAGCTCGGTGCTGCCTTCCAAGTCGATGTGGTCCACCTCGATGTCGGAGATCGCGGTCTTCAGGCGGCAGCACCAGTTCACCAGGCGGTTATCGCGGTACACGAGGCCCTCGGCGTGCATGCGCACGAAAGCCTCCTTCACGGCTTTGGACAGCATGTCGTCCATCGTGAAGCGCTCGCGGGACCAGTCCAGGGAAGACCCGAGGCGGCGCAGCTGGTTGAAGATCTTGCCGCCGTAGGCGTCCTGGTTTGGTTTGGTTTTAGTGAAGCGCGACGGAGGAAAGCGATGAAAGCGATGAAGACAAACAAACGAAGAGGTCAGCCGAGAACGTCTCGCGCGTCGTAGACGGAGCGCGCGCCGAGCGAGGACAATCAGTCAGTCGGGAAAAAACGCGCAAAAAGTCGCAAAAAGTCGCGCGGAGTCCTTGTCGCCGCGCCAGCCTCAGGGGTTTGAGTGCGTAAGCTTCGTAATCACTGAAACGGGTGACTAAACCCTCAGTGATAGCTGGAACTTAGTTTCGTCATCACCGGCCGACGCGCGCGAGCTTTTTGTCGCGCGCGAGCTTTTCGTCGCGCGCGATGGACATCGCCGCGAAGGAGAAAAAAAAAGCGCCGTCATCTTCTCGTCGCGGAAAAAATTTCCGCGTCTCCCTCGATATTCGAGAGTGACAAAAAAACGCACCTTCCACTCGAAGACGCGCTCGAGGAACTTCTCGCGCCCGAGGTCGTGCCTCGAGATGCCCTCCTCTCTTTGCAGCTTCTTCTCCACGACGGTCTGCGTGGCGATGCCGGCGTGGTCCGTGCCGGGCACCCAGAGCGCCTCGTAGCCTCCCATCCGGCGCCAGCGCACGATGGTGTCCTGGATGGAGTTGGTCAACGCGTGGCCGATGTGCAGCGCGCCGGTGACGTTGGGGGGGGGGATGACGATGACAAACTTGGGTTTGTCCGACCCCATCTCAGGCTTGAAGAAGCCTTCCTTCTCCCACCACTCGTACCACGCCGTCTCCACGTTCTTCGGGTCGTACGTCTTGGCCATAGGCACGACGTTCGGGTCCTTGTAGTCGCCCAGTTTCACGGCGCGCGCCGCGGCGAGCGCCGCGACGTCCTCCGGGTCGGCTTCTTTTTCCCCCCCCTTCTTCTTCTTCGGCTTCGCGTCGCCGGAAGCCTCCTTGGCCTTCTTCGCAGCCTCCATCTCCGCGAGCTTCGCCTTCTTCGCCTCGAGCTTCGCCTTCTTCGCCGCAGCCTCGGCAGCCTTCTTCGCCTTCTTCGCCGCCGCCTTGGCGGCGGCTTCGGGGTCATCCGCCTTCGCCTCGCCGGAAGCCGACACGGCGAGGTCCGCCAGCTTCTCGGCGGCGCCCTCCGCCGACTCCGTCACCGGCCCCGGCTTTGAGGCGGAGGAAGACGGCGCGGGGAAGGCGCGGAAGGAAGCGGGGGGAACCGCCCAAGTGTCGCTCGTTCCGTGAAACAACATGGGCTCTTTGTCGCCGCCCCCCAGAAACGCCGCGAAGGGTTTCGATTCAGAGACGTTCGCGACGTAATACGACGCGACGTGTTTGTACTTCGCGCGCGCTTGTTCGGAGAGCGCGCCGCGCATCAGCGTCGCCAACGAAGCCGTGACCGCGACGTCCGCCAGCGTGATGCCATCGGTCGTTTTCTCACCCGAAAGCAGACGCCCACCGTTCGCGGCGAGGCGCGCGTCGACAGAGGCGAGCGCCGCCTCGATCTTACCTCGCGCGCTTCCGTCGCCGTTCACAAAGGCGCGGACAAACACGTCGAGGGTGTTTCCCGTGTACTCCACCCACGCGTCAATCGCCGCCGCGCGCGCGGGGTTCGTCGCGGAAGGGTACAGGGAAGCCGCGGACGAGCCGGAAGTGGCGACTGCGTTCGGTGCGTTTCGTTGGTATTGCGTTTCGCGACGGAAGGGAGATGAGAGCGTGTCAGCGCGTCAAATACGTCGTCGCGCCGTAATTCGCGAAAGAGCGTTTCGGGTCGGGTCGTTTCGCGTTCGTGAAAGTTCGTTCGCGCGCGGCGTCTCTCGGCGAAAACGCGTCGGCGTCGAACCGACGGGACGCGGCGGCGCGTGGCGTGTGGACGCACCGTAGCGGAGCGCGCCGGAAGCGCCGACGTTGACGCCCTTCTGGATCTCCGCGGAGAAGGTCTGCGAGGAGTCGTGGGAGGCGGGAGGAAGGTGATGGGTCAGGAGGGGCCGAGACGCGGGCGCGCGACGCTCCGATCGCGGATAATGGGAGAGACGGTTATCGAGAGGGCGGCGGTGCTTTCGCGCTTTTCGGCGAGACCCGATCGAGGCGCGCGCGTCGAAGGGACGGCTTCATCGGCTTCTTCGGCGTATCGCATCGCAGGAGTGAACACGTACCTCGCCAGCGACTTGGTACACGGCGACGCCTCCCGCGGAGGCGGCGATCAGGCACTTGAGCGCCGCGGGGTCGTTCGCGGGCACGACCAGCTTCATCGCGCTGGGGTCACCGATGGGCCCGGCGGGAGCGGCTTTCGCGGCGGGCGCGGGCTCCGCGGGCTTGGCAGGCACAGCCTTGGGGGACGCGGGCTTGGGCGCGGGGGGCGCGGCCTGAGCGGGAGGCTCGCCGCCGGCAGCCTCCTTGGGCTTGGAGTCTTTGCCGCCCATCGAACGGGCGCGGTCAAGGAGTGGGGGAAGCACGCCGATCTGCGCAGCTGACCCTAAAACCTGAGTGTGACGAAACCAAGGTGCGGAGAAAAATCGCGTCGTCGTCATCAGAGCTATCCGGAAGGGTCGACCGGCACCGACGCCTCCCGCGGCTTCGTCAGACCGAGCCGCGCGTCGAGATGGCGTCCGTGGCCTCCTCGAACGCGAACGTCCGCGCGCTCGCCGCGTCGGCGCGTGGACCCGCGCGCGCCGACGCGCGCCGCTCCGCCGCGAGGCGCACCCGTTTCGCCCACAGGGTTAGGGCATCGGCGGAGCCCGCCACCGAGCTCGTCCCTCTGGAGGAACGCCTCGCGATCGCGCTCAAGGAGGACACGTCCCTCCCCCCGAACCCGAACCCGCTCCCGCCGCCCCCCCTGCCCGACCTCAAGGACCTCGCCGAGATGGCCTTCCTGGAGGTGAGCGAGGAGGAGCTGCGGGAGTGGACCCCGAAGGTGCACGGCGTGCTGCGATGGATGGGCGCGCTCAACGAAGTCGACCTCGCGTCCGCCGAGGCGTCCGTCGAGCTGTACCGCGACTCGTGGCGCATGCCCCTGCGTCCCGACGAGGTGGTGGACTTCGCCGCGCGCGCGGACATGTACGCCGAGTGCAAAACCTGGGAGAAGCCCTACGTCAAGGTGCCGAAAGTGGACAAGAAGGAAGCGGCGGCGGAGGCGGAGGGCGCCGGCGCGGATGCGGCGCCGGCGATGGAATCCGCGGATGGCGAATCCGCCGCCGCGCCGTCGGAGGACGTGCTCGGCATGTCCCTGCTCGTCGGCAAGGTCCTGAGCGTCCGCAAACACCCCGACGCGGAGAAGCTGTACATCGAGGAGGTGGACTGCGCGGAAGAGGGAGGGCCGAGGACGATCTGCTCCGGCTTAGTGCCGTATATGTCGGCGAGTTCCATCGAGGGGCGAAACGTCGTCGTCGTCGCGAACTTGAAGCCGCGGAACATGGCGGGCGTCTCCTCCGCCGGCATGCTGCTCTGCGCGAACGACGGCGGGGACGGCGACGAGAGGACCGTGCAGCTGCTGACCGCGCCCGAGGGCGCGGTCGCGGGCGAGCGGCTCACCTGGGGCACCTTCGCGAACGTCGAGCCGCACGGCGCCAACAAGGTTGCCAAGAAGAAACTCTGGGAAAAGACGCAGCCCGACTTGATTGTCAACGAGCGCAACGAGGCGACGTGGAAGGGGATCGTGCTCACCTCGTCCGCGGGGCCGGTGACGTGCGCGTCGCTGAAAGGGGGGGGGATCTCGTGATCGGCCGCGGTAGTCGGTAGTTTGACTATATACTCCCGTGTGAGGGCACTCGGAACGACAAAAAGCGGTAACGACGCGCGCGGCTCGGCGCTCGAAAAAAAAGCTCTCTACTCGGCGGCGGTTTCTCCGGAGCCTTCCTTTTCGACCGACTCCGCGGAGGCGGTTTCTGTCTTCTTCGGCTCCGTGGGGACCCCGGGCGGGAACGCGCGTTTCGGTTTCCCCGTCGCGGCCGTGTACCCCGCGAACCCGCGCGTCCCGTCAGGCATCGCGGGCGCCCTCGGCGCGGTCGAAACCGAAGAAAAAGGCGAGACGTCGCCGTCCGCTTTGGAAGCCGCCGCGACGTTTTTAGACGCCGCCGCGTTTTCGTCGCCGTTTTCGGGCGCTTTTTCGTTTCCGCCATCCTCCCCCTCCAGGAACGTCTTGTTCTCCTTGAAAGCCGCCGCGGAGGCCCACTGCGAGTAATCGCGCTTGCCCTTCTTGTACTTGCCCTTCTTCTTCGCGGTACTCTTGCCAAGGTGAGAGGTCTCGTCGTCGTTTTCCGCCGCCTCCGCGCCGGGCTCCGCGCCGCCGTCGCCGCCGTCGCCGCCGTCTGTCTTCTTCGCGGTACCCTCCTCCTCCTCCTCCTCTCCCCTCTCTCCCTCTTCCCTGTGCGTTTGTTCCAACGCCCTCGCCTGCTGCTTCTTCTTCTTCGCGGCCGCCTTGACGTTCTTGACGAGCAGACGCACGCGGAGCCCGTGGCGCCAGTCCTTGTCGTCGTTCTTCGTCCGCACGGCGAGCTCGGCGAGTTCCCTCGAGGCGTACTCGACGAGCGCGTGCGTGGACGAAGACGCGACGCGCACCAAATCGAGACCCGTCGTCGCCTTGCACACCTCCGCCTGGGTGGCCATGCCCGGGTGCCGCACGCGCACCATCGAAGGCGCGACGGAAACACTTTCGTTTTCGTTTGTGATCAAAGGCGGTTTGTTCGTGTCGTCGTGTGCGGAGGTGTCGCCAGAGGTCTCAGAGGTCTCTTCTTTCTTCGTCCCAAACTCCGCCGCGGCGAAAACGTCGAGCGTGAATTTCTTCACGACGCCCTCCACCGTCGGCTCGAAACCGAGGTTCTCCGCCACCACCGTTCTGGCCTGGATGTCCTCCAGGTCGTACTCCGGAAGCGGCTCGGCGCGTCTTATCTTCGTCTTTGACTCGTCGACGAGCACCGATTTCGAACGCTCAGCCACAATCGCCGCCACCGTCGCCACCGGCGGGTGCTTCTTCAAAAGCTGCTTCATCCGGTTGAACCCGCACACCACTTGAATGGGGACCCACCCCTGTTTCTGTTTGTCCGCCTTGACCTTCTTCAGCAGGAACGCGTCCGTGGGCAAGTTGGCGTCGGAGAAGTAAAACTCAACCTGCGTCGTGATCTTGGCTCTCTGCTCGTCCGTGAGCGGTCGCAAAGAAGAGGGAGGGTCGCCCGCGACGTTCGCGTCGGATCCTTCCGACGGAAGTTTCCCCGACGTTTCGTCGCCGTCGGCGGCGGGAGCCTCGGGCTCGGGGACCGAGCCTTTCCCCTTCCCCGTCTCGCCGCCGGCGCCGCGCGCGCTCGGGGGGGCGACCGCGGGGAGGTCACCGGGCGCATCCGCGGAGGACATCGCGGGATCCGGCGACAGGCGCCTCGCGGTGTGACGAGTGCGACGTCGATCGCGCGCGCGAAAAACTTTTTTCTCGGAAGACGGAGGACGGACGCCCGCCGATCGTAAAATCGCGCCGCGACTGTTTGCTCACTGACGACCGAGGCGTCCAGCGCGCGCGCGCTCCGTCCGCCAACTGTTCGAAGCCAAACTTTGCGCCGCTCGCGTTATCTCCCGCGCCATTGCAGTCGCGCTCCCCGCGACGACGCACGCCCGAAAGACACCATGGCTGACGACAAGAAGGTGCGACGGAGGATGATCCGGCTGAGCGTCGTGGATTCGAGCCCCGGCGCGTCTCTCTGTGCGGTCGGACCGCCCGGGCAGCCGCGATCGCGCGAGACGGCCGCGCGCCTGCGAACCGGCGGACGAAAACGAGCGTCCTCGCGCGTCTCGTCTGCTCGTTCAGGAGACGCCTCGACGCTCGCGCGCGCATCCTCGTGTGCGCGCCCGCTGACCCCTAACTGACCCGCTCTCGTAACCCGCGACCCGACCCAGGCGTTCCTGGAGGTTTTCCAGCAGCTCCGCAAGGAGCTCATCGACGACGAGAAAGCCGACGGCCAGGTGAAGATCGCCACCGACTGGATCGACAAGATGGTCGAGTACAACGTCCCCCACGGCAAGCTCAACCGCGGTCTGGCGGTCGTCGACGGCATGCGCGCGCTCGCGAAGGAAGGCACTACGATCGATCCGAAACTGATGTTCCAGGCGCAGGTGGTGGGCTGGTGCATCGAGTGGCTGCAGGCGGCGTTCCTGGTGTGGGACGACATCATGGACGAGTCGGTCACGCGCCGCGGCCAGCCGTGCTGGTACAAACACGACGCGGTGAAGATGAACGCCATCAACGATGGGTTGGTGCTGGAGTGCCAGATCTACAGCATGCTCAAGAAGCACCTGAAAGGAACGGCGTGCTACGCGGACCTGCTGGAGATGTTCCACGACGTGACGCACCAGACGGCGCACGGGCAGCTCATCGACCTTATCACCGCGCCCATCGGGATAGTCGACCTCTCCAAGTACACCGAGGAGGCGTACATGCGCATCGTGACGTACAAAACCGCGTTCTACACGTTCTACCTCCCCGCCGCGTCCGCGATGCGCCTGAGCGGCATCACCGACGAGTCTTCCTACGCCAAGGCGAACGAGATCTGCCAGCTGCTCGGGCAGTTCTTCCAGATCCAGGACGACTACCTCGACTGCTACGGCGACCCGGCGGTGATCGGCAAGATCGGCACGGACATCATGGACAACAAGTGCGGCTGGCTGGTGGTCCAGGCCCTGAAGAAGTGCTCGGCTGAGCAGAGGAAGGTCATCGAGGAGAACTACGGGAAGAAGGATCCCGAGTGCGAGAAGCGCGTCAAGGCGCTCTACGCCGAGCTCGACATGGAGGCGGTGTACAAGAAGTACGAGGAGGAGGCGTACCTCGAGTTAAGAGCCGTCATCGAGGGGAAGGACAACACGCTCCCCCCCGAGCTCTTCGGCGCCATGCTCAAGAAGATCTACAAACGGTCCAAGTAAAGTGATTTTTTATGACAAAAACGCGTAAGTCGCGCGCTTCTCTTCTCCGATGGTGCGCGACCGACGCTTACCGACGTATTCATCGATTCACGGCGCGCCCGCCGCGCCCGGCGCGACGCTCGGCCTCCCCTTCCCGATCCCGCCGAAGTGCACGGTGTCGTAGTTGGTCCAGTTGTACGTGTGCGTGAACTCGCCGTTCGCGTCGCGCTCCACCACCGCGAGCGGCACGCGCTGCTTCTCGGGCACGTCCATCGCGTCCGCCAGCTGCGCGTGGTATCGCGAAACCTGCTCGCGCAGGCTGGCAAAGTTTTTCAAAAGCGCCTCAACCTCCGCCGCGTGCGTCTCCTGCGCCTCGCGCATCTGCCGGCGCAAGAGCTGCAGCTGGTTGTTCTCCTCGGCGCTGCGCGCGGTGTTGGCCTCCTTGCGCGCCTTCACCGCCTCCAGCTCCTCCTTGGCCGCCTTCAGCGACGCCTCCGCGGCGTGCCGCTTGAGCTCGCCCTGCGACTTGAGTCGGTTAAGCTTCTCCGCGCAATTCGCCTCCTGACGCTTCAGCGTCTCCACCTTGGCCTCAATCTCGTACTGCCGCTCCTCCATCGCCGCGAGCTTCTTCTTCGCATCCTTAGCCTTCGTGGACGCTTCCTTCTTCTTGCGGTGCGCCTCGACAACCTCCTCCATGTACTCCGTGGTCTTCGCGATGTCGCGCGCCAGATCCTTCATCCCCTTAACGCGCGCCTCCACGTCGCGCGTCTCCGCCGTCGCTTCGTCCAGCCTCTTCTGCGCCTCAGCGCATTTGTGCGTCAGGAGCTTGAGCGTCGCCGTGCGCTCGGGGTCCACGTGCACGATCTTCGCCTCCAGCTCGGTCTTCTCCGCCTCCGCCGCGGCGAGCTCCGCGGAGGACTTCGCGGTCTCCGCGTTTAACGCGTTCAACTCGTCAGACGCTACGGCTTTTTTCGCCATCGCCGCCTCGGCGCGTCGCGACGCGTCCGCGTGTTTCACGCGCAACGCCGCGACGGCGGCTTTCGTCTCCTCTTCGCTCTCTTTGTCCGAATCTTTCGCGCGCTCGATTTTCGCGATCTGCGCCTTGAGCTCGGCGTTTTTTCGCTGCGCGGCGCGGTACCGCTGCTCCATCGCCACGGACTCGCCCTGGGTCGCCTCGTAGCGCGCGACTCGCTCCTCGCGGAATTTCGCAAAGTTGATCACCGCGCTCACGTTGCGCCGCGTGCGCGTGTACTCGGGCTTGGTCAGGTCGCGCAGCGTGAAGTCGGGGACGCCGCACCGGCGCATCAGGTCGAAGAGACGACGCGTGAACTTGAGGTTCCCGATGGCCTCCTCGTACAGCTCGGGGAACTCCAGGACGTCCGCCGCGTCCAGCTCGGGCGCGTACATCGCCTCGCGCGACTCGCCGCACAGCAGAACCACCATCTCCTCGTACGCGCGGTACAGCGTGTCCGGGTGCGGCTTGAGAAGGTCCTGCTCGGTCAGGGGGATGTCGAGCTCACCAAGACACGCGATGATCTCGTGGTTCCCCAGGATGGGGAAGCTGTACGTGGGGGCCATATCGCGTGAGGTGTGGCGCCGAGAACCCGAGATTCGTTCGTCGGCGCGTCCGACGGAACGTTTCAAATCCGAGCGCCGTGCCGTGCGACCTCACCGGGGAGGCGGGAGCGGCGCGCGCGGACGACCGTGCGGACGACTCGGCGTCAGCGGCGCGCGCGGAGGTGTGCCGCGAACGAGCCCGAACGCGCGGGAACGTGTGGCGCCGGGGGTGCGCGCGGACGAGCCACGAAAACGACGCGCGACGAGTTGGTCCGTCACCGAACGCGGGGACGAAGCTTTTTTGGTTTTCAAACGGCTCTTTTTGGCCGTTTCTCGGTCTCGGCAAAAAACAAAAAATACAGCCGCCGCCGCGCGCCGCCGCGCCGCGCTAGTACCCTCCGTACATGTCCTCCTCTTCCGCGCGGTCGTCGTACACCGGAGCCGAGTGTTCGTCGAACGAGCCGCCGCCGCCGCTGCCGCCACCGCCGCCGCCGCACGCGTCGAGCCACTCGCGGTTGTGCGCCTCGAAGCGCGCGCGCCGCACGTGCACCGCCCACTTTTCGCCCGCCTCGTCCACGACGACGTCCAGCGCCGCGTCCGCGGCGTCGCGGATCGCCGCGCACTCGTCCCGTAACAGCTCGACGAGGTAAAAAACAGTCTGCGTGTGGTTCAACACGACGTCGCGCGTCTCGGGAAAGGACAGAAACGCGCCGAACGCGCTCACGACGGCGAGCACGAACGCGTCGTCGTCCTTCTTCTCGCGTAACGTTTCGTAAAGGGACTCGACGATGCCCGTCCGCACGAAAAAACGCGCGTTTTTGGCGTTTTCTTTACCTTTACCGAACGCGAGGCAAAACAGCACAGCCTCGAGCGCGGCGTCGTCCTCGGTTTCGTTCGGAGTGACGTACGCGGCGATCTTCTCGAAGACGCCGCGCGACTCGCATATCTCGCTCAGATCCAACGCGCCGTCGACCATAGGTCTGTGCGCGTCCGCCAACAGACCGAGCGCCTCGAGCGCGACGTCCGTGCCCGGCGGGTGTTCCGACAGGAAGCAGTCCAGCATCGACGCGAGGATTGTTTGATCGCCCACCGCGAGCTTGAACGCGCGCCACACGGAAGGGCACGTCTCTTTATCCCCCGCGAATCGCGCGACGTTGCGCGCGACTTTCAAACCGAGCGCGTCTCGTCTCATGAGCCGACGCTTCAGAAACGACGCAAACGGCTTCCCGTTTTCGCGCGCCGCGAGCGCCTCCGCGCACCGCGCGTCACAGGAGAGGTTCACCGCGAGCCCCGCGACGATCGGACACGCGTGCGCGATCAGGTCGGCGTCCGGCGTCTCGAGCAGCGCGTCCAGGACGAGGTCCGTGCCGGCGGTCGGCGACGCGACGGCGAAGAATCGGCGCCGGCGTTTGTCGACGCTGAGATTGTACAGCGTCGCGAGCGCGACGCGTTCAAAGGCTTTTTTCTTAGCCAAGACGCACAGGCGCGGGAGCAACGCGCGCTCGTGCATGGCATCGCGCGCGCGCTCGTGAAAGCTCAGGTTGAGAAGTAACCGGAGCGTCGCGTGGACGAGGACGTCGGGGACGCGCGCGTCGCCGTCGGCGAGGAAACGAGCCGTGCGAGACACGACGTCGAAGGGTGGGGTTTTTTTTTCCTCCGACGGCGGAGTCTCTAGAGCGTCTCCGTCGGGTTCTCCGTCGTCCGACGCTTTTTTCTCGGTCGTCGTCTTTCTCGTCGTCTCGGTCGCGCCTCTTAACATGTCCTCGACGTTTTCGCGGCGCACGCTGAGTTTCCGCAGGAACGTGACGCACAGGACCAGCAGATCCACGTCCCCGCGCGTCCCGACGCACTCCATCAGGTAATGGCAAATGTCTCGCTTTTTCATCTTGCGCTCGACGGCGACGTCCTCGGCGACGTTGAGCAGAGCGTAAAACGCGACGTACAAAAGCGCGTCCCTTTTCTTCTCCGCGAGCACGACTCTTCGAGCCTCGAACTCGTCGATATCGGCGATATCGGCGATATCGTCGTCGTTTGCGTTCGTGATTGGGCTGTTCGAATCGTTGGAACGAACGCGCGGCGCGTTTGTCCGTAAATGCGTTTTCCGGCGATCCGCCGCGCGCCGCAGCTCGAGGTCGACGACGCGCAACGTCGCGTCGCCCACTTGGTTTCCCAGGATCAGACCGTGAAACGCCGACGCGTTGGAAAGCGCGAAGAAGACGCACAGGCAATGCGTCGCGACGTCTGTGGACCTTCGGCCGTCCTCGCGAAGCACGCGCGCGAGCGTCTGAGGCAACGTCTCATGCGAGGCGAGCGCCTCGAGGTTTTCAGAGCGCGACGCGAGGAGGGCTATTTTTTCCACGCACTCCAAACGCGTCTTCGGGTCGTCGTCGTACAGCCTCTCCAAGTAAAGGTCCAAGTTTGCCAGAGTGTTGGTTTTCTTTGATTGATCATTCGTGGCGTGTGATGATAGCCCGCCCCCAGTTGAGTTTAAACCAAGAGCACCGAGTTTCGACACGAGTCCGCTGCTGCCGATCCCCGAGACGAGCCGCGTCGCGGCGGCGACGTCGTGCATCGCGCCGAGGAAATCTAAACGAGCTTCCGAAAGCAAGCGCGCGTCTTCGCGTTGGACGATATCGTCCAGCTCTTTCGCGGTGGGATCGTCCGCTCGAGAACGACTGGCGCGAGGCGTAGTGGTTCCTTTTCTGGTCGACGAGAGCGTTCGCGCCGAAGAAGACGTTCGAGTACCGGCGCGGCCGGCGGCGTTTCGTCGTTCTCGCCTCTCGTCGTCGTCGTGCACAATCTCGAGTCCCTCGTTCCTGGTTTTCGCCCCGCTCGACGCCTCCACTCGGTCCCGTAGCTCCGCCAGCAGCGCACGCACCTTGCCCGTCTTGGAGTGGTGAATCAGCTTGCACGTGGTGACGATCTCATCGGCCAGGGCCTGGATGTCCGTCCTTCGGTCCAGCGTCTTGACCTTGATGCGCTTCGTCCCGTCGGAGAGCTCGGTGATCACGGTCACGCCGTCCGGTGCCAACAGCTGGCCCTCCAGTTCGTACTGAACCACGATGGCGGTCTCGCGCGGGTCGAGCACGATCGCGCCGGGGCGGATCTTCTTTTTTATGTACTTCTTCTCGCCTGGGTCAGCCATGGCGGCGCGTAGGACGGGAGGACGCCGCTCGCCTCGCACGCCTCGCCCTCGCGCGCCCCGCTCTGCCGAGCCCACCAACGACACGAAAAGCGTCTGGGAAAGTCAACATTTTCCAGCGGGAAATGGCTGACGCTTGTCCGCGCCACGCAGACCGAAATGTCGGCGATTCCAGTGTAGGGGGACGAAGCGAAGGGAACGGAATGTGAAGCTCCGCCCGTCCACTTCTCGACGCGCGTGCGCTCGGCGGACCCTCCTAGCCGCGCCACCATGCAGTACTTCACTCCCCAGGAGATGGCGGGCGGGGTGCGCTACGGGGGCAAGTGCAAGGTTGGCAACTGGAACGAGAACGCCACCTTGGACGAGGTGAGATTCCGCGCGAGGAGGCGAGAAATGGCTTCACGCGTTCGACGGGCTTCTCGTCCCTCGGCGCTTCCCCTACCTTCCTCTGACCCCCCGCTTCCCTCGCCCGCCGCAGATTCGCGCCCAGGAGTACCTCGCCAAGAAGCAGGCCGGCACGCTGAAGACTGATCAGTACAACCGACGCATGGCCAAGGCGCTCGCACCGGTACGTCCGCCACTTCCGCGGAGGCCGAATTCGGCATCCTTTCCACAAAAGACGCTCGCTTTTTGTTCGCGAAACGCGACACTCAAAACGAATGCGTCTGTTTTTGGCGACCATTTCATTCGTCGTCGGCGCTTCCGCTCACCTCTCTCCACGAACGCTCTCTCTTCTTCCCGCGCAAAAAAACAGGTCTCTTTGACCCCCCCCTCGGACTCGGAGCGCTCCATCAAATTCGGCGACGTCGTGATGCTGGCGAACGTCGCCAGCGGCGCGGCGGTCGCGGCGGACGTCGAGGATGCCGATCCGCGACCCGGCGAGTTGTCGTGCGCGGTTTCCGCGTCGGCGCATCCGTCGCCCGTCGCGCGGAACACCTGGTCGTTCGAGAAGTTTATCCCGAGGGCTTCCGCGTATTTAACACCGACGTGGGACGATGACCTCGTGCGCTACGGCCAGAAGGTGAAGATCGTGCTCAACACGGCGGCCGGGGCCATCGCCGGATGCCCGCCGGATGATGAGATTAACGGCGACGGCGTAAACCGTTTACGTTCGTACACCAAGTCGACGACGCGCTTCGCTAAGCGCTCGCGCTTCTGCGAAGTCTCCGTCTCCGCGAGCGACTCGTACGAGTGCGTGTTCGAGATCTTAACCCCCGACCCCACGAAACGGCTCGTCTCCGAGGGCGTGCCCGTAGCCTCAGGCGCGCCCGTCGTGATTCGGCACTGCAACACGAACCAGTGCCTCGCCGTGCCCGGCCACTCTTCGGCCAACGACTTCGGAGATGAGCTCGAGGTGGCGGGCCACACCGCTTCGGGCGCCGGGAACGCGTACGTCATGCAGGGCCTCGCGACCGGGAAGCCCAGCAGCATGACCACCAAGGCGCCGGGGGACATCAACACGTTCGTCATCGTCGCGGGGGAGAGGTGATGCGTTCCGGAGGAGTGAGTCGTGTGAACGCGGGCGACGGGTACACACCGTAGTTCCACCGAACGTTAGATACATTGTACACGACGAATGTTTTTTTTGTCAAACGCACTTTTCGACGACTTCCGAGGACACCCTCCGACGTGAACGCGTTCATGACAAACGGACTCTGATACCCTTCACGCCACGAACGGCTCACCCTCGCCGCACACCTCCCACAGCTTTCCGAACGCGTCGCTTTTTCCGGTGTCGAACCCCAGCTTCGCGACGGCGCGCCCAAACGCCTCCGCGTCCAGCCGCACTTGGCGACATATTTTCTGCGCGTCCGTGGGACCGTCGCTCGCTTCGCCGCTCTCTTTCGCGACGCCTCCGGAAGAAGGTTCCCGCGTTCCCTTCCTGTCTTTCAGCCGGTTCAGCGAGGCTTCCGTCTTGCGCACGGAGACGGTCAGGTCCGCCGCCGCGGCGGCGTACGCGGCGCAGACGCCCGCGACGGCGGCGTCCACGATCGCGCGCCGCGTCTTCTCCGACGCGCGCGCCGTCGCGTCGCTCTCGGCGAAGCGACGCAACGGGTCGACGACTCCGGAGAAAAAATGCGACGGCTTGGTCGGCATAGGCTTGTTGGTCATGCGGAACGTCGCCGTCACACCCTTGAGCTGCCCGAGAGCAGTGGCGCAGCGCTTCACGACGTCCGACACCAAACGTTCGTCCAACAGCTGCGTGGCGCTTAAAATTCGTTCGGAAGGAGAGGAGGATTCCGACGAAGTCAAGGAGCTCACGTCGGCGGCTTCGGCGTCGGAATCGACCAGCGTTTCCGCGCCGCAGACCAAAACCTCGCGCGCTGCCGCCGCCGCCGCGTCGCCGAGCGTTCGTCGCAGGGCGTTCTCGACGCGCGGCGCGAGCTCGTTCTCGACGCGCTGAACGAGTTTTAAGATGTCTTCCCGGAGCGAAAGCAGGTCCTCGTCCGAGGCGGTCGCGCCCCAGGACGATACCGGCGGCGGTTCATGGGAGACGGAGACGCTCTTTCCGACGTCGCCGCTCTCATCGCCGCGGATTTCGGCGGATTTTAGATCCGCCGCCTCCGGCGGCGATCGGCTCGGGCGCTCCGCCTTGGCGCCCGCCGCGACCCAGCCCCCGAACCGCGCGAGGATCTGCGCCGCGAGCTTCACGAACTTGTCCGTCGCGCGCGGTAGGAACACGCGTTCGGTGTCGAAACACTTCTCGAGAGCCTCGTACGTCCCCGCCGCCGCCGCCGTCGCGAACGCGGCGCCCGCCGAGCCCGGAGCGCCGACGGCGCGCGTCAGGCGGTCCTCCTCTAGGTCCGCCTCCAGCCGCGCGACGATCTCGCGCCGCCGCAGCGCGAAGTACGCGGCGACGTTCCAGCGCTTGAAGAAGACACGCACGGGCTCGGAGTCCCGGAACAGCGCGAGCGCGGCTTTCGTGGGGGGCAGGTTTTTTTCCAAAACGTCAATCGCCGCGCACGCCGCGAGGTGGTTCTGAAAAAACGCCTCCGGCGCGCCGGGCGTGTACGCGCTCGGCGCGAGACTGGAAATCTGGTCATCGATTTCCGCCAAGACGCTCGCGCCGAGCACGCACACGCGCGCGTCCAGGTTGGCGGCGCTGGTCGTCACCCCGGATGACTCTTCGTCTTTCCCCAGACCCCAGTCCGGACACGTCACGGCGAGCTCGACGTCCACGGATCGCAACGCGGCGGCGACGCACTTTTTCAAGAGCGCGCCGAAATGACTCGCCGCCGTCGCGTCGTTCGACGCGCCGTTCGACGCGCCTCCGGATTCGGTCTCCGTCGCCGAACCCGTCTCTGTGTTCGACGTTCGTAGCGCCTCTTTAACTGCCGGCGCGACGCGCGTCTCGCGGATGGCGCGCTCCGCCTCGGAGACGCGGCCCAGAGCGACGTACGCGGAGAAGCACCGCGCGACGGATACGGCGTCGCGCGCCGCGCACGCGAGAGACGTGGCTTTGGCGACGGCGTCCGCCAGACGTTCCTCGCTCTTCTCGACGCGCGATCGCAACCCTTTCACGAACGCCAGGTTCTTCTCGTCGCCTATTTTTTGGAAGAAACGCGACCGGTTCGCCTCGCCCGCCACGCGCTCCAGCAGACGACACCGCTCGCGCAGGTCCGACGCGCGAGACGTCTTCGAAGCCGCCGAGGCGCTCGCCGGCGTTGAAGAGGCGTCCGCGCGAGAGACGTCATCCGCCAGCGCCAGCGCCGCGGCGCTGGGTCCGTCTGCCGCGACGCCGGGGCGCAATGCGTCCAGTCCGGCGACGGAGGTTTCGGCGACGGAGAACACCTCCGCGGCGGCGGCGGCGGCGATCTCCGACTCAAACGCGGCGTCCGCGGAGTCGTCGTCGGAATCGACGTCAGACGCGTCGTCGTCATCCTTCTCCTTCGCTTCTTTTTCGTCGGGGCCTTTCCAGGTCCACCCAGCGCCGCCGCCGTTTTCCTTCTCCTTCGCTTCGTCGTCGCTCGCCTCGTTTTCGTCGTCGCCGGAATCGAGCTGGTCGAGCAAGCGCTCCACTTTCGACGCGACGTTGTTGGCGTCCAGCATCAGCTCCAACGTCGCGCGGCGCTCGGCGCACTCGGCGCGTCGGCGCAGCTTTTCCCGCAGATCGTTCAGTAGCGCGACGATCTCGGCCCGCGTGTCCGTGACGTCGCGCTTGAACGCCGCGATGGGGCCTTCCATGTCGTCCTCGACCACCTTACGCACGTCCACCAGACCCTCGCCGAGGCTCAGGAAGACGTCGTAGTCCTCGTTCACCGCATCCACCAGCAACCTTCGGAGGTGCCTCTGGTACGACTCGAGCTCCTCGCGCAGCGCGTCCATGGAGACGTACGCGGACATGTCGTCCACGTACGCGGCGGCGTCGAAGGAGGGGCTGGCGAACGCGGAGGCGTCGAACCAGGAGGGCGCGCCGGGGGGGGCGACCGAGGGGTCGGTCGACGCGTCCCCCGCGATCGCGGTGTCCCCCGGGACATCCTCCCCGGGGAGGCGATCGAGCGGGGAAGGCGTCCCCGGCGCGACCGCCGCGCCGGGCTCGCTCGCCGAGCCGCGGAGGTCATCCGCCGAGGACGACATCGCGCGAACGTCTCCCGACGAGACCGGGGGAGACGTGCGCCCGCCGCGCGCGCGGAGGAATGGCGTTCGTGGGGGCGTGTTCGAACTCGAATTCGAAGGCGAAGCACGTCGACGACACTCTCTCCTCCCGTCATTTTGTTGAACAAAATGCAGAATTGTCTGAACAAAATTTGTTCAGACACGCACCACGCGTCGCTCGTGACTCGACATGCTCGCGATGCAGAATACGTCGGCGGCCAAGGGCGTTAAGACGCTCAGAAACACACCGCTACCCTGGGAGGAGGACGAGAACGACAGCGGGAGGATACGAAACCCCAGCGTCGGGCCGCGAGCGTCATTCAGGATCCGATCGAGAGGGGAGAGGGAGGATGCCTCCGTGCAACAGCTTCGCACGACGTTGGCGAACTCGCTGGTCAACATGGGCCTGCTCAGCGCCTTCCTGTGCGCTTTAGCCGACGCCATCTACGTGTCTCCTCCGTTGGATCCAAAGTGCCACGGCGAATCCGCGGTGGTCGCCATACACATCATAGAGTGGTGCGCAATGGGTGGATTTTTCCTAGTCATCGTGCTCACCGTCATCCTCGCGACCGACATGGACGGCGTGCCGGATGACTTCCTCGTCGAACACCTGAAGAGCAACCAAATACTCTACTCGAGTCCCCATCCGGTGGCGCACGTGTCCATCATGCTCCTGGCTGTAGGATACGGAATGGACCTCGACGAGCGAGCGGGGTGTCCGCATTTCACGATGGGCGCGATAGCGGCTCCGTGTTTCCCTCTGCTCACGTTCGTCATCATGAAGTACGCGCAGCACAGACGAAGACGGAGCGGGATGATGTTCTCGGGGGGGGGTAAGTCGTTCCCACTCGGGAAAAACGTGTTCTCCACGTGGGCCGACCTACTGCTGGATCACGACACGACGTCCAGGCCGGCGACGGCGGAGCCGGATACCTGAACATGTATGGGCATTTTTATTTTAAAACGCTCAAAACGCGCGCGGTTTCTTCGTCACGACAACGCCACCAAAGACGAGTCTTTTCTCATGTTCCTTCCCGAACACGCGTCGGTTGGTCTCGTCGGGTCCGCGGCGTGTTCGTTCGCGTCCGCGGATCCGGATGACGCGGCGTCGAATCGCGAAGACTCCGCCGCGCCGAATTCCAAACGACGCAAACGCCGCGTCTCCGTCGTCAACGACTCGGCGACTACACGATTCGGCGGCGGCGACGCGACGTGCAGCGGCACGCACCACTCCGACACGGAAGGCGGCGCGTCCGCGGAGGTCTCGGTCGCGCGCTTCTTCGTGTTCGTGTTTGTGTTTTTCGAAGAGGCAAAGGCTCTCCCGTTCGGAAAAAAAGCCATTCGCGGGGAAGATACCCCGAACGCGTTCTCCGCCGCGTCGTCGCGACGCTTTTTTTGTCCGCCGCGGTTCAAACAGCCCGAGACCGTCTTTGGCGCCGCGACAAAGAACTCGACCCGCAGGAACCATGAGACCGCGACGCGCGCGTGTTCGAAGCTCGGTGGCGCCTCTCTCGGCGCGGAGAGCTGAAACGAAGCCGAAGAGACGTCCGCCACGACCGCAGACGTCTCGCACCACACGCGGCGACGCGTGAGAACGCGCTTCTCGTCGCCCGACTTTTCTGAGCTCGCTTTCGTTTCGCTCGGATCGTACCCCGCGCTTCGCAAACCGCCGCCGGTGACGTCGACGGCTTCGCGCGTCTCCAGGGACGCCACCACGCGCACGACGCGCGGCGTGCGCGCGTGGAGGCACGCGCGGAGGAACGCCGGGTCGGAGGATGGCGACGGCTCTGTCTCTCTTTCCGTTTCGAACGACGTCTCCGCGTCGTCGTCGTCGTCGTCGTCGTCGTCGTCGAAAAAGTCCATCCGGCAGCAGACGTCGCGCGACGCCGCCGAGGCGCGCGGGAACGGCGGCTCGGGCGTCACCTTGGCCAGCGTTCGTCTGCCGCTCGGCGCGCTCGCGTCCGCGACCGCGATGTTGTACCCCCGGCGGACCGAATTGAATCGTGCTTCGTCGACGTCGTGGAAAACAGCGTTCGCGTTAGCGTCAGCGTCGTTTTTTTCCTCCGCGGAAAACTCTTCGTCGAAAAAGAAATCTTTTTCGTCGTCGCGTCGCGCCGCGCCGAACCCGCCGAACCCGCCGCCGTCGGCGGCGCCGCTCCGCAGCGCGGCCAGCGGCGATCCGGGGCTCTCCGGGCCGAGGTTCGGGCCGAGCGCCGAGCGAGGCGAGGTCTTCACGCCGAGCGCGTGCAGAGACGACGACGACGGGGACGGGGACGGGGACGGGGACGGGGACGGGGATTCCGCGAATTCGAAATCGGTCCCCGACAGGGCAGGCTCTCGGTTTTTTTTTTCGACGACGCGCTCCGCGGCGCGCACGCGCAGCGGGACGCGCGCGTGCGCCCTTTCCCAGGTTATGGGCGGGTCCGGCGCTTCCCGGCTCGCGTCCGCGGTCGCCGCGACGCACGTGATGAAGTACGACGTGCGCGCGACCGCGCCCCGGAAGGAGGGGGGCAAGCCGGGAGGCAGGCGAATGCGCACGTCGCGCTCGACGACTCGGCCCGGCTGCACGACGACATCCTCAGCCACGGCGCCCGCCGCGCTCTTGGCGATGTACCGCTCGCCGGGGTTCAGGCCCGTGCCCGCCTTCGGAGCGCTCGCGGACGCGACGGCGGGCTTGACCCACGTGGGATCGAGCCGCTCGACGCCGTGCCACGAGACGTCGATGGCGCGCACGCGCACGGGCCCGCCTTCGGAGCGCGCGCGCACGCGGACCGAAAAGTCCTCCCCGGGGGTCACGGCGTCGACATCCAGGAGCGCGCACTCCAGGATCAGGGGGGAGACGCGCGCGTGAACCGCAGCCATCGCGCGCGGCGTGGGTCGCCGAGCCGCCCCGCCGAACGCGACGCGCCTCGCGCGTCTCGCTTCGGGGCAACCGACACCGGACGCGCCTCGAAGAGTGCGCGAGCGAGCGAATGCCACGACCCGGTAACAACGACTTTTACGTCTTCGCGGAGAGGACAAAACCTTCGGCACTCGTCGCGCGCGCGGACGCACGCGGGTCCCCCCGGTCTCTGAGCGACGGAGTCCGCGCGGCGTGGAGACGAACGGCGCGATGGATTCGCTCGGGGATCTTCGCGTGGGTCTCCCGAAGGCGAGCGGGACACCGGACGGGGCGGATGGGTCACGCGCTGACCCTTCGTCGTCCCGCTCCGAGTCACCCCCCGCGATCGCGGGAGAGGATGTCTTGGACGCGACCGCCTCGACCGCCTCGACCGTGGCTCCCAAGCTGAACGTCTCGATGGCCGCGTTCGAGGTGATGGATGAAATAGGCGAGGGCTCGTTCTCGGAGGTTCTGCTCGTGCGGCGCCGCGCGGACGGCGCGAACGCCACCCCGGTGGCGCTCAAGGTGATGCGGAAGAGGCACATCCTGAAGGAAAAAAAGGGCGCGTTCGTCCGCGACGAGCGGAAAGCCCTGGACCTGTTACGGGACGCCTCGGCTTTCGTCGTCAAGTTGCTGTTCACGTTCCAGGACGACGAGTGCGTGTACCTCGGGCTAGAGCACTGCGGGGGGGGGGAGCTGTTCGACAGAATCCAGGACGCGAAGCGAAGAAACGAGGAGAGGAGGAAAACGAAAGGGGGCGGTTTGTCCCTCGACGAGACGCGTTTGGTCGCGTCCGATCTCCTAAACGCCGTCGAGGCGTGCCACGCGCGCGGTGTCGTGCACCGCGACCTGAAACCCGAAAACGTGCTGTTCGACGCGTTCGGGTCGCTGAAACTGTGCGACTTCGGGTCGTGTCTCCTGCTGAACGTGCAGGGCGACGAAGACTACGAGGACGAAGACGAGCGGGGCAGGCGCAAGCGCCAACTGGCGTTCGTGGGGACGTGCGATTACGTGCCTCCCGAGATTCTGGGAGAGCCGGGAGGCGACGAAGAAGGCGCGTCGTGGACACACGATCTCGCCAAAAAAGCGCCCTCTCCTTTCGCGTTAGACTGGTGGGCGTACGGGTGCGTGCTGTTCCAGTGTCTGGCGGGGTCGCCCCCGTTCCGCGGGGCGAACGAGTTCGTGACGTACCTAAACGTGCAGAAAAACGAGCCGCCCGAGTGGCCGAGCTGGTGGCTCGAGGAGAATGAAACGGTGAAGGGAGACGAGACCGAAAACGAACAAGCCGACAATTCGTTGACCCCGGAAGCCGCCGCGTGCGTCGATTTGATCGACAAGCTGTTGACCCACGACCCGTTTAACCGGCTGGGTTCGGCGGGCGGCGCGGCGGCGGTTCGCGCGCACCCGTTTTTCGCGGGGCCTTTCTCGACGTAGCGTCCCCGGGAACGGACGGCGGCGTGGTATCCCCGGGACGAAGGAACCGAGATCGTCTCCGTGATCTGTCTGGGGTTCTCGAGCGTCCCGGGTCTTCCTCGGGGGGTTGGGGTACGGATTCGACGAGTAATGACTTAAGGTAATACACGTAGCGTCGCGTCGACGTTTCGTCGCGTCACGGCTCGGGCGCGTCGTCCTTTTCGGCGGCGACATCCCCGGCGTCCCCGTTCAGGTCGAGCGCCCCGAGACCCTCCGCGACATCCCCGGGGACGTCATCTTCGGGGACGCGCGATTCGCGATTCGCGAAGCAGAACCTGGCGTACCGCACCTGCGCGTCCGTCAGCACCCGCTCGGTCGGCTCGTGTTTTGGATCGAGGCACACGCATCCGCCGGGACACACGCACTCGCCGCCCAGGAACGCGGGGACCTTCTCGATCCCCCCCAACGCCTCTTCCAGCGCTTTCAGCTGCTCTTTGCCCTTCCCCAGCACCTTGAACTTGGCTTGCGTCTTAGTGTCCAAAAACAGACGCACCACGCTCCACGCGGAGGTGAAGCTCCAGGGCGCGTTGCACACGAGCGTGATGCCTAGATTTTCCGGGTAGTGGTCGGCGTCCACCGCCGCGATGGCTTTAAGCGCTCTGAGCACTTCGCCGTGCGACACCGTGTCGTACAGCGACAGCTCGCCGACGTCGATCACGTTGCACATCTGTGTGATCGGTTTATTTCGCGCGACGCTCGCGCTCGGGAGCAAAACCCGGTACTGGTACTCCATCCCGCGGAGGTGCATCTTCAAAAACCCCTCCTGGCCCAGTTTCGTTACCAGCGCGGCGAACTGCGCGCTCCCCGTGCGTTCCATGTACACCGGTCGCCCGGCCGCGTCCTCGCCGTGGTACGACGCCGGGTACATCGCCGCGTTCGCGCGGAACTCGTCTTCGTCCAGCGGCGAGGATAACAGGGCGTCTATGTCGTTCTCCTCGCGCCACGCGATCGTCGCGCGTAACATCGACGTCGCCTTGGTGACGTCCAGCTTTCGCGCGCGCAGGTACCGAAGCAACGCGCCCGTCTCCCCGCCGTTGGCGCACATCGTCCTCGGGACGACGACATTTTCCTCCTTCAGCGCCGCGCGGAACGACGCCAACGCGGTCTCCTCCTCGGGCGTGGACGGGACATCGTCCACCGTCCGCGCCTCGGGGTCGCGCATCGGGAGTGTGTCAAACACCGAGTTGGCACCCGCGGGCTGGTGCGCGGCCGTGGGGATGCCAAATGGCAGCGATTCCGTCGTTTCGTGAAATCGCACGAAAAAAAGTTTTTTTTTCACAAGAGAGTCGACGCGCTTTTCGTCGCGCCCGTCACGCCTCCGCGCGCCTAACGTACCCCCCGTACTCCTCGAACAAGTAAGCCACGATCTTGTCCGACTCCCCTAAACTCACGCCCGTGTTCTCGTCGATCAGGTACGGCACGGAGGCGTCGGCGTCGATCAAACGCAAGCGCTCGCGCCGCGCCGACCCTTTCCCCGCGTTTGCTAAAATATACGGAACCTCCAGCTCGCACAGCGCTTCGCGCACCAAACGCGCAAACTGGTTCCCCTCGTAGTTGTACAGAGTCACGGTAGGTAGTCCCACGTTTCCGGAGTCGTTTGTTTTCGCGTCGTCACTGAAAGCGCTGACTGTTTTCTTAGCGTGCGCGTACCTGGTCATGCCTCGCCCCGCGCGGAGCAGCGTGGGCATCCAGCCGGTGACCATCGTCGACGTCACGATCGCTTCCGGAAACGCCGTCCCTTCGCCGTATGTAAACCAGAGGTACTTACAGATATCCTCGCTCTCGCTCATCGCCGTGTTCGTGTTTTCGTCCACCAAGAACGGGAACGTGTTCTTCGAGTTGCCTAAACGAAACGCCTCGTCCCTGTGCGTCGACGCCTCCTTCGGGCAGGGCTTCACGACGAGTTCCAAGTCGAGCTGAGTCGCCGTCTCGCGCACTCGCCTGCAAAAAGGGCACGCCTCGAATTCGTACAGCACGATGGGTTTCTTCGGCGACCGCTCCGCCGGCCGAGCCGCGCACTCGGGCTGCACGGTCACGCCGAAGGGGAGGCGCGAGATGCTCGCGAAGCCGCTCGTGGCCACCTCCAGGAAGCGGTTGCGGGGCGCCGCGGCGTCGCCCCCGGAGAAGACCTTCAGCAGAGGACACAAGGCGCTCAGCACCGAATTCGACGCCGAGGAAGGTTTCGCGATGTCGTCGTCCGCGCCGGCGCGGGGGACGATCGCGCGCGATCGCGCGGGCCCGCGCGCGCGAGAGGCGCGGCGGGGTGCCGGACGCGCGCGGGGGAGCGCGGGTGTGACCCCGAGCGCGACAGCGGTCGTCATGGTGAGGCGCGCAGAGCGATTGTGATGAGCGACGATCGTTATCGTTTCGTGCACTCGGCACCGAACGAAAATCGACCGAAAGTCGTCCCGAAACCAATCTCGCCTCGTTCAGAACGCGCGCGCGCGTGGGGCGTCTCGCGAGGATCTGGAGCGTCGAATCGTGCCCGACGACACTCGCGACGATGACCGCCCTTTCGTCGGCGGCGCCGACCCCGTCTCCGGGCGCGACGTTCCACCTCGCCATCCCCGTTCGCGACATCGCGGAAGCTCGCGCGTTTTACGGGGACACGCTGGGCTTCCGGAAAGGTCGGGAGAGCAAAACGTGGACCGACTACGACGTCTTCGGCGTGTGTCAGCTCGTGGTGCACGAGGTGGCGGGTTTCGACGCGGCGAGACAACACTCCGCGGTGGACGGCGACCCGGTCCCCGTCCCGCACTTCGGCGCCGCGCTGAGCGCTGTCGATTTCGACGCGCTCGTGGATCGACTGCAAAAAAAAAACATCGCGTTCGCGACGTCGCCGCACGCGCGTTTCGTCGGGCAGCCCGGGGAGCAGAGGACGTTTTTCTTCCTCGACCCGTCCGGGAACGCGCTGGAGTTCAAGACCATGAAACACCCGGGGAATCTGTTCGCCAGGTACGACGTCGACGCGTTCGAGGAGCCGTAAAGCGGCGAGCGGGAGCGGCGACGCGCGCGGCGAGAATACCCGGCGAAGGTACATTTTATTCATAGAACGCGCACACCGCGCGGCTCGCGTATTACGACTGGTACTATCTATCTATAACTACTCGTTTCGGACTACCCGGTACTCCTTTCGTGCGGGTACACTAAAAAGCAAAACGTCGGCGCCTTGGCCGAGCCGCACCGCTTCCCGGAGACGCCCGCGTAGAAGCACGCCTTGCACCGCCGGTCGAGCCGAGCGCTCGCCGGCGAATGTTTCGAAGATGAAGAAACGCGTCGCGCGCCCGATTTCGTCCACCGCGGCGGTTCCGTCTCCGTCTCGACGGCGCGTTTTTTTTTCTCCTTCTCCTTCTCCTTCTCGGCGCGCGCGGCGCCGACGCGCGCCGCGTCCGGTCCGGTCTCCCGCTTCGCGCGGAGCACGTCCTTTCGCGCGCGCCGCGCCAAGGAACACGAGGACACGACGACCGCGTTCGCGTTTTTTTGGACGTCTAAACGCGCGCGCGGCGACGTCTCGCCGTCCGCCCCCTCGACGGCTCCGCGAGCTTTTTTTTCTCTCTTCTCGGCGGATTCCTTGTCGTCCGCGAAACGGAAAAACGCCTCCGCGCCTTCCAAGTCGGACGACAGCGACGCGGTCTCGTCGTCGTCGTCGTTCATTTCGGTCGGGTCACGACTCGATAACTCTTCTCGCCTGAAGGAAGAGTTATCACAGAACATCGATCGATCGATTGTTTTGTTTGTCGCGAGCCTCGACCGGTGATACGCGTCGTTTCCTCGCACGCCTCGCACGGTGGAATCGTAAAAGGATTTCCCGAGCGCCTTCTTCCCCTGTAAGGTCCACCGCGCGTAAACGCCGCCGACGCGACCGACGCCGGTCGAACGTTTTCTCGATCGCGCCGCCCAAGTGGCGGTCCAGTCTTCCAGGCTTTGGAGCCTCGAATTTTGGTGATCAGGAGTATTTTCTGTGTCCGCTTCGTCGCCGTCGGCGTCTTTCGCGCGCTCTCTCTTCGCGCGAACGAAACGCGCCTTCGCGTTGGCGAGCACGTGGAACCCGTCCTCCGGGAAGAGAACCTCCGCGCACGCCGCCTGCGCCTCGAGGAGGCGAAGCGATTCTTTTGTTTCGTCGTCGCCGAAATGCGCGTTGTCGATTAAGTCGCGCGCCAGCAAGCTTTTGGGCCACCAGACGTGCCTGGGCAGAGCGTAGTAATCGACGGGCGAGTCTCGAGGCGCGTGGTTCAGAAACAGGTCGCGCGCCGCCGCGGGCGGCGCCACCGGTTGCCGGCGCCGCGACGCGCCGCGCGCCGCCAGAGCGCGCACCGCCGGGTCCGTTTCCGTTTCCGTTTCCGTTTCGCTGTTTTCCAGGACGGCTTCGGCTTCGCCGGCTTCGAACCCGACCAGCGCGCGAGTCAGCGCCCACCACGCGCCGGGCGCGCGGGGGGTCGCCTCGACGCGAGCCGCGAAACACTCGAGCACGTCGCGGGGCGTCGGCGGCGCGGGTCCCGCGGCGGTACCGGCGACGGTACCGGCGGCGCCGCCGGACGTCGCCGCGTCGTGTTCTTCGACGTCGTCCTTCGCCGCCACGAGCGCCGCCGCCGCCTCCGCCGAGCCGGGGTCGAGACGCGCCGCCGCGAGGCACGCGGCGGCGACGGTCGCCGCGCTCGGAACCGAGTTCGCGGGGAAAGAAAAAACGGAACGGTCGGCGCTTTTTTTTCGCGTCTCGAGGCGCGCGCGCGGCGACGGCGCCGCGCGAGTCGCCGGTGCCTTTTTGGTCTGAACGGCGCCGCCGTCTGACGCCTCCGAGTCCGAACCCGAACCTTCCGAGTCCGAACCCGACTCGGACGACGAGTCCGAACCCGACTCGGACGACGAGTCCGAACCCGACTCGGACGAACCCTCGGATAGGCGCGCCGGCTTTTTTTGCCGTAGCGCGAGGCCCAGCTCGGCGAAGAGCGCCGCCGCGTCGGCGTCCAGAGGCGCCGCCGACGCCGCCGCCGCCGCGACGCGGACCGCCTCCTCGACGTTTCCGGCACGCAGAGACGCGAAAACGAGCGCGGCGGCTGTCTCGAAGTCCCACGGCGCCTCCGCGAACACCTTCTCCAGCAGCCTCGAGGCTTCGAGAGAGCGCGCTCTTGTCGCGTCGCTCGAAGATAAGTCCTTCTTCTCTTCTCTCCGTCCAAACGGAGGAGCCGAGAAAAGAAGCCGCCGCGCGTCTTCTACAAACGCGCGCACAAACGCGCGCGCGTTTTTGTCGCGCGGTTCGAACAAGGGACCTCTTCGTTCGCCGGTCACGCGATTGCGATGAACGGAAGGGTGTTCGCCAGTCGTCTCCCTCGCGAATGAACGACTCACTCGGCTGGCTTCTAAAAACGCCAAAAACGCCTCGGCGCGCCGCCGCGCGAATGAGACGCCGTTTTTATCGCGATCCGTCGAAGACGTCTCCGAGTGAAACTGCGCTCGCGTCTTTCGCCGCGACTCGGCCGACGCGCGCTCGACGTCCCGGGTCGCCGAGGTGGGGGCGGTCAGGTGCGACGCGACGAGCTCTATGAGGTCGGTGTGGTCATCCAGCGAGCCACCGAGCGCGGACTCGCGAGCGAGCTCGCGCGCGCGAACCTCATCCGCGGGCGCGAAACACGACGCGACCCGCGCGAGCGTGTTTTTGAATCCCTCACCCGAGTCTCGCCGAGTCTCCGGTCTCCGGTTCGACGAAATCGGCGGTCTCGCGGAAGACGCGGGAAGACGCGCACACTCCGCGGCGATCGCCAAAGCCTCGCGCTCCGCCGCGGCGTACTCGCCGCGGCGCTTCGAGTCGGGGTGACCCTTATCGCGCCGCTTCGCGGCGGCGGCGGCGACCGCCGCGCTCGCCCCGGCGGGAGACGCGCGCGCGGCGGCGAGCAGAAGCGCCGCCGCCGCCGCCGCGCGGGGCAGGTCGCCGCGCAGGAGACACTCGCGCGCGATGCGCCTCAGCGGCGCCACCACCGAGGAGGCGAGGCCGGCGCCGCGCCCGTCACTCGGCTCGGCGGCGGCGAAGTCGTCGACGACGTCGCGGCGCGATTTCGAGGAAAACGACGCCTCCTTCCCCCGCGCGACGACGACATCTCGCGGGTCCGTCCACGCGCGACGCGCCTCCCGAGCCTCGCGCGCGTCGTCGTGCGCCGAGATCACGGGCCGGGCTCGTTTCTTCTCGGGGGAAACCGAAGTCTCCCCGGGACGGGCGCGTTTGGCCCTCCCCGGCATCGCCACGGGCGTTCAAACGCTCAGGCGGCGGTGGCCATCTCAGCGGCGGGGCCGAGAAAAGGCGCCACGCAGACGCGCCGGCGGCGAGGACCTCGGAGGCAGCTCGAGGGCTTTCGAACGAGACTCGAGCGACACTACCGCGCGCGCGCGTCCCGGCGCGGGACGCCCGTGCGCTCGGTTGTGCGAGCCCGCGCGGACGAGAGGGCATCTTGGCACGCCAACAAACGCAAACGCGTTGATTGTCCTCGCTCTGAAAACGTGTCGTGGTTTCGTCATTGTTTCGTGCGCGAAACACGATGGCGTCTCTGGCGCTGTTCGCGCCTTTCCCCCGCGTGGCGCTCGCGCCCCGCCGCGCCTCGCGCGCCTCGCGCGCCTCCGGTGGATTCCACGTCTCCGCGTTCGGGCGTAAGACCAACGACCAGATATCGTGACGCGTCAAGTCGCCTCTCGCCGCGAAGGAGGACATGAAGTTGTTCGCGGAAGGGAAGCTGAAGCAGGTGACGTTCAAGTACGGCTTCCCGCAGTACGGCAAGCCCGCGGCGGCGGCGTCGAGACAGCTCGGGTTCAAGGTGGGCAAAGAGCACGAGACTGTCGTGCTGAGCAAGGGTAAGGACGGGAAGGACGTGTACAAGGCGCTCGAGAACACCGCGTACCTCAAACAGGCTGCGGCGAACGCGATGAAGTACGGGTGGGCCAAGGAAAAACAGAGCGCCGGCGTGCGGAAGTTCATGAAGTGACTGGGGGAAATCGCTTCGACGACGAGCGAAGGTCGCCGGGACGCGTGACTGGAGGACACCGGAGTGACGGGGCGGCGATGCAAGCGCACGGCAAAGTGCGCGACGCCGCTCCAGACGAAGGCGTGCCCGCCGGCGGCGCGGAACGGACGACGAATACCAAAGGTTGTCTATCCAACAATGTTGTTATTTCTTTTTCGTTGTCGGCCGCGGCACTCTCCGCCGCGCACGTGTCGTCTTGGCCCGACATGCGCGCGGCCGCGTCGCGCCTCTCGGCGTCCGCGCGGTGTCTCTCTCGCGCGGACGGCCTCGCGCCCGCCACCGCGACGAGCGGCGAATTCGCGCGCGCCTCGGACGGCGCCGCTGTCGTTTCCCCGAGCCCGGTCGTCGATCCCCGAAGCGCATCGACCACGCGCGTCGACGGACCTCGGCGTTCCGCGCCTTCCCGCGCGCGGCGGTGGTCCGCAAATGCGCGGTTCAGCTCGCTCGCAGCTTCTCACGGCGGCGACGCGCTCCCGAAGACGACGCGCGCGGTGGTTTTCGACGCGCACGGCCACCCCTCGCGCGTCCTACGCGTGGACGAGGCTTTCCCGGTCCAGCCGCTCGGCCCGGAGGACGTGCTGGTGCGCTTCACGGCTTCGCCCGTCAATCCCTCCGACGTTAACGTCGTGGAGGGGACGTACCCCCTGCGCCCGAAATCGTTTCCCGCCGTGGGGGGCGGCGAGGGCGTGGGCGAGGTCGTGCGGTTCGGCGCGCGCGTCGACAAACGGAGCCTGGCGGGCGGGGACGATGAAGACGCGTTCGCGGATGAAGACGCGCGAGGGGACGTCCCCACGAAGGTTGTCCCCGACGTCCCCGGCTTGGGAACGTGGCGCGAGTTCGCGGTGTTCCCCGCGGCGGCGCTGCGGCGCGTCCCCGCGCGCGTCCCCGACGAGCTCGCGGCGCAGATGTGCGTGAACCTGCCCACGGCGCTGCGCATGCTCCAGGACTTCGCGGACCTGGGCGCGGACTTCGAGGAGGACCTTTTCCCCCGAAGCGAGTTCGGCGGCGCCGACGTTCCGGAAAGCGAAAACGAAGCGTACCAAAAAACAAAAAAAACAGTCGCGATGAACGCGCCGACGAGCGCCGTCGCCCGCGCGGCTATTCAGATGTGCGCCGCGCGCGGCGTCCCCGTGGTGTGTTCTCTGCGCGCTCGGGAGAGCCGGGACGTTTGGGAACGGGACGCCGCGTACTTGAAATCCCTCGGCGCGTCGCTGGTGGTGCTCGACGCCGCCTCGCGAGACGGCGGCGGGTTTCGGACGCGCGACGCGTTAGAAACGTTACAAACGCTCCCGCCAGTCGCGCTCGCGCTCAACGGCGTGGGCGGCGCGTCGTCGGCGTCGCTCGCGGGTTCGCTCGCGGACGGCGGCGTGATGGTGACGTACGGGGGCATGGCTCGCGCGCCCGCTCACGTGCCCACCGGCGCGGCTATATTTAACAGCGTCACCGCGACGGGCTTCTGGCTCACACGATGGAGCGAAGACAAACGGAGGGCGGAGAGTTTGGCGCGATACACGCGAAACGGAGGTTCTTCCGGTTTCGCGCCCGACGCGATTTCGAATCTCGCGGTCGCGCGCGCGCGGATGTTTAACCGTTTGGTGGGGATGGTCGACCGCGGGGAGCTTTCCATGCCCTTACGTTCGGTGGAGATCGACGGGTTCGTGGATGCGCTGCGGGCGCGGGAGGGGAAGGTGGGGGAGGGGAAGATCGCGTTGTGGATGGGGAGGTAGCGACGGCGTTCGCGCGGCGACGTCGCGCGAGACGAAGCTTTCTCTTCTTTTTTTTGGGGAGCGCGACGGTTCGGCTGGAGTGCAAAAAACACAGTTTCACATTTCGCGCCGCCGACGGCTGGACCGCCGCCACATTTCGTCGCTCGCCCCGACTCCGATGGACGGCGGCGAGCTGTGCTCGGCGCGATGCGCGGAGCAGCCCTTCGACGTGGGCTTCCACCCGAACAGCCAGATCTTCGTCGCCGGCCTGATCACCGGCGAGGTGGAGGTCTGGGAGCGCGACGCCGCGCGCGACGCCGCGCGCAAGCTGAAAACCGTGCGATGCCACGACGCGGCGTGCCGCACGCTCGCGTTCGTCAACGACGGCGCGTTGCTCCTGACGGGCTCGTCGGACCGGAGCATCCTCGCCACGGACGTCGCCACGAGCAAGCCGTTGGCGCGCTTGACCAACGCGCACAAAGCCGCGGTGAACCGCATCATCTCCATCGACGCCAACACAGTCGCCTCGGGAGATGACGACGGGGTGGTCAAGGTGTGGGACACCAGAAAGCAAACCGCGTGCGGGCAGTTCGCGCCGTTCGTCGACTTCGTCTCCGACATGACGCACGTGCCCATGGGCGCGGGCGCGGGCGAGCAAACGCCCGGCCCGGCCGCTGTCGACCCCGCCGCGCCCGGGACGTCCGCGGCGGGCGCGGCCGCGGGCGCGGCGCACCCGGGCACGCTGGTGGCCGCCTCCGGCGACGGCACCGTCGGCCATCTGTGTCTTCGGAGCTTCAAGACTCTGGGCCAGAGCGACACGCTTGATGACGAGTTGCTGAGCGTGTGCGTGATGAAACGGGGCAGAAAAGTTCTGGCGGGCTCGCAGACGGGCGTTCTGACATTGTTCGACTACGGCAAGTGGGAAGATCCCTCGGACCGGTTCCCGGGCCACCCGAGTTCCATCGACGCGCTCGTGAAAGTCGACGAGGACACCGTGCTGACCGGTTCCAGCGACGGGATCATCCGCGTGATCGGCGTTTTGCCGAACAAGATGCTCGGGGTGGTGGGCGAGCACGGAGACATGCCCGTGGAGCGCATGGCTTTGAGTCCAGATAGGACCGCGCTGGCGACGGCGTCGCACGACCACACGATCAAGCTCTGGGATGTCAAGTACCTGTTCGAGGAGGGGGGCGCCGGGCTGAGAGCTTCGGGCGACGGCGACGACGACGAGGGAGACGCGAGTCTGCGCGCCGAGCTGGGGGGCGCGGCCGTGGACGGGGGCGACGACAGCGACGACAGCGACTCGGAGGGTGGGGGCGGCAAGAGGAAAAGAAAGAAGGAGAAGAAGAAGAGCAAGATGGCGGGCTCGGGAGAGGCGAGGGCGGCGGCGAAAAAGCAAGCCGCGAAGAAGTTTTTCGACGGACTCTGATGTGTGATGAAGGAAAAAAACGCTTGATTCGATTCTTCTCGTTCTGCGGTCGCGCCCTGAAACGACGACCGCTCGGCTTCCGCGCGTTACGCGTTCGCGTTCGTCTCCCGCCGCCCCCGAAACTCCCTTTCGCGGTTCTCGAGCGTTACGGTCGGCGGGAGCGCTCGAGCCTTTTGCCGGAGCCGCGGAGCGCTTTTTGGCGGTTTAGCGACGGGTTCGACGCGCGTTCTTCCGCGGCGTCGCCTCGGGGAAAACGCCGCGGCAAATATCTGCGTTGTGGATAGCGCTTTTTGAAGTCGAGGCGACTCTCACTCCTCGCGCCGCGCGCGCCCGGCCGGCGCGATCGACGCGGCAGCATGGGCATACTCGATCCCATGGACGACCACGACCCGTTCGCGTGGCTGTGCGGGGGCGAGCCCCCGAGCGGGGTCCCCGAGCTCCTGGACCCCGCGGAAACGCCCGTGACGTTCGCGCCCGCGCCCGGCGCGCTGACCGGTCCCCGTCCGTCCCCCGACCGCGACGCCGACCGAGGGGGCGCACCACGCGATCGGTTCGCCCTGGACGACGCCGAGCTCTCCTGCATCGCGCGCACGCTGCTCCTGGACGACGGCGCGGAGGGTTTCCAATTGGAAGCCGGAACGTACCCCGCGCGGGGGCACGACGAGGAGCGGAGGAAAGCGCGACGGCTGTTTCGCTGTTTTCCCTCCCGCGCCGTTTCCGCCGAGCCGGCGCACCCGTGGCAGAGCCTCTTCGACGACGACGCCGCCGACGCGTGCTTCCTGCGCATGGCCGAGGTCAAGGAGCGGGACGTGCGCTCGACGACCGGCGTACGGAAACGGCGCATCGACGGAACGGTCTTGGCGGGCCACCTGTCTTTAACCGAAGACGTTAAAGACGCCTCGAGCCGCTTTTGCGCGCTCGGCGAAGTCGGCGAACCCTCAAACGCTAAAACGCTCGAACGGAACGGCGAAAAGAATCGCGAAAAAAAGAAACCGGCTAACCGAAACCGTCACGCGTCGACGTCGCCCGTGTCGAACAAACCCGTGGCGCCGACGTCGAGCCCGCCGCCCGGTCGCTCCTCGCGGTTCCGCGGGGTCACTAAGCACAGATGGACGGGCCGCTACGAGGCGCACCTGTGGGACAGCTCGTTCGAGCGGAACGTCTGCGAACGGAAAACGACGACATCGACGCCCTTCCCGGCGACGACGAAAGAAAAAGAAACGCTTGTCGACGAAAAGGAAAAGAACGAGGGCGGACCCAAGCGCCGCGCTAAGGGTAAGCAGGTGTACCTCGGCGGGTACGCGCGCGAAGAAGAGGCTGCGCGCGCGTACGACAAAGCCGCCATCAAGTACTGGGGCCAAAACGCCAACCTCAACTTCCCCAGAACGGACTACCTCGAGTGGGAAACAGAGATTGCCAACACGGCGACGGCGCAGTACGTCGCGCAACTCCGAAGGGGGAGCACCGGGTTCAGCCGCGGAGCGTCCCGATTCAGAGGAGTCACCCGGCACCACCAGCACGGGCGCTGGGAAGCGCGCATCGGGCGCGTACTCGGGAACCGGTACCTATACCTGGGCACGTTCGCGTCGGAGGAGGAGGCGGCGCGCGCGTACGACGTCGCCGCGCTGCATCACCGGGGACCGAAAGCGGTGACCAACTTTGCCAGGGAGTCGTACGGCGTCGCCGCCGCCGCCGCCGCCGCCGCCGCCGCCGCCGACGAAAACACGACAAACGCGTCCGGCGTGTGCCGCCGCGAAACGGCCGTGCTCGGGAGCGTGGTGCGCGCCTCTCTCGTCGGGACCGCGCGCCACGCGGGGAGCGACCCAGGGAGCCTGGCGTTCGACGCGTTCGAAGAGCCGCTCGAGGGAGAAGTCGTAGCCGGGAGGAATTAGCTAATTCTTTTTCGCTACCCAATCGTTCTCGCGTTACACGGAAAAGCGCGCCTAGCCTCTTCGCGGTACGCGCGAACCTCGCGGCGTCTGTCTCGCTCCGCCGCCTCACGCCGTCGCCCCGACTCGACCATTCACACGTCTCCTTAGTTTAGACGGCCGGCGCGCGGCGGAGATGGACGCCCTGCTAAAGTCGTCTCTCTCGCGCCCTCTCGCGCCGCCTCTCGAAAAAATGCCCGCACCGTCGCGCCTCCTCAGTTCTTCTTCCGCTTGCGGCTCCCCTTGGACTTCTTGCCACCCTTCTTGCCCGCCGGCGCGGCCGCCACCGACGCCTCCACCACCTCGCCCACCACCGTCTCCACCACCTTCGCCGGGCCGTCGTCGAAGTCCGCGAACTCAGACGCGAGCGCATCCGGCATGGGCTCCACCCGGGGCGGCGGCGGCTTCGGCGCCGAAACCGCCGCCGCGCCGCCGGATTTGCGCTGCGACTTGGGCACGTACTCCACGCGCACGGGCTGAGCTGAGGCGGGCGTTCCCGGCAGGGGCATCCCCGTTACTCCCGCGGGCGCCGCCTCCGGCGCCTTGGTGGTCTTGCGCAGGTACACCGTCTGCGCGGTGCTGAGGATGTTGTTCGCGAACCAGTAGAGCGTGAGTCCGGCGGGCACGTTCAGGGAGAAGAAGCCGATCATGAGCGGGAGAAACTTGAGAATCGCCTGAGTTTGCGCCTGGCTCGGATCGGTGGTGGGCGTGTCGGGCTGCATGATTTTTTGCGACGCGCTCTGCGACACCACCAGAAGCACGGGCAGGATGAGGTACGCGATGGTGTCGTGCCACCCCAGCGGGGGGGCGCCCGAGGAGAAGTCCGTGAGCCAGTTGAACCCGGTGCCGTCCGTGCGGCTGGCGATGGACGCCGGCCCGCCGAGACTCGGGATCCAGTAAAAGCCATCCGTGAGAAGTCCCTCGGCGGCGGCGTTGGAGAGCGCGCGGTACAAACCGATAAACACGGGGAGCGTCGCGAAGGTGGGCAAACAACCCGCCAGGGGGTTGAAGTTGGCCTCCTTGTACAGCCTCGCGGTCTCCATCTGCAACCGTTCGGGGTCGTTGGCGTACATCGCCTGCAGTTCCTTCACGCGCGGCTGGATCGCCTGCATCTGGATCGACCCCTCGACTTGTTTCTTCGTCAACGGGAACGTGATAACCTTCACGAGCAGCGTCAGCGCGAGGATGGCGTAGCCGTACGAGTACGGCACGCCCAGCTTCTCGAGGCCGCCGTCGATGCCCTGCGTTTTGAAAAGTACGGGAATCACGTCGGGTGAAGGTCAGCGCGCGAGCGACCACCGGGGCTCGGCGCGAGAAATACCGAAAAAACAAAAACGTCGGTCGCGAACATCTCACACAGGGTTAGGGTTCCGGCACCCCCGCGACCCAAGCGTCGCGGAAGGAAAAGCTCGGAAAACCGTCGAAGTGGGACGTCCCGCGGGAAGAGGCGCCGCGGACGCCGGCGCCCGCCGCGGTTCGAGGCGAGCGGCGGGGACGGCACCGCGCGCGCGGTCACGCGCGCGACGCGCCCGTACAAAACCCGAAACATACCTCCAGCGTGAACTCGAGAGCGTTGGTGATGGGGCCGAGCCACCCCCCCTTCTGCAATCCCGGGATCTCCTCGGTGTCCACCGCCGCGGCGGCATCGGAGATTTGGAAGAGGTCCGAGGCGATCACCGAGGCGTGCAGGTTGATGGCGGCGTCGTTCACGGCGTCCCACGCGGGGAACTCGCCGAGGGACGCGCGCGCCGCGACGGAGACGCGGCGGCCGGGCGCCGCGCGCCGCGCCTTGAGCGGCGCGGTGGCGCGTCGCAGGGGGAGGAGGCCTCCCGCGGGACGCCTGACGGCGGTCGGGGCGACCGCGGCGCCGGCGAGCGCCGCGACGGCACCGGCGGCGACCGGCATGGTCTGGCTTTCGTGAAGAACCCGGAGCGATGGACGAGCACGGAGAGGTGCGTCGCGAGCGGGGACGTTCTCGGCGTCGCGCGTCGGTCGATGTGCACCCACGTGGCCGAGCGGCGCGAGTGGGCGTGGATAAAATGCCAAGATTGAGCGGCTTTTTCGTATGCGAAGCAGTCTGGTGTGATGAAAAAGGTCGGCTCAAGGGTATGGCCAATCAGACAGCGCGCCGAGCGCGTTCCTGCTGTGCTCCGAAGACGTTTCTGTGCCGAAAATTTTCACTCAAAAAAAAAAACGAACCAACCGACGCCGCCGCCCACACTTCTTCTCAGCGCGACTCCGCGTCCAAACCCAAAGGTCACACTTTTTCAAACAGTAGCTACAGTTTCACAAGGCGGGCGGATCGTTGAGCGCCTCCTTGACGAGTCCCACCTGTTCCTCCGCGTGCACGGCGCCGTAGCCCGTGGCGGTGGACGCCGCCGGCGCGCGCCCGGCGTAGCGCAACGCATCCAGCGGTCGGTTCACGTTTTCGCGTTTGAACAGCGTGAGAAACCGCGGCGCGACGTGCGAGTAGGCGCCCATGTTCATGGGCTCCTCCTGGCACCACACCGGCTCGGCGTTGGGGTACCGCCTCAGTTCGCGCTCGACCAGGTCCCACGGGAAAGGACAGAGCTGCTCGATGCGCACGATCTTGACATCCGCCTCGGCGCCCACCGCTTCGCGCTCGGCGTCCAGCTCGTAGTACACCTTCCCCGTGCAAAACACCACGCGTTTGGCGTTTGGTTCGATCGGAAGCGTGTCGTCCTTCGCGCGGCTCGTCGCGCTCTTGTCCATGATCAGCCGCTTGAACCGGATGCCCTGTTCGGTTTGCGACGTCTCCTCGTCGTCGAAGTCGCTTAAAGGCGAGACGCACTTCGGGTGGCGCAGCAGGTTCTTGGGTGAAACTACGATGAGCGGCTTGCGGAACTCGCGGTGCACCTGTCTGCGCAGTAAGTGGAAGTAGTTCGCCGGCGTGGTGACGTTGCAGATCTGCCAGTTGTGCTCCTGGATCTGCGAGCGCGTCTCTAAGGACATGTCGCTCGGCACGCGCGTCGGGTCCTCGTCGGACATCTGTAAGTAACGCTCCACGCGGCAACTGCTGTGCTCCGGGCCTTGGCCGTCGTAGCCGTGCGGCAACAGCAAAGTCAGACCGGTTTGCCGTAACCACTTGGCTTCGCCCGAGCTGATGAACTGGTCGATGATGATCTGCGCGGAGTTTGCGAAGTCGCCAAACTGCGCCTCCCACATCACCAGCGAGTTGGGGTTCTCCAGCGAGTACCCCAGCTCGAACCCGAGCACGCCGAACTCGCTTAACGACGAGTTGGAGACGGTGAAGAAGTTGGGGTGCTTGCTGTCGCCGTACACCGAGCGAAGCGGCACGCACCGCTCGCCCGTGTTCTGGTCGTGTAAAAGAGCGTGGCGGTGGCTGAACGTCCCGCGCTCCACGTCCTGACCGCTTAAACGCACGTGGTTACCCTCCTCTAACAGTGTCCCGAACGCCAACGCTTCCGCCATGGCCCAGTCTAAACCTTCACCAGTTTCGATCATCTTCTTACGCGCGTCGTACACGCGCTTCACCACGCGGTGCGGGGTGAACCCCGCCGGAAGAGACGTGATGGCCTCGCCGACTCTTTTCAGCGTCTCCATCTTGACGCCCGTCTGCTTGATCTTCGACAGCTGGTCCGGCCCTTTAAACCCCTGCCAGTGGCTCGCGAGCCAGTCGCGCGGTTTCGGGACGTAGTTCGCGCTGTCCGCGAACTCCTTCTCCAGCGTGTCCAGCACCGCCTGCTTCACGCCGGTGATCTCGTCCGGCGAAAAGGTCCCGTCGTCGATGAGCTTTTTGGAAAACTTATCCAGCGCGCTCACCTGCTTTTTGATCGTCTTGTACATGATGGGCTGCGTGAACATGGGCTCGTCGATCTCGTTGTGCCCGTACTTGCGGTAGCACACGATGTCCACCACCACGTCCGTCTTCCACCGTTGGCGCCACTCCACAGCCAGCTCCATCACCTTCGCCACCGCCTCCACGTCGTCGCCGTTCACGTGGAACACCGGGATGTCGATCCCTTTCGCGACGTCCGTGCAGTACTGGCTCGACCGCGAGTACTTCGGATCCGTGGTGAACGCCACCTGGTTGTTCACGACGACGTGCAACGTTCCTCCGATGGTGTATTCTGGTAATTGAGACATATCGAGCGTCTCGTACACGATACCTTGTCCGCTAAAGGCGCCGTCGCCGTGTAAAAGAACAGCCATGTGCTTCGACCGATCGGGATCGTTTTCGTAAAACTGTTTCGCGCGAGTTTTTCCGATCACCACCGTGTTCACCGCTTCCAGGTGCGAGGGGTTGGCGACTAATGACAGATGCATTCGGCCGCCTCTTAACGTCGGGCGGTCGTACGACGTACCGAGGTGGTACTTGACGTCACCCGACCCTGTGTACTGCGACCCGCCCTCCGTGGCTTGCCCCGCGGGTTTCGGCCCAGCTTTAAACTCGTTGAAGATGCTCTGCAACGGTTTGCGCACGACGTTCGCTAACACGTTGAGTCGCCCGCGGTGGGGCATGCCGATCGTAAGCGACTCGACGCCGAGCTCCGAGGCTTTGTCGATGGCCTCCTTGAACCCGGGAATAAGGGTCTCGCACCCCTCCAGCCCGAACCGCTTCGCCGCCGTGTACTTGTTGCTCAGGAAGTTCTCGAACATGTCCGACCACGCGAGGCGATCGAGTAAAACCTTTTTCCGTTCCTTGGAGTAAAGTTCAGCTTTTTGCGTCTCGATTCTTTCGCGCAACCAGTTGCACTTGTCGCGATCCTGGATGTGCATGTACTCGTACCCGATGTTGCCGCAGTACGTTTCGCGCAGCCTTCTCAAAATCTGCCGCAGCGTCTGCACGGGGTTGTCCTCGGACAGGAAGCCCTTCATGCGCCACGTCCCGAGGAAAAACTCGCGGTCGAGGTCTTGCTCGGTGAACCCGTACAGCGCGGGATCCAGCTCCACCGGGACCTCCTTCACGTCCAGGTTCAGAGGGTCCAAAGTTGACATGGAGTGGCCGTTCACCTGGTACGCGCGAACCAACAACAGCAGACGCATGGACTCCTGGATAGTCTGCGAGCTCACCGCGCCGGACTGCGCGAAGGACGCCGCGACGGGTGCCGCACCGCCGCGCGCGGCGCTGTACATCTCGGAGAGCTCGGCGCCCGTCACGCCGGAGTCCATCTGCCGCAGGAAAGCCGCCCACGAGGGGGGCACCGAGTTGGGATCGGCGCGGAAGCTGTCCTCGACCGACTCCAGGTACGCCGCGGACGTGCCGGAAAGGAAGTCGTCCTGCATCGCCGCGTTGGGCGTGGGGGCGTTGCCGGGAGGGCCGGCCGCGGCGGCGTACGGGCGGGGCGCGAACGCGCGCAGCGCCGCGGGCGCGGCCGCGGCGATGATCCTCCGGCCGGGGGCGCCGGAGGCGGTGTGCTGGGCGACGCGAGACGCGGGGGCGGTCGTCGCGCCCGTCCACAGGGGGCGCGCGAAGCGCATCACGCCGCCCATCAGGCGGTCACCCGCGTGTCTTCTCATGGCTCGGGTCCGATACGCAGATACCGAAGACGAGGCGCTTCGCGCGTGAGGGGCGCGCGGAGCGATGGCCCGCGTCTCCGATGATCCGAAAGTTAACACAGGTTTGAAAATATCGCCGCTTCGACGCCGACGAAACGTCGTTTTTCAGACTCAGTCGTCGAGAAGACAAAAAATATGTACAACGAGACGTCCTCTCTTCGTTTCCGTCCCTTCGCGCGTCTGGGTGGAGTCACTCGCGCATCGTCCCGTCGTCCGCGTCGTCCCCACAGATCCCCTCCGTCCCCATCCCCGTCCCCGTCCCCGTCCCCGTCCCCGGCGGCGAGGGCACGCGGTACCGCGTCCCGCCGTGCACCTTGTGCAGTCCGAGTTGGTCCTCGGAGGCGACGCGGGGAAACCGCCCGCGGCTCGCGTCGGAACACCCCGTGGACGCGCGCTCGTCCCCCCCGCGGCTTCCCCACGGGGACGGGGACGGACACCCCTCGGAGGAGGACTCCGGGGACGTCCCGGCGCACTTCCGCAGCGCCTCGCGGTAGGCGAGGAGTTTGCGCTCCAGCCGCGAAAGGTCGTGTTCGCTCGAGGTCTCGCGCTCCGCCTGGCGCTCGGCGAGCGTCTCCACCGCGGAGAGAAACCCGTGGAGACGCGAGAGCTGCGTGGTGAGGTGCGTGATCGCCGCGTCTTTTTCCGCGCACGCCAGGCAGGCGTCATGGGGGTGCACGGCGGCGGTCTCCTGCGAAGACACGAGCGCTTCTTCGCTGCTTTTTTGTTCGTCCTTCCCTTTTCGCGAAAAAGGGGGGGCTTCGACGGGAGGGCCTCGTTCCGGCTCCGCGCCAGGCGGGGCGCCGAGCCCCGCCTCGAGCGCGACGCGCGCCGCGGGACGAGAGGCCCCGGGGACGTCGTTCGGCTCGACGCGCGCGTTCTTCTCGAAAACCTCGAACGCGGACATCTGCTTCGTCCGCGCGAAACGAGGGGCGTTCGGTGTCGAACTTGCGGGGGACACGTTTTGGCCCCGCGCGTTCGTCTCCGGGGTGACCGGCGCGGGCCTCAGCCTGACGCGCCGCAAGTTCGGCGGGGGCGTGGGCGAGACGCGATTGTCGCGCGCGTCCATGGTGTGCGCTCGGGATCCTCCTCGCGGGGGGAAGTGTGTCGGTCCGCGACCTTTCGACGCGTTTCTTTCGGCGCTTCCGAGAGCGACGGCACCATGGTCCGACCGCGAAAAGGCGAGAAAGACGCAGCCCTCTTCCTTCCCAAAGCAAAGAGACACACAAAAAGTTGATCGACACTATCACAAACGACCACCATAGATAGACTAGACGAGCTAGCTAGACACGCTCCGAGCAACCGATAACGAGCCCGCGCGCCGCGCATCCTTCCCCCTACACGTTGTACCTGCTGTTCCACTCCCTGGCGCGGCGTTGCACGTCTATTTTTTTATTCGCCGCCGCCTCCTCCGCCTTGGCGACGCGCCGCGCCTCGGCGCGCGCCGCCGCCGCCGCCGGCGCCTCCGCGGACGCCGCCGCGGCGGTCCTCTTCGCGCCCGTTTTGTTTTTGACCGGTCTTCTCGACCGGTCAGCCCCCACGACCGACCCCGCGAGCTGTTTCAGCCGACGTTCCATCGCGGCGTTCGAATCGCCACGCGAAACGCCGCGTCCCAGCGCGCCCGTTTGCGGAGACTGGTCGCGCACGTGCTTCGCCACCAGTCGCCGGTGAATGTCGGCGTACGCGCGAATCGCCGCCGCCTCGCGTTGCGCTTTTAAACGCGACGCCTCGCCCTTCCACTTTTGGAACGCCGAGCCGGTTGTTGAGCGCTTAAAGAAGTACGCCGCCTTCTGCGCCTTCTCGCGCAGAGGCGCGAGCCATTTAACGTACGAAAACCACGCTGTGAAGACGCGCCGAGACACGACTCGGCCGTGATACAGTTTCGCCGCGCGTTTGAAATCCGAAGCCGTCGCAGCCGCCGCCGCCGCCGCGTCCGCGCGGAGCGAGGACTCCTTCGCCGCGGCGAACGCGGCGTACGCGCGTCTCGCGCGTGACCCCGGGCCGGCATCGGGGCCGGACTCTTGTGCGTACCGTTCCGCGGCGGCGCACGTCGCGCGTGCCTCGTCGCGCAACGTCCGCGCGCGCTCGGCGAAACGACGCGCCTCGACGAAGGATCCGCGTTTCGCGGCGTCCCCCGCCGCCGCCGCCGCCGCCCAGGCGGCGGCGGCGATAAACTCCGTTCGCTCGAAGGACTCGGCTGCGCGCGCCGCCGCGCGCGCGTGCGCGGCTGTGTCCAGGACGCGCGCGCGCGCGCACGCGGCGGCAATCTCGGACCACCTCGCGAACGCGTACGTTACACACCTTCTTTGCGCGTTCCGAAGCAACAAAGCGCCGACGATTCTCTGTCGCGCGCGTCTCTCGGCGACGACTCGCCACGCCGCAAACGCCGGCGCCTGGTGAAACTTGACAGACATGTTCCGCGCGAGCCGTTTCACTTCTTCGTGGAACCGTTTCGAGAGGTGCGTCCTGTGTCGCCACGCCTCGAAAAAACGCACGCGTCGTGACCAGGTGCGTTTTCGGTCCTGCATCGCCGTGATCATGGCGTGGCGGCGAAGCGTCTTCGCGTTTTCGCGCCAATAAGCGAACCGAACTTTTTTGGTGAAGTCGCGCAGGTACGCGAGACCGGCGAGCAAGCCTTTTCTTCGCACGCGCGCCTGCTTGCGCCCGCGCATGCCCCTGAACCCCGCCTGGATGGTCGTAGCGGCGACGCGCACGCGCGTGCCGTACCACCAGCGCGTCGCGTCCATGACGTCGTCGAGACACGCCGAAACCGCTTTCACCGTCGCCGCGTCGAATACGCGCAAAGAGAAATCGTCTCCGGTTTCGGCGAAACGCTCTATGGCGGATTCGTGCAGACTTTGTACTGTTCGTCTCGTCTCACGCATCTTTTCCATCGCCCGCGCGTTTCGCCGAAACGTGTCGACAGAGACGGTCTCGTCTCGGACGCGCAACGCGTGTATCAAGTCGTCCATCTTCGTCTTCACCGCGGCGGACGCGTCGGCGAGATTAAACGCCTCGCGCCTCCGCCGGGAGGGCTTCTTGCCCTCGGGGTCGGCGAACGCCTCCGGGTTCACGCGCGCGCCGAGCGCCTTGAAGGACCCCTGCAGCACCGCTCTCGGCGGCGGGGGAGGAGGCTCCAGCTTTTTGAAGTCGTGCTTTAAGTACAGCGGTCGGTCCTTCACGGAGAAGTGAAGGGGAAGCGTCTCGAACGGAGGCAGTTTGTCGAGGGACGAAAAGCCGTCGCTCGAACGCGTCGGCTCGGCGTCATCTCCGACGCGATCGCTCGGGAGTCGGTTCGAACCTCCGAAAACTGCGTCCTCGTCGGAGGGATCCACGGAGGGATGCGTTTCTTTCGGGTTCTCGTCGCCGCCGTTCGTCGTCGCGCTCGTCGTCACCGCGGCCGTCTCGTAATCTGTCTCGTAATCCGCGACGTACCGCACGGTCGGACGCACGCGGTCCCAGTCCGCGGAGAGGGCCGCGTTTTCTTTTTCGTCGCCTTCCGAGTCGTCGGACTCAGGCGACGGTTTCTCGGTTTGTTTTTTTTCATACGTCGCGCCGCCGCGCGCGCCGGAGGAGAGGTACGCGCGCCCGAGCGCCTCAGCGGCGGCGATCGCGTCGGACGCCTCTTTCCTGGCGTCCCGAAACGTCGCGACGTCCTTCGCGTACGCCATCGAAGACGCCGAGGACGACGCGAACGCCTCGATACGCTCGAGGTCGTCCGAGTCGAGACGCGGCGTTCGTAACGCGCCGTTCCTCGACGCGCCGCGTTCGGCGCTCGATTTCCGCAGCGCACGCCGCTCGAGGAACCGGCGCGCGCTCTGCGGCCGTTCCCGTCTCGAGGCGTGTTTTTCGCGGGTCACGCTCGAACTCGACGATGGCCACCCGATGGCCACCCCGGAGGCGTACGCCGAGGCGTCCGCCTTCGCCGCGGAGGCGACGCTGCGTCCGTCCCACAGCGCGTCCACCGCGGAGAGCTCCGCGAGCACGCTCCCCTTCGGGCGGGTCACGCGCGCCACGAGTTTGTCCAGGAACGGCGTCTCGAGACGGTCGGATTCCGACGAGGCGGGAGACGAAGCGCGCTGCGAGTTTTTCGCGTCGGTTTCGTCGTCGCTTTCGTGGAAAGCGGCGTCGAACAGGGACGCGAACGGATCTAGATCCGGATCGCGATCTGAATCGCGTTTTTCGCGTTCGCGATCGTTCGGCGCGATGCGCGTCGCGCTCTCCTCGACGGTCTCGTCGACGGTCTTCGCGTCGGCCGCCGCTTTCGCGGACGAAGGAGAGGCTGGAGACGCCGGAGAAGAGACATCGCTCTCTTCGTATTCTCGGTCCGCCGCGAATGACGAAAACGTCGCCTCCGCGTTTTCCTTTTTCTCGACGCGTTTTCGCGCGGCGCGCTCGAGCAGGTCCAGCGTCTGCGTCATCCCCTCCTTCGCCCGTAGCCGACGCGCGTGCTCGTGCTGCCGCTGCAGCGCGAGCCGCGGATGGTTCGCGACGTTCCGGGGGCGGCGTTCGGGGGCGGAAGTATTTCCCGCGTCGCGCAGGCTCGCCGCGCCGCGCAGCCGGAGCTCCCACTGCTGCATCGGGGTGAGGTGCGTCTGCCATCGCGGCACGTCCGAGGAAGGGTGCGTCGGCGCGAGGTGCGATGCGCCTCGGGATCCGCCGCCGAAATCCGCGGGGCGCGCGCGCTCGCCCGAGAGCACCGCCGCGGGGACGCTCGTGGGTCGAGGCGGCGGGACCGCGTCCCGGGAACCGCCGTCCCCGTCCCCGTCGGACGCGTCCCAGCCCTCGCGAAACGAATCCGTCTCGGAGGCCACCTCGAACCTCGCGGCGGGAATGAACCCCGCGCGGCGCGACATCGCGGCGCTACACGTCGGAGGCTCGCGCGCTTCTCGGTTCCAGCGTCACGCGGTGCGTGTTTGACGCATCCTCGAGGCTCGAAGGGTCGCGCGCGCGGGAACGCCGTCGCGCGTCCCGGGAAGTGCGCGCCCGCGAGAATTCGGGGAGTTCCCCCCGCCGCGCGTTGGCGTTTTCTCCGACGTTTCGGTTTTCGGGAGGCGTGCGTTCCGGGACTACAAACACGTTTTTTCGGTAAATCACACTTCTGATCGATCACGCGAACGCCTTCGCGTCGGAACGTCACATCACCACGTTCCCGTCTTCGTCGGTGAACACCGTCCTCGTCCCGTCCCCCGGCCACACGGTCTTCTCGAACAGCTCGGGCGGCAGTTTGAACGCGCGGCCGGCGAACGAGGCGACGTCCAGCGCGGTCCACAGCGCTACGACGTTCGGTCGCGCGTAAAAGTTTCGCGCCGTGTCCGAAGACCAGTTCCGCGGCGTGCAAAGCGCCTCCGCCGCTGAGCGCCATCTCGGCCCGTGGTCCTCCTCTGGGCCCACCAGCGCGTGCGCGAGCTCGTGCCTCATGCACCCCAGCACGTTTTCGAACACCGGGTCGAGCAGTAAGTACTTACTCAGGAAGATCTCGCCTTTTTCCTCCCCCGCCTCGCCCCACATGTACGTGATGCCGACGTACGTCTTGGCCCCGGACCAACCGAGTTTCCAGTCCGCGCTCAGACCGGCTCTTTCGCGCTCGACAAGCCACAGGTCCTTGGTCACCACCCACCTGCTCTCCAGGTCCATGGCCGCGCACGCGCGCCACCTCGTCTCCAGGCGCTCCAGAGCGCTCGCGTCCGAGGGAGCCACGATCCCCGTGCCACCTCCCGCCCAGACGTCGAGGACGCGATCGGCGACGTCGGCACCGCCGTCGTCGGAGGAGCGCGCGCGAGCTTTTGGCCGCGCGAGGCACGCCCGGCGCGCGCGCGTCGGTCCGCGCGAATCGAGACGCGCGGGGTGCGGGGCGGCGACGCGCGACGACGCGGGCGCGAGCGCGGGCATCTTCGGGTTCCCGCGACGCGCGACGCGTTGTGACGAGCGCGTGTCGAGGAATCAATCTATCTATCGGTGCGGTGCGTACATGGCGTACGACTGGACAAAAATGATTTCGATCGCCTTTCACGTTCGCGAATCTACGGCGCGTTCCTCCTGAAATCGAGCACATGCACGGTGCCCGTCTTGGTCCCCACCGCGAGCATCTTCCTGTCCATCGCCAGGCACGCGGAGAACCCGCTCCCGGCGCCGTCCATGAGCGTCATGGACGCGCGCAGGCCCGACGGCAGCGAAGCGGAGCCGGCTCGCGGAGAATCGCCAGACGCGTCTTCGACGCACTTCTCATCCGCATCCACGAGCCTCCAGTACGCCATGACGCCGTCCCCCGGCGCCACCGTCGCCAGCGCGTCCGCGCGCGCGATGACTTGTGTGACGGGCGCGCCGTGGTGTTCTATGACACCCGAGCAAGACCCACTGGTGACGTCCCACACGCGAACCGTCGCGTCGGCGCTCCCCGTGACGAGTGTCAGACTATTTTCCCACACGCAAAACGTCGCGCACAAAACGCCCTTAGAGTGGCCGCGCAGCGTTTGCAGTAAAGCGCCGTCCTCGACGCGCCAGACGTTGACGACGTCGTCCGCGCCGCACGTCGCCAAAAGAGGCGTCACGGAGTCCCACGCGGCGATCGCGAGGATCGCGTCGTCGTGCGCGCGGAGGGTCGAGACGCACCGCGGCGCGGCGTCGTCGTCGGCGGCGGCGGCGGCGCGCAAGGGGACGCGCCACGTTTTGGCGAGCCCGTCGCGCCCGGCGGTGACGGCGAACGCGGCGTTTTCGTCGGACAACGCTTCGATGAATTTGACGTGCCAGCAGACGTCCGCGTGCCCGCGCAGCGTCGCGATTAAACCGCCCGTGGCGACGCACCACACCTTGGCGTCGCCATCCGTCGACGCCGACGCGACGAAGGTTTTTTCAGTCTCGCTTTTTTGATGGTCTCCGCGGGTGGGCGCGAAGCGCACCGTCGTGACGCTCCCGCCGTGGTGCCACGCGCGCCGCGGCGCCGCGTTTTCGTAGTCCCACACGAAAACGCGGCCGTTCGTGTCCCCCGCGGCGACTCTGCTCGGCGTCGCGTCCAGCGCGCTGACCCACGCGCCTCCCGGACCGACGAACAAACGGAAAGGTTCCCAAAGGTTCCCGACGCCGAAAGGTTCCCCGTCTTTGTTTTCCGCGTTCCTGCGAGTCGCGCGCCACGCCAACGCCTGCCCGTCCCACCCGCCAGTCACGACGACGCGCCCGTGCTTTTCCGTGTCCACCAGCTCGACGCGCTCGACCGTCCACGTGTGACGGTGAAGGTCGTGCCGCGCGTACTTGCCTAAACGCCAACGCGACTCGAGCGAGAAAACGTCGTTCACGTCGTTCCAGGACGAAGCGTCGGTTTCGTTCGCGAAAAACGCGCCGCCGTCGCCCGTTCGGCGCTTTAAAAGCAGACGCGCCCAGAGGCTTTCGCGGGACGCCACCTCGCGCCACGCGCGGCACGTCGCGCCCGCGAACGCCAGCGCGCGAGGCGGCAAAAACGCGAACGTCAGCTCGAGCGCGTCCGCGGGCAAATCCGACGCGCGCGTCGGCGGCGGCGGCGGGGGCTTTTTTGACGAAAACGCCGAAAAAGGCGAAGACGGCGTACTTTTTTTTGGCGTACTCGCCGCGGACGTCTCGTCGCGCGACGTCTTCAGCGTCTCGCGTTCGTCTCCGGGTGTGCGCTCCGGCGGCGCGGTGTCGTGCGCTTCGCTCGACGAATCGGTTCGGGATCGGTCCGCGCGATCGTCCAGTCGCGTCGCCGACGCGTCAGACGTCCCCGGCGTCCTCGGGGGCGTCGGCGGAGACGCCGCGGCGGGCTCGGGCTCGACGCGAGTCGCGCTCGGCCTCTCGTCCCCAGCCTCGTTCCCTTTCGGCCGCGTTCGCGTTTTCGGAAAAGACGCACTCTCGGCACGGTCGCGTGCGTCTGCGCGATCGCCGGGACCGCGTGTGGAACTGAAAGAAGTGAAAGAAGCGTTCGTCGCGGTCGCGGTCGGGTCACTCGCGAGAGGCCTCCTCGGCGGCGCGCGACTCGCGACGCGACGCGCGACGGCGACGTCGACGGCGGATTCCGAAGCGCACGAAAACGATACTCGCGCGCGCGCCATCGCGGCCAGAGTCTGTTCCGCGCGGCGGCGCAGCGAGCGCACGGTCTCGGAGACGCGTGAATGCGTTTTTAAGGAACGCGAGGCATCCATGCGCGACACCGCGGGGCCGGTAACCGGAGCCGCCGGCGCCGCGCGCCGGGGCGGAGCGCGCTTTACCGACGATCGAACGAGCGCGGCGCGTCCCGCGATTGGCGGGAGCGCCGCCGGCGTCGCGGAGGGAGACGTATTGATACCAGGGACGCGTCTCGCGTCACCGCCTCCAGTCGCGAGCCTGCGCGGCGCGGGGCGATCGCGAGCCAGCATGGGGTGTCCGGCGACTCCCGACATCGTATGGGCAAAGAGTGCCGCGGCGGACGGCGCGGCGGATGAACGACGCGCGTCGTCGAACGCGCCGCCGGCGGGTCGCGGCGGCGGCGGCGGCGGCGGCGGCGTACCCAGGCTCGCCTCCCGCGGGGGCGGGGGCGGGGTGGTTTCGCGTGAGTGGGGCACCCCCACGCGGCGCACGGAGGTCACGGCGAGGCGTGAAGGGCTTTTTTTTGCGTCTTCGCGCTCCGAGGCGTCGGGCGACGCCGCGACGGGTGCGTTTTTTAATTTGCGGGGAAACGCTTTTGTTCCGGTCACCGCGAGCGGCGACGGACGCCTGGCGTGCAGTCTCGACCGCGTCGCCGTCAGCGCGCCGGCGCTCAAGTCAGACTCAACGCGCCCGCACTTCATCGCGTGCGCGTTCCAGTCGTCGCACTGACACGCGCGAGAGCAGTACGTGGTGGATTTGCCTGCGCGAAGCGTGACGCGTCGAGTATATGAACGCCGCGGTGGGTCAGCGGCGGCAGATTGTCGAGGAAGAAAAGAGCGCGCGACGCGTTCCTCATCCTTTCGCGCTGACGTCGACGCGACGAGAAAGCCGGGCGGTGCGGACGCGGGGGCGGGGAGGTCGGGGGGCGGGACCTCGGGCCACGCGTGGGACGTACATCTCGAACACCTGAACGCCGAAGGCGAGCCGCAGGCGGCGCACGCAGCGTACCCGGCGCGCATCCTCGGCGCGTCCCGTGTCCCCGTTTTCGGCTCGAACGCGGGATGTGCCGACTCGAGATCTCTACCGGCCAGACGCGTCTCCACGCGGCGGCCGTTTCCCCATGACGTCAGCAGGCACGCGCGCGATGCCTACCCTCGCGCGGGCGTCCGCGACGGTTCTCGGCGCGCGTCGCGCGAAGTGACGGCTTCCGCGAGACGAGGCCGACGCCATGACATCATCGTTCACCGCGAAACAAGGCAGATTATCGACGTTTCCCGGAAGCCGGAACATGGAGAGAGACGCAGTGGAGAGGTCGAGGCGAAAATCGAGTGCTCCGAAAGGCTCCGAGTCGTTACAAACGCTACGGGTGGTGCTCGGCGGGAAACGACCCTATTGACCCTCTCCAGAAAAAGGCGCACGAAGAGAAACGCCTTTGGCGCGGCTCGTGAGAGCGCGACCGATCCCGACGGACGTGTTGTCCGGAACTGTCGTCGTTCTCATCGCTCCTCCGCGACTCGCGCTTACGCGTCGACGATGGTCACCTCGACCTCGACACCGGGCTCGATGGAGATGGAGGTGATCTGCTTGACGACGTCCGCGGGGGAGTGGAGGTCGATCAGGCGCTTGTGGATGCGCAGCTGGAAGCGGTCCCAGGTGTTGGTACCTTCACCGCAGGGCGACTTGCGCACGGTCAACTTCAGGGTCTTGGTGGGCATGCGCACGGGGCCCTTCACCTTGAGGCGCTTCTCTTTGGCGCCGCGGATGAGATCCGCGCACACCTTCTCGAGGTTCGCGACGTTCTTGGAGGTGAGCGTGATGCGAATGCGGTGCACGCGCTGCTCGACAGCCTCTTCTTTGCCGGCGCCGGGCGCCTTGTAGGGAGCAGACTATTGCGGATGCGAGTGACGTGAAAAGGGATCAAAGGCGCGCGGTCAGTCTCGGCGCGAGGGCTACTTGACAAAAAACAGCGGCGAGGGCGGAGGATGGCTGCATCTTCGGGGCGCCACCGATGACACCCTCGAGGGGGCGCGCGCGACGCGGAGACCGCGCGGGGACGAGCGCGATCGAAACGCGCGCGACGCGTGGAGGTCGTCGGGTGGGCTCGACGCCGCCACCGACGCCCCGCCGCGTGTTACCCTCGCGCGCGCGTCTCCCCGCGAGGGCATCGCGCGCTGGGTTTCTAGGGCTTTGCGTCGGTTCGCCGATGGCGCGCCGGAACGCGGCGGCCGCGGCTCACGCGACGCTCGGCGGGCGCGGCGGAGATGGGGAGGCGGCACGCACCATCTTGATAGGTTGTTTAAGGACTAGCGACTCGACAGCCCACTTGGTAGGGCCCGTAAGTGACTAGCGAAAAGGGAGAGTGGCGGGGAGCGGGATGGTTCAAGTACGGACTCGCGGGAGGAGCGACTCGGCGCAGCGGCCTGCAAAAAACTTTGGTCCACACCTGAGACTCCTTCGCCATACGAGTCCACGATTCACGGCTCGATCCAACAAAACCCATACGCACTTTCTGCAAATTTCGAATGCGCGGCAAAAAGTCGCAAAAGTCAAACATTCGGAAGGCTCCCCGCGCACACGAAGAAGCCCCACACACCTCGTCGCGCCGCGAACGTTTGGCCTCGCGCGAACGTCGGCAAGATGAGTCTCGCGTTCGATGAGTTCGGTCGCCCCTTCATCATCATCAAGGTTCGTGGACGTCCGGTCGCGGCGCACCCCAGATCTGCGCGAAAACAACGCCCCGCCGCGATCTCGCGAGTGTGCCCACCGCCTCGCGATCGCCTGCGTCTCCGCGTTTCCGCTCACCTCTCCGACCCCTCTCTTCGCGACGACAGGAGCAAGGCAACAAGAGCCGGATCCGCGGCATCGAGGCGCAGAAGGCGAACATCCAGGCGGCGAAATCTGTCGCGCGCACGCTCCGCTCGTCCCTCGGCCCCAAGGTGCGTCGAGCAGGCGATCGATCTCGCGACACCGCGGGGGCTCGGGAGACACCGCAACGAACACCGATTCCAAACGCGTCCGGCAAAAAAAAAGCCACGCCCCGCTCCGCGTCTTCTCCGCGAACGCGACGATCGCGGAGACGCGAACTGACACCGCCATCCCTTTTTCGTCGTTCACGATTTCTCTCTCTGTCGCGAATAAACGAACTTGTAGGGCATGGACAAGATCCTCCAGTCCGGGGATGGCGACATCACCATCACCAACGACGGCGCGACCATCCTCGAGCAGATGGAGGTGGAGCACCAGATCGGCAAGCTCTTGGTGGAGCTGTCGCGCTCGCAGGATTACGAGATCGGCGACGGCACGACCGGCGTGGTGGTCCTCGCCGGCTCGCTGTTAGAGCAGGCTGAGGTTTTGCTCGACCGCGGCATTCACCCTCTGCGCATCGCGGAGGGGTACGAGATGGCGTCGAAGATCGCCGTCGCCGAGCTTCAGAAGATCTCGGAAGCGTTTGAGTTTTCCGAGGCGAACATCGAGCCGTTAGTGCGGACGTGCATGACAACTTTATCGAGTAAGATCGTCAACCGGTGCAAACGGGAGATGGCGGAGATCTGCGTCAAAGCCGTGATGGCTGTGGCGGACATGGAGCGCCGGGACGTGAACCTGGACCTGATCAAGGTGGAGGGCAAAGTCGGCGGCAAGCTGGAGGACACGACGCTGGTGAACGGCATCGTGCTGGACAAGGACATCTCGCACCCGCAGATGGCGAAGACCATCGACGACGCTAAGATCGCCATTTTGACGTGCCCGTTCGAGCCCCCGAAGCCCAAGACGAAGCACAAGATCGACATCGACACCGCGGAGAAGTACGAGGAGCTTCGCGCGCAGGAGGAGAAGTACTTCAAGGACATGGTGCAGCAGTGCAAAGATTGCGGCGCGACGCTGGTGATTTGCCAGTGGGGATTCGACGACGAGGCGAACCACATGCTGATGCACGAGAAGCTGCCCGCGATCCGGTGGGTGGGGGGCGTGGAGCTGGAGCTCCTGGCGATCGCTACGGGCGGGCGGATCGTGCCCCGCTTCCAGGAGCTCTCCCCGGAGAAGCTCGGCGCGGCGGGGAAGGTGCGCGAAGTCGCGTTTGGCACCACGAAGGACCGCATGATCGTCATCGAGGACTGCGCGGCGAGCAAAGCGGTGACCATCTTCGTGCGCGGCGGGAACAAGATGATGATCGACGAGACCAAGCGCTCGCTTCACGACGCCATCTGCGTCGCGAGGAACCTCGTGCGTTCGAACGCCATCGTGTACGGCGGCGGCGCCGCCGAAATCGCCTGCGGCATCGCCGTCGAGGAAGCGGCGGATTCCGTGCCGGGGGTGGAGCAGTACGCGATGCGTGCGTTTTCTGACGCGCTGGACGCGGTGCCCACGGCTTTGGCGGAGAACTCGGGTTTGCCTCCGATCGAGACGGTGGCGATGATCAAGTCCGAGCAGCTTAAAACGAAGAACCCGCATTTGGGCATCGACTGCAAGGAGACGGGCACGAACGACATGAAGACGCAGGGGGTGTTCGAGACGCTCATCGGGAAGCAGCAGCAGATTTTGCTCGCCACGCAAGTCGTGAAGCTCATCCTCAAGATCGACGACGTCATCACCGCGGGGCAGTACCAGTGATGCGTGATGCGTGTGAAACCCGTTTAACCGCGAACGTTTCTTCGGCCGTTTTTGTGTGGGTGAGGCGACGAGTTCGCGGTGAGGCGACGACGGGGTGTCGGTCGGGGAACCGCGAAGGCGGCGATTAGAGCGCGGAGAGAGCACAGAGAAGACTCGCGAACGCGCGAATTGAAAAAAACTCACTCTTCTGAATCGTCGTTCCAAAACGGGCGAAACAAGCGTTTTCTTGGTTTTCGAGACGCGTTGACCGCCTTTCGCCGCGGTTCGGTGACCGATCCGACCGAGAACTCGACCGGCTCGTTTTGATCGCGGTTTCGGTGAAATGCGTCCAACGTCTCGGGTTTTTGGGGGGAACCTTCCCCTCGGCACCAGCGCGCGCCCCGAGACGCGCGCCCCAGACCCAGACTGCGCGCTCCACCGGGGGGAGAGTCGCGGGGATGTCCGCCGAGGCGCCAGCCCCGGCGGACCCCGTCGAGGGCTCGCCCGCGGGATCGGCGGAACCCGACCGAGCCGCGGACGCGGGCGCGGAGACGCTCGCTCCTGATTCCTCGATTCCCGGGACGGGCCGAGGCGATTCGGCGCCGGACGAGGACTTCTCGGACGACGCCGCGGTCGAAGAAGCGCTGCAATTCGCGCTCGATACCTTCCTACTGGACCTCTCGGACGACGAAGGCTACGACGAGGGCGCGGTCGACGCGGTGCTGCACGAGGTACTGCGCGAGGCGCTCCGGGAGGGCACCGACGAGGATGACGAGGCGGTGGCGGACGACGCCGGCGACCGGGACGACCGAGACGGGGTCTCCGAGGCGTGCCGCCGCATGATTCTCGAGCTGGACGCGGCGTTGCAGTTCGTGGGCGCCTCGGACGACGACACCCTCGGCGCGAGCGTGGACGTCGCGCTCGACGAGCTGGTCGACGCCGTGCTGGGCGAGTACTGCAACACGGTTGGCCGCATGATGTTCGACCTGGACGCGGCGATGCGCGGCGCGGGCGCGTGCGAGGAGGACTACCTGGGCGCGGCCGTGGACGACAGGCTCGACGCGCTGCTTGACGAGTTCGGCCCGCCGGGACCTTCGAAAGCCGAGCGGAAACGCGCCGCGGCGGTCAAGATCCAGGCGGTGGTTCGAGGCAACGCCGCGCGCGCGCGCGCCGCCGCGGTTCGCGCCGAAAACGAAGTCGTCCGTCTCTCGACGCGTCGCGCGGGAGAAACGGCGGAGACCGTTTCCGGAGAAGAAGAAGAAGCTTCTTCTCACGATCCGTCGAATCCGATGGTCGAACTACTCAAACACCCTCGCGTTCCCTCCGCGCCCATGCCGGCGAACAAGAGCGTGCGGCGCCGGCTGGAGCGCTCGGGCGTGGTGTTCGCTGAACCGAAAACAACCAGTCCGCCGCGGAGGCATCCGGATCAAACGCGAGATGGGTTCATCTCGAGCCTGGACGCCAAACAACGCGCGCGGCTGTACCGCAAGATCGACCTGGCGTTCGCGTTCGACCTGCAGGGCGGTTCCGTGCTGGAGGGGCCGGACGACCGCGACGAGGACGGCGCGTCGCGAGCCACGGAGGAGAGCGACGCGGGGACGAGTCCGGACAGACGGGACCGCGACGACGACGGCGACGACGACGGCGACGACCTCTCTCGTACCTCTCCGTCTCACCCGGCGCACGCTTTGGACGCTCTTCAAGAGCGTTCGCCGCAGAGCGCGTTCCGTGCGTCGCGTTTCTTCCCCAACCTCCTGGAGGACAGCTTCGACGATGGCGAAAGAACGTCGTCGTTCCCGTCGCCGCGCGTTTCAAAGCCGTCGCCGAAAGTCGGCGAGAAGAGTCCCCGTTTGCGCGCGGCGTTTCTCGACGTCGGCCCCGAGCTCGACCCCGAGCCCGACGCGGATACGCGCGTCGAGAAGCGTTTGATTGGTTCTCGAGGCGTTCGAGGGCGGGGTTTCGGCGAGAGCAGCGTCGAGAGGCAGGCTCGCGAGAATGAGCTCCGTTGGCGCAAAGAGCGCCGCGAGCGCGAGAAGCGCAAGCTCGAGGACGAGCGTCGTCGTTTCGAGGTGCTTCAGCTGGAACTCGAGGCGATCGAGGTGCGACGGCGCGAGCAGGCGCGCGCGCGGGAGGACAAGAAAGCCGCCGAGGCGGAGCTTCGTTTGGCGAGGGAGGAGAACAAAAAGCTCGAGCGACGTGTGCGCGAGGAGCGTCTGGCGTGGGAGAACCAGGGCAAAAAGTTGATGGCGGAGCAGATGGAGCGGCGCCGCGGCGGGTTTCCCGGCGCGTCGGCTTCGGGGCGAGTCGCGTTCGCGAAGCGCGACCCTCTGTACGTGCGCATGCGTAAGGCTTTCGAGGAGCACGAGGAGACGGAGGCGGAGGAGACCAGGCGCGCGGCGCTTGAGGAACGACGCGCGCGCAAGACTGGCGGCGGCGCGGATGGATCTGCGCGAAAGTCGCGTTTCCAAGCCGTGTTCGAGGCGACGCGTTTGGCGACGCTCGGGCGAGACCAACTCGACGAGACCGCGCTTTCGTTTCTGCCTCCCCTCGCGCGACACGCCGCTTCAGACGTTTCCGAGCTGGAACAAGCCGCGGCTCGGTTCGTGCGGCAGAGGCGGTACGGGCAAATAGTCAAGCAGCTCCACGCGCCGCGCGTCGACCCCGACGCGCGGCTGGAAATCGCGCGCCGCGCGGACGCCAACCGGCCGGGTTTCGAGAACCTCTCCGCGTTGGTTAAAGAGGCGGACCCTTCCGAGTCGCTCTTCTCTCCCAGTGGCAAGCCCGTGCGCGTGTACGACGAGAGGGGCGTCGGGCGGTACGCCACGCTGAAGAAAACGCACGTGCCCTACCGGTACGACAACGAGACGAAAAGCGGGACGAAAAGCGACGGGCGTAGCGCGGAGTACGACATCGACGGGAGACGCGTGCGCCGCGACGAGACCTCCGACACCTCCGGCGGCGCTTCTTTCCGAAGAGACGGTCCGTTCGGCCCGTTCCCGAAGTCGCTCGGTCGAAAAGCGGTTCCGAAGGAACCCACCGTGGGTGGGTTTCGAAGCGGCCAGCGGGCGTTGTCGCGCACGCTCAAAGCGCGTCGGGACGCCGCGAACGCGGCGATGAAACGCGCGGAGGCGGTAACGCGCGACGACGAAGACGCCGGACTGAATGACCACTCGTCTTTGGTTCTGACGGCGACGTCGCCGTACGCGCGGCTCGAGGCGCGCGACCCGCGGTACGACGCGCGGCGCGATAAGATGATCGGGTTCGACCCGCGCATCGACGACGAGGATGGGAACACGTTCCTGGAGACTCTGCCGCCGGAGAACGATGTACGGACGAACGCGGCGGCGCCGTCGCCGTCGCCGCGGAAAAAAGAGGGCAAAGGGTTCCGCACGCTTCTACGCGAGAGGCAGCTCGCGGCGATCGAGGCGCGAGCCGCCGCGAAGGAGCGGGAGCTGGCCGAGTCGGAAACGAACGACGGAAACGACTCGTCCGCGCGGGCGCCGCGACGCGACGCGTACGCGAGCATCGACGACATCCCGTGCGTGGGCTCGAGCACGTTCGGGCGGACGGAGGGGCTCGCCGGCCTGGAGGACGCCGAGAACGATAAAAAGGACAGCCTAGACGGGAGCGAGCCTCCCGCGGACGGGGAGGAGGAGGCAGGCGGCGGCGGCGGCGGTGACGACGACGACGACGACGACGACGGCGTCGATGACGATGACGACGACGACGAGGAGGAGGAGGAGGAGGAGGATTAGAATCCTCGGACTCCTCGGACTCCGAGAAGCGCGCGCCTCGGTGGCGACAACACACGCCTCAGGTTTTTATAGGACCAATATCGTCTCGCACGACTGAACTCTCCGCGCGCTCACTCTCTCGCGCGCCGTCCTCCGTCGTCCCGCCTCCATGCCCCGCTCCCGCAGCTCCGTCTCCGCCGGCCGCGCCCTCGCCGCGCTGGCGCTCTTCGCCGGCGTCGGCCTCTCCGAAGCCACGTACTACGGGAGGTACAACCGGTATGGGGGGACAGCTGTCGTGCGCACCGCGACGGTGGTGCGACGCCCCCGCTATGGGTGGGGCCGACGCCTGCTGCGGGACGACCCCGCCGAGGCTCCCCTGGCTTCCGCGCTGGAGACTTCCGCGCCGGCGCCGGGCGCGGACGAAGACGAGGCTGACTGCCTGACGGTCCTCGACGTCGTGCGCGGCCGGCCCGAGCTGTCCCTCCTCGCCGAGACCCTGGAGAAGCTGCCTCGCGTCCGCGCCGCCTTGGACGATCCGACGCGGACCGACACGTTTTTCGCCCCAACCGACGACGCCGTCGAAGAGCTCCTCAACTGGGGAGGCTTCGTGGAGAAAGCCAAAGGCATCGACGAGATGCTCGGCGACGTTCCCCTCACGGCTCTCATCGTGGCGTACCACGCGGTGCCGAACGCGACCATCTTCTCTCCCGGCTTAGCCGAGAGAGGCGGCGACGCCGCCGACGCCGCCGACAGATTTCTCGACACCGCTCTGGCGAGCGTCCTGGAAGCGGCGTCCGCAAGCTCTGCGGACGCGGAGACGTCCGCGTCCACGAACGCTCCGGGGTCCGAGCCGTTACTGGTGGACGAGTACGAAGGTGACCTTTTCCTGAAAGCCGTCGGGTCGGAAGCCAAAGTGCTCGTTCGCGACATCAAGGCTTGCGGTTCCGTCGTGCACACGATCGACGCCGTCCTGTTACCCATCGACGGGGACGCCGAGCTCGAGCCTTTTCAGGAGGAGCGCCTCGCGAAGATCAAGGCGAGAGCCGAGGCGGCGGAAGCGCGTTCCGGAGACGCTCGTTCGTATGAAACGGAAGAAGAGGAGGACGACGAGGAGGATACCGAAACCTCGTACGCGGACGTCCTGGAAGACGCCGCCGCGCCGGCGCCGGCGTGAAGCGAAGGAGACGCGCTTCGCGCGTATTTTCTTTCGCGCGCGTTTCGACAAAAAAAAGACCGTCTTCGACGCCGCCGCGGATGAGTGAAAGAGACGCCTCGCGGACGCGACGACAAGAAAAGACACAGCAAAAACCTTTTCGATGACGAGCGTACATCTCGATCGTATCACGCGTCGTCTGCCTATTCCTATCGACCTATCGCCCGGGAGGCGGCGGCGGCGGCGGCACCTCCACCGTTTTCCCGCCCATCAGCGTCATCGGCGGTCTCGCTCGCTCGATGCCGAGCGCCGCCACCGGCGGCATCGCCGGCGGAGGCGTCGCCGTCGCCGCTCCCATCGGCGCTCCCATCGGCGCACCCATCCCTCCCACGCGCACGTGCGCGCCCCCTAAGCCCCCTAAGCCGTAAGCCGCCGCCCCGCCGCCCATCATGACCATGTGCGGGGGAGGGGGGGGAGGAGGCGCCTCCCCGGCGGGGGCGCCGATGCCCGGCGGCGGCGGCGGCGCCGGCGCAGCGCTCCTCCCCGCCGGCGGCGGCGGCGGGACGTCCTCCGCGGTCCACGGCGGGACGGTCGCCTCCACCAGGTCACCCTCCCGCACGCCTACGGGTAACTCAACCTCCACCACGGGACCGGCGACGGTCCCGCGCATCCCCAACCGAATCTGGACGCGCGTCGCGCCGCCGCCGCCTCCGGCGGGCGCCGCGAACCGGATCGTTCGCCGTCTCTCATCCTCCGCCTCAGCGAGGTAGGGCTCAGAGGGGGGCGGGGGTATGCCCGTGATGGTCGTCGTCGCGCTTATCGAGGCGGGTTTGCTCTCCGTCGACGCAGCGGGCGCGTCGGAGCTTTCGGCCTCGGTGGTTCTCGCCGCGTCGGTCGACGCCTGCTTGGCGGGCAACGCGAGGCCCGTCTTCTTCAGTCCGACCGGGAACTTCGACGCCTTCGCCGCCAACGGCTTCGCGACGTTGGCGACCGCGCCGCGCCGAGGCTTCTTCTTCGCGCCTCGCTTCTCCTCCTCGGCGAGCTCGGCGAAGTACGCGTCGCGCTTGCGACGCGCGGCCGCCGCCTTCTCCTCCTCGGAGGTCATCGCACAACGTTGCGGCGACGCGCGGTGTGACGAGGCACATCGCCTTCGCCGAGAAACGGAGAAACTCTGCGACAACGCGCGAATCGGTCCGCGACAGAAAAACCGCCAGCGTGTCGCAAACGAGTGTCATCACTCTCGCGCGCGCGGACCGTCCTCAACCCCTCGACGGGATGGCCCGTCGCGCGACGCTCCGCGCGGTGCTCGCGCTCGCGCTGGTCGCGGTCCTCGTCTCCGCGCAGGACGCGTCGTGCGAGACGCAGGGCTCGTGCGACGCCGGGCTCGCGAGCCCCGACGTCTCGACCGTTGCGCCCGCGATCGAGGCGACGACGGTCGAGGCGACGCCCGAGACGGCGAAGGCGCCCGAGCCGGAGTCGGACTCGCCGAGACTCGACCCGCCGCCCGACGCGATGCCTCCGGTCGAGTCCGCGACCCCCCCCCCGCTCGAGGACGGCGTCGACGCGGTGGCGGACCCGGTCGAGGTGGAGGACCACGCCGCGATCGCGTCGGCACTCCGACTCGAGCTGGAGCGCGCGCGAGCCGAGATCGACCGACTCGAGCGGCGGGTGGCTCTCGACGAACGACTGACGGAGACTGACGCGACCGCGCGAACGACGAACTCGGAAGCGACCGGCGCGAACGACGCGCCGGACGACACCGCCGTCGAACCCGAGAGCGATACGCGCGCTTTCCCTTCCTCAGGAGGAACCTCCGCGACATGCGAAACATTGGAAACGTGGGAAAACGCGTGGTTCCCTCCGTGGGTGCATAAACGCGCCGCGCAGGGGTTGGCCGAGGCGAACGGCGTTCGCCGCGCGGCGACGGCGTTGACACGCGCGATCCTCGACGGCTTCGGGGTTCTGGAACGCGTCGACGCGTTCTTCGCAAAGGTGACGAGTGTAGTGCGGCCGTACTTCGATCACGCGCGCGGGGCGTACGACGCGTTCGCTGCCAAGACCGGACGCGCGAAAGAAAACTTTGAAAAACTCGTTCGCGAGTTTCGCAAATCCTCCGCGCGCCGCCGCGAGCGCAAACTCGCCGAGCTCGCCGCCGAGCGGCAGAGACGCATCGAGAACGGCGAGCCCGTGGAACCGGAGCCTAACCGCTTCTCCGAGTTATACTGGAAGCGCCAGGGCCAAAGAGCGAACGCGCTGTTCGGCGATCTGCAGGTTGTGATCGGCGGAGCGTACGGCGCGGCGAAGGCGTCCGCTTCGGAGTCGTCGCGAAACGCGTTCGACTCGTTCGTTAAAACGAAGGGGTTAATTAAAATGCGCGTCGTCCCCGCGTGGGCGCGCGTTCGCGTCGCGGTGAGCCGCGAGGCGGAGAGCGTCGCTGAGCTGTTACTCGCGAAGTTCCCCGGGAAGACCGAGAGGGCGCTCGCGTCTGTCGCGAAAGCGCTTAGATTGGTGGGTTTCGTCGGGTACGAGGACCTCGAGACGTCTTTGCGCGACGCGCGGGATTTCGGGATGGTTCTCGGCGATTTTTTTCTCGTGTGCGTTTTCGTATGCGGCGTCTTGCCCGTGTTGTACTTCGTCGTGTTCCGCGTGCGACCAGGGGACGCGTTACCGAACGAGGCTGAGTACAAAATCAAACACCTCCCCGCGAACGACGGGACGTTTTTAGGAGGGCACATGGGAGGCGGCGTGGACGTCGTCGTGCGTTTGCCCGAGGTGAAGCGCGCCGCGCAGTGCGACATTCTGGTGGGCGAGGACGAGGTGAAGGTAAACGCGCTCGAGGGGTACCACGACGTGACCGTTTCGATTCCCCCCGAGGCGAAGGGCTCGGAGTGGATTCAAGGGTCGGACGTGTGGGTCATGCGCGCCAAGTTCGAGCTCAAAACCGAGACGCTGACCGTCTCGCTGCGCACGCCGGCGGCGGCGACGGCGCGAGGCGCGGCGTCTCCGCTGGGCGACGAAAAGGAAAACGCGAAGAAGGGAAACGCGAATGACAAAAACGGCGGCGCGACTGGTGGCGCGTCGACGGTTCGAACCGCGGCTCGAACCTCCGACGCGCCGTTCTCGCCCGTCACGCCCAACCGCTCGGTCGCCGCGGACAAGGCGGCGGCGGCGGTCAAGGCGGCGGCGTCCGCGCGCAAGAAGAGGGTTTAGGGTTGTAATGAACGACGTAATGAACGGTACTCTGTAGTCCTAGTCCGCCGTCGTATTAATAAACGCGTCGAGAGAGACTCGCGACGGACGAGCTTTCGTCGTCACAGGTCGTCCACGTCAAAGTCGAACTTCGGTGTCTCGAGCCGCGTCCCGACTGGCTTCGCCTCCGCGCGCGCGCGTTTCGTTTCCTTCGTTTCCTTCGGAGGAGCGTCTCTCGCGCCGCGCTTTTCGCCGCGACGCACGTACTCACGAGTCAACGCCTTCACCGCGTCTCGCTCCTTGTCCCTTTCCAAAAACGACGCGTCCGGCTCGTTCCCTCTCTTGAGCAGCACTTTCGCAGCGGCTTTGTTCTCGATCGAACGCGCGAACGCCTCGGTGATCGTCCCGACGTCGAGGAACGGCTCGAGGAACGAGCGGATCAGAGCGCGCGCGGCGTTCGAGATGGAAACCGTCTTCGCGGTGTCCGCGTTCTTCGCGGTGTTCGCGTCGGCGTTCGTCTCCCGTCCCGCGGACACCCGAAAGCCTTCGTCCTTCTCGTCCTTCGCCTCGGTCGTTCCGCGAGTCATCGCCGGAGTGGACGTCGTCGACGTCTTCTCTCTCTTCTCGCGTTCACGTAACACGTCGCGCGCGTCGAGACTCGGAGTCTCCGCGCGACGCGTCATCGCGCGCGCCGCGGAACCGAGACTCCTTCCCGTACGCGAAGAAAAAGGCGTTCGCGGACGACGCGGGTTGCGCCGCCGCGCCGTCTCCGCCCAGAAAGCCACGGACGCGCCCAGCGGCGTCGTCGCCGTTCTCAAGTCGACGCGGTCGGCGTCGGGGTTCGTGTAGTTCTGTAACAGCGCGCCCGCGCGCGCCGCGGCGACGAACCCGACGCCACGCTCGCGTCTCAAAGTCGTCTCGAGCCCTTCGTTTGCAAACGCGACCGCGGCGGCGACGGCGGTTTCGTCCGCGCGCGCCAAAAAAAGCCTCGAGCCTCTTTTCGCGCGCACCGCCGCGCGCGGAACCACACACAGAGCATCGGGAAGATCACCACATACGCCGAGTATGTCATCAGTCTCGTTCTCATCGCCCGCTTTTTCGTTTTGGTCGCCACGAAAAACGCTCTGTTTCGTTTCCTTTTCCTTCGTTTCGTTCCTTCCGGGAATAGTAACAGCGACGCTTTCGTCGACGTCGCTCGTAAAGGTCGCCTTTTTTTTTAAGGCGCTCAACGCCGTCGCGGCGAGCCCGCGGTACGCCGCGGCGCTCGACGCGGCGCGGAACACTCTCAGTTCGGCTTCGACCCCGGCTTTGATCGCTCGTTCTCTGGTCTTCGGCCTTTGCGCGAGCCAACTCGAGGTCATCGCCTCGAACGCGTCCGCGGCTTTTACGCCCCGCGCCTCCGCCTCCGCGACGAGCGCCGCCGCGACGAGCGCGTCGAGCGTCGCCTGCCGTACCGTTCGAGGAACCTTCAGAGGGTCGTCGTTAGGATGTACCTTCTTCACGACCCCGCCGTACGTCTGGCCGCTCGTCGTGCCAATCACGGGTCGCTCGCCTTCCGGCAACCTGCCGAGCAGAGCGTTCGTCGCCGCGCGGCGCTCGGCGCCGGTGAGTCGCGCGCGCGCGTCTTGGTCCTCGTGTGACGATTTCGTTCCTTCGCATCCGCGTCTTAACCCCGGCGGAAGATTCCCGCGTCTTCTCGTCTTCTCGTCGTCTTCACGAGAAGACGAGAACAAAGAAACGCCCATGCGACTCGGAACGCTCGTGCGTTCGTCCGCCCTCGTGGTCGGTTCGTGCCTGCCCGCCGGGCCCGCGCCTTTCGGCAGGTCAGCCTCTCTTTCCCTCCGCGAACCGACCGCGATGAGGTTCTTCGTCTCCGCCGAAACCGCGGCGTTGTCCACGCGTCTCGGGTCCGTCTCGGCTTCCAGAAGCTCGCCGTGTCGGTGGACCGCCGTGTCGGTGGATCGCGCCTTTCGCCTCAGCGCCTCGCGCCGTGCGAGCTCGGCCGGCGGGACGAAGTCGAACGCCCGAGGGGTCGGCGCCGCCGCCTCGGACAGAGGCACGACGCGTTCCTCGAGCGGCGCGTACCGCGGTCGATGTTTCTGATTACACGCCGAGACAGATGCGCCCGCCGCGCGCCCGAGCGCGACGTGGCCGTCGGCGTCGGGGACGAGCCGCTGCGCGGCGCGCGCGGCGACGCCGAACGCGCGCCGCACGTCGCGCCCTCCGTGCCTCGCGAGCCACGCGTGGAGCCGGGGGGGAAGGCCGAGGTCCTCCGGCCGCAACGGGGGCTCGCCGTCGACCGGACCTCCCGCGAAAGCCTCGTCCTCGTCGTGCGCGGGACCGGCGAGCGCGAGCTCGGCGTCGAGCAGGTCCTCGTCCAGCGCGTCGTCCCCGAGCTCGGCCAGCCGACGCGCCGCGGCGAGGATCGCGTCCTTCCCGGAGAGAGGCGGCATGGCGAGCCTCACCCGCGCGTCGCCCGCGCGCCCGGCTCTGACGCCAATCCACGCGAGGGGCGCCTCGAAAAGTTTCCTCAAGGTCGGCACGTCGAGCCGGATGGCGAGATCTGAGAAAAAACGGGGGGGTCGTCCAGTTGGCAGCACGTGCGGCCTCGAAGGCTAACACCGTTCGCGTCGTCCAAACCACTTCCGCACGCGCGCTCGTCACTCCCCATGTCGACCGCCTCCTCGCTGTCCGCGAGCACGTCGTACGGCGCCAAGCGCGTCGCGCTCGGCGGCCGCGCGAGCCGCGCCGGCGCCTCCGGGTCCTCCCGCCGGTCGGGCGGTGTCGTGACGCCGAAGGCTTTCGCGCCCGCTTCGGGAGATTTCAGCTTCTCCGCGCCCGAGGGCGCGGCGGCGGGTGCGATCGTGCTCGGCGCGCGCGTGTTCTTCATCGGCCTCGCGAAGGCGGGCATCGGGCGACGCGTCGACAAGTACATGGCGCAGTGCGCGGAGTACGGCGTCGCGACGGACGACTTGTTCCACACCGAGGACCAGCCCGGAGACGCGTGGTACCTCATCGGCGATTGGAAGCCCGCCAAGGCTGGCGACCCGCGCCACTCGGATACGACGCTCGTCGGCATCTTGACCACGCGCGCGAAGACCGCGGAGCTCGTTGTTGAGGCGAAGAAGAAGGGCATCGACATCTCCGACATCCTGGCCACCGACTACGCGCCTTCGTTCATCACGAACGAGAAGAAACGGTTCGTGGCCATCCGCGACAGGGTCGAGGCCAAGTAGTTTACGACGAGAGGAAGATGCAATCGAAACCGATTTGGCTTTATTTTCCCGAACGCGCCCGGCCGAAAACATTCGCTCGAGCTAGACACACACCTTCGCGCGCCCGGGCGTGCGTCGATGGGGTCCGAAGATGCCTCGGACCCCGCGGGCGACGCGCCGGCACCGCCCGCGATGTCCATGCCGCAGCTGGCGGTCGCGGGCGGCGTCAGCGGCTTGGTCGCGCGCTTCGCCACGCACCCCTTCGACACCCTGAAGACGCAGATGCAGGTGGCGGGCGCGGTCGGCGGCGGGGAGGTGCCGTCATCCGCGCGAGGCGGCCCCGCGTCGACGAGCGCCGCGTCTTCGTCCGCGCGGTACCGCGGCGCGCTCGAGACCGCGCGCGTCTTGGCGCGCACGGAAGGCCTAATCGGTTTCTACCGCGGCTTCGGCGCGGTCGTCGCCGGCATACCTTTCGCCAGCGCGGCGTACTTCGGCGGGTACGAAGCGGCGAAGCGCGCGACGAGCGCGTTTCAGGATGTCGTCTCGAAGACGTCTTCGGAATCAAAAGACGTCTCCGAAGACGTCTCCTCTGGGACTTCCTTCGGTCTGGATTCCGTCGTCTCTTCCTTGACGACTCCGACGGCGTCGTACGTCTTGTCCGGGATCCTCGCGCAGTCGTTAGCGTCCATCGCGTACACGCCCATCGACGTCGTCAAAGAGCGCATGCAGGCGAGCGGCGTGCTCGGCGCGCGCGGCGCCGGCGCGTATAAAAACGTACTCGACGCGTTTCGGACCATTTTAAAAACAGAGGGCGTTTATTCGGGCGTGTTCCGCGGGTACTGGGCGAGCAACTTCACGTGGTGGCCGTTCAGCGTCGTCTACTTCGTCGTGTACGAGCACATGCGAGACGCCGCGGTTGTTACGTGCGGTGTTTCGAACGTCGGAGGGACGGCGGGAGAGGGGAGGGAAAAAACCGGGGACTCACCGAACGAAAAAGACAAAGATTTATTGCCGCCGTGGGTGAGCGGTTTCTGCGGCTTCGCGGCGGCGTCGGCGGCGACGGTGGCGACGCACCCGCTGGATCTCGCGAAGACGAGACTGCAGACGCTTCGCACGGTTCCGGGTTCGATTCCGAGGAGTGAAGTGTCGAGTCAAAACGTTTTCGCGATGGCGCGCTCCGTGGCGCGAAACGAAGGCGTGAAACGACTCTTCGCCGGGTGCGGCGCGCGCGTCGCCGCGGTGGCTCCCGGGTCGGCGATTTCGTTCTTCGCGTACGAGACCATCAAGGAATGGATGCAGTCGTGAGGCGTGTGGGTTCTTGGGGCGTGTGGTGAGCATGACAGCAGGCAGTACTGCTGACGTAGTTAGACGTAGTTTATGTGAGATATAGAGTCTACTGAAGGGAGTCTACCTTCAGGTACATAGCTTACGTAAAAATAAAATCACTCCTCGGGCACCTCTCCCATGTCGAATCCCTCGATCTCCTCCCACATCCCGAGCCCGCCGGCCATGTGCTTGACGTTCTCGCTCCCCCAGCCGCGCGCGCAGAGCTCGTGCGCGGCGATCAGCGAGGCGGTCTGCGCGCCGTCCGCGTAGTTCAAATCGGCCTGGCCTATGACCCCCCCCGTGCCGCAGTACAAAATCACCTTCCCGCCCCATTCCACCGCTTCTTGCATCTCGTCCAGGAACAAGTCGTTGCACTCCACGGCGGCGTACTTGTCGAGCGCTCGCTCCGGAAACAGCGCTAACGTCGCGGCTTGTTTCGCGGCTTTCATGAAGGAGTCCACCTGCATCGGGGCGTAGAGCTGCGCGTTCAACGCGCCCCAGGCGTGCGACGCGCAGTAGTCCGGGTACGGGCGGACGTCGATGAGCGTCCAGCCGTCGTTCTCGGCGAGCAACTTTGCCTTTGACGGGAGCACCTGCTCCACCTCGCACTCGCGAAGCGTGGCTTGCATCAGCTTCCACACCGTGGGGTCGGTGTACGACGCGAACCCGGGCGCGCCCTCGGGGACGACGAACGGGCCGGCGACGTACCCGGGCTCGGGGGAGTCCTCGGGGAAGTTCGAGGCCATGTCATCCTCCCGGTCCTCGCTCGAAGCGCGGGTCACGACGGTCCTAGAGACGCGGACGCCGGACGATCGCGACGTCGTTGTTATCGATCGCGTCGTCGAGCGCGATCGCGCGTTCGTCGTCGGGCGCGCGACGCACGCGGCGCGCATCGCGAGCATCTCGGAACCGCGGCCGCGACGGGGACGCGGGAGAACCTGCGGCGAGGCGGGGACGGACGTGCGGGTCCGTCGCGGCGCGCTCGGAAGTGACGCGCGCGGGCGAGACGACCACGTCTCGGCGCGCGTGGTTCCGACCACCTCTCGTGCCCACCTGGACAGATCGCGATCCCGCGATTTCGGTGGAAGCCTTCGGCGCGCCTGCGTGCAGCTTTTGATTGCCCTCGTCTCCGGCAGACCGGGGGGCGCGACCGAGGGTCACCATGCGACGTCTGGTGGCGACGTCCGCGTGGCGCCCCGCGGACGTCGCACGGCGCGGATCGGATGTGGCCGCCGCGACGCGCGTGGCGCGCGCGCTGCAGCGCGTGTGCGCGTCGCGGGCGGCGTCGACGTCTTCGGGTTCGGGGCCTCCCGCTTTCGATTGGGACGACGACGACGAGGTCAGGTCGCTCCGCTCGAAGGTGCGGCGCGCGCTCGCGGCTTCTCGGGCGCGTCCGGACGACCGCGCCGCGTCGGGCGCGTCCGCGTCGTCCTCCGCTCCGGCGTCGCTGGGGTGGTTCGGGCCGAACGACCGCCCGGCGCCGTGGGACGCGCCGCTGATGGGCACGAAAACGACAGAGGGAGTTTTTAAAGGTGTGTCGGGAGTCGGAGGAGCCGAACGAAAACGAGACGCGCGCGCCTCCGACGGCGTCCTTTCGCGGCGTTCGAGAGGCACTTCCTCGGTCACCCCCGCGTACGACCCGAAGGCGTTCACCGAGTACTTCCTGTACCGGCGACCGCTCAGGGCGCTTCTCCGAACGACCGAGATCCTCGCGCGGATGGCGGATGTCGGAGCGCGCGTCGCGCTCAAAAAAGGAACCATCGAAGATCGCGCCGCGCGTCTAAGAGGGCACTTCGCAAAACTCGGCCCGGCGTTCGTGAAGCTCGGCCAGGTGTTATCGACGCGCGCCGATTTCCTGCCGCCCAGCTACTGTCACGAGTTGACGAAACTGCAGGAGAACGTCGAGCCGAGCTCGTTCGAACACGCGGAGGCGCTCGTTCTAAACGAGCTCGGCGTCGCGAATCTCGAAGGCGTGTTTAGAGACGGCTTACCGAAAAAACCCGTCGCCGCCGCGAGTTTGGCGATGGTGTACAAAACGAACCTCGCCGTCGAAGGCGGCCCGGCGGTGGCGGTGAAGGTCCAGCGGCCTTTTTTGGCGGAGTCCGTCGCGCTGGACGCGACCATCTTGAGAGGCATCGCGCTTTTCCTTCGGTACGTTTTCGGGCTCCGATCGGACGTCGTCGGCGTCGTCGACGAGCTCGTCGGAAACATCTTCGGCGAGCTCGATTACCGCGAGGAACGCGACGCGGTCGAGCGGTTCCGCGCGACGTACGCGTTGGGCGGCGGAAGCGGGAAAGACCTCGCGGGGAAGGTCCGGGCGCCTCGCGTGTTGCCCGAGCTCAGCACGGAAAAAGTGCTGGTCATGGAGTGGGTGCACGGCGTGCGTTTGACGGACGCCTCAGAGGTTCGATCCAGCGCCGTCCTGCTCGAGCGCGGCGTGCGGTGTTCGCTGCACCAGCTCCTCGAGACGGGGTTCATGCACGCGGACCCGCACCCCGGGAACTTGGTCGTGGACTCTAAGACCGGCGCTTTGACCTACCTGGACTTCGGCATGACCGTTACCGTGGACGCGCATAGGCGCCGCGCCATGCTGAGAGGGCTCGTCGGGTTCGTCAACCGCGACGCGCGTTCGCTCGTGCGCGACTTAGTGGAGCTCGAGTTTTTGCCGGACAGCGTCGACGTCGAAGCCGCGACGCGCGCTTTGGCGGACGTCTTCGACGGCGTCGCTGAACGCGAGACGAAAGAGACAAAAGAGAGCACTAAGAGCGCTGTTCGCAAAGAGACCACCGTACGCACCGTTCGCGGGACGAACGATTTCTTAGGGGTCGTGTCTCAGCTTGGCGCGGCTTTGTACGCGCACGAGTTTCGGCTCCCGCCGTATTTCGCGCGGGTTTTGCGCGCGCTCGCCGCGCTCGAAGGCGTCGCCGTCGGCGTCGATAAAAACTTCAAAGTCATCGAGTATTGCTATCCGTACGTGCTGGCGCGACTCGTGCGCGACCCCGATCCGGAGACAAGAGAGACCCTCAAAAGGCTCGTGCTCGCGCCGGACGGCGAGTCCGTGCGGTGGCGCCGCGTGGCGCGCGTCTTCGCGGCTGTGGCGGACGGTTTCAAAAAAACGAGACGAAACCCCGAAAAGGGTTTCGTCTCGAGTTTTGACGAAGACGAAGACGACGTCTCTTCGGGAACACGTTCGACACGTTCGACGCGCGCTTCTTTTTTTCGGTGCGGAGAAGACTTCGCGGACGTCGCGAAGAAAGTCGCCGAGACGGCGCTCGCGCTCGCCGAGGGTGCGGACGAGCTCGCGCGCGACGGCTGCGCGCGCGACCGCGATTCGTTCGACGGAACTCCGGATGGAACCGGAACCGCGACATTCGGCGACGATACCGCCTTGGCCGCCTCGGCTGTGCGCGACGCGATGGAACACGTCATGTCCCCGGCGGGGACGCGTCTGCGCGCCGCGCTCGTCAGGGACGCGCTCGAAGCCTGCGACGACGTCTTCTTTTCGGCGCCGAACGTCTCTGCGAACGACGAGAGGAGCGACGACGAAGCGCGCGGCGCGCGCGTTCGCGCGGACGACGTTTCCTCCGACGAAAACGAAACGGCTGACACCGAAACACGTTCTTTTCGCGAAACCGAAACCGAACGCCTCGAGCTCGACCCCGCGTCTTTGCTGGCGCTCGCGGAATCCGCGCGCGAGGTGTACGTCGCCGCGCCTCGAACCTGGGCGCCCGTGATCGCGGCGACGGCGGCGAAGCCGGGCGCCGCGGAGATGTCGTTTTCCTTTGGACGGGGAATCGCGGAGCGCGCGACGCGCGAAAACGCGCGGCGCGCGGCTAAGGCGGCGCTCAAGGCGTTCGAGAAGGCCCTGTGACGATGTGGATGCCTTTTCGCGTCAGAAACAACGTAGTCTACCTCTAGCAGCTTTTAGATAGTCTAGCGAATAGAGCGTATGGTACGAGCTCGCTCGCTCGTCAGACTCGCGCGACGCCGACTCGAAAACGTCTCGTCGAGGGAAGCCCTTTTTTATTTACAGTATTATACGACGCTCGTCCGAACCTTCGCGAGCCTCGGACGTTTCCGCGGCGGCGTCGCGCGTTTGTCTTCCCGGGCTCGCGCTTCCGCGCGCGCACTCTCGCTCGCGCCGCCGCGGGCTCCATTCCGCCCCATGCCCTCCGCGGACAGAGCAGGCGGGCTCGCGTGCGTCGCCGCGAGCCTCTTCGGCTTGCTTCTGATCGTCGTCGTCTTCACGCAGGGCTACGCCGCCGTCAAAAACTCGCGGAACGCGCGAACGCACGAGCGAACGCCGCCTGCGCCTCTCTATGGGACGGGTGTCGCGCCTCGACGCGCGTTGCGCCAAATACAGCTGGAGCGCGACCTGGCGCCCGGGGGTTTCATGCCGCTCGCGCCGGGGACGTCTGGAGCGTCACCTAACACGTGGCTCAAAGACGCCTTCGCAACGGAGGTTCCGGCGACGCTTCACGCGCGAGCCTCTTTGGAGGCGTCAAACGCGCTGGACCGCTCGCGGCGTAACTTCGACCGAGTTCCCGCCGCCGCGTTCGAGGCTTGGGGGGCGCTCATGCGTTACTACTCCGTGGGGGGATCGAACACGTACCAAGCGTGGCTCGTGCCGCCCGCGCTGTGGCCCTCGTTCGGTCGAAAATAGAAAGTAAACCTCTGAAAGCCGGACACACACCGTAGGAAGCGTCTCACTTCTCCTTCCGTCCGCGCGCATGCCTCGCCCCGCGAAAAGTCCCCGCGAGTCCCCGGCGCGCGCGTTCGAGCGCAAGCACGCCGGGTGCTGGCCGGTCGGCCACCTCGCCGGTTGGCGCGGCCCCAGCGGCTTCTCCAGTCGCTCGACCGCGAGGGAGGTTGTTCTAAAGAGCGGCGAGAGCCTGCGCGGCCGAGTCGCCGTCGTCACGGGCGCCAACTGCGGGGTCGGGTTCGAGACCGCGCGCGCGTTAGCGCTGGGGGGCGCCGAGGCGGTCATCCTCGCGTGCCGCGACCCCGTCGCCGGCGCCGAGGCGGCGCGTGCCATCCGGGACGAGGCGCGCGCGGTTTCCGCGGCGGCGTCCATGAACGACGCCTCGACTCCCGCGTCTCCGGATTTTCACGAAAAAGAAAAAAAACCGTCCTGTCGCGTCGAGTGCCTACAAATCGACCTCGAGTCGTCCGCGTCCGTGCGCGCCTTCGCGGACGCGTTCAGGGACCTAAACCTCCCGCTGCACATATTAGTGCACAACGCGGGTGTGATGCCCGCGCCGTGGCATGAAACGAGCGACGGCCACGAGCGTACCATGCAGGTGAACGTCTTGGGACCCGTTCTGCTCACGCGTCTGTTGTTTCCTTTTCTGCGAGGCGAGCGTTTCGCGGAAAAGGAAACGACGTCGCACGTCTTCTCGCGCGTCGTGTTCGTCACCTCGGCGGCGCACTACTTTTCGTACAACGAAGGCGTGCGTCTTTGTCCTAAAACGGACACGCACGTAACGTCGTGTGAAAAACACGACCCCATAAAAGCCTACGCCGAGAGCAAACTGTGTTTGATCTTTTTGGCGAAACTCTTGGCCAAAACGTGCGAAGCGTCGCGGAGACCGGACCAAAAAAAAATCCTCTTCTTCGCCGCGCACCCCGGCGCGGTTTTGAGTAAAGGCGGCGAACGCGCGAGGAAACAGTGCGGCGGATCGCGAGGCGCGGTCTTACACTTCATAGGACGCCCGTTCGTGAAGTCCACAGAAGCGGGCGCGGCGACCTCAGCGTTGTGCTGTGTCTTTCCGGACGAAGAGGCGAGTGAAAAGAACGGCGCGTACTTTGTAAACTGCGAACAACGCGCCGCGAGTAAAAAGGCGGAAAGCGACGTCGCGGCGATGCGGGCCGCGTGCCGCTTTGTGGTAAAAACGACGAGCGCGTTCCCGGAGACGAGAAACGACGCGTTCGCGACGCAACTCGCGGAAGGAGCGTACGGCGAATGAATGGCGTTGAGGGATACAAGTAGTGTTTCTGTTTGTGTTTCTTTCTATATAACGCGCGTTCGTTAACGTCGTGCACGGTTTACGGTATCGGGCGGTTATTATTACACGCGTGTACGCTCCTCTCACGCGACGAGCGTCGGATCCGGCGCCGCCGCCATGTACGAGTCCAGGTCCTTGTCCAGGTCCTCCGGCTTGGGCAACGCCGGCTTCACAAACTTGGGTTTCTTCGCCTTGGGTTTCTTCGTCTCCTGCTTTTGCGTCGGTTGTCCAGTCGGTTGTTGCGTCGGTCGCGCCTTCGCGTTCTTCGGTTTCTTCGCGCTCTTCGCGGCGGCCGTCTTCGCTTTCGTCGCCGTCTTCGCCTTGGCCGTCACGCGCACCGCGGCGACCGTCTTGAGCTTCTTCCCCACCGCGACGCCCTTCGTTTTGCCCGCCTGCGACTTCGCGCCCTTCTTGCCCTTGCCGGCCACCGCCACCGGGACGGCCTGGTTCGCGAAAAGAGCGACGGATTACGGGGAGAGATTCGGGCGGGAGAGGAGGGGACGCGTCAGTTGCCGAGCGCGTCGAATGCGTGGAACGGGCGCAGATCGCGCGGGGCACCTCTCGCGTGACATCGCGCGGGAACGAAGACGCGTCGTCGACAGCGCACCCACCTGGAACTGTTTCGCGGACAAGCCCGTCCTCTTGGCCATCGTCGCGGCGTACCGCGCGGTGGTGCCCCGCTGGACCTGCGCGTCGCGTCCCTGCGTCTTACGCGCCAGCTGCGTGAATCGCTCGTTCAGCGTCGTGGGGGTGTTCGTCAAGCCCTTGGGGGCCCCTCCGTTGGTGACCACCACGACGCGGCGGCCGCTCGTGGGCGTGCCGCGCGCCTTGTTCTTGCCTTTGCCGGCCATGCTCGAGGGGATGAGAATCACGGCGCGCTCGTGTGTGTCACGAGGCCGCGGACGCGTCAACAAAAGAAAAGTTTTGGCGCCAGCCAAAAAGTCGTGCCGAAGAATCAGCACGTGCTGGCACTCGGCGCTTCGGTGACGGGTTGTCGAGCGAAAAGACTCAAGAACCGAGGTCTAAAAAAATAAAATCGAGGAACCCGAGATTCCAGGTTCGATCCCACGGATTCGCGATCTCAAGGCGGAAAGCCATCCAGCTCGATCGAAAGATAGACCGGTGTGAAGCGCGTCCGCGCGGTGCTCATCTCGGCACTAGACCGCGCGACGAGATGGGGTCGCAGGCGGCGGCGTTCGCCTTCGCGACGCCGGTCGGCGCGCCGAGGCGGGGCACCACCGGCGGCAGGCGGATCGCGCGCGGCGGCGCGCTCGGGGACGGCGAGCGGCGCGTGTCGTGCGCCGCGGCGTCGGGGTCGCGCGCGGACTTTTCCGCTTCGTCACAGAAGGACACGTCGACGGCGCGGGCGAGGCGGCGTGATGCGCGCGTCGCGGGCTCCCGCGGGGAGCGTCTGCGTCCGCGCCGCGTCCCGAGCGCGGTGTCGCACCGCGAGGGATCGCTGGACGCGAGCTACGACGAGGACGACGTCGGGAACGACGAGACCGGCGCCGCGCGCGCCTCCGGCGCGTCTCCCGTCGGGACCGCCACCGCCGCGCAAACGTCCACGAATCCCTCCGCCTCCAGCTCGAGCAGCCGCGTGGTGGAGTTCGTCGCCGCGTGGGACGCGCTCTCCCCCCGTCTGGCGGCCGCGGCGTCCTCGGGCGCGGCGTTCGTCCCGCCGGGCGGTGTGGCTTCCGAGAGGACGCCGCCGGACGCGCGCGGGAACCGCGAGATGCTCCTCGGGGCGCTCAAGCTCGCCATCCCGAGGCTGCAGGCGATCCCGGAGGATCAAAGAGAGGATCGCCGTCTCTCTGGACAGTCCAGAGACGCTCCGACTCTGAACCTTCTCTCTCCAGACTCCTCCAGTGGCTCTTCTTCGGTCCCAGGAGAGACGGACTCAGTTCGAGACGCGAACACGTGCGTTTCCCGCCCCGCGCACGAACGCGCCGTGGCGGTGACTTTGGCGCTGTGCGACGCCGGAATGGACGCGGAGTGCATGAGCGCGGGTTTGCTTCGCGACGCGCTCGTCGCTGGTTCTGTGACTTTACAGGAGATCGAGCAGAGCCTTGGATCGAGCGTCATGCGCTTGACGCACGACTGCGTGCGCTTGAAACGTTTACCCGGCCGAGTCTCCACGGGGTCGTACGACGACGCGACGGCCGCGAAATTGCGAACGTTTTGCTTATCGTTTCACGACGCGCGCGCCGTGGTCGTCGAGCTCGCGTACCGAGCCGACGCGTTACGAAACTGCGGTTCGCTCTCCGCCGTACAAAGAACAGCGCTCGCGCTTGAAACGATGCAGCTGTACGCGCCCATGGCGCACGCGTTAGACGCCGGCCCTTTATGCGCCGAGTTGGAAGACTTGGCGCTGAGAGAGCTGTTCCCGTCGTCGTACAAATCGCTGGAGAAGTGGTTGCGGGGCGAGGGCCCTAAAGACGACGCCTACCTCGAGCGCGCGCGGGTTTGGGTCGCCGAGGCGCTCTGCGAGGACCCGGGCTTGATGACGCTCGTGGGTGGGCCCGCGGGCATCACAGTGAAAGCGCGGCGCAAGTCTCTGTTCAGCACCATGAAGAAGGTTCTGCGGGACGGCAGAGCGCGCGAGGACGTGCACGACCTCCTCGGAATGCGCGTCATCGTCACGCCGCAGCCGGGGTCGCCCGCGTACGCCGAGCCGGAGTCGGAAACGCATCCGGAACGCTCCGGAAGCGCTTCCGCGGCGGCGGCGGAACGCTCCGCGCTGGCGGCGTGCTACCGCGTGCGCGAGATCACGCACTCTTTGTTCGACACGGTGGAGGGAAGAACGAAGGACTACCTACGAAGGCCGAAGAGCAACGGGTACAGGTCGCTGCACAGCACGCTGCGGCTTCCCGCGGAGTGGGAGGCGGAGCTTGCGGGCGAGAGCGGCTCAGACGCCGCCCCCGCCCCCGGGACCCCCCTTGGATCGGCGCCCTCCGCTTCGGTTGGTTCGGCCGCGAGCGTTTCGCTCGACGAGAACACTTCCGCCTCGAACGACGCCTCGCGCGTCGTCGAGCGACGCGTCGAGCTTCAGGTGCGGACGGCGGCGATGCATTTCGCCGCCGAATCCGGCGCGGCGAAGCACGCCGCGTACAAAGGCGGCTTTTCCGAGGACCCCGGCGCGGCGGATGCGCTCGCCGAGCTCGTCGCCGCCGCTAACGCCGCCGCCGAGCAGAGGTTTGGCGCGTTCGCGGACTCGCGGATTCGGTTCGGCGCGGACGGAGACGATAAGCGGGACGACAAGAGCTCCACCGTCGATTTGAGAGACGACGCGCTTGACGCGGCGGACGCGTCGGGTCGCGTGTTCGAGATGTTCGACCTGGACGGCGACGGTAGGGTCACGCGGGAAGAGCTGCGCTCGGTGATCGGCGAGGTGTGGCGCGCGCCCGAGACTTCTTTCACGAACGGCGATTCGCGAAACGAGTCGAACTACGTATCCCCGTTCACGTCCACGGACGACGAGGGCGACGCCGCGGACGAACTGCTGGAGATGCTGGACGCGGACGAGGACGGGACGGTGAGCGCGGAGGAGTTTGCGCGGTTCGCGGCGTCGCTGCGAGCCATCGGGTCTTTGCCCGGCGCCGACGCCGCCACCGCTGCCGCCATCGAGGGGTCCATCGCGTCGAAAGAAAACGCCCTCGCGCTCGACACCGAAACGCTTCCGGACGCGGTCGCGGAGAGAGACGCTGGAATCAGCGACGATGGAATCTCGCGCGACGCGTCGAACGGAGACGACTTTGAGTCTCCGTTTGGCCAAGACGCGAGCGACGACGACGACGACGACGACGAAGCGTACAAACGCGACGAGCCTTCTCCTTCTCCCGGTTTGGACGCTTTCGACGTCGACGGCGAGCTCGTTGTTTCTCGCGCCTCGCGCGACGACGACGACGACAAAAAGCACGCGGCGGCGATCGAGGACGCGCTCGCCGCGCTCGCCGCCGCCTCCGCCATGGCGCCTCCCCCGCTCCCGCCGGCGCCCCCTCCCCCGCGCGTGCGTCGGGGAGAGGACGCCGCGCGCGACGCCGGTCGCGCGCTGCGCGAAAAGTCCGGCGGAGTCGTGGAGTGGCAGCTCGTGTGGGACTTGACCCGCGCGGGCCGCCCCGAGACGGCGCGCGAGCTGTTTTACCAGCGCACGAGCAAGACACCCAACGAGACGGGTTTGTGGGAGCAGTGGGCGCGGTTCGAACTCATGCAGGGGGACACGGAACGCGCTCGCGGATTGTATCGCGCGGCGCTCCTGCACGCCGAGGGGCGTCCTCGCGCGCGCGCCGAATCTCTGCGCAAGTGGGCGGTGATGGAGTTTGGCGCCGGGGACGCGAACGCCGCGGACGGGCTCTTCGAGCGCGCGCTTCGCGTGCTGGACGAAGCCGAGCGAGCCGCACGCGGAGCGGAGGAGGAGAACGAAGGGAAGGACGACGCGAAGCTTTCGTCTACTTCGGATTTTTCCGAAATGTCGGAGGAGTCGTCGGCGTCCTCGCTGCGTCGCGCGCAAGCCGTGGTTTTGTCGTCGTGGGCGCAGGCGGTGAGCCGCGCCGGCGACGCCGAGACGGCGCGCGTGTACCTGGCGCGCGCCATCGCGTGCGACCCTCTTAACTTCAAGGCGAAGCACGCGCTCGCCAGGCTGGAGGAGCTGAGAGGCGAGCGCGACGACGCCAAAGCTCTGTATCGCGAGATTCTCGAGACGCAACCGGGCGAAGCGCACGCGAGCGTCGCGCTCGCGCGTCTGCTCGCGGATGCGTTCGGGGACGTCGACGGCGCCCGCGAGGCGTACGTCGCCGCCGCGCGCGCGCACCCGGAAAACCACAAGGTGCTTCAGAGCTGGGCGGTGATGGAGGCCAAGAAGGGATGCGAGATTCTCGGCGAAAACTTGGGCAAAGAAAAAGGCGCCGCGGATGACGAAAAGGTCAACTTTAACTTTCTCGCCGGCCTCGCCGTGGCGCGCCCGCTGTTCCAGCGCGCGGCGCACGTCGCGCCGTGGTCGACGCCGGTGTGGTGCGCGTGGGCGGAGGCTGAGTTCCGCGCCACCGGCAACGCCGCGGCCGCTCGCGAGCTGTACAGCAAAGGCCTGGACGCCGAGCCCACCAACGTGGCGTGCCTGCGGGGCATAGCAACGGTGGAGCTCGCCGCCGGGCGAGTCACGCAGGCGCGAGACTACCTCGAGCGCGCGCTCGACCTCGAGCCGAAAAACCGCCGGTGCGTGTCTTTGCTCGCGAAGCTGGAGGACGCGAGCGGGAACAAAGCCCGCGCCGCGCGGTACTTCAACGTCGCGCGCGATTTGCTCAAGGAGCAGAGGAGACGAGAGGCTGAGGAGAAAAAGAGCGGGCAAAGCAAGTTGACGGGCGGGTCGAGAGGCGTCTGGGCGCCGGCGGAGGCGGCGTCGGCGGCGCGCGGTGTCGCCGCGCTCAACGCGCAAAAGGGCGCGTCGTACCGCCGCGCCGACGCCGAGGGCGGCGAAGCCGGCGGCGGGAGGTCCGCGTTCCGCGCCGTGCTGGCGGCGGCGCGCGGCGAGGCGGCCGCCGCGCGCAGGGACAAGGGCGGATCGATGGTCGCGCGGAGACGCTCGGCGTGGCGCAGGCGCGAGCGCGAGTCGACTGTCGATGACTCTACTCCGCTCTCGGAGAAGAAGACTTCCGGCGGCGGCGCCATCGGGTCTTCCCTGGACGGCATCGGGAGCTCTTTGGACGTCGCCATCGGCTCATCCTTGGACGGCATCGGGAGCTCTTTGGACGACGACGGGCGCGCGGCGAGCGCCAAATACGCGCGCCGACCGAACCCGATCGATTCGGAGGGGTATGACATGGACGCCGAGTTTGACGCCGCGGCGCGCGAACGCGCGTGGGTCTCGTTCGCGAGCGGCGACGAGGACTCCGTCGACGGCACCGTCGACAGCGTGGACGAGGACTTCAGGCGGTACACCGGCGAGGGCCGCGGGTGACGATTGGGACGCGAGACGGACGCGCGAAGAAAAACAAAACCGGTTTTTTTAACGAGACGCGTTCGTTTACGGCGCGCGACGGAGTCGGTATACGAAGGCGTGTGATACAAGTAATAGATGGTGATATAAAGCGATACTACCCATACAGTGTATAATACGCGCGACGATACGTCGTCCTCCCTCGTCGGCTCGCGGTGATCACATCAATACCGCGAGAAGTTTTCCGTGTACATGTCCTCCCCTTCCTCGCCTCGCGGGCCGCCGCCGGTGGTCGAGTCGCCCTCCGCGGAATCCGCCGCCTCCTCGATGGTAGACAGGAGCTGGCTCCCCACGGACGCGCCCACCACGAGCGTAGCGCCGAGCCACCCCGCGGGCCCCCAGCGGTCGCCCATGAAGTGCCACGCGAACAGAGCGCCCCAGAGCGGTTCGGCGGTGTAGATCAACGCGCACGTCGACGCGCTGACGTTCTTCAACGCCAAAAACTCGATCCACAGCGTGAACGACGTCGTCGCTAATCCCATCCACAGCAACGCGGGCCACGGCAGCCCCGACGCGACGTCGACGGAGTGCGTGACGAAGTCGGTCACGTCGGTACCGCCTCGGTACCACATCTCACTTAATTTCCACACACCGCTCTCCGCCGCGACGACACCGATCTGGAGCGAGATGAACGGGAGCTCCTGGTCCTCGAACAGCCGCGCGTACTTTGACGACGTCAACGTGTGGTACCCGAAGATCACGGCGCTCGCGATACACACGGCGTCGCCCGCGACGAAATCACTGCCGTCCCCGCCTGTTAACAGCCCGACGCCCGCGACCGCCACTAAACTCGCCGGCCAGGTGAACCACGGCACCTTCTGACCGGCGAGCGCGGCGAACACGGGGACGGATAGAACGGTAAACGTGCTCGTCAACGCCCCCTTCGCGCTCGTCGTGCCCTCTAAACCGATGATCTGCAGAAAGTACCCCACGGCGAGGATCGTGCCGAGGTGCGTCGCGCCTTTTAACAGCTCGACTCTGTTGCTGGACTTGAAACTTTGTACGATGAACGGCACTAAAGGCACGGCCGCGACGGCGAACCGCAGGAACATCTGCGTGAAGTCGTCCACGCCCGCGTCCGCGACTTGCTTGATCACCACCTGGTTCGTACCGAACAAACACGACGCGACGTTCATGAAAAAGACACCCTTGACGAACGGCGAGACGCCGTCGTAGAAGTCCGAGACGTTCGTCTTTAACGCGTTGAAACCAAACGCGCTTTGATCCTCTTTCAAGCTTTGCAGGAGTTCGTCTTCATTGGACTTTTGACGAACGACTCTGAACGACGAGGCGTCGGAGTTATCGTCTCTGACGACGCTGGACGGGGAAGAAGCCGTCGTTTTTCGATTCGTCGCGCGCTCTTTGTCAATCTCCGCTCCGCCCTTAAACCCGCGGGTCGAGAGGAGCTCCTTATCGAGGAGCTCCTCGAGTCGCTCCTCCGTGGACGCGACGCTCTGGTCGTCGAGACCGAGTCGTGGTGCTGCCTCGAACCCAGCGACGGAGCCTCGAGAAAGCCGGGAGGTGTGCGCTTCCAGAGCGTTCCGCGCCGCGAACGACTCGCCGGCGGCGGTTTCGACATCCGCCAGAAGATTCCGAAGCGACCCGTCCAGGTCGAAACCCGAATCGTAAGAGTCCGCGCGTTCGACGGCGTCCGCTAAACGCGCGCTGCACGCGCGCGTCTTCGCCTCCGCGAGGTCCAACTCGTTCGTCAATCTAGTGAACTCCTTATCGTCGCCGTTAGGTGTATCAGAAGAACCTCCTTCGAAGAAACCGCCAAACAAAGAGCCTCTTTTATTTTCGCGGCGGCGCCCGTCGTCGACGATGAATCGCCCGACGCTTCGCGGCGGCGCTAACCACGCGCGCTCGTCCGCGGTCCAGCAGGCGCTCAGAACGCGCACGGAGACGTTTTCAAAAACGCTCGGGTCGAGTTCCTTGCCTGTTTCTCTGTCGCACACGTACATGGTGTTCAAAACGCGTTTCGTGCGTCGGTTCGTCGAGATCGACCCGGAAACCACGGACACGTTTGCTTTAGCGAGAGCCGTGCACAGCGCGCCTAATAAGTTGGCTCGGTCCATCCCTTTGAGCGTCACGGCGGTCAAGCCGGGGGGGGCCCCCACGTTGGTTAAGTTAACCGTGAACGGCTCGCCGCTCGCGTCGCGGTACTCCACGAAACTCGCGTCTTCTTCGTCCAGAGCGCGGAGAAAGACGTCGTCCGACATCCACGCGCGTCGCGCGAATGTGAACCGATCCTCCGGGAAATAAAAAGAAACGCCGTCGCGCGCGAAGACGCCCCCCTTTCTCGACGCACTCGGCGCGACGATTTCGCCGCGCTTTTTCAGTGCTTTTCGAGCGCGGAGCCCGGCGCGAAGCTGCGCGCGCGATAAACGCGCTCGGCGGTCGCCGTAGGACACGCCCGCGGCCACGGAGGACCACGCGGCGTTGCGCACGGATGCCAGGCGGGGGGGCTTGGCGTGCGCGTCGCCCCGCGCGCCCGCGGAGGGAACCAACGCGCCAGTCCCGCTCGACACCGATCGCTCGCGCACGGGCGACGACGCGCGCGATTGATGATTGGCACGACGGTTCGGGGAAGACGCCGATCCGCCGGGCCGCGCGCCGTCATCCTGCGAGGCTCGAGTCACGACGCGTCGGTCCGATCGCGGCCGAGCGGATACCGAGCGCGGCGCGGTCGCGAACCCGGCGTGCATCGCGAGGACCTGCATCGCGGCGCCGCTGGGTGTGCCGGCGGACGCGCCGCGCCTCTTGGAAAAAGCGCAGCAAAAATCTCTGGTTGATATTTCGTTCGTGACACCGACGTTCGTGCATCACGGGGACCAATATACTTTCTATGGGCAAACAGTCAGACTCGGATTTCTCGCGACATCGCGTCGCCACTCTCAAGCCGATCTTCCGAAAACACCGGCAAAAACTGCGCTGTCAGGAGAGGTGCTATTTCCCCGTGCTTCGCTCTCGTAATAATACACTCGCTGTCGCGCGAAAGGAACCTCTCCTCGCCTACGCCCTCCCGTCTCCGTACGCGCGCAATTCCCTTCCCTCCCTCGCCGCGACGGGCGTCGCGAACACCTTGCGCAGGGGCTGCGCTAGGAAAAAGCTGTAATACGCGAACCACGTCGTCAACGACGCAAACGCGCCGGCGTACGCGACCAACGCCGGCCAACTTTTCGCGGCGCACGCCGCGGCCAGCGCGCAAAACACCCCCCACGTCTTGACGCACGCCCAGGCGTTCACCCACTTTCCTTTAAGTAACACGAGCACCGCCAGGTGCGTCATGTTCCAGTCCTGCTTCCCGCCGTACGCCCCCACGTTCAAGCAGTGCGCGACGAACTGGTGGCAGTTGTTGCCGAAGAGGTCGTAGTGCTCGTGCTTTGAGAAGAAGGACGAGGCACGCGCCACCGCGGCGTCGTGCGCGGCGACGCCTCGATCGAACGCGGCGTCGGCGGCGGAAGACGCCGCGGCGCTCGACTCGTTCGAGACGTCCTCGCCGTTCGCGAGCCAGCGTTTCGGGTCGAGGCGCCAGTATCGCGCGACGCTCCCGAACCCGAGCGAGCCGCGATGGACGAACTTGGGGCCGAGGAAATCGAGGATCTCGCCGTCCGAGAAGCACACGCCGAGGTGCCCGATGGGGGGGAAAAGGTGCGTGATCACGGGGATGGGGCACCACACCACGCACAGCGGGAAGGACTGGCGCTTCAAATCTATGTCCATCGAGGGCGCGGAGGACGACGCGCGGCCCGCGGCGGACCGCATCGCGACGCGAAGTGATCGAACAGAAACGCAAACGAATTTTGACGACGACGCGTTCGTCACATTTGACGCCTCCCAATGTCCCAAACGCTGTTCATCGCGACGAAACTCTACCCGCGACTACGCGCGACGCCCCTCTCCCGGCGTCTCACGGCGACCGCTCCCCCCGGAGACTCATCGTGAGCACGCTCTTCTGCGCGCGACTCCCGCCTCGGCCGTCCTCCGGCGCCGAACGAGGAGCTCCGTCTCCTCGCGCGCGCGCGGGTTCGATCCCCTCCAAACGCGAAGGAACCGGCGCGACGGCTTTTTTTTTGACCACCGCGAAGGCGCTCGTGTCCGTTCGCGCTAACTCTTTTTTTTTTGGGCCGGCCAAGCCGCCCAGGCTCCCGAGGCTGCGCGACAGACTCGAGACGCTCGAGACAGACACAGAGTCACTCCGATTCGACTCGCGGACGTCCGCGCCGTCCACCGCCATCGACGCCGAGGAAGGCGACCCCGAACCCAAAAGACCTCCGCGCTCGCGCGAATGAGCGGCGCTCGCGCTTTTTTCTTCGCGCGTAAAAGTCGCGGGCCCCCTCGCGAACTCCGCCGCGACGGGGACCCCGCGGCGAGCCACGCACGCGCGCGGTTTCGGCTTCTTCGGTCCGACGTTGACGTCGCGCGAGAGCGACGCGCGGCGCGAAGAAGGCGAAGAAGGCGAAGAAGGCGACGCGCGACGACGCGACGCGTCGCCGTCGTCGCCTCCGCCTCCGCCTCCGCCTCCGCCTCCGCCGCGTTCCAAAAAAGCAGGTTCCGGAGCGGACTCCGGAGCGGACGTCTTTCGAGACGCGACGCGCGGCGCCGCCGATCCGAAGTGCAGCGTCCCGTTCGCGCCCGGGGAGACCACTCTGCGGCCGGGCGACAAACCTCTACCCCGGGCGCCGCCGGCGATGGCGATGCCGCGCCGCCGCGACGGGGAAGACGGCGAAGCGCCGCGCGAAGAAACCACAGAAAAGGGTTTGTCGTCTTCTAACTCGCGCTCTCGCGAATCCGCGGAATCCGGCGAATCCGGCGACGCCGGCGCGCTCATCGCGCTGTCGGCGCCGGATTCGCCCGCGTGCGCACTTCGCATCCCCCCTCTACCAGCCGGCGTCGGGCCGCGCACGCGCCCGTCGCGCTCGGAAGGCGAAGCCGGAGGCACGGGAAGCGTCGTGTCGAACGCGATGAAGTCGCCGTCGCCGCTCAGCGAGTTTTGTCTTCCATGCGCCGTCGCCGTTTTTTTTTCATTCGCGTTCATTCGCGTTTCGAGCGCTCGCGGCCTGCGGCGGACCACGAGGGGACTAAACGCGTTCGCCCCCCCGGCAAGTGGCGGGAAACCCGAGGAGGGGGGCTCGGGGGTCAACACGGCGCCGGGTTCGGAACCGCGTTCCGGTGGGTTTTCGTATGTTTTTTGCTCGTGAGTGAGTCGCGCGGAAAGACGCAGTTCCTCCGCTTTTTCGCGTCGTCTCGCGTCGTCGCGAACTCGCTCTTCGAGCGTCCTCGTCGCGCCCTCGAGCACGCCCGTCTCGACGAGCGCCTCGCGCCTGGCCGCGACGCGGCGCTCGAAGTCCGCGACGGAGACGCGCTCAATCTCCAGCGCGGCGTTCTCGCGCTCCACGGAGGAGCTCCGACGTCGGCGGCGCACGAACACTTCGGAGAGATTGAGATTTTCGGCGGAGACGTCGTCTGGCGCGTCTCGCCTCGTTTCCGTCGCGCTCGGTTTCGGTTTTTCCCCTCCACTCTCCCGGCGCTCGGGGCTGGCGCCTCGCGCGTCGCGCAAACGACGCAGCGGCTCGAGCTGCGGGAGAGGCTCGGTCTGACACCCCGCGTCCATGCCGAGCGACGCGGCCGCGGCCGCGCCGCGGAACGGGCGCGCGAAGCGCGGCTGCGCGTCGCCCGCGGGCGAGCCCCCCGCGCGCGCGGCGGGCGCGCGACTCGACATCGCCGATGGGCTCTGATGGTACTTTTCCACGAGGTTCGTTCCGTCAACAAGAAGAAGCTCGGCAAGCCGATCGGTGCCCCGGCGCCGCGCGCACGCCCCCCGGAGACGCGCGGAGCCCCTTCCCCGGCCCCGAACGCGAATCCGCCGCGACGCCGGGCGACCCTCGCGCCGCCGCGCCCGTGGATGTGCGGAGCCGCTCGCTTCGGTCCCCAAGGACGTTCCCGAGACGCCCTAAAGTTGTTTACAGACACCTTCTCGCGAGACCGCTCCAGGTGGCGCGCCGTGACTCGCCACGCCCGGGTTTATGACTCGGCGCGACTGTCCGACGCGTTGAGTGTTGAAGAAGCTTGAACAAATCCGGAGTTCCAAACGGCGCTTTCGGTCATGTCGGTTCGATGCGGAAGATTTTTTCCATCCGCTGAAAACATCGAGTTTTTCTTTTCGGTTTTTTTCACACAACAACCTTTCGATGAACTACCGACGGCGTCGGGAAAAGAAAACGGCGTCCAAAGCGGTGGACCCGCGGGTTCTCTCCGCGCGTCTCTGTCACTCACGCACATCCCTGTCACGCGCCGTACCCGAACGCCTGCCTGATCCGGTCGAAGATCTGTTCCTTCCAGCCGATCTCGGTGGTGTCCATGACGCTCTCGTTGCCGAACGCGTCGGTTTCCGGCACGTCATCTTGTTTAAGATGGACGAAGCAGTTGCCCGGCTCGGGCTCGCGGAACGTGATGGTCACCACGCTGTGGTGGCCTTCCGCCCAGTTCCGGAACCGCCAACTCTGCACCAGCTTCACGCCCGGCTCGTACTCCAAAATCGTCCCGGTGATGTTCCCGTCGAACATGGAAAACGCCGATCCTTTCTCCGGGCTCACGCGCGCGGGCGAGCGCGAAAAGTGCATCACCCGCCCGGCATCCGTCAGAGCCTCGCAGATATCCAGCGGACGGCAGTAGAAGCGCTCGGTCATCTCGATGGTGTGCTTCGTCTGAGACAGGGGCGCGACTTTGTCCGCCCGAGGCTTCGTACCCGAACGTTCGGTCGTCGCGGTGTCGTCGGCGGATCGATCGTTCGTCGGATTGTCGCTAGCGCCCGCCTTCGTTACGGGCGCGTCCCCGGCGCCTCCCGGTCCGCCCGCGGCGAGCTCCTTCTCGAACAGCGCGACAGCCTGGAAAAACTTGGGGAATAAATGCGTTCGAATCGTACGCTTCGCCTTTTCGTCCGCCGCGGCGTTCGAAGAGGCTAAAACGACGCACTCGGGCTCCTCGCCGACGTTTTCATCCGCGATGTAGGGGAAGTGCACGTTGCCGCTGACGTCCACGCCGTCCACGACGCCCTCGTACTTCATCTTCAGCTCGAGCTCGTACCCGCAGATGATCTTGCCCTTCCTGCGGTTGACGTACGCCTCGCCGGTCAGGCTGGTCACGCCCGTCGTCTTGAGGCCGACGACGCCGTCGTCGTCCGGGACCGAGACGCGCAGCAGGTTTCCGAGCCGATCCTTCGACCACGCGAACGCATCCTTCTCCTGCCAGTGCCAGTTGTTGACGTTGGCGCCGTCTTCGCGCTCCTTCACGATCCAGCGCTCGTCGCCCTCGCCGAGCTTCGCCATGGAGGTTCGGTGACCGTCTCCGGCGCGACAGGGCCCGGGCCGCGCGCCACCGAGTGACGCGCCGATCGCACGACGAAAACACGAAGAAACCCGCCGAAAGGAGTGGAAACGTCGGCGGCACCGCTTTTTAGGGGACGCGCCAGCGCCGATCGGCGCCCGCGGCGTTTCAGCGCGCGCCTTTCCGACCCCCCGTTCGCGAATTCTCTTCGCGGAGATCTCGCACAAACTAAGTGGCTTTCGAGTCCGAAACTTCGGTAAACTCGGAGCGCATCGGGCGCACCTTTTCAGATTATCCAGGGCCGCAATCACACTTCGGGCCGCTTTTTGGGGTTTCAGGCGCCTCGCGAAGATAGCTCTCGGTCGCTCCGACACCGCGTCACGCGCCGCCGCAACGCACGCGGACGTGTTTGCTAACCTTCAGCGGGTGCGTGTCTTCCCGCGTCTCCTCCCCTCCCCGGACGGGCTCCGAATCCCCGCGAGGCCCCGCTCGCCCGCGCTGTCGTGACGATTGATTGCGCCCCGCCGACGGCAGTCCCGAGACAATCGCACCGCGCTCGCGGCGTCCGACTCCGAGCCGCACGACCGCAGAACGCCGCGTCGGCGCGTCTCCGGGTGCCATCGTCGGCGACAGTCTCGCTTCCTCCGAGACCGTCGGACCGCGCGCGCTCAATCCGGGGTGCCTCTCCTCGACCCGTAGGCGGCTGACCCCCGCACCTCTCCCGCGTCCCGTGTTGGTTCGTCGCTCCCTTTCGCAGAATCACATCGATCCTCCGCGTTTCGGAAGCGCGTTTGACAGAACCTTCGCGTTCGACACAAGAACGTCACGTCAAGTAGGACGATGTGCGGCATCTTCGCCGTCGTCGGCCTCACCGGCGACCCCAAGCGTAACCGCCAGCGCGTGTACAACCTGGCGAAGCGCATCCGCCACCGGGGGCCGGATTCCTACAACATGGATGTCGCGATCGACGAGAAGAACGGCACGCAAACCTTCCTCGTGCACAAAAGGCTGTCCATCGTCGCGCCCGGGCCGGACGGGGACCAACCTTTATACGTCGACCCCGAAACCAAGCTCACGACGTTCATCTGCAACGGCGAGATTTACAACCACCAGGCGCTCCGCGAGAAGTACGGCATCGTCAGCGCCAACAAGAGCGACTGCCAAGTCATCGGCCACCTCTACGAGCAGATGGGCCCTGAGTTTGTCAGAGAGCTCGACGGGATGTTCGCGTACGTCATCGAGGACAAGCGCGACGGCACGATCGTCGCCGGGCGCGACCACATGGGCAAGATCCCGTGCTACATCGCGCACGGCAAGGACGGCTCCGTGTGGTTCTCCAGCGAGATGAAGACGCTCGTCGACGATCCCGGTATCGCGCGGTACGAGATCTTCCCCCCCGGGCACTACTACGTGCGCGAGCCCGGGCAGACCGAGGGCACGTTCACGCGGTGGTACGACCCCGAGTGGGTGGTGAACGACGAGTACATCCCGACAAAAAAGGCTGACTATAAAGAGCTCCGCGAGACGGTCGTGGAGGCTGTCAAGAACCGCCTCATGGCGGACGTTCCGTACGCCGTGCTCCTCTCCGGCGGTTTGGATTCGTCGCTCATCACGAGCATCGCCGTGCGGCACAAAGCGTCCGCCACCAACACCTTCGGCGCGTCCGAGCCCGTGCACTCGTTCAGCATCGGCATCAAGGGCGCGCCCGACCTTTTGAACGCGAAGAAGGTGGCGGACCAGCTCGGCACCGTGCACCACGAGATTCACTTCACGCCCGAAGAGGCGCTGGACGCGCTTCCCGACGTCGTGTACCACCTCGAGACGTTCGAGCAGGTTCGCGCTTCCGTGCCGATGTACCTGCTGAGCCGCCGGATCAAGAGCATGGGGTTCAAGATGGTGCTTTCCGGCGAGGGCGCGGACGAGCTGTTCGGCGGGTACCTGTACTTCCACAAGGCGCCCTCCAAGGAGGAGTTCCACAAGGAGTGCCAACGCAAAACGACGCGGCTGCACCAGTGGGACGTGCTTCGCGCGAACAAGAGCACGATGGCGTGGGGCATCGAGGTGCGCACGCCGCTTCTGTCGCAGGCGGTTTGCGACTACGCCATGAACACCGACCCCGCGCAGAAGATGATCGACGTCTCGACGAAGGACGAGGACGGCCACCCGTTCCTGGAGAAGTACCTGCTGCGCAAAGCCTTCGACACCCCCGACGACCCGTACCTCCCGGAGGACGTGCTGTGGCGCCAGAAGGAGCAGTTCTCGGACGGCGTCGGGTACGACTGGGTGGACGGCCTCGCCGCGCACGCCGAGGAGATGGTGAGCGACGCCGAGTTCGCCAACCGAGCGGACCGCTTCCCGTTACACCCGCCCGCCACCAAGGAGTACTACCTTTTACGCTCCATCTTCGAGGAGCACTTCGTGACCGGAAACGAAAACGGAGACTGCGCGTACGCGACGTGCCCTTTCGGCAAATCAATCGCGTGCTCCACGCCCGAGGCGGTGAGTTGGGACCCGGAGTGGGAGAAGTCCGTCGGGGACATCTCCGGCCGAGCCGTCAACGTGCACGACAGCGCGAGCGGGTTCGTCGTGAAGCGAGACGAGGAAGCGTCTGACGGGGGGAACGTCGCGTCCTCCTCCGCCAAGTCTACCGTCTCGGCGCTCGGCGCCGTCGACGGAGGACACCGTTCTCGCCGGCGCGCCTTCGCGCCTTCGCTCTCGCCGCTCCGCGCTAAGTCCGCCAACGGCGCCAGGCGGTCGCAGGTGGGGTTCTCGGGCGCGCGCGCGGACCGCGTGCGCGGGTTCGTCGGATCCCGAGCGATCGCCGCGCGAGGCGCGTTCGCGTTCGCGTGAGTCAGAAAAGTCTCTTTCTTCGGCGAGTCTGACGAAAAAAAAAAGAAAAGAAAGACGCGCGCGTCGCGGCGACGCGGCGCGCGATGGTCGGCGATCGATCGTCTCTCCTTCCGTGAAGCTGAGACACTCCGAGAGAAGAGAGACTCTACGTGTAGTGTGCGGTTTTTACTCCACGCCTCTCGATACATCGCTCTTGTCGTGCGCGTATATAAGTAATCACAACGCGCGCGTCTGCTCGCGTATCGTCGGTTCATCGGTTGGGCTTTCGCCACCCCGCGACGGTCCTCTGCCTCTTCTCGTCCCGCTTCACCTGCTCGCGCACCTCCTTGCGCCACTTCTCCACGATGTTCCGCGCGAGCACGCGCATGTCGCCGTCGGGGTGCTTCTTCGCGATCCGGTTCACGCACAGGCCGATCATGCTCTGCTCGAGCAGGTCCTTCGTGAGCAGCATGGACGAGAGCTGACGCAGGGACGCGACGAAATCGCCTTTCGTCGTCGCCTTGTCCTCCAGCGTCTTCTTGTGGCGCGCGATGTCCTCCAGGCTCACGTTGTAGTAGGAACTCGAACGCGAGGTCTGGACCTTCCCGAGCTGGTGCAGCGTGGCTTGGCGCTTCACCGGCGGACCCATCGTCGACGCCGGTGAAGCGCGGCACGCCGGGCGAAGCGAGCGCCTGGCGAAGTGACGCAGCCTGCGCGAGGCGGGTTCGAAAAGCGCGCTGATGACGACGCGTTTCGACGCCGCGAACTTCTCGGAACCGCCGAGCGCTTTTCAAACGAGATCCTCGAACGCGTCAACAATCGTGGCTTCCCCCCACTCCTATGGCGCGCGGCGGCTCGCGATGGCCGCGTTCGGGGACCTGAGCGACGGCCTGGCGTCCGACGCGGTGACGACGCGGAAGCGATGCCCGCACGGCAAGTTCAAGTGGGACTGCGGGACGTGCTCCCCGTGTCCGCACGCGCAGGGGAAGACGAAGAAGGAGTGCGCGCAGTGCTCGGGTTGCGCGCACGGCAAGGTCAAGCGATACTGCACCGCGTGCAGCGGCTGCCCGCACGGCAAGATCCGGCGCTTCTGCAGCGCGTGCAACCCGTGCCCCCACGGCACGCTCAAGCACCAGTGCCGCAGGTGCAACCCGTGCCCGCACGGCAAGCTCAAGGCGAACTGCGTGCGATGCAAACCGTGTCCCCACGGCAAGCTCAAGCCTCAATGCGCGACGTGCTCGCCGTGCGCGCACGGAAACGCTAAGAACGGATGCAGCCAGTGCCGGACTTCGTGCCCCCACGGCGTGCGCCGGAGCGCATGCACGCGGTGCGGCGCTGACGGAGCACCACACGGAGCCTCCTACAGACGCGCGCCGCCCTGCGCGCACGGCGAAGCGCGACGGCGGTGCAAGCGGTGCGCGGGGTGTCCGCACGGGAAGCTCAAGGCGGAGTGCGCGCGTTGCGTCCCGTGCCCGCACGGGAAGCTCAAGAAGGACTGCGCCAAGTGCGTGGGGTGTCCGCACGGGCGCATCACACGGAAGTGCGCGCAGTGCCGCCCGTGCCCGCACGGCAAAACAAAAGTGGACTGCGTCCAGTGCCAGGGCGCGTGCCCGCACGGGAACGTGCGACGCAAGTGCGCGCGATGCCTCAAGGCGAAAAAAACCGAAAAGGCCTCTCCGGAGGATGCCGAGACTCAGGATGCCGAGCTCACCGCGCGGCTGCTGGGCGCGCTGCGCGACGACCCGGCGGTGCGCGCGGTCGCGGAGACACTCCAGCGCGGACGACAAAAAAACACGGAGACAGCGCGGGGGGACGGAGAGGGAGACGAGGGCGAGGGCGACGAGGACGAGGAGAACGCGCGCGCGAGGCGGCGCGGGGGGAACGCGTGACGTACGCGCGTAGGTAGACTAGTTACTGTACTACGTTAGGGGTTTGCTTCTCTTTTTTTTGACGTCGCGAAGCTCTTTGAGCGCTACGAAGTCGTCCCTTCCCTTATGTCGCTTTCAGGTCGGTCCGTCTTCGGACCTTCCAAAGAATGTACCGCGCGCCCTTACGTCGCGGCGGTCATCTCGGCGGGCGCGGGCCGGAACCTCGTCTCGGCGAAGAGCGAGGGCGCCAACTCGACGATACGTCTCGGAACGAGCGCGAAAAACGCGTTTCTTCTCTTTCTCTCCTCGCGTATCACCCGCCCCTCCTCCACGAGCTTTTTCAGGTGCTGCGCCGCGATGCGCTCGCACGCCGTGAAAAGCACCAGAGGGCTGACGGTGTCGCGGTACACCGAACGCGTGAGCTCGGAAATCGTCACCCCGCCGCGTTCCGGTCGCGACCGCCAATTTTCGATCAGCGCCGCGCGGAACATCGAGTCCCGCGTCTCCCTGTGCCTGGCGTACTGCTCGAGCTTGCGCACGCCGTCGCAGATGACGTCGCCGTGGCTCGGGTACAGACGGCCCACGGGAGGAGAGCTTTTTTCGTCGGCGCTCGCGGAGTTCTCAAGCGCTTTTTCTTTCGCCCGCTCGAGCTCGGCTCGCATCGTCTCGAGCGAGCGCGAGTACGCGACGAGGTTCTCGAAGACCGCGGTGTTCCCGTTCAGCACGCAGTCCCCGGCGAAGATGGCGCCTTCCTCTTCTAAAACGAAACACACGTGGTCCTCGGTGTGGCCGGGCGTGAACAGAGCGCGCAACGTCGCGCCGGGAACCGAGTCGAAGACGTCGCCGTCGCGAATCTCGCCGTACGCGCGGAAGGTTTCGGCGAGCGCGACGCGCGCGTCGACGTTGGGCTCCGAACGCAGACGATCGAGGTCGATCGCGGTCTCGCCCTTGTCGCGACGCACGCGCTTGTACGCGATGAGCGGTCGTCTTTCTTTTTCGTTTTTGTCGTTCGCGGAGAGCTCCCGCGCCAGCCTTCGCGCGTGCGCGACGCCGCCGACGTGGTCCAGGTGCCAGTGCGTCAGCAAGATGCCCTCCAGCTCGGTGACCCCCTCCGCGGTCATGGCCGCGCGCAGGTTCGCCACGAACGCGGGTTTGCCCTCGCCGGTGTCGAGGAGCCACCGCCGGGGGCCGGTGCCGATCAGGTACGCGTTCGTGCCCTGCAGCGTGAACGCGCCGGGGTTGCCCCCGAGCACGCGCACCACGCGCGGGGAGAGCCGCGCGACGGGATGCAACGCGGGAAGGCCCCGAGGGGGCGGGCCGCCCAGGGCGGAGCCCACGAACGCGGAGACGGTCTCGGTGACGGACTCGAACATGACACCGACGCGTGCCGACGCGAGACGGCGCGCTCGAGGCTGGACCCGTCCAGCGGAGGCGCCGGCGTGGCGTCGCGCGGAGTGACTCGCGTCCCTCGACGCGTCCTAGAAACGACAAACGCGTCGCACGAGGCGTTTTCGGGAGACGAGCGGGCGTTTGTTTTTTTTAAAGGAACCGCGCGTCGCTCCTCTGTTCCCTCGACACTCCCCCTCCCGCCGCGCCGCAATGTCCGCCCCCCCCTCCCTCGGCAAGGGCGCGTGGTGCTGCGACACGGACACAGAGATCCCCCCCGAGCGCGAGTGCGCGGTGTTCGAGGAGATCGCCACCGACGCGATAAAGTTTCACGGTATGCCCACCGTGCCGCCTCGACGAAACCACACGCACGTCGCGGCGTTTTTCGAGGGACGGCGGTTCAGGGTTCGCGTCGAGCACGAGAGTGACACCGTCGAGGTCGTTTTGCGGCGGATGTGGGACGGCGGCTTGGGACGCGAAGGACGCGTCCCGAGTCACGGCGGCGCGATCAGGGCGGTTCCCACGCCCGAACGCCTCGCGCTCTTCCACGCGGGGCGACCGCTCGAGAGGGAAAAAACGCTCGAACAGCAGCGCGTGCCGCGCGGGTGCAAAAGCCTGGCGTGTCTGGACACCGCTAAGACCAAGCCGGGGCCCGAGAGCGCGTACTGGAACTGAGAGCGCGTATTGGCGCGCATGGGCGCGTGTGAGCGTAGTGACTAGTCTAAATACCGCGAAGAGAGTTGGCACTACATAGACTACTTACGTCACCCCCACGGCTGTTTCTCCGCGCTTCCGAATTTGGCAAACACCGCGGCGCCTGAGAAGTACAGCGCGATGGCGGGCAGGAACATGGAGAGTTCCCAGTTTTCCGTTTTCGCCAGAAGGTAGCCCGTGAGGGGCACGCCTATGACCCCCGGTAAAGCCCCTATGGTGTTGGTCATTCCTAACAGAATAGACGCGAACCGCGGGCTCATGTCCTGGTGGACGCAGTACAGCCCGGCGTACGAAAACGACGACATGCCCAATCCGATCGTCAGCAGCGCGACGGTGACGACGCCGCTTTCGTCGTCGTTCGCGAAGAAACACGTGAGCGCCATGAACGACGCGGGGCCGCACAACGCGACCGTCTGCGCGACTTTGCGGACGACGGTGACGTCGACGTTTCTTTTCAACGCGTCGTCGGCGAGCGGCCCCACGAACGAAGCGACGGCGATGTTCGCCAGAGGCGGCAACAGCGTGAACAGCGACGCGTTCGTTAACGTCACGCCCAGTTCCTGCGTGAAGTACGAGGGTAACCACGCTAACAGGACGTAGAAACCCCAGTTGTTGCAGAAGTGCACGTACGCCAAAGCGCGCAAGGGCGTGGAAGTGAGAATGGCACGCCAAGGCACGGCGCGGTCGTCGTCGTCGTCTCGTTGGGCGACAACAGACGACTCACCCGTTCCCTCCGCCGCCTCCGGAAGGCGTTCGCGTCGCTTCCCCACCAGCCCCTCGATGGGCGCGAGGTCCCCCGTGGGGTCTTCCGCGTCTCCGCTCTTCTCGGCGGGCGCCGCGCCGCCGCGCGGGTAGATCCCCAGCCCCACCCAGAAAACCCACACGATCCCGAGGCTTCCGAACGCGACGAACACCGAGCGCCATCCGAAGTTTTCGATGATGAGCGGCGCCAGGCTCAGGCCTAACACCGACCCGACGTTGAACCCGTTGAACACGAACGCCACCGCTCTTGACCGCTCGCCGATCGGTACGGAGCGCGCGATGACGTCCGTCGCGGCGGCGGGCGAGACGCCCTCGCCCAGCCCTACGAGCGCTCGCGAGACGAAAAGCGCGTTCGGGTCGTCGGCGAGGAAAGGCACCGCGCACGTCGCGGCGGACCACACGAACACTCCAATCGGGAGCATGCGCGCCCCCCCGAATCTCGTCGCGAGGTACCCTCCCGGGAGCTGCGACAGCGCGAACCCGTAGAAGAACGCGCTCTGCAACAAACCCGCTTGGCCGACGCTCCAACCCATCTCTTTCGCCATCGGTATGATCGCCACGCTGATGTTCACCTTGTCCATGTTGCACAAAACAAACGCGCACGTCGTGCCGAGCACGACGCGGTAGCGGCTCGGCAAGACGCGCCACCGCTCGCGCAGCTCGTCGAGTGAGCGCGGGAAGCGCGTTTGCGATATGTCCGCCTCGCCGAGCGTGACGGAACGCTCGGCGTCGTACGACGCGATCGACGACGACGCGTCGTCGTTCGGAACGACGCGCGGGATGTTCGCGTTTGTTTGTTCCTTTTCCTCCGCGCTGCCGCGCGCCGCGGCGCCGAAGGCGTCGGGCGCGCTCCCCGAGACGTCCTGCAGCGCGTCCTGCTCGGTGTCGAGCTTCCCGAGATCATCCGCGCCGGCCCGGCGGTCCCACGCCGCGCGCCCGTCGTTCAGTCGCCCGTCGCGCCGGCCGCGCGCGCGCGGGGAAACGCGCGTCCTCAACCGCGGACGGGGCGCATTGCCAAACGTCACCACCGCTTTCCTCGTCCGCGCCCCCGCGTCACCGCGCGCGACGCCGCCCCTAGCCGCTCGCGACGACGCAGAAGTCGTCGCGACGCCGCCCCTCGCCGCGCATACCACCGGCGCCATCGCCGCCGCGCGCAGCGGAGTGGCCGGGCGGGGACCGCGTTGGGGCGCCCTTTTCCAAAACAAAACGCCGAGACGTGTCGCTTCGCGAGCCGCCCTCCGGCGCCACCCGCAGATCGTCGCTCACGGCCGCGCGCCAGCCAGGTGGCCGGGAAAACCACCAGGGTCGCCACTTCGACGACGCGCAGCTCGTGTCACAATGGCGCAGCAGGGCACCCCCGTCGACATGTCCAAGCTCTCCCCCGCGGAGAAGGACGCCATGATGCAGCAGGTGTTCGCGAACGCGACGACGGTGCGTGCGGAGAGGCTCGCTCGCCCCCCGTCGTCCGATCGCTGCCGGATCTCGCGAACGCGAAGTCGGCGCCGGTCCTGACCCTCTCCCTCTCTCCCCGACCGCAGGAAATGGAGTACCGCGTCGAGCTCTTCAACAAGTGCGTGTCGTGCCACCGCCCCTCTCTCATCGCGCGTCTCGATGTCTCGTCGCGATCGCGTCTCAGGCGTCCAACGCCGTCGTCCCTCCTCCGCCGTGTCGTCGTTTCCGGGAAACGCAGACTGCAGAAAGCCCGCACGCGCTGACCCGCGACGCTCGAAACCGGATCTCGCCCGGTAACATCGCAGGATGGTCTCCTCGTGCCACGAGAAGTGCATCGACAAGAAGTACAAGGACGGCGACTTGAACGTGGGCGAAAACTCGTGCGTGGACAGGTGCACGAGCAAGTACTGGCAGTGCGTGGGGATCGTGGGGCAGATGCTGGGCGCCGCCGACGCCGCCGCCGCGCAGAGCGGGCGCTGATTTCTCCGTTTTGTAAAGTGAGCACAGTGTCTGGTTTTTTTTCCACCTCGTCGTCATCGATCGACGCCGTCTCGTCAGATCCGCGCGCGCGTGACACGATGTTGGCGCGCGGCGTGCGTCTGGCGGAGCGGCGCGTGCTCCGCGTCGCCGGGGAGGACGCCTTGAAGCTCCTGCAGGGCCTGGTGACGAACGACGTCCGCGGGCTGGCGGAGCCGGGCGCACCGCCCGTGTACGCGGCGGTGCTCGGGGCGAACGGGCGAGTGGCGCACGACGCGTTCTTCCACCGCGAGATGGGCGAGGGGCCGAGCGGCGGTGCGCTGCTCGCGGACCTCCCCGCGGCCACCTTCGAGGACGCGGTGAAGCTGCTGACCAAGATGCGCCTGCGCGCGCGGGTCACGCTGGACGACGCGGGGGAGGACTTCGCGGTGGTCGCGGTGGGGGGCGACGAGCACGCGCGATCGGCTACGTCATACTCGCGCGCGGATGAGATAAACGACGAGCCAACGCCGTCCACCTCCGCGTCGGCGTCGTCTCTGTTGGCGTTCCTGCCCCCCGACCCGCGTCTGCCCTCGCTGGGCCTTAGAGGGGTTCTGCCGCGCGCGGTCGCGGAGGCGCTCATCGAGGGCGGCGCGGAGATGGCGAGGACGCACGGATCGGGCGGAGCGCTCATCGGCGCCGGGGAAGGGGAAGAAAAAAAATCAAGCGCGCGCGAAGCCTCCAACGAAGCCTCCGACGAGGCTTATCGGCGTCTGCGGTACGCGCTGGGCGTCGCCGAGGGCGCCGAGCTTTTAGGACTGCTGCCCCTGGAGTGTAACCTCGAAGGACTCAACGCCGTGTCCTTCGAGAAGGGGTGCTACGTCGGGCAGGAGCTCACCGCGCGCACGCACCACCGCGGCGTCGTCCGCAAACGCGTCGTCCCGGCGAGGTTCGAGGTTAGTAGAAACGCGGTCGACGCGCGCGGCGGAGCTCTCGCCGTCGCGCCGGGCACACGACTGTTTCCCCATACGAGCCCGAACGACCCGAATGCGAACCCGGCGCTCGACTCGAGAAACACAAGCACGAGAGCGCCGAAACCGGCGGGCTCGGTGGTGGCGTCTAGCGGCGACGTGGGTTTGGCGCTCGCGCGTCTGTCCCACTTGAAACGCGCGGGCGCCGACTCGCCGGTGATGTATGCGCGGTTTGTCGCGCGAGACGAGAGCTCGTTCGGGTCGGACGTCGCGACGCTCGTGAAGACCCCAGCGTGGTGGGATAAACGATGGACGGACGGCATCGACGACGCGGAGCGGTGAGCGGTGAGCTTTGTAGTAGAGCTGTGATACTACCGTCTACCGTTTGTCTGTTGACAATAGATAAAGGTACTTCGTAATTTACAGACGCGCGCGCGTTTCTCCGCGCGAGGCTTGGCGCTCGCTCGCTCGACGCATCCCATCGCCTACCTGGAAGACAACGATTTGTTTTTTTCCCCGGCGTGGCTTTCGGCCGCCACCGCCGCTTCTACGCGCGCGTCCAGGTACGCCGTCGCGTCTTCCAGAGCGGATCCGGATTGCACGAGCCCTTTTTTAATCACCTCGTAATACGCCGCGCTCGGCGCGTTGGGTTTGTCGGCGCCCGTTCTGAATCGTCGCGTCGTCTCCGCGTCGCAGCTGAAGGTTAACACCGGCTCGCCGTTTAAAGCGCCGATGCACTTGACGTAGCCGTACCACCGCTCGGAGGGCGCGCGTGTTTCGCCGGGTGGGCCGGCGTTTTCCGAGCGAAAACCGTTTCGTAACGCCGGACGTCCGCCCGCGTCCGACGCCGACGCCGACGTCAAACACCCGGCGTGCGCGGCGCCGTTCACCACGCGCGTCTCCGGCACGAGCGCCGTCCACGCGTCCGCCAGCGCTCGCGCCTCCTCCGCGGTCATCTCCCGGCACGCCTCGTCCCCCGGGACCATGCCGTTCTCCTGCGCGAGCACGTCGTTGAACTGCTCCAGCGTCACGCGGTAGAGGCGGTAGGAAACGCCCAGCGCCGAACGATGTGTCTCGGGCGCGACGCTCGAGATGTCGCGCGAGGGCGTTTCGGGCGCGTCGCCGAGATGCTCGCCGAGATCCTCGCCGAAGTCGACGAACGCGACGCCGCCCCCGTCCCACGTCGGGGAGCTGTGCGCGAAGAACAGCCTGTGCGGCAGGTCGTCCCACCGGCGCCACTCCGTGGGGGGGGAGGGGTCCCGGCTGCCGGGCATGTCGCGGATCATGCCCTCGATGCGGCCCCCCTCGAGGTAACACGCGAACCTCTCCGATAAGATGTTCGAACCGAACGAGGCGTACCACACCGAGGGGTTCGAGTTCGCGCCCGCGGGCGCGTCCGCCGCGGACGCGGGCATCGCGACTCGTCGCGGAGCCTTGCGGCGCGACCGGCGCGCGTGCGCGGGGAGGACGGCCGAGCTCGGGGCGACGCGCGTCGCGCGCATCTTTCTGCGGAACGGTTTTTTGGCCAGGAGTTCATCTCATGTCACCGATTTTTGGCGTCAGATGACATTTGGATGTCAGATTCCGACGTCGCGACCGGCACGCACGGGCTGCAAACGAGCGCGCGCGAAATACATCGACGCATCGTTCTTGTGTATCATCGGCATCACCGCGCGATGACCGTCTTCGTGAACTGCTCTCCCGCGCGCGTCGCGCCTCGGTGGCTGCTCGTCGCGTTCGCGTTCGTGGTCGCGATCGCCGCATGTCCCGTCGAAGCCGCCAGCGGCGACTACCCCGCCGACCCCCCCGGGGACGTGCCATGGCATTGGTCGGACTGGGCGCCCGCCGGGATCGATGTGATCATGGAGAAGTTCAACGCCGCGCGAGCGCAGGATCCCACCATTGGAGTCGACCTCGTGATCGAGTACACCCAGGACGAGTGGGACAATTTGAGCGATAATCAGAAGGGCCTGTACCTGTCAAACAAGGAGCGCGTGGACCGAGGGATAGCTCCGTACGCCGCCGTCGCGAGACAGGTGTCGGACGTGGCGCAAGACTACGCCACGTATCTGTTAGAGGTGGAGGAGTCCCTCGCGCACGTCACCACGGAAGCGAAGTGGACGGGAAGCGGCCGCGACGCGTCCAAATGCTGCAGTCCGAGCGAACGCCTAGGGGCGGCTCTCGGGGACGAGAAGGAGTTCTTCGCGTACTCAGAGAATTTGGCGTGGACGTCCGCGGGAGCCGCCTCTACGTTCCCGGAACCGGTCGCGTATTCCGTGTACGCTTGGATCTACGACGACTCGGGGTCGAGTTGGGGGCATCGCCACTTCTCCCTTGCCGAGCTGAACGACAACGCCGGCGAGGCGAACGTCGAAGGCCTCGCCGGTTTCGGCGTCGCCCGAAGCGCGAGCGGCGGTACCTACACGGTCATGAACGTCGCGGACGAAGCCGCCGGATGGGACCACGGCTCCGACTCTAACATTGTTCTTTGGAGCTCGATGGTCGGGGGCGAGTCGGGCACGAACGGCAACGCTTCCGCGAGCGATCCGTCGCCATCCCCGAGCGAAGACTCGGGAGTTAGAAACGGCGGCGCGATCGCCGCGATCGTCGTCGTCGTCGCCACCGCGCTGATCGCGTTCGCGACGTGGCAGCACGCGCTGTTCGATCCCGAGGGCTTCTCTGCGCGCATCATCAAAGCCGCCGTGGGCGCGGAGCGGTTTCGCGCCGCCCACAGAGCGCCGCGGTCGTGGCGGAGGTGCAGCTGCCTCGTACCGCCCGCGCCCGAAGAGGAGAAGGAACCGGCGCGAGAACGACGCGGCTTCTTCGGGCTGTTTGGACGAGGCGAGCACGTCGAAAAGGAGGCAACGAAGAAAGAGGCTCGCGGCGGCGGGCTCTTCGGGATGTTTCGCGGAGGCAAGGATGACCGCGTGGAGGACAAGAGCAAAGGGAGGGCAAAGGTTTAGTCGTTATGGTACCACTTCTGCGAAACGGTTTTCAATACCGCCGACGCGCCACGCGATTCGCGAAATGCGAACGCGTTTTTCGGATATTCGATATATTCGGAATCCCTAGTCTCAGTCAGATTCGGCCGCGCTCCACTGGAGCGTCGCCCGCGCCGCGCCTCGCGCGCGCACCTCCCCGGCACGCCGCCATGCCCCCCACGCGCCGCCGCGGCGCGCGAGAGGTACGCCCGGACCTCCACGCCTCGTCGTCCGCGAACGCGAGCGAAAAGAATCGTAGGCACCCGAAGGGTGCTTTTCGTGTCGTTGTTCAACGTCGCTTTTCGGGCAGCCGAGAGCGCGCGTCGCGAGGAACAGTTCCGCGGAAGTCTTCCGCGCGCGTCCGACTGACTTCCGCGCCCCCGTCCTTCGGCTCGCTTCGCACCTCCACGTCCCCCCTCTGCCTCAGGCGCGCACAATCGAGGCCTCCTCGGGGGACGTCTCCGACCCCCTGGCGAGTAACTCCGACTCGGACGCGTACGAGGAGGATTTCTCCGAGTTTGAAGACGATGACGACGACGTCGACGGCGTCTCATCCTCCGACGACGGCCAAAGACGCGCCGGTCTTTGGCGCCGCCGCGCGCCTCAGCTCGCGGCTCTGTTTAAACGTCCCAGAGGTTTGCGTAGCGCGATAAGAGCGCGTCGCAAAGCCATCGGCGCGAAGGGCAAGCGCGCGATCCGCAAGGCGGTGACGGGCGATCCCACCGGCGAAACGCGCGTGCGCGATTACGTCAAACTCCCGCGCGCGATTCGAACCATCGACAAAGTGAGCTTCACGCTCGGTGTCGTGGGTCTGTTAGTGACGCAGTTCGTCGCGACGGAGTACCCGACCTCCTTCCACGTCTACTACCTCGCGACCGCGCCGTTCATCTTCTCCCACCGAGCGTACCAGTACTTCGTCATCAAGTACCACTACTTCCTCATCGACTTTTGCTACTACGCCAACGCCGCGCACTTCGCTCAGATTCTCATTAAACCGAACAGCGCGCTGGTCTTTAAAACAACCTTCGCGTACGCCAACGGGCCGATCCTGTGGGCGATCCCGCTTTGGCGAAACTCGTTAGTGTTCCACTCGCACGACAAAGTGCAGAGCGTGTACATACACTGCGTGCCCGCGATCCTCACCTGGTGCGCGCGGTGGTACGGCCAAAGCGCGATTGAGGATCTTTTTTCGTTTTCGGTTAACCACGGAGGGGGGCCCTCGAGCGCGGAGGCGAGCGCGGCGGCGTCGTTGGCTCTTTTCTCTCAAAAAACCTCGACACTTGACACTGTTTTACACTTCTACTTCTATCCCACGTTGGGGTATTTGGCGTGGCAGATCGCGTATTTGTTGAAAACCGAGCTGTGGGACGTGAAGCGTTTAGACGAGGACCCCGAACTCGTGACTTCTTTGCGGTGGCTGGCGAACGATTACAAAGCGGGCGTCACAAAGCTCGCGCTGAGGGTCGGTCGTTTAATAGGCGTGTTTCGAAACGACGAGCTGTTCGACACGAACTCGTTAAAGACGAAGTTCGTGTTCGTCACGCTGCAGCTGTTATACACGGTGGTGACTTTTTTGCCGATTCCGTTGTGTTACGAAAGCAAGACGACGCACACGGTTTTGATGCTCCTCGCGTTCCTGAGCTGCATCTGGAACGGCGCCGAGTACTACATCGACATCTTCTCGCGGCGGTACGCCAAGAAGTTCGAGGAGGACGTGCCGTACGGGAAGACGGTGCGGGACGAGGACGAGGAGGACGCCAAGGTGGGCGAGCGCCTGGAGAACCCCGCGGCGAACGGGGAGACGAGCGCGGGAGGGGGGAAGTCGGCGTCGCCGAGCGCCGGAGGCGGGAACCGAACGCGGTGACGCAAGTCGTGTTTTTTTTGTTGTACGAAGAGATTTTTTTGAACAGTCTCTGTCTCGATCGAAGATGTCTCATCCACTCTCGTCTCTTCTCTCGCCGCTCTCCGGTGCTCCACCAAAGTCGCACGCGCGGAGGTACCACACGCGCGACCGTCTGTTGTTCGTCGTCTCAGTCTCTCTGATGTGGTCTTCGTTCGCGAGACAGACCGTTAGAGGAAGCGTCTCGTCTCGCGTCAAAGACGATTAAAACAGAGCGGACAAATCGTCTAAAACGGCGGCTTTTTCCGCCGCCGCGAACGCCTCCGCGCACGCCGCTTCGTTCGCCGCGTTCGCGCACGACTGCTCCAGCTGTCGTAGCGCCTCGGGCCCGCCGACACCCGCGACGTAGTCCGCGGGCAACAAGTTCACTCTCTGCACGAGCTCCTGAGCGACCATGCCGCTGATGGCGATCATCGCGACTCGGCCGTTGTTCAGCTCCTTCATCTTCATGTCGTCGAGCCACTCGTCGTCCTTGCCAAACGCGAGGCCCAGCGGGTCGAAGCCGTAGTCGCCGGGGACGTGGTCGGGCTTGAGCAGGAACAGTTCGGAGGCCATGAAGGGGTCCTGCCACGCGATCTGCACGCGAGACGCCTCGGTGACGAAGATGGCCGCGCCGATGAGCCCCCAGGCGATCCCGGGGACCTGCTGGAAGTGGTCGATGGCCGGTCCCGTGATTTGCGCGTCGAAGAGGAAGGAGGACCCCTCCACCTGTTCGCCGACGAGAAACCCGAGCGCCGCGAGCATCGCGACGCGGCCGTGCGTGATCTCGACGTCCGCGTACCGCTGCGCCTCGGTCTGCTTGATGTCGTTGAAGAAGCCGAACAGGTCGACGCCGTCGATGAAGGGGGGGCAGCCCCGGACGAGGCCGGCGTTCACCGCGTCGGACAGCGAGTTGAAGCTTCCGCCGGGGGTCACTTTGGGAGAGGCGCGCGTCTTCGTGTTCGACTGCGTCGCCGTGACGGTCGGCGCGCGGCGGCCGCGGCCGCCCTGGGGAGGACCGACGCGCGCGCGGAGGGGAGCGGTGGAGGAGGGGACGAGCGCTCGGGACGCCATGTCGGTGGAGGGGGGTGGAAACGTGAGGGGCGTGTGCACGAGGAACGCGCGCTTGAGTATGACGCGCGTGCGCGAACGCGACTTCTCGTCGACCAGTCGATGCGCCGCCGCGAGATCGCGCGGGGACGTGGCGCTCGTGTCCGTCGTTCGTTTCCCGCGCGTTCCGAGAAACGGCGCGCGGCGTCTCGGCGCGTCCGAGACGAGGGCACTCTCGGGGAAGTCGAAACGTCTCGCGTCGGGGCGTCAAACGTTTTCGCGGACGAAAACGAAAACGAAGTGACCTGCGAAGCCGAGGCACGCCTCGAGACTCCGCGGCGCGCGAACCCCACGCCACCGCGCGGGACGCACGCGTGCGCTATTAGTACGGCTCACGCGGAAAAGCATGAAACGCACATCGCCACGCGCGCACCGCGCGTCTCGAAAGCGCACCGCGTCTCACGGAGCCGACTCGCGGAGAAGAGACACCTCGAGGCCCGCCCGAAAATCGGGGGGGGGCTTCCTCCTCCTCACGCTCTTCTCGCTGCTCGCGTGCTCGTCCCCGCGTCCCGCGTTTGGGGAGCTCGGCGTCGCGGGCCACGACCTGTCTAACTTCCAGGGCAAGCACGCGTGCGGCTCTGACTTACGCATGTCCGCGCCCGAGACGGTGGCGGACGTGGCGCGGGTGGTGGCGGCGTTCCCGAAGGTGCGGGCCGTGGGGGTGGGGCACAGCTGGAACAAACAACTCTTCTGCGCCGGGGACGGCCGCGACGCCGCGGACGTCGTGCTAAGGAAGGTTCGAGCGGTGGGGCGGTCGGTCACCGGCGACAAAACACCAAGGCTCGCGTCACACACCTCCACCTCTCGCTCTTCCCGGTCGCTTCTGGGCGGCTCGGGCGCGCCGGACGAAGACCCGCGGTTCGAAGTGGACGCCGCCGCCGCGACGGTGTCGGCGGACGCGGGCGCCACCGTGCGCGAGCTGCTCGATTTTCTGCGCGACTTCCGACCTTCGCGAATCGGCGCGAACGACGAAGACGAAGACGCGTCGGAAGACGCGTCGGAGGACGATCGATCGTCACCGGCCTCGAGATCGGCTCTGGACGTGTTGCGCCGACTGCGACGCAACGGCGGCGAAACGAACGAAGCGGGGTACACGCTGCCCGCGTTTCCCTGGTTCGTGGACCAGACCGTCGGCGGCGCCGTCGCCACCGCGACGCACGGCTCGTCTTTACGGCACGGCTCGCTTTCGAGCCAGGTGGTTTCCTTGACCGTGGCGCTCGCGAACGGCACGGTGTGTGAGTTGAGCGAACGAAACAACCAACCCAATTCGAAAGTCTTCGACGCCGCGCGCGCCGGTCTGGGTCGCTTCGGGGTCGTCGTTCGCGTAAGGTTAAGGATTCAAAAAAATACCCCCGTGCGTCGAACGGCGCGCGAGACGTCGCCCGAGGCGTTTGCGCTTTTGGTCGCGAAAGCGAGCGACGCGTTCGCCAAATGCGTCGACGCGATCGACGCAAACGCGGATGACGTTGCACAAGAAACAGAAACACAGCTCGTGACGCAAAAAGAAGAGAAGAGGAAAGCGTGCGTTTTGGCCAGTCCGCACGTACGACGCCTGGACGAGACGCAGGCGTTTTGGTTCTTCCCGCTGGGCAAAATAACTCTGGTGACCTTCGCCAGGCTGGACGACCTGGAGGACGAGATGCGCGTTTCGGAACCGACGACTGCGGGATGGTCGTCGGAAACACCTTCACATTTACACGCGAATGACAAAAACGACGAGAGGACAGGCGACGACGAGTCTGACGACGCGACACACGGCAGTACTCAGAAGTACTCCGACGTTTCTATTTCCGTCGCGGCGTCTGTGGTCGCGGCGACGCGAACGCCGCACGTCGCGTCTGTGCGTTTGTTGGAAGACACGGGCTTGGTGTTCGACCAGCCCCCCGACGCGCCGCGTTTAACTACGGAGGTTTGGCCCGCGCTCGGCAACGACACGTTCGCGCGTTTCTGGAGCCGGCAGTGGGAGCGATCGACGTTGGAAAACGTACAGAGCGGCGTGTTTCAAGCGAGGGACTCGTACTTGACCATGACCGAGACGCAGTACGACGCGCACGACCATTTCGCGTACGACCAGTACGAGACGTGCGTCCCGATGCGTTTGGCGGGGAAGTGTCTGGACGCGATTAGTAAATCGGCGCGCGATGAAGCGACGGGCGACGTCGGCGGAACGGCGTTCGGGTTCCGGAGCCAGGGCTTGATTCGGTTCGTCAACGAAGAGAACGCGCTGCTTTCGCCCTCCAACGGGAACGCCGCGGGCGCGTGCATGTACGTCAACCTCGAGGACTTCGTCGAGTACAACAAAGTCGACGGGGTCCTCGACGTTAAAAAAGAAAAGAAAAAGAAAAACGAAGCCTTCCAGCGGGTCGTGCGCCTTCTGCGCTCGGAGACGTGCCAGGGCCGGCTCCACTGGGGCAAGGCGGGTTGGCCCGACGATTCGAAATGCTTCGATGGGTCAAAGGAGTACGGGGAGAGCTGGTGCGCGTTCGCGTGCGCGGCGTTCAGTGTCGACCCGAGCGATAAGTTCGTCCCGGCGGATTCGGTCTTCGAGCGCTTTCACGATTCGAAGAGCTTCAACCGCGAGCGGTGCTGCGACGCCGCGTCGGGGGAGTACCGTAAGGAAGAGCCGGGGTGCGCGTGCGCCGCGTTTGGGGAAACGCTCGTAGGGGGGAGCTGCGGCGAGGCGTGGTACTGAGAAATACTCTACGGTAATTCGTCTAAGAAAACACATGGACTACCGATCATCCGCACTTTTCGAACCTTTCGTAAAACCAGAACCCTCCTTCTACCGACAGACGCGCACCTTCCCGTCCTCGCCGGTCACGGCGAAGAGCCTGCTTCTTGGCAGTATCGCGACGCCCGTCAGCCGCGTTTGAACTTTCGCTCCGTTCCGCGCTCTTAGCCGTAAAGGCGCGACGGGAACGGACGTGTTATTAGGAACAGTGTGTGTTACCACACCCGCATCATTCGGTGGTCTGTCATCCAGGGAAAACACGGAAAGTTTCTCCCCGGCGACGACAAACGCGTCCGCGCCAAACGTCGCCATCGCACAAACGCCGTCGCCGAAACCGACGAACTTTGAAACGAGCGGGTTCTTTTTTTTTTGCGTATCACTCGCGCGATTTCCGAGGAAAGACGCGCCCGTCAGCATGCGCGCGTCCCAGACGCACACCGTCTTGTCTCGCGACGCGGTTACTAAATACGGCGACGAGAGCGCGGTAGCGGAGCTTGAGCTATGAGACCCGTCGGGTGGGACCCCGCGGGCCTTTATCGCGACCACCGCGTCGTCGTGCGCGCGGAACCCGGCGACGAGCCGACCGCCGCGGCGGTCAAGAAAAGAAACCGCGCCGTTTCTCGTTCCCGCGCACGCCAGAGCGTTTGCCGAGCTCCGAGCTCCGTCCGTGACACCCGCGCCGAAAAAACACACGGACGTGATGGCATGACTCGAAGCTCCGTCGTGGTTGTCTTTTCTTTCGTTTTCGACCGAAGAAAAAACGCCGCCGCCGCCGCCGCCGCGCGACGCGTCGCAGAGCCACGAGCCGGCGACGCGCTCGTTCGCGACGTCCACGAACCGAACGCGACCGTCGTTCGTTCCCAAAACGAGGTGGTTAGGATCGTGCGTCGACGCCAGGCACGCGTACCCGGTCGAAGAGCTCGGTTCAGAGAAAAATCGTTCGGAATCGTTCGAGTCGGACGCGCCGTAGCCGAAGAGACCGGCGGCGCGCGGCGACGGTGTCGGCGACGGTCTCGAGACGGATGCAAAAAAAGCGCTCGCGTCCGCCGCTCGTCGTCGTCGCCGGGGACCGTCGCCGAGCACGTCGTCGCCGATGAGATCGCCGAGCTCGGGGCCGCTGAGCTCGTCCAGGAGCGTGTCCGAGGACGCGGAGGTCTCGCGGCGCGGGGCTGTTCTTCCGGGGTCTCGGTTCCCGTGCCGCGAGGGGAACGAAGGGGAGAGCGCGTCCCGGGAGGACGCGAAGGCGTCGTCGTCGCCGTCGTCGGAGAACACGCGAGACGCGTCGTCGTCGTCGTCGTCTTCGTCGTCGTCGCCGTCGTCGTCGTCGTCGTCGTC
>ENA-OUOG01000029-OUOG01000029.1-marine-metagenome-genome-assembly--contig:-NODE-29-length-155744-cov-7.938645_pt1 | contig 155744 bp, 146 predicted proteins | sample MGYA00248635_ERZ508505 | MGnify/ENA primary metagenome ERZ508505 (study PRJEB26176, sample SAMN06267871) | marine metagenome | isolation source: Saanich Inlet, British Columbia, Canada | place: Pacific... | reverse complement strand
ATAAGCGATGAGCAAGAAGCTTATTTTGCCAGAGTAAAGGCGATGAGCTTAAAGAATCCAACGCTGATAGGCTTTGGAATCTCGAACAAGGAAACATTTGATAAAGCCTGTAAAAATGCCAATGGCGCAATTATAGGTAGTGCCTTTATCAAGGCTATCTCTCAAGTCGGAGAGATGACGGAGAACATTAATGAATTTATTCGATCTGTAAAAGGTTGAACAGACTGAGCTTAAAGCTTGTAGCTCATAGCTCGTAACTTATAAAAAATGATAATTCAATTCGAACAAGAAATAGAAGAAGCTCAAAAAGAAGCGATCATCAATAGAATCAAAGGGCTTAAATACAAGCCAACTGAGGTCAAAACCCAAAAAGGGGATTATCTAGTGGGTACGGGAAGTAAGGATTTCGATATCAGAGCTATTGGCTCAATGGAGGGAATCAAAGACATTCATATCGTTTCTGATAGTTTCAAATTAGTTTCCCGTAAGTGGAAAGTGAATCCAACCGTAATAGACCTTGGTGATGGTGTTGTCATTGAAGAAGGTGGTTTCCAAATTATGGCTGGTCCATGTTCCATCGAAAGCGAAGACCAGATTAGAAAGACATTGGCTCACTTGAAGGAGCAGGGTATTTCTATCATGCGGGGAGGAGTATACAAGCCAAGAAGTTCTCCATATGCTTTTCGTGGTTTAGGAATTGATGGATTAAAAATGTGGTATGAGCTTGCGAAAGAAGCAGGAATGAAAATCATTACAGAAGTAATGCAGGTATCACAAATCGCTGAAATGGATCCTTATGTAGATATCTATCAAGTAGGCGCGCGAAACACTCAGAACTTTAACTTATTGGATGAACTTGGGAAAGGAACGGATAAACCAGTGATGATCAAGCGCGGTATTTCTGGAACCATTGACGAGTTACTTTCGTCAGCTGAATATGTATTCAGTGGAGGTAATGAGCGTCTGTTGCTTTGCGAAAGAGGCATCAGAACCTACGAGAACGCTACTCGAAATACAATGGATTTAAATGCTGTGGCCGTTTTGAAAGAGAAGACACATTTACCTGTAATTGCAGATCCTTCTCACGGTATTGGCATTAGGGCACACGTAGAGCCAATTGCTTTAGCCAGTATAATGGCAGGAGCTGACGGTGTCATCTTCGAGTCGCATGAAATCCCTGAGGAAGCCTATTCAGATGGACAACAGACTTTGAATTACGCTGAGTCAAACCGATTGATAGACAGAATGAGAAAGACATTTGAGTTAAGGAAGAGTTTTTAATTCTAGAGCAGTCGACATAAAAAAAGCATCTCCAGACTCTGGAGATGCTTTTTTATGATTTCGAATAAGCGGTTATTCAATAACAGTTCTTTTCATTTGAATCTTCACGGCTTGTGGGGCAGTTTGGTTGCCACCAAAGTAAGGCCATAACCAATAATTCTCACCCGTCTCGCAATTAGAGCTTCTTTGCATGGTCACAGACTGTAAGCCAGTTCCAGAATATTGATAGGTATCACCAACTATGCGGATAGATAGATCGACTTCTGCGTTCAAAGCAACTGCTCCCATTAATTCGAAAGATGTTAGGAGCGTCATTTAAAACAATTTTAATCCTTCTATCTGCAGACTTCCTAAAGCTAATAGCAATTGCGCTATTGGTGGGGATACCAGCTGCATACTATTTCATGGGAGGTTGGCTTAGTGACTATGTCTATCGTGTCAATATTGGAGTAGATGTAGCAGTAATGGCTGCGGGTTTTGCCCTGCTGATTACTATAATAACTATTGCTTATCAAGCGGTAAGAACTGCCATGGTGAATCCGTCTAAAGTACTGAGGAGCGAATAAAGACAAACACATAACCGCTGGTTAAAAAAGCCAGTTAGTCATTTGTATAAATTGAAATGCCTATTACCTTTGGCGCAATGATTTTAAACAAAGCATATCACTACCACTATTATCACAACCACGCGTTGCGAATCGGTAGGTATATGTAGTCAGAAAAAAATTAACTGAAAATATAAGACCCGGTTCTAACAGAGCTGGGTTTTTTTATGACTGGGCTTTTGATTTGAACAAATTGAAAAACAAAACATTACACCCCGTAGCAATGAAACAGAATTACGAAAACTACACCCCAGAAGATCAGAAAGTGTGGAACATTCTTTTTGATAGACAATTTCCGTCCTTACCTAAGGCGGCAACAAAAGAGTTCTTGATTGGCCTAGATAAGGTGAATTTCACCGGCAAGGCTATTCCGAATTTCGAAGAGACGAATAAAGTGCTTCGCGAGCTAACAGGATGGGAAATCTATGCTGTACCTGGTATCGTGGAGGACGAACTGTTTTTCGACCTAATGGCAAATAGGAAGTTTCCAGCCACAACTTGGGTAAGAAAAATGAGTGAGCTCGACTATTTAGAAGAGCCAGATATGTTCCATGATTTATTCGCACACATTCCATTACTGGCCAATCAATCTTTTGTCGACTTTCTCCAGGCGATCAGTAAATTTGGTCAAGAATGGGTTGGGGATGAATGGGCTATTCACCTATTATCTCGGATCTATTGGTTTACCATAGAGTTTGGTTTGATAAGAGAAGAAGGGGAGTTGAGAATCTACGGGGCAGGTATTTTGTCATCATCAGGAGAAACAAAGTACTCGCTTTCAGACGAACCTAACCACTTCGAATACGATGTCGATAAGATATTGAATACCCCTTATCGCAAGGATAATATGCAAGAGAACTACTTTATTATAGATTCTTATGAGCAGCTATATGAATCGCTCCCAGAGATCAAGTCGAAGATAGAGGAGCTTTTGAAAGCTAAAGCAGCGACTGCTTAAACAGTTGCACAGGAGGAGAGTTTCTTAAAGCTATGAGTGTAGTCATTATCAATTATAATGCAGGCAACGTTCAGTCTGTGACCCATGCATTGAATCGACTTGGTGTTGAACCTATTCTTTCCGATGATCCGGAAACACTTTTGTCTGCGGATAAAGTCATATTTCCAGGTGTTGGTGAAGCCAGTACAGCCATGCGTTTTCTGAAGGATAGGCAATTGGATGTGGTGATAAAAGATTTGAAACAGCCTGTTTTTGGCGTTTGTCTTGGGTTGCAACTTATGTGCAAGCACTCCGAAGAAAACAATACCGATTGTCTGGGCATCTTTGATGTAAATGTCAAAAAGTTTGAGCCTAAGCTGAAAGTGCCTCAAATGGGCTGGAATACACTTAGTGAGATGAATTCTCCTCTTTTTAAAGACCTTCCAACTGAGCCATATGTATACTATGTGCACAGTTATTATGCTGAGTTGAGTAAACAGACAGTAGCCGTGACAGATTATATTAACCCGTTTTCAGCTGCATTACACAAAGATAATTTCTATGCCCTACAAGCTCACCCTGAAAAGAGTGGTAAGGTAGGTGAGAAGATTCTTTCTAACTTTTTGAAATTGTGAATGTTGAATTATGAATTTTATGTCATTGCGAGGACGAAGGACGCGGCAATCTTCCAATTGCTTTGGAGATTTATCTCGGGCTTCAGCAATAAAAAATAGATTAGAATGAAAATAATACCCGCAATCGATATCATTGAAGGTAAAGCAGTTCGGCTTACACAAGGGGACTATAATCAGAAGACTGAATATAACAATGACCCTGTCGCAGTGGCTAAGGCCTTTGAATCTGTAGGGATAGAAAGACTCCATGTAGTTGATCTCGAAGGAGCTAAAGCAAGCAAACCTGTCAATCTAGCTACTTTAAAAGCCATAACTACTGCCACAAGCCTGAGTGTTGACTTTGGTGGAGGTGTAAAATCGAATGAGTCAATACTGAAAGTTCTGGAAGCAGGAGCAGACCAGGTAACTGCTGGAAGCATTGCAGTAAAAGACAAGGCTTTGGTTCAGACTTGGATTAAAGAATACGGGGCTGAAAAGATTATTCTTGGAGCAGATGTTAAAGATGGAAAAATTGCTATCAACGGTTGGCAAGAGGATTCGGGGATCGATCTTTTCGGATTTTTAGCTGAATATATTGATTTAGGTATATCGTATTGCATCTGTACAGATGTGAGTAAGGATGGATTGCTTCAAGGTCCTTCATTTGAGCTTTATCAAAAGTTGATGGTAGAATTCCCCAACCTAAAACTTATTGCTAGTGGTGGAGTTTCATCTATGGATGACCTTAGGCAGTTAGAGACTATGGGTATATATGGAACAATCGTAGGGAAAGCGTACTATGAGGGAAGAATTAGCCTAGAAGAATTGGCTTCATTTCAATAATTATGTTGACCAAAAGAATTATACCCTGTTTAGACATCAAAGACGGTAGAACTGTTAAAGGTGTAAATTTCGTTGGATTAAGAGATGCTGGAGACCCAGTAGAACTCGCTGCGCGTTATGCCGAAGAAGGTGCTGACGAGCTTGTATTCCTAGACATCACAGCAACTGTCGAGAAGCGAAAGACTTTGGTGGACTTAGTTCGAAGAGTAGCGAAGGAGATCAACATCCCATTTACTGTAGGCGGAGGTATAAGTTCCATAGAGGATGTTTCTGCCTTGTTAAATGCTGGTGCGGATAAAATCTCTATCAACTCCTCAGCGGTCAAAAGGCCTGATCTAATTAACGAACTAGCTCAGGAGTTCGGAAGTCAATGCGTTGTAGTCGCCATAGACACGAGGTTCGTTGATGGTGAACATATTGTGCATGTTAGAGGAGGCAGAACACCCACTGAGCTTCGAACACTAGCATGGGCTAAAGAAGTTGCAGACAGAGGAGCAGGAGAAATCCTTTTGACATCCATGGATCATGACGGAACTAAAGCGGGTTTCGCAGATTTGCTAACTACCGAAATCTCAGGGATGCTGTCCATTCCAGTAATTGCCTCCGGTGGTGCGGGCAAGATGGAGCATTTTGTAGACTCATTTACAATCGGAAAAGCGGACGCAGCACTGGCGGCAAGCATCTTCCATTTTAAGGAAATTTCAGTTCCTGACTTAAAGAAATATTTAGCATCAAAAGACATCCCTGTAAGGATAACGCAATGAGAAATTTTGAATCAATAGAGCAAGTAACTTTCGATGAAAATACGGGGCTAGTACCCGCCATAATTCAGGATGCTCAATCTAACAAAGTACTTATGCTTGGGTACATGGATAAGGCTGCAATTGAGCAGACTTTGAGGACTGATAAAGTTACCTTTTTCAGCCGTTCTAAACAGCGACTTTGGACGAAAGGAGAGAGCTCTAAAAACTACTTGAATCTAGTGAATATTTCGATTGACTGTGATCGAGATGCACTGCTCATAAAAGTCAATCCAGAGGGACCCACTTGCCACAGGGGTGACGATACATGTTGGGAAGAAAGCAACGAAACGGGAGCTTCATTTCTTGACTATTTAGGTGAGGTGATTAAAGAAAGAAAGTCACAACCTCCAGAAGATTCTTATACGGCTCGCATGTTTCAAAAGGGTATAAACAAGCTAGCGCAAAAGGTGGGAGAGGAAGCGGTCGAGCTAGTGATCGAGGCCAAAGATGACAACGCTGAGCTCTTTAAAAACGAGGCAGCCGATCTGATTTTCCACTACATGATGCTCTTAGAGGCTAAAGGATTTGATCTCAAGGATATTGTTAAAGTGCTTAAAGAAAGACATAAATAATTATTATATAAACAGCTCATATAAAGAGGTATAACGATAATATTTAGATTAGTCTAAAAATTGATATTTCACTTTTAGAGTTCCTTTAGTAGCGATTCAATCCCTTTTGACTTACTTGTTGTCCACTCTCAACTCTAGATTATGAAACGACTGACCTTTGTTTGCTTTTTGTGCCTTTTCACACAAGTGATTTTTGCTCAGGAAGAAGATAATTCTACTTCGTCCATCGCAACGGATCGACCAACCCAGACCACCTCACCGTACATTATAACTCCGAAATTATTTCAAATCGAGACAGGGTTTTATCAACAGCAAACTAATCTATCGGGGGCTAATTTTGCCAATAGTGTTGACGCTAAATTTCAGAATATAGTCTACAACAGTTTGCTTTTAAGGTATGGGATTTCCGATAAGTTGGAGCTTCGTTTGAATCAAGAAATTGGAAGGACAAGAGATCTAATTGATGGTATAATTACTGATCAATCTGATGCTGGTTTTGGACCTACTACCATTGGGGTAAAATACCAGTTTATGGAGGAGGAAGGCTTGCGTCCTGCGGTGGCTTTGAACGGTCATGTGGGTGGGCAATTTTTGTCAAACGGAGGAGGAACAACAGGTGACTTAAGAGTGAATTTCCAGAACAATATTTCAGATAAATTTAACGTCAGTTATAACGTAGGAATTATTCTTGTGGAGGGTGCGAATAATGTGGGGCTTTGGACATTAAACTTAGGGTTTTCGGTGTCACCAAAACTCACGGTATTCCTTGAAGGATATGGATTCAGCGATAGCTTTAGTTCACAGCAAAGCATGGACTTTGGTTTACTATATTTGGTGAGTCCAAATCTTCAAATTGACTTCTTCGGTGGTTTTGGTATGTCAGAATTTTCCCCAGATTCTTTGTTTGGTTTTGGTGTAAGTACCAACATCGCTAAAAGACGATAACTTAAGATCATGGCAATTCAAGCTTCAAAAGAGATTATGATGGTCAGACCGAGAAACTTCGGTTTTGATCAGACGACAGCAGCCTCTAATTCTTTCCAGAACGAAGAGGGGGCTGACGCGGTAAAGGAGATTCGAATTAAAGCGATTGCTGAGTTTGATGCTGCAGTCGCTCAATTAAGAGCTGAGGATATCAGAGTGCATGTCATTGAGGATTCTGAAGCCCCAGTCAAGCCTAATGCAGTCTTCCCTAATAATTGGGTCTCATTTCATGGAAGTAAAGCTATACTTTATCCCATGTTGGCTGAAAATCGCAGATGGGAGCGTAGGCCTGAAGTGCTGGATCAATTGAAATCAGAAGGGGTTTCCATTGGAGATGTTATCGACTTATCTGAGTTTGAAAAGAAAGACAAGTTTCTGGAAAGTACAGGCAGTATGGTCTTGGACTACGAAAACGAGCTAGCTTATGCATGCCTGTCTTCAAGAACAGACATGGAGGTGTTAGAAGCGTTCTGCAATGAAACTGGCTTTGATGCCTTTGTCTTTGATTCATTTAATAAGGACGGGTTAGCCGTATATCACACGAATGTTATCATGTGCATCGCTGCTAAGTATGCGGTTATCTGTCTTGAGTCTATTCCAGAAGAGCAACAAGCAACTGTCATAGAAGCCCTTGAGAGCACGGGTCACGAGATTATACCGATCACTATGGATCAGATGTATGCCTTTGCTGGTAATATGTTAGAAGTGCTAGACGGAGTAGGGAATTCAACCCTTGTCATGTCGAGTACTGCTTTAAATTGCCTTGTTGAGGACCAGATGGATGCTATTACCCATTATTCTAAAATTCTCTCGGTGGAGATACCTACAATCGAAAAGTATGGTGGTGGTAGTGTGCGTTGTATGATGTGCAGGGTTGGCTAACAATTAGGTTTGACAGAGTGGGTGTTAGCCATGCGCTGGACTTTGCTGTACTCCCTTTTATATTTTAAAAAATACAGTGCTGAGCATCTTGCGCTTTATTTGCTATTGAATTTAGGTTTATGTCATTCTATGGTCAAATAGATGCCGAAACAATCCCCATGCTTCAGGACAGGTTGATGTGATACGTGATTATTACTTCTTCTTCCAGCCCCAAGGAGCGTCAGGTGTTTCAATGGGTTTTGTGAGGTCCATTACTACTTTAAAAACGGAGTTATTATTGATTCGGGTAAGGTTATAGGCGAAAATGGTTTCTTCTAAGGTAACCGACCATATATTGCTAGCAGCTCTAGGCAATAGGGTAGCTGTAAACTGATCCGCTGGAAAGACTTGCATTGTAGCAGATCCGCTATTGGAAGCGGAACCACCATATTGAGTCACTTCATCTTCGCTTCCGTCCTCATGGCGATGGTCATGTTTTAACGTGATCAATCCTTCTTTCAACGTGAATATCCAGGTGCGAGATTTATCATCACCTACAAAAAAAGGCACCTTGATTTCTGTGGCGGAGCAGGAACGCAGATGCATGACGAGTCGCTTACCGCCAAAGGCAGGGTCGTCTTTCGGTAATGCTAACATGCCCTCGTAAGCTTTTCCGCAATGCTTTTGTAAGTTATCCCAAAACTGATCAACATTATTTTGTGCTTGTACTGAAAGGGCAGAGACAAGTAGTAGGGTTAAGACAAGAGCAATTCTATTCATTTTTCGCTTAGTTTTAGTTTAAATGTAGCATAAAAAAACCGACCCTTTCGGAGTCGGTTTCTCTAAAATCTATCCTATAGTGTCTGAAAACCTAGTATTTGGCAGGTGTTCCAGCTGGCGGAATTGAGTTCTTGATAAATACTCTAATGTCCTCATTGGCATTCTTAAGGTCTTCGGCACGCAAGTACATCATATGACCACTGCGATAACCCTTAAAGCTCATTCTGTCCTTTAGTTTTCCGCTAGGGTCCGTATGCCACATGTTATACTTCGCATTGAAGTAAGTAGTTGCGCCATCGTAGTAACCACTTTGAGTCATCACATGTAAGTATGGGTTCATAGCCATAGCAGCACGTAAGTTTTCACCTGTATTATCACCACTTCTGTCCCAAGGATTTACTGGGCCGAACATGTTGTATTTAATGTCCGTCTTGTAGTTTAGATAAGTTTGGAAGTAGCCATTGATAGCAGGAGTGAAGGAGTGTAGCCATGAAGTCAACTCCGAGTTGAAGTCAGGGCTCATGCCAGCATCCATTCTATCTATTCCCTTATAGCGTGAGTCTAAACGACCTATAGTATGGCCTTCTTCTCTCAATAGTTCTTTCCAGAAGAAGCCGGTGGGAACGTCTAGGTTATGTTGACGAATTACTTTTTCATTTAGTCCAGAGTAACGAGAGAACATTTTGATAGCCTCGTTTTTCTCAGCATCAGTAGCCCAAGCGCCCTTAGCCAATACTGGCAGGAGCTTGTTCATCGTGTAGTTTTCAGCTTCTTCCAGGACCACAAGTAAGTCTTTGCTTTGCAAATCAGCTGGTAATGCTTTGTGGTACCAAGCGGCAGCGGCATAATAAGGAAGTCTGTTGGCCTGACCTACTGGTCCATCTCTAGAGATGCCAAGATCTGTTGGAGAAACTAAAATCACACCATTTAAGTACATCCAGTGCGTATTTTGTAGTCTATAGGCTAGTCCAGACACCCTTGTCGTTCCGTAACTTTCACCAATCAAGAATTTCGGAGAATTCCATCTGTTTTGTCGGGTAACGAAGGTGTTGATCCATTCTGACAAATACGCAATGTCTTGGTTTACACCAAAAAACTGAGAACGATCTGCCTCTGGATCTACAATACGAGAATAACCCGTGTTCACTGGATTTACGAAGATGATATCTGCCACATCAAGAATAGAATGTGGGTTGTCCTTTACACCGTAAGGTTGAATAGGAAAACCTTCGTCATCAATTTTTAGAATTTTAGGTCCCGTATACGCTAAGTGCATCCATACAGAAGCAGACCCAGGTCCACCATTGAATGAAATGACTAGAGGACGCGTATCCGTATCTTTGATGTCGGTTCTTTCATAGTAAGTATAGAACAATGTGGCGATCGGGTGCCCATCTTCAGCCCAAACCGGCTGTGTACCGACCGTGGCAGAGAACGGAACCTTCTTGCCTTTGATCGTCACTTCGTGATTGGTCACCACGGTTGATTCTACATCAATTTTTCTGCTCTGTCCAAATGTTGCTAAGGTGCAAATGGAGAGCGTTAGGGTAATTAATATGCCTTTCATCTTCATAATAACTATCGTTAGTAATGATTAATTCTTATTTGTTGGTAAAACGATTGGCCTTCTTTAAGCCTTTGTTAACCTTTGGAATAGCCGTTTTCAAAACACTTGCTGTCTCTAGGCCTAGTTTCCCGATCATTGATTCAAAATAATTAAACTGTGCTTGCTGATCACCACTCCATGGACCTATCCAGCCACTGGTGCCAAAGTAAAGTGACCTTACTCTACTGAGTAGTTCATTATACTTTCTGTTGACCTCTTTGATTGGTGCTGCTGCCTCTTCATTGTACTTAATTTTATCCTTATCCAGTTTATTCAAGTGCCATTGCATTTTTTGTGCACCCAACATACCATCAATAACCTGCTCATAGAGTCCACCAATTGTGAAGAGTGAAGCCGTCCAGACGCTACGTACGTTGAAGTCAACTTCTAGTCTTTTGTCATCCTTTACTTTGAATTGTTGCTCCTGTGCCTGGCCATTGACTTCTAGTCTGGCTACGTAAGTGCCAGGTACTACTTGCGGACCATTGAGGCCAAAACCTCTACGGCCACCACCTCTTCTTCCTGCATTTGGGTCAGCATTTCCAGATTTGAAACTATCATATGAGAAATCCCAGTAGACTCGTTGAATACCTGCTTTATTCCCTGTATTTACTTTTTGGATGAGATTTCCATCTGTGTCCATAATTGACAAGCTGATGTTGTCTTTAGCTACGGAATCCTTCAAGTAAATATCCATCATTGCACCTCTGCGTGGATTTTCTCCTCTATAGTACATGTCTCCAGTGTGTGCACCACCTACGTTATAGTTGATGATCTCTGCATCAGGAATGCTGAACAAAGCAGCTTGCTGGTTCATAACCCCACCCAATTCTTGAATCGCGCTTATGTTGTCCAAAATCCAAACACCACGTCCATGTGTTCCAAGAATCAAATCGTTATCTCTCGGGTGAATCACCAAGTCATTGAAAGGAAGGGTAGGCATATTGTTTTTCAACTCTACCCAATTTCGGCCTCCGTTTACAGAAACAAAAAGACCAATTTCAGTACCTAGATAGAGTACTTCTGAATTTTTAGGGTCTTCTCTCAAGGTTCTCGCGACTCTGTCTTTCGGTAAGTCACCTACAACAGAAGTCCAGCTTTGTCCAAAATCTGTTGTTTTGTATACATAATTGGTGAAATCATTATTTCTGTAGTTGTTAATCGCTACATAAGCAGTCCCTGCATCATGCCACGAAGTTTCGATAGTGTTGACCCAAGTTTCTTTTGGTAAGCCTGGGAGTCTATCTGTGACGTTCGTCCATGTTTTCCCATCATTAGAGGAAATTTGCATCAGGCCATCATCAGTACCCACATAGAGCATGCCTTGTTTTTGCTTTGACTCTGCTACCGCGGTTAAGGTTGGATAGTAAGGAATGCCATCATCTAGAGAGAGCGTGCTGCTATCTGCTCGTTGGCCCATAATGGTCAGCTCTCTTCGGTTTACTCTTGTGGTTAAATCTCCCAAAGTTTTCCACGAGGCACCACCATCGGTACTTTTCCAAAGTTGTTCTGTACCAGAATAAATAGTGTTTTCATCATGATAAGAGAGGAAGAATGGTCCATCCCAGTTACCCGGTGCCATGGCATTTCCTAATTCTGGTTCTTCCGTACCCGGTCCCCATGAGGTCCAGTTTCTTCTCGCACCAATTCTACCTTGAGGATCTCCTGGGCGAATAGACTGTCTTTGACCCGTTTTCATATTCAACCTAGAAAGGCCCAGATACTGGGACTCTGTATAAACGATATCAGGATTTGTGTGGTGCGGAAGGTTCAGGAAACCATCGCCACCGCCAAGTTTTTTCCAGTCTTCATTAAGAATTCCAGCACTTCTATACGTTTGACTAGGTCCAACCCAGCTTCCATTGTCTTGCAGACCGCCATAGACATTATATGGCTCGGCCATGTCTACTGCTACTCTGTAAAACTGACTCAGTGGAAGATTTGATACAAATAACCAGTTTAAACCTCTGTCATAAGAGATGCCAATTCCGCCATCATCACCTTTCATTACATGACGAGAGTCTTTCGGGTTTACCCAGAAGATTCTATCATCTCCATGCAGCGATTGTCTTGCAGGACGGAAAGTTCTACCACTATCACTTGAGTAGCTGTATTGATTCATCATATAGATACGAGAGGCATCACTTGGATCAACCAATGGCTGACTCGCGTACATCGGGCGGGGGTTCCAATCACTCATGAATTCCCAAGTTTCTCCTTTGTCTTTAGAACGATAAAGCCCAGCTCTTCTTTCGTTATAAGCAGTAGAGGCATTGTATTGAAAGCCTTGTTCTACCGAAGCATAAACAATGTTTGGGTCTTTTTGGAAGATGGAAATACCAATTCTTCCATAATCTCCTTCTGGAAGACCATTTCTTAGTTCTTTCCAAGTTTTTCCTCCGTCAGTTGACTTATGAAGTCCACTGCCCGGTCCACCCCCATGAAAACCGAAAGGCTTTCTTCTGCGCTGATAAGTAGCTGCGTAAACGATTTCCGGATTACTAGGATCGATGGTTACATCGACCACACCAGTATCATCATTCACGAATATTTGTCGTTCCCAAGTTTTCCCTCCATTAGTCGTCTTATATAAACCTCTTTCATTATTTGGTCCCCACAGGTGACCCATTGCAGCCACATAGACGGTATTTGAATCTGTCGGGTGCAAAGCCACTCTTCCGATATGATGTGAGTCTTTTAGACCCATATTCTTCCAGGTTTCTCCACCGTCTGAAGATTTATAGATGCCATCTCCCCAAGAAGAACTTTGTCGGTTGGCGCGAGAACCAGAACCTGCCCAAACAATATTGGTGTGCTCTTGATTTACGGCAATAGCGCCAATAGAGTGGGTGCTTTCGTTTTCGAAAACAGGTTTCATAGTGACACCATTGTTGGTCGTCTTCCAGATGCCACCTGTAGCTGTAGCCACATAAAAAGTATAAGGGTCTTTATTTACAACGGCTAGGTCTACCACACGACCACTCATGGCCGCAGGACCAATATTTCGGAGCTGAAGTCCGTTAAGTGTTTCCGATGATAAATTTTGAGCAAGAGCTACTGGCGAACATATGGCCAGCGCAAAGAGAAATGATAAGGTCTTTCTAAGCATTTTGATTGTGTTGAATTATGACCTCAATTTAATGATCGGATGATAAGGCTCTATCTCTTTTTTTAAGAGTGGTAGCTGTAAGTCTGAAGCTGCATGCTTGAAGCAAGAAGTAGAACCCTCTATTTGGGTTGCCGTTTTTTTGCTAGAAGCTAGAAGCTAGAAGCTAGAAGCTAGAAGCCCTCGGTTCACGTCATTCTGAGGAAGGTACGACCGATAGAATCTCCTTATCATGAAAAGTAGGCTAGAAGCTCAATAAGCTTTCTGAATCTTCTTAAGCATTACACCAAAACTCTCTCGGATGGTAGTAATGGGTGCGGTGTAATGATTCGCCATCATGACGAAGATTAACGTTTTACCGCTATCTGTTTTGATATAACCCGCTAAGCTATGGTTGTTACTCAGTGTGCCCGTCTTGGCGTAGACATTGGGTGTATACCATTCTTCTATTGTGCCAGATGTTTGTCCTTGAGGGAAAAGCTCCTCAGCCAAGCTGAAATCTATGGACTTCAGTACATCAAGTATTTCATTAGGCCTGAACATATTATAACGGGATAGTCCGGAACCATCTCGCCAGACTAATTCAGTCTTTATGTTCGTGGAAGCTTGAGCAAGCTTAATGGCTTTTTCTGTACTCAATGTGTCACTAGATTTACCACTTACCATCATCAGTATTTGTTCAGCAAAGAGGTTATCACTTGGCTGAAGCATCCATTTGTAGAGACTATCAGCTGCAACACCTGCCAGTGTTTCGAAGGTTTTGGGTCTATGATAATCTTCAATTTGTTTGATTTGCTTACCTGATGCTTGCCCTATCAAGTCAATGAAAAGTGGGTCTGAATATCTAAAAGGTCGAATAAGGGTATCAACTGTAACACTATCGCCTTCTTCTAATTCCTTGTACTTAATCTCAAATTCGTTCCAGAATTCATCTCGGTTAACCCTAGTTCTAGTATTTGTAGAATCACTTTCGGTAAACCGGAGCCCGGGATGAGTAGGAGAAGTTGAGAATTCCTTTTTCTGATTGTCAACGATTACTTGAACACTGTTTCCATAAATCGGAAATACGGACTTTTCTGCACCGTAGTAACCCGCATAATCATCCCATCCCCATCCAGGACCAAAGCGTTCATCTTCCATTGGGCGAGACCAATAATAGAGTTGCTTATCGCTGGCCGCTAGAAATTTTACAACAGTAGAATCTCGATGGTCGGGGTGAAGTGTTAGAGGGTACCCCGTGCTCCAAAAGATGATAGAATCACCTTTTATTACATATTCCATTGCGGAGAGCGTACGAGGTAAGTAATTGAGCCCTGCTTGATATGTAAACAGCTTGGTAGTAGAGGCAGGAGTCATATACTGATCAGCATACTGTTCCGCAACTACTCTGTCCTTATCGGTGTCGTATAGCTTGAAGCCAATAAAGGCATTTTCAAAACCAGGTAATGCTTTCAGGTCCTTAAGGATTTTCCTTTTCGGGTAGCGCTGGGCTATGCTTAGGGTAGGCCCAAGCAAGAAAAAAACCAATAATAACCACGAACCTCTTCTCATCAGGTTGGAAAGATAAAAAGAAAGGGATTGCTAAAGCAATCCCTGGGCTATCATTGAGTCAGCTACTTTAATAAATCCTGCTATGTTCGCACCACTCATATAGTCGTTATTAGCGTTGTATGTTTGGGCGGCATGAAGACAACTGTCATGAATATTCTTCATGATGGTCTGAAGTCTTCGATCCACTTCATCACTTGTCCAGTGTGAGCCAGAGTAGTTCTGAACCATCTCGAGTCCAGATGTTGCGACACCGCCTGCGTTTGACGCTTTACCTGGCGCATACATCACACCATTATTTCTCAGGATACTCACAGCTTCAGGTGTACAAGGCATATTTGCACCTTCCGATACAAGGGTTATTTTATTTTTAACGAGGTTGTTGGCATCATTATCATTCAATTCGTTTTGCGTAGCGCATGGAAAAGCACAGTCTGCCTTATGTGCCCAAAGCGGATTATTATATGATGATCTATCAGTAGGGAAGAATGTTGCTGTAGAATACTTACCGGCATACTCAGATATTCTACCTCTACGTTCATTCTTAAGTTCTTTGATGAATTCCAGCTTCTCTGAATCGATGCCAGCCTCATCAAGAATATAGCCTGATGAATCAGAGGCAGTGATTACTTTTCCTCCAAGTTCCAGTATCTTTTCTATCGCATATTGCGCCACATTTCCTGAACCAGAAATCAGACAAGTCTTTCCTTCTAGAGAGTCTCCAAGGTTTTGAAGCATGTACTGCGAGAAGTAGATAAGTCCGTAGCCTGTAGCTTCTGGTCTAATTAAACTACCGCCCCATTTTACTCCTTTCCCTGTTAAAACACCTGAGAATTGGTTCTCTATTTTGCGATACATGCCGTACATATAGCCAATTTCTCTGCTACCAACGCCTATGTCGCCAGCTGGGATATCAATTCTATGCCCGATATGTTTAGAAAGCTCCATCATAAAGTTTTGGCAAAAACGCATTACTTCACCATCTGATTTTCCTTTAGGATCGAAGTTTGATCCGCCTTTACCACCGCCAAGCGGAAGACTTGTAAGCGCGTTTTTAAAGACTTGTTCAAAGCCTAAAAACTTAAGGATACTCTGATTCACAGAAGGATGGAACCGAAGGCCTCCTTTATAAGGACCTATAGCACTGTTCATTTGCACTCGATAGCCTCGATTTACTTGAGGTACGCCATTGTCATCTACCCAAGTTACCCTAAAGCTGATAATTCTCTCAGGCTCAACCATACGTTCGAAGACCTGATTTACGCGATATTCCTCATGCCTTTCCAGTACAGGTAATACACTTTCATACACTTCGTAAACAGCTTGGTGAAACTCAGGTTCACCCGGGTTGTTCTTTTTCAAACGGTTCATAAAAGAATCCTCCAAGACTCTTTGAACCTGTCCATTTTCTATTTCCATTGATAGTTATTATTGTGGGTTTGAATAGATATTTACCAGTTTCAAACGATTGCTTAATGTAGATATTTTATATAAAAAAACCCGAAGTATTTCCTCAGGATTTAGATTACTAGCTCGAAGGTTTAATAATGGCACTATTCGTAATAAACAGACATTTCGTCTAGTCCTTTTCGTCTGTTATTAGGCACGTAAACCTCATCTGCCTCGTAGCCAACAGGTAACAAAAGAAATGCTCTTTCATTAGCAGGGCGGTCAAGAATCTTCTGAAGGAAGTTCATAGGGCTGGGGGTATGTGTTAATGTGACCAATCCTGCGTCATGAATTGCCGTGATCAACATACCTGCGGCCAAACCTACTGATTCGTTTACGTAATAGTTTTGATGTTTTTTCCCTTCTGAATCGTATTCGAAAGGCCTTTTGAATACAATGATCAAGTAAGGTGCAATCTCCAGAAAAGGTTTTTTCCAATCTGTTGCCATGGGTTTAAGGTCATCAATCCACTCCTCGCTCATGCGTTTAGTATAGCTTTCATACTCCTCTTTTTCAGCCGCTTCTCGAATCTTCGATTTGATTTCAGAATTGCTGACTACACAGAAAGTCCAAGGCTGTTTATGGGCACCAGAAGGTGCTGTAGAAGCGGAGAGTAGTACGTTATCAATTACCGCTTTTGGTACGGGTTTATCTGAAAACTCTCTTACAGACCTGCGCGTTTCCATCCAATCATAGAATTGCTTACTGCGTTCGATCATTTCTTCCTGAGAATAGTGCACGTGACTGTACTTTACGTGTTCGAAGCCTTTGATGACTTTGATATCTTCCTTTTCTTCCATGCTCATGTTTTGATAGCCGAATTTACAAATTCTTGATTTAGAACTTGGAAGCTAGAAGACAGAAGATTATCGTTAACCCAATTATGACCAAAAAAAAGAACCCCAGCTGCGTAACAGCTAGGGCACGATTTGGATGTATTAAATCCCACAAGTGGGATACTTTATAGACGACCTGATTTAAAGGATGTTTCTTAGGTCGACAGATTATTTTAAATTTTGACTCCTTAAATAATTCTCTTCCTCATCTTATCTATACCTGCAAGTGTAAAAATCACCAATGCCAAGCCTAGACTTCTATAAATGTATTCCATATTATCCCATAGGCTATAATCAGGATCCGCTAGGTTACCAATGCCGAGTATTTGAAACCCATAAGGGTGATATGGTGCATACTCCCATCCTTGAGATAAAATCATAAAAGAAATAAAGCCACCTATACCAATACCTAATGGAAGGATTAAATTTTTAAATCGTTGGCTCAACCAAAATTGAATGGAGGCATAGCCAAGTGTAGTTAAGAATACTTTAATACTAAGTTTAAAGAAAATACTTACATCGAATGCCTGATCGAAACCTAAATCGGGGTTGGTTATCCTTAGAATGTATCCCGCAAGGATTGCGAATACTCCAAATAGCATAAGACTTGTGAATATCATTAATGTGAATACTTTGACTTTAGCTAAATATACAGTCAGCCTTGATAGGGGCTGCGTATAAATGAGTTTCCAAGTATTTGAGTTGTACTCAATACTGTTGACAAATAGGGCAACTATCATTACAAAGAATGGAAAAAGGAAGTTGGCCGGGTTTACGCTTAGCTGAAGTAGTCTTTCCCAGGGATTTCCTCCTTCAGCCATTAGTATCTTTCCTCTTGTCAGGAAAATGATGAAGTTAATTACGGGGACAAAGGCTGGTGCTAGAATTAGAAACCATAAAATAAAGGTCCTTTTGTACTTATACAATTCGGCAGAAATGCCTCTCTTTAATGCGATAGCTGCGTTCATTGGTCTAATTTTTTGGTGATGTTCAAGAAGATAGATTCTAGATTCTGTTCAGAAGTTTTCAATTGGTAGACGTCAAGGTTTTTATCTACCAAGGCCTTGTTGATTTTTGAAACTTCCTTTTTATCAGGAATAGGTAAGTGAATTGATCTTCCGTTTTGCTCGGAAATGGTATAATTCAATGCTTTTAAAATTTCAGCAGCTTCAGAAACCCGATCTACTTCAATCACTAATTCAATCGCACCCTCTGCTTGCTGAAGCCCCTCTAGCTTTCCTTGATATAGAATTTTTCCTTGGTCTATAATTGCCACATCAGTGGCTAATTTCTCAATCTCAGATAGGATATGACTAGATAGAAAGATGGTTTTACCATGCTTTTGGTTCAAGTCTAATATGAGCTCACGCATTTCAATTATCCCACTTGGGTCAAGGCCGTTTGTCGGTTCATCAAGGATTAGTAAATCAGGATCTGTTAGGAGGGCCGAGGCTAGGCCAAGTCTTTGGCACATTCCTAAAGAATAGTTTTTTGCCTTCTTATCTGCGTTTTCAACTAGTCGAACGATTTTCAATACCTCATCTACTCGTTCTTTGGGTACATCCACCATTTTCCGAATCACTTCAAGATTTTGCCTACCGCTGAGGTGTTTGTAAATGGATGGGTTCTCAATAAGTGCACCGACTCTTCCAAGGATTTCCACTTTGTTTTGAAGCAGCGCTTTTCCAAATAATTTTACTTGGCCAGGCTTAGAGTGAAATAGGTCTAGTAACACCCTGATGGTGGTAGTCTTTCCAGCACCATTGGGGCCAAGAAAACCGAAAATACTCCCCTGTGGTACATCGAGGTTGATTTGATCCAAGGCTTTGAAGTCTTTGAAATAGAAATCGAGGCCATGGGTCTGAATGATTGATTCTGACATATTTTGGATGTTTGATGGGATGACGTACCGAATGTGTGATTTGTTAACGTTCTTTTTTTATTTGATAATCTTGGCCATTGATTGACGGGGCAGGGGTGAGGGTTTATCGAATCGATGCGGTAACCAGTTCTGATCGGGGTATACTTTTACCTGCACCGCCATAAAAAGCGATCTATTGGTAAAGTTTTATCTTTCAAATCCGAAAATATTAGGTGATTAGCCCAACCTTTTTACACTATCAAATGTTATTCACACATGGAACAAGCGAAAGCAGCAAAGAAGCCTAGTGCAAAGGCCAATCCAGCTCAGAAAATCAAAGAAGGATATATTAATTATGTCCTAGAACATGGCGCGAAACCCGTGTCTATTTTCAAATTTGTAAAAGACCTTAAAGTTAAAGAAGACCTCTTCTATGACCATTACAACTCTTTCGAGAACATCGAAAAAGAGATTTGGTCTGACATCTTTCAAGGTACGATCACCGCTATAACCTCAGAGGAAGTTTACAATGAGTATACTTCTAGAGAAAAGCTATTGGCCTTTTTCTATACTTGGGTGGAGCAATTAAAGGCTAATAGAAGCTTTATTCTTCAATCTGTCCCGAAGAAAATGAAGCCAGAAATCACTCCATATTACTTGGAGCACGTTAGAAATGGATTCAAGGAATGGATTGCTGATCTGTTGTTAGAAGCAAAAGAAACTGACGAGGTAACGACTAGACCAATCATTAGCGATCGTTACGATGATGCTATCTGGTTACAGTTCCTTTTCATCCTCGGTTTTTGGATGAAAGATGATACTAAGTCTTTTGAAAAGACAGATGTCGCGATTGAAAAGTCTGTTAACCTTGCGTTTGATTTAATGGGCCATGGTCCTTTAGACGCTATGGTAGACTTCGGCAAGTTTTTATTCCAGAACAGGTAACAATCACAATTAGGAGAAGATAAGGAGATGAAGGAGCAGTCGAAAATACCAACCTCAAAAGTTCAGCGTGCAGCAAAATTTGTAAGTACTGGTGCCCGGGTTGGAGGGAATTACATGAAGCATTACGCTAAAAAGGTGATGAACCCTTCATTATCCAAAGATGAGTTGCATGCAGACAATGCGCGTGACATCTACAATTCACTAAGTGAGTTGAAAGGGAGTGCATTGAAAGTTGCACAGATGATGAGTATAGATAAAAATATGCTCCCAACTGCCTATCAGGATAAATTTTCCATGGCACAGTACAGTGCCCCGCCATTGTCGTATCCTTTAGTAGTAAAAACCTTCCAGCAGTACTTTAAGCAATCCCCAACTGCCATTTTTGGCACATTCTCTAAGAACGCTAAGAATGCAGCCTCCATAGGCCAAGTACATGAAGCTACGTTGGGCGATAAGAAACTTGCTGTCAAAATTCAATATCCTGGAGTCGCAGATAGTGTAAAGTCAGACTTGAAACTGGTCAGACCATTTGCGGTTAGGCTCATGAGCTTGAATGAGAAGGACCTAGACCATTATATGGAAGAGGTTGAAAATAAGCTGATAGAGGAGACGGATTACCTGCTAGAAGTGGAACGGTCAATTGAAATTTCTGAAGCATGTAGTCATATAGAAAATTTAAGATTCCCTAAGTACTACCCTGAATTTTCGGCTGGTCGTGTCATCACGATGGACTGGTTAGATGGGAAGGTTTTGAAAGAGTTTATTCAGACTAATCCTGATCAAGAAACTAGAAATAAGGTAGGGCAAGCCTTGTGGGACTTCTATGACTATCAGATCCATACACTAAAGCAAGTCCATGCCGATCCGCATCCAGGTAACTTCATCATTAATGCCGATGGTGTGCTTGGTGTGATTGATTTTGGTTGTGTTAAAGTTATTCCTGATGAGTTTTATGAGCCTTACTTCAGTTTGATTCGAAAAGACATGCTCACTGCTGGACCTGAATTAAATGAAAGGTTCAAACAGCTTCAGTTCATTTACGACTCTGATACGGTAGAAGATAAAGTTTACTTCTCAACTGTAATCACAGATATGATGGGGCTTTTAGGCCAGCCGTTCCATCAAGATGAATTTGACTTTGGGGATGATTCCTACTTTCAAAGAATATTTGAAATGGGTGAGGTAATTTCCAAGTCTAAGAAATTTAGAGAGTCTGAAAAGGCAAGAGGGGTCAGAGATGGCTTATATATTAACAGAACTTATTTTGGTCTGTACAATATATTGAATGAGCTTAAAGCTAAAGTAAGGACTACCAAACCAGAGTGGGCGACAAAAGTTGCCGTTTAGTCTTGAAATGACGGGTGAGTGGGAAGTGCTAATTGAGCTATGCTCACTGACGTAATCGTCATCTTTGAAATCTGGAAGTTTTTTTCGAAATCTTCACTAAAGTCAGCCGGACTTCTAAGTATTGTAATCAAGCGACCTGCCTCATCAAAGATTTCAAAATGAATCATTCCCTGTTTTGTGATTTCCTTCATATCACTTAGGATCTCTGTGCGGTCTTTCTGAATATTTCTTGTGACAAAGCCAAAAACGGATTCTGAGATATTGCGAGGAGCAATTTCCTCATTCAGAGCGCATGCTATGAACAGTGTAAATATGAAAAGGTATGTGACGACTTTTTTCATTCTCGCTTATAGTACGCTCATGCACAAGCTGACCCTACCAGCTGATCTTGATTTTTATTAGAAATGAAGCTTCATTCCTTCGTGAGAAGCTTTGAAGCCAAGATTTTCATAGAACCTAACGGCATTTGGTCTCTGCTTGTCGGTGGTCAATTGAAGTACATGCGCCTTACGTTCCTTAGCACGTTCAATGGCCCATTGGAAGAACCTTTCTCCAAATCCCTGACCACGGTATTCTCTTCCGATTCTAACAGCTTCTATTTGCGCACGAACACCACCTTGATAAGTGAGGTACTGAATAAAACTCAATTGCAAGGTTCCGATAATCTCATTGTTCGCTTCAACAACGATTAATTCCTGATTGCTATCCTTATCAATTGCTTCAAAAGCTTCAATATAAGACTGAGGTATTGGAACTTGAAAGTTTTCTCTTTGACTTCCTAATTCGTCATCTGCTAACAATTCCACTATATGTTGAACGTCTGCTTTTATAGCTTTTCGGAAGGTTAGCTTCATGTTTATAAGGTTACTGTTTTTATGGATGGCATCAATTCAATTTCCCTTGTCAGAACAGCGTAAATCATCAGAAGGAGTATTACTAAATAGTATTTAGAATTGCCGATCGTTGATTTCGATCCAATAGCCATTAGGGTCTTGAAGGTAGATTTGCCGGACTCCATCAGGGCGAATAGTGATACCTCCTTTTTCACCTTCCCAGCTCTCATATGCAATCTTTCGAAGCTGTAAGTTGTCTGTAAAAGGACGAAGGGTTAGTACTGCAAAGCTATAATGGACAGATTTAGTGAGTTTGATACCAGATAGATCAGCCTGAATCATGTGAATCTGTTGGCCTTTATCATTTTCAACCCAATCTATGAGCGGGTTACCAGTTGGATCTTCGATGTTCTTAAATCCAAGGGCTTCGGTGTAAAACTTTTTACTCTCTTCGAGATCGATTACTGCAATCGCCATATGATCGAATGAAGTTTGACTCCATGCAAAAGAGGAGAAGAGGAGTGTGCAAAGACTAAGGGTTACTTTCTGCATTTCGTTTCTGTTTATACCAATTGACTGCGAGGCTAATCATTGACCAACCGCAAAATAAAGTGAAGATTGTATAGGGCCATTTCCCCATGTAGAAGCCAATAAATTCAAAGGTAGATCCTTCTGACGCAGTCAATGCATCAATAAAGTTCAAGGCATAAAAAAGCCCTCCTATCAACATGAGCATAATCATCCAATTCGGTTTGACCTTCTGCTTAGCCATACTTCTCTGTCATAAGATTGTAAGATTCTTTTACCAATTCTTCCAGTACATCAAGATCAATATCGTCTAATTTCTTGATGTAAAGGCAAGATTTCCCGGTCTTATGTTTGCCGAGTTTGCTCATGAGGGCTTCATACCGGTCAAAGCCTGCTATAATGTATACTGTCACGTTTTGTGCCCGTGGAGAGAACCCCACTTTCATGAAGTCACCTTCTCTACCGCTGTCATACTTGTAATGGTATGTACCAAACCCAACTATAGATGCACCCCACATTTTGGCAGGGCTATCGGTAATTCTTGACATCATAGATTTTAGGACTAGACAATCGGCCTTTTTCTGATCATCCTTAATATTTGCCAAGAAGGTGTCAATGCTCGCTTCTGTCTCCTTTGTTTTGTTTTCAGCTTTTGCCATTAGTCTTTTTCTATTGATTTGTTAATTACCGGTATTCTGAAATTAGGTAACTCTGCATCTTCATGAGCGATTTTCATGATAGCAGCAATCTCTTCTGTGATTTCGGGCATTGATTTGCTGATATCTGTAGTTTCTGCGGGGTCATTTTTCAAGTTGTATAGTTCTATCACTAAGTTGCCTTCAAACATGTTCTTTCTAATCCCTTTGTAATCACCCATTCTCACTGCTTGTTGCCCTTTATACTCTGGGAACTCCCAGTATAGATATTCATGTGCTGGCTGGGCTTCTCCTAACAGTGTGGAGGCGAAGCTCAATCCATCAATTGAAGAAGGTGCACTCAGACCTCCTAGGTCAGCCAGTGTAGGCATGATGTCATAAAAAGCACTGATGTGTTCTGAAGTGCTGCCCGGCTTGATCTTGCCCGGCCATGAAGCGATCATAGGTACGCGAATGCCTCCTTCATAGGTGAATCCTTTCGTGCGGCCGTATGCATTCGGAAAAATGCCAGCACTATTGAAGTAGTCTGCGTCCACACCACCTGCATAGGTTGGGCCATTGTCGCTGGTGAAGATGATAATGGTATTTTCATAAATACCTTCAGCTTTGAGTGTGGCGATGAGTTCACCAACTTGATCGTCTAGGTAGTTAATCATGCCTGCATAAGCTGCTTTCGGGTATTTGTGTGGGAAATACCCCTTGTCACCTAGGTACGGTTCTTCTTCACCAATGATTTTATGATACTTCATGACATATTCCTCGGGTACTTGAAGCGGTACGTGTGGGATTGGGCTCGCATAGTATAGCATAAAGGCTTTGTCTTTGTCACGGTTCTTGATAAAGCTAAGTGCACTCTCTTGCATCTTTTGAGGAGCGTAATCGGCTTGATAGTATGCGGCATAAGATTCGTCTAAACTAGGGTCTGCGGTCTTTGAGAGCTTGGTTCCTGGCGGTACGGTATCGTTAGCCAGCGCTACTTTATGATCATTTTCCCATAGATGAGCTGGGTAGAGGTTGTGCGCTTGACGTTGACAGTTATAACCATAGAAGTAATCGAAACCTTGTTGATTGGGTTCACCTTCGGTAAAGGGAGCTCCAAGACCCCATTTGCCAATGACGGCTGTTTCGTAGCCCCCAGACTTCATCACTTCACTCAATAGCAAAGTGCTATCAGGAATTGGTCTTTGACCCTCTAAACCTGGGTTTTTAGTCGCTTCCTTATAATTCCAGACGTTTCCTCTCTCTTTCCATTCGTCATTACCACGAATAAACGAATGGCCAGTGTGCATGCCTGTCATTAATACATATCGAGAAGGGGCGCAAACGGGTGAGCCTGCATAAAACTGAGTAAACCGCATACCGCCAGCCGCTAAGGCATCGAGATTTGGTGTTTGAATGATTTGCTGTCCGTATGAACCCAGTTCGCCATAGCCCAAATCGTCTGCGACAATCAAGATGATGTTTGGCTGCTCTTTTTTAGGTTGACAACCTAGTAAGAGTAGAAAGGCAAGGGGAAGCACTGTATTAAAAAAGTGCCTTAGCTGAATTGATGGAGTGGCCATAAAAAAATCGTTTCTCCAATTTAGGGAAAACGATCATTAACCTTTACACCCATCGTTCCTTTCGACTCCTGCACTCGTATCATAAGCTTGAAAACACAAGCGAGAGAATGAATATATGTTTATTCATAGTGTTGTATTTAAGTTGTTTATGCGAAAAAGTATGGCCAGAGAATGATTAATCCGATGATTACTGAAGTGATGGCCGCTATCAAAACAGCAGCAGCTGCCATATCTTTGATTTTGCCTGCCAATGGATTTTGATTGGGTTCGACAAGGTCAACAAGTTGTTCAATTGCGGTATTGATCATTTCTGTAATCAGAACCAGAGCAATTGCCAAGGTCAACCACAGCCAGTCCTGTTTTGATACGTTGAAGTAGAAACCTATAACAATGACAAACAAAGCGGCTAATAAATGGATTCTAAAATTGTGTTCGGCCCGTAGCGCAAGCCAGATGCCTTTAAAGGCGTACTTAAAACTATTGAGTCTTTCTTTGAGGCTAAAGGGTTTCATTTGACATAAAATTAGTGAAATGATCTAAACAAAGACTTGTCTTGGTTACTACGGTTTTGACCCCTTATTTTGATTAAAATTTACGTGATGAAGAAAGTAATTTTATTGAGCTTAATATTTTTGATTTGCGCTTGCGATAGCGATCAAAACAAGGCGGGTAGATTCTTCATCAAAGGAAATGAGTCATTAAATAAAGGCGATTATAATGAAGCGGTAAGGCTCTATTCTGAGGCGATTGCAAAGAATGATAAGTACACCGAGGCTTACAATAATCGTGGAGTCGCATATTATCGTGATAGAAAGTTCATAGAAGCGATCAACGACTATTCCACCATCTTACTACAGGTTAATCCTGACTTTACGGATGCAAGAAGGAATAGAGTAAATGCTTACTTGGACTCTAAACGCTATGATAAGGCACTTGTGGACCTAGATGTGTTGGAGCAATTATTCCCTGATTCTGCCTACGTAGATTTTAATAGGGGCTTGGTGTACCACGAGATGAAGGATTTCACCAAGTCAATTGAATCTTTCAATGTGGCTTTAAAAAAGGATAACGGAAACCCTGAAATATTGATCAATGCAGCCAATGGATATTTCATGCTGGATAATTTCGCTCAGGCAGAGCAACTTTTGAATCAAGCTGAAATGATTGATGCTACCGAACCTAATATCTACAATACTCAGGCATTGATAGAAACGAGCAAGGGTAATTACGATAAAGCACTTGCCTTAGTTGAGGAGGCATTAGAGATAGATCCTTCGAATCCATACTTCTTTAATAATCGTGGATTTATTTACTTGATGCTCGGTGATCTTGTTAAGGCCGGCCCAGATATTAGGAGAGCAATTATTGGTGCTTCTGAAAATGCATGGGGCTATCGAAACAGAGGGATTCTATTACATCTGCAAGAAAACTACGAGGGTGCTATCCGCAACTTTGAACGTGCTGAAAAACTCGAGGGTAAGGTGCCTATGATGTTAGACTACTGGGTGGCTTCTCTTAAAGCTCTGGGTAGAGCTGATGAAGCATGTGAAAAAATGAAAGAAGCTCCCAACGAGGTTAAGCCTGAAACAAAGGCTGGATTGCCTTGTAAATGATCATGTAATTTAGCGCATGGCTGAGGGCCCATCCAATCCGCTCAAAATTATTTCTCTTAAAAACCTTCTAATTCTTCTTTAATCGAGTGTTTTTTTACTTGAGTGAAAAAATATTGTAATTGTGTTAACAACCCTTGACATAAAGTCGTCTCTTTTTTGAATATGGATGTATCACGCTTCAAAGCAGAGGTTTTACCCTTGAAGAACAAACTGTACCGCTTTGCCCTCAACATTTTAAGAGATGAAGAGTTGGCAAAGGATGTAGTGCAGGAGTGTTTGATCAAGGTGTGGGAGAAAAGATCTGAGATTGATCAGATCCAGAACCTAGAGGCTTGGTGTATGCAGGTAACCCGTAACAAGGCCTTGGATAAACTTAGATCGAAGCATGTAAAGAAGACAGACTTATTCGAAGTCGAATTCGATACGAGAAAAGAACGTGATACCCCATTTGTTGTGACTGAGCGAGAAGATCTAATGAGTAGAATCAAGGATTTGATCGAGGCACTGCCTAGCAGACAACGTGAAGTAATGCAACTCAGAGATATTGAAGGGTTTAGTTATAAAGAAGTAGCTGAGAATCTTGATATCGATATTAACCTGGTGAAAACGAATTTATTTCGTGCCAGAAGAAAATTGAAAGAAAGCTTAATGAAAGTTGACGCTTATGGACTCTAGAAGAGCAGAATTATTAGAAAAGTACTGGGAGGCTGACACCAACCTTGAGGATGAAAAAGAACTCAAAAAGTTGATCAGTGAAGCCCAAGAGAGTGAAGAATTAGAGGAGGTGAAAGCACTTTTCAACCATTTCGATTCAGAAGCTTCGGTAGCATTAGATGAGTCATTTGACGATTCGATTCTTAAGATGATTTCAGAAGAGAAGGAAACTAAAGTGATCAGCATCTCTGACTACTTTAAGCAGTATGCAAGTATAGCCGCAGCAGTGATTGTAATGGCAGTGAGCGGGTATATGTTCGTTCAGAATCAAAATCAATACAGCGCTGAAGATACTTTTGAAACGCCTGAAGAGGCTTATGCGGAACTGAAAAAACAATTACTTGTAGTGTCGAACTACATGAACAAAGGAAATAGTACAATGAATGAATTGGCTAACCTGGGTAGGGTTGGGACAGAACTTCAAGACTTTGCTAGAATTAGCCAAGCGTCCGAAGGTCTAGAATTACTAAGTGAAATGAATTTAAAAAACAATTAGAGGGAAATAGATAATGAAAAAATTAGTATTAACAATAGTATTGGGCTTGTTCGCTGTATCAGCAAACGCTCAAAGTGATGCAAATACAAGTGCAATGTCAGATTATTTCAAGAAGTATATAGATGATGCATCTTTTATGCACCTGAACTTCAGTGGTAAGATGTTCCAAATGATCGCCAATATAGAACTTGATGATCCTGCAGAGCAGAAACTGATTCAAGAATCTTTGGGCAAAATCAGTAGAGTACAAGTTTTAGGCAAAGACAAGGATGTCGATGGTAAAAAAATGTACGCTGAAGCGATGAAAGCCATCAAAGGCAATGATTTTGAAGAACTAATGTCTTTGAGAGAAGATGGAAAGGACATCAAGTTCATGATCAAGGAAAAGAACAACAAGATCAACGAACTCTTCATGGTCATGGGAGGCGAGAATGAATTTGGTCTTTTGAGTATCGTAGGAGACGGTATTGATTTGAATGCTCTTTATAAGCTATCTAAGTCTATCGGAATGGATGGATTCAATGAACTACAGTTCCTTGAAAAGATGGATGGCAACTAGAATATTGCTATTATGATTACAGAGGGTGCCTCGGCATCCTCTGCTTTATTGGTCAAAGCTCAAAATAATTGGATGTATGAAGAAGCTTTTAATACTCAGTCTACTTTTTAGTATGACACTTACTGGTTTTGCTCAAAGCCGCAGTGTCGAAACTTTCCGTCAGGACAATAGTCCTTCGACAACGCTCTTTTTTTATAAGAGCACACTCAAAATGATTTCTCGGATTGACTTAAGCATGCTTGGCGGTGCCGATGTAAGCGAATTTAAGGACATGCCACCCATTGGTGACATGATCAAAGGCATAGAAAAGGTTAAATTCTTTCTCTTCGAAAATAGTGACGATGAGAATGAAATTCAATTAATTGATTTCAAGAATCTGAAGTCTAAAATAGAGGCCGAAGGTTATGAGTCAATGATGTCTGCTCGCATCGAAGGCAGTAATATGAATGTTATGATGAAGGAGAGACGCGGAAACCCAGAAGGTTTCGTGGTACTCATTACGATGGAAGATGGCTATAGCATTATTGATATCGAAGGGTATCCTGATGTTAGTAATATTCTTAAATTCTCTCAATTCATGAATAGCAATGGATCTAATATGGGATTGAAGGAAGCTTTTAGGTAGCATATTACAGAGCTTCGGCTCATTTTTTACTCAAAAACAACACGATTTGGATACTGTATTATCAATTAAAAATCTTTCTAAGCACTATGGAAGGATCAAGGCTGTAGACAACCTCTCGCTGGAAGTAAAGCGAGGAAGTGTTTATGGAATACTTGGGCCTAATGGTAGTGGAAAGACGACAACGCTCGGTGTAATTCTGAGTGTCATCAATCAAACAAGCGGAGATTTTGAGTGGTTTGGAAAACCAGGTACTCAAAACACAAGAAGGAAGATAGGCGCCATTCTGGAGCACCCAATTTTCTATCCTTATCTCACTGCCGTTCAAAACCTTAAGATCGTATGCGACATTAAGGAAGTACCTTATTCACGTATTGAAGAGGTGCTTGACCAAGTCGGATTAGTACTTCGTAAGGATCATAAGTTTAGGACCTTCTCACTGGGTATGAAGCAGCGACTTTCGATTGCCTCTGCCTTGCTGTGCGATCCTGATGTGATGATTCTAGACGAACCAACTAATGGTCTTGACCCACAAGGAATCGCTGAAATTAGAGACCTTATCATAAACATTGCAAATAGTGGTAAAACCATTATTATAGCGAGTCACTTGCTAGATGAAGTCCAGCGCGTATGTACTCACTTTTGCGTGTTACAGCAAGGTAAGCTCATTCACGATGGCCTTGTTGAAGATGTCGGCAAAGGAGCCACTATTGTTGAAGTGAAAGCTGATGCTGAGAATCTAGAAGAGGTTCTGGAGGCATCCAAGATGACTAGCGGCATAAAACGAGAGCTTGATAAATATACACTCACAATGGCCGAGGGATTCGGTGCTGTAGATGTAAATGAATACTTATTTAAGCAAGGTATTACGGCTAAGCATTTGATCCTAAAAGTGAAGACTTTAGAAAAACAATTCTTAGAAATTTTAGCAGAACAAGGAGGAGGTCAACAATGATGCGTTTACTAAAAATTGAACTGCACAAGGTGCGTAACAATAGATCTTTCAAGGTCCTGTCGATACTTTACATTATTGCCCTATTCCTAATGAGTATGGGTGTAATGCCATTCCTGCAATGGTTGAAGAATAAGTTTGCTGACTTTAATGCAGAACAAATTGACCCAACTATACTTCCATTCTATGAATTTCCAGATATCTGGCAAAACTTAACCAGTGTTGCGATTTACTTTAAGATTCTGCTAGCACTTGGGTTGATATATTCTATCACGAATGAGTATACCTATAAAACGATTAGACAGAATGTAATCGATGGCTTGAGCAAGCAGGAGTTTATTTGGTCGAAAATTTTAATGGCCGGATTCCTTAGTGCTGCGTCTGCCATAGCACTTTTAGTTATGGGACTGATCACAGGTCTTATTTACTCTACAGAGATCTCTTTCGCACTCGTTTTCGAAGATATGTACTTCCTGTTGGCCTTCTTCCTTCAGCTGTTTGCCTTTTTACTGTTTACACAGTTTATCGCAACGCTGATTCGTAAGCCAATAATGACAATGGGGCTTATGTTCCTTTGGGTGGTGTTGATAGAAAATGGTCTTTTTATTTGGGGACAAGTAAAGGGCGAGCAATGGGTGGAGTATTTCTTACCAGTTAAGTCGATCAATTCCTTGATTCATGTGCCTTTCCCGAAATATGCTTTAATGGAAATACAAGATTACATTGCGTGGCCGGAACTGGCCTTAGTCATCGTCTACGGAGGGCTATTTTATTGGGCTACCACTAGACTTGTCGTTAAGCGAGATTTATAAGAGACTTTATACATTAGCAAAGAAGCCACTCCGACCAGTCGGGGTGGCTTCTTTTTTTGTATTACTCTTGTCAGGCTGATCCAGCGCCTAGTGCTGTTAATAAGATTCGTAACTAACGAGTTGTTACCGATACACTTAAACTCTAGATTTACTGCCATGAGAAACTTGCTTACCACCATCTGTTTAATGGCATTCCTTAATGCAGGCTTTAGCCAAGAATTACCCTTTAGATCGATTATTGATACAGAGCGTAGCTTCGACTCAGGGAATATTGCTGCTAGGATGGTGGAAGGATTAGGTTTTAGGTATTATTGGGCAACTGAAGGCCTAAGGGCAACGGACTTAGCATTTGAACCGGTAGAAAAGGGAAGAAGCTCAAAGGAGACAGTTAACCATCTTCACATCCTCTCAGGGTTCCTTTTGAGTGCGCTAGAAAAAGAAGTTTTTGTTGCTGGAAATGCTACCGAATTGTCATTTGATCAGATAAGAAAAGAGACGCTGCAGAACTTAGAAAAGGTGGTCAATATTTTAAAGGCTAGCAAGGATACTGATTTCAAGGATTATAATATCAGGTATGCTAATGGTGGGCAATTGCCATTTTGGAATGTCATCAATGGCCCAATCGCAGATGCGATATACCATACAGGTCAAGTTGTGTTGATGCGTAGAATGTCAGGTAACCCGATGGACTCGAAGGTGAATGTATTGGCAGGAGTGAGGAATTAAATTTCTTCAATGAGTACTCAAAAAGCCTAAATACCTAATAACTATTAACCATCGACCAATGACTAATAACCAATTATGGTATCCACTTTATGTCCTTGAAGTTTGGTTTTCTCTTCTCTAAGAAGGCATTTCTTCCTTCTTTCGCTTCATCTGTCATATAAGCTAAACGGGTTGCTTCTCCAGCAAATACTTGTTGACCAACCATACCGTCATCCGTCATATTGAAAGCGAATTTTAGCATTTTGATAGAAGTAGGGGACTTCTGTAAAATCTCTTGCGCCCAGTCGTAGGCAGTGTCTTCTAATTCATCGTGTGGAACAACTGCATTTACCATTCCCATGTCGAATGCTTCTTGTGCAGAGTAGTTCCTTCCAAGGAAGAAGATTTCTCTCGCACGCTTTTGACCCACCATTTTCGCTAGGTAAGCAGAACCATAGCCACCATCAAAGCTGGTAACGTCTGCATCTGTTTGTTTAAAGATTGCATGCTCTTTACTCGCCAGTGTAAGGTCGCAAACGGTATGCAGACTGTGTCCGCCACCTACTGCCCATCCTGGGGCTACACAGATCACCACCTTCGGCATAAAACGGATAAGACGCTGTACTTCAAGTATGTTAAGTCTAGGCATACCATCATCATCTACATAGCCTTGATGACCCCTTGCGTTTTGATCCCCACCTGAACAGAATGCCCAGCCACCATCTTTAGCAGAGGGGCCTTCACCTGATAAGAGTACTACACCAATCGAAGTATCCTCACGGGCATCTAATAAAGCTTCGAAGAGCTCCCCTACAGTTTTAGGCCTAAAAGCATTTCTGACTTCCGGACGGTTGAAGGCAATTCGGGCTACGCCATCACCAGATTTTTTGTAGGTGATGTCTTGATATTCTTTGACGGTTTTCCAGGCTACTTTACTCATGACACGAAAATACGGCTAAAGGAAGAAGTAGCAAAGAGAGTAGGGGGCATAAAAAAAGGCCCCGACAAGTCAGGGCCTTTCTAATTGTGTTATTAACCTTTACTTCTTAATAGGATCTGCGAAGTCTTTGAAGAATCCCATGTCAGTACGCTCATAAGCAGTCTTGAATTTAGGCCACTCATTCTCAAAGAACTCGTTGACAATTGTCATCGTCTCATTCATCATCTTCTCACCATTTTCCATAAGGCTTCTTTCATTTGGCCCTGGAGCTGTTAGGCGAGAACTAGAATACCTTCTTGCTTGACTAATCCACTGATTAGCATTAGGGTAATCCACACGAGGTGCATTCTGTGCACGGTCTCTAGGGAGTCCGATAGTCACTTTCTTCACTTCGTCAAACTTCTCATTCATTGCTTTGATCGCTTCCTTTAAGTCTTTAACAGCATCCTTGTCAGCGTTCTTCATTTGTGCTTCCACTTTAGTGACTACACTTTGAGCATCTCTAACTCTGCCAGTTACTTCTGCCCAAGTTTGAGACATTTTCAAGACTCCATCTTCGAAGCTTTGCTTAGCTCTTAGGTCAGACATATTCACCTCAATACGAGGATCATAGTGCACTTTCACCATTTTTTCGATCTTCTGATCATTGTAGTCAATGTGTACTTTGTAGTCTCCTGGAAGGGCCGAGCCTGCGGATTGCTCACGGTTTCTACCACCGCCTTGTCCGCCACCGAAGTTTCCTCCGCCACGTCCGAATCCACCACCACCAGCAGTTCTTTCAACTGGATAAGGGTTTCTTCTTCTTAAGTCCCAAGACAAAGTGTTCATCTGACCCTTTTTAACAGTACCAGAACCAGTTCTGATTGTATCGCCAGACATACTTAATACTGTCATACTGATTTTAGTAGGAAGCTTTTTAACAGCTGTTTCTTCAGTAGCTTCTTCTTTCTTACCTCTTTTACGTCTACCCTTAGGCTCTTCTTTAACTTCTTTTTTGCTGTCATCACGCACGAAGTATTTGATGCTAGCTGCGCCAAAGTATTTGTTCTCTCCTTCGAAAGGACCTCCACTTGCTGGGAATCTCATTCCAGCAGGTTGTCTATATGTCATTTGATAAGCATCAGCTACATCAAATACTACGATGTCCTCTTTCAAGGCATTCGTTATACCTCTAGCGGCAAAATCTCTCAATGGACGAATATCATCCAAGATGTAGAATGCTCTACCGAAAGTACCAATCGCTAAGTCATGCTCTGTTTCTTGAATCGCTAAATCCATAGTAGAAGCAGATGGGTATCCGTGGTTCCACTTGTTCCAGTTTTGTGCTTTATCGAAACTTACGTACAAACCATTTTCAGTTCCTAAGAAGATTAAGTTAGGCTCTATCGGGTCTTGAAGAATTGATAATGTGTAACCGAACACATCACTGTCATCAACAATTCTCGTCCAAGTCTGGCCGAAATCAGTAGTATGGTAAGCATAAGCCGACCAGTTGTTTCTTCTATAGTCATTAGCAATAACGAAAGCCTCGCCAGCATTGTAACGCGAAGCGACAATTTGCGGAATCCAGCTACCTGCAGGTAAACCAGGAAGGTTGGCAGCAGTATTTGTCCAACTACCACCTCTGTTTTGCGTCACTTGAACGTTGCCATCATCAGTACCTACCCAGATAACATTTTTGTCTACTGGGCTAGGAGCGATAGCGAGCGTAGTTGTATGATTTTCAGCACCTGTTGCATCAATCGTTAAACCACCACTAGCGTTTTGTTTTTGCTTCTCAGGATCGTTAGTTGATAAATCTGGAGAAAGTACTTCCCAGTCATCACCTCTGTTTGAACTGTAATGCAAGTGCTGCGATCCATAATATACTCCATCCGCGTCATGAGGATCAAGGGCTACTGGAGCGTTCCAGTTAAATCTTAGCGTGATTGAAGTATCAGGAGATGTGGGCTTTACCGACTTAGTATAGCCTGAAACTCTGTCATAACGCGTTACATTACCTTGTTGTGACATGGTGTATCCATAGCGCGAATCACTTGGAATAGGAGCAACATCGAAACCATCACCGAAGCTTAATTCTTGCCAATCGTGATTTCTGATGCCTGCGTAGTTGAACACATAAGCAGGGCCTACCCAAGAACCATTGTCTTGCATGCCGCCATAAACGTTGTAAGGCATTTCGTTATCCACATTGATGTGGTAGAACTGACCAACAGGAAGTTTCTCAGTAAATCTCCAAGTATCTCCCATGTCGCGTGTAATGTTTAATCCACCATCATTACCGTCAACCATAAAGGTTGGATCTTCAGGGTGTATCCACCATGCATGGTGATCTGGGTGAACGCCAGAGTAAGGAATAATTACTTCCCATGATTTACCGCCATCCTCAGAGCGTGAAACACTTGAATATAAGCTGTAAAGTCTGTTTTCGTTTTTAGTATCTACGTAGATAGAAGAGTAATAGAAAGGTCTATTACCCATGTTTGGTTCCTTAGCAGACGCAGCTCTTAATTCCCAGGTTTTACCACCGTCAGTAGATCGATATAAGCCGTTATTCTTATTCTCGATCAAGGCGTAAATGTAATCAGGTCGACTATGAGCAATTGCCAAACCGATTCTACCATAATCTCCTTTCGGAAGACCACCTTCGCCTTGTATGTTTTTCCAAGTGTCACCACCATCCAACGTCATGTATAGTCCTGAACCTTCTCCACCGGATTCAAAAGACCAAGGGAAACGCTTGTGTTCCCACATGGATACAAAGATTTTATCTGGGTTACTTGGGTCAGCAACCATATCTGATACACCAGAAAGGTTGTTGGTGAAGAGTACTTGCTTCCAAGTTTTTCCAGCATCAGTTGTCTTATATACGCCTCTTTCGTCATGTTCTCCCCAAGGTGATCCTATAGCACCTACTAAAACGGTGTTTGGATCATCAGGATGAATGATGATTCTGTGGATGTTTCTGGTCTTCTCTAAGCCCATCAATTCCCAGGTGTCTCCACCATCGATTGATTTGTACACTCCGTAACCAGAGCTTACAGAGTTTCTTGGGTTTCCTTCCCCAGTACCTACCCATATAACATCAGGGTTTTTCTGGTAGATGTCGATTGCCCCAATTCCTTGTACGGCTTGATCATCGAAAATAGGCTCCCAGTCAAGGCCGCCACCTGTAGTTCTCCATACTCCACCAGAGGCTGCTCCGGCAAATATGATTTCAGGATTACTTTCTACAACATCGATAGCAGTGATACGTCCACTCATGGCGGCCGGACCAATACTTCGTGCTTTCATATTTTTGAACATGTCCATGTCTACCTTCTGCCCAAACATAAGCGGGGCACAGAGTAGAAATGACAAACAAATCAGTGAGATTCTTCTAAAGTAGGAATCTTGAAGTTTTATGATATTCATTAGATTCTTGGTTTTGATTGATGTAATCTTCAAAGTATACCAAGAAAATGAATGTAAAAAACCAAATTCTAAGAGCGCAAGTATGTTGTTATGAATGGCTCAAAAGTCAATCTACATTTCGCGAATGAGTAGTTTAACACCAAAACCGAAGGTGATGGAGTTAAATCGAGATTGTTGAATGTCTAATTGATAGTTTTCAATATCTGGATCGTATTGAATGGCATTAGGAGTGAGGTAACTGCCTCTATTGCTATAAGTTTTTCTAAAATGGAGATCAAGACTGACAGATTCGCTGATGATGTATTCCAAACCACCTCCAAATCCATAGGTGAAAAGAAAATCATCTAGTTCGAAGAATTCATCTACTACTTCGTCAAATTCACGATCGAATATCCTAGCCCGTGTATACACATAGCTAAAGCCGAAGTTGAAGTCTGCATAAGGCATTAAGCGTGATAAGGTTTCTGGCTTAATTCTAACAAGAGACAGTAGACGCGACATTTCATTATGGTGTCGATAGCGAACATCTGGTAATGCTGAGCTATGGAATCCTTTTCTAACCTTAGAGCCATATCGCGTAAAATCGAAAACGCCACCGAGGTAGACAGGCGACTCGTTAATTTGAAAAGCGCCTTCCATGCCGAAGCCACCACCCCAGATTTCTGAAGACTCACGCTTTAACTCTCCGGTTGGCAGAAAACCGTGTAATTGAAAACCAATAGTGGAATTATTTTGTGCCGAAAGGAGCGAAGTAATGAATAGACCGACTATTAAAAGTGTTGCTCTCATAATTGAAGTTTTGACACTCTCTTTCTAGCCAATTGCATGCCAAAGTAAAACTAAAAATTTTAACAAAAGACTAAACATATTAGTGATAGTCATTATCTTTAGACAAACTGTTTAGCTATGAGCACCATCTCCGGTAATATTAAGCATTTAAGAAAACAGCACCAATGGACGCAGGGCGACTTTGCAGATCGTATAGGTATTAAGCGTTCGCTTGTTGGAGCCTATGAAGAGGGTAGGGCTGACCCAAGGCTTAATAACCTCCTTAATATGTCCAAAGTATTCCGTGTTTCGGTGGATAACCTTTTAACAAAGGATCTTACTCGAATGGATTTGAATGCCATAGAAGTATTAAATGAGACTACTGGAGATATGAAAATACTCTCTATTACAGTAGATCATGAGGATAAAGAATTTATAGACTTAATCCCTCAAAAAGCCTCTGCTGGATATTTAAATGGCTATGCAGACCCTCAGTATTTAGAGGAAATGCCTAAGTTTCAACTGCCCAACTTACCAAAGAACGCTACCTACAGGGCTTTTGAAATTACAGGAGACTCCATGTTACCGATTAAGCCAGGAACTGTAGTAATTGGTCAATACGTAGAGGGATTATCCAATATTCGTAATGGTCGTTGCTATATTATTCTATCGAAAGAAGAAGGCATTGTCTATAAGCGAGTGTTTGACTACACTCAAGAGCATGGACAGTTATTTTTAGTTTCTGATAACAAGGCTTACTCGCCTTACCGCATCGATGCAGCTGATGTGATAGAAATATGGGAAGCAAAAGCATTCATCAGTACAGATATTCCAGAGTCTGCTGAAGACGACTTGAATTTTGATGACCTAAAGAATATTGTACTAGAACTTCAGAAAGAGATCATTAAGCTTAAGAATTAAGCATCTATTTCTACACGCTGGATGTTTCTTGCTCATTGGAAGAATTCATAGTGGCTTGTCTATCGACTTTTCCGCTCTCAGTGAAAACGAAAGCGGGAGTCAAACACCATGTCTTAGCTAAATAATATTTAGGGAGTTGTTCTTTCAATAAATTTCGGTTTTGGTGAATGAAGTCAATAGTTTTTTGGCTTGTAGAAATGCCAATCAGTTCTTCTCCGAAGACTTCACTCGCCCTTTTCCAAAGGGTAATTGATCCTATTAGATGATCTGGGAGTAGTTCGTTGAGTTTTTCTTCAGCAGCCTCGATTAATATTTTGACTCCACCACTATTGACGACCAGGTCTGCTCTTCCCAACCATTTGAACTTGCTTCCATTAATTTCAACTATGTCGTTTGTCGCAATCCATTCACTATTAGTTACTGCTCCCTTGATTTCAAGGCAGTTCTTTTGATTAAGCCTAACCAGATTATCCCCAATAACATCGAACCATTCTGATTTATCTGGGCCATTTAATGGTTTTAAGCCAATATGAGACACAGTTTCAGTCATCCCATAGGTGTGATAGCATTGAGCATTTATGGGTTGCAATTTTTCGACCAAATTCTTTGAAACAGCAGCTCCGCCAATAATGATTTTAGTGACGCTGTTGAGAAGCTTCTTCCCTCTATCTGATTGCAGCAAAGCGTTTACTTGCAATGGGACAAGTGCAGTAAAGTCATATGCATTGTTATTGACAGACTCGCTTAAATCTATTGAGGGCTCTACTAAGTCTATTTGCCAGTTGCCGACCATTGCACGTACCAGCATCATCTGCCCTCCGATGAAAGAAGTATTGATACATACGAGGGCTTTAGTTCCTTCAGCGAGATTGAGCGTTTTAATAGTTGCCTGCGCACTAGCGATCATTTGGCCTCTATTGATTTCAACCTTTTTAGGTTGACCAGTAGAGCCTGAGGTTGTGATGGAAAAAATCTCTTGTCCGCTAAGCCAAAAATTGATAAATTTTTGGGTAGAAACTAGCCAATGAAGGTCAGTTTCTAAACCCAATTCACAAAATTGAGTTAAAGAATATAAGCGGTCACCAATAGAAATATTACATTCCATAACTCAAGTTTAACGATTTGAAATGAGATTAAAACTATACCTACTACTAACTGTACTCTTCATTAGTTTTGAAGGATTTGCACAAGACCGTTATACTGTGAAAGGAACGGTAAAGGATGCTGCTACAGGTGATTTAATGCCATTTGCCACGGTTTTCTTTGCCGAAACAACATTTGGCACAGCCACAGATGACCAAGGAAACTATACGTTGACAGTTTCTAATCCAGGTACCTATGATTTCATTGTCAAATTTGTAGGCTATAAAACTTATGCTACTCAACTAAAATTGGGAGATCAGGCTGAGATAACCATGGATGTTTTAATTGAAGCGGATGCCAAAAGCTTAGGTGATGTGGTCGTTACCGCCAAGAAAGACGCGAAATGGCAGGAGCACATGCGTGAGTTTAGACTTATATTTTTTGGGGAATCAGCCAACGCACGCCAATGCAAAATCCTAAACGAAGAAGTGATTGACTTTATCTTTGATGAGGAAAAGGTAATTCTAGAGGCTTTTTCGTCCGAGCCTTTAATTATAGAGAATAAAGCGCTTGGGTATAAGATTCAGTACTTCTTAGAGCATTTTGAAGTGAACTATACTGCGAATATTAGCAGCTATTATGGGTATACAGTTTTTGAAGAGCTCAAGTCTAAAAGTCAAAGAAAGATCAATAGGTGGGAGGCTAATCGTAAAAAAGCATATGACGGCTCGGCTGTGCACTTCTTCACCTCCCTTTATGAAAATAGGCTAAAGGAGGACGGATTCTTTGTGCAAGTTGCTAAAGATGTAACTGGAATGGGGAGATTAATCGATGCAAAGGATGCAAATGTTTATCAGTTTTTAAGGGGGGGCACTACGGATATTTCTAAGAGGCTTCCTTTTGAAAACCTTCTGTATGTTACCTATGATAAGGAGTTTGAATCTAGGGAATACCAAGAAGTCAAAAGTAGAAGATCCATCGGTCATGCCTCAGTCAGTAGGCTAGTTAAGCAGCCACAACAATCGTGGATTTCTATCATGGATGGTTTTGAATCAATTGAGTTTGAGCCGAACGGCTACGTTTATAATCCAGTATCTTTTTATTCAGCGGGTTATTGGGGGTTTGAAAAAATTGCCGAAATGATTCCCCTTGATTATCGGCCTAAGTCTGATAATTAGGACTCGAATTCCCCCTTGAAGTTGTTAAAGATTTCGGTATTCTGTTTACTGTCCGAAAATACTTCAATTAATTTTGGTTGATTGCTGAGTTCGTAAAAATTGTCTAGTGCAGTAGTAAGTTCAGTCAGATCAGAACATGCGTGATACTCGAAGTTGTGGTCATCTGCTGTGTTTTCGGCTGTCAGTGGTTGTTCTGTTTCGAATAATTTTTCGTAGTCGGCTTGTTCTTCCGGCCCTTTAATCATTCTGAAAATACCACCTCCATGATTGTTAAGCACAATGATTCTCAGCTTTGAGAGATCGTGATTATGCCAAAATGCATTGCGATCGTAGAAGAAGGCCATGTCACCCGTAATCAGTGTAACCAATTTATCCTGGGCTAATGCTGACCCTACCGCTGTTCCGTTACTTCCATCAATACCACTAGTTCCCCTATTAGAGAATACCTCAATATGAGATTTAAGCCCAAGTAAATTTGCATATCGAACCGACATACTATTGGCTAGGTGTAACTGACTGTTTTGTGGTAATGCTTTCATGCATTCAGAGATAGCTTTGAACTCTCCAAACGGGCATTCTGACAGAAAATCAGTAATAGTTTGTTTTGCTTTATGGTCAATATCAGTCCAGTTCTTTCGGAATCCTTGGTCGCTAGCGGAAGGATTGAAGTTTTCAAAGAAGGATTTTGGGTTGACGCTTATGCACCTCGTCAGGTGCTGAAATGTATCATTTATTCTGTCTGACTCACGTATATGCCAATGCTTTTTAGGAGGGTTTTGGCGAATGAAGGTTTTAAGGTTTTTAGAAATCAAAGATTTACCGAGGGTGATCAAGAGGTCTGGACTCAAATTGGCTAGTGCCAGCTGAGCTTTCGATTGAAGAAATGCATCTTGATGCTGAGTTGCTCCTTCTATAGAATGATTTCCAATAATATCATTGATTACGGCAGTGTTTGTACGTTTTGCAAAGGCTTGGATGGCCACCAGCTGTGCTTTGTCATAGTCTGACTGTCCGATAACGATAGCTTTATTTGTGTGTTGGTTCCATTCGTCCTCCAACTCAATTATTAAACTCGAAGGCACGAAGGATTCAGTTGCAGCATTTTTAATAATCCTAGTTTCCGAGAACTCGATCCTTTCGTTTTCGGAAGGGTAGAAAGGTTCTCTTAAAGGTACATTGATGTGAACTGGCCCAAGAGGAAATGATGTCGATGTGATAATTGCCTCGTTTGTGATTCTGTTTGCGTGCCAAAAGGCATCAGGGTGATTTGCATCTACTGGGAAGCTAAAGCTAGTTTTGACATGTTTTCCTAGAACGTCAGATTGTTGGATTGTTTGTCCATCATATTGATTTATCCATTCTGGAGGTCGATCTGCCGAGATCACAATCAGCGGAATTTCTTGATAATACGCTTCTGCTATGGCTGGGGCATAGTTTAAGACTGCCGAACCGGATGTGCAAATTAACACTACAGGTTTCTTTTGCTGTTGCGCGATGCCTAATGCGATGAATGCTGCGGATCTTTCGTCACCAATTACTTTGACGTCAATTGACGGATGCTCATTAAAGGCAAGGGTCAGCGGAGCCGATCTTGATCCAGGAGAAATCACGGCAGTTTCAATGCCATGACCTGCGCAAACTGATGCGATATCGTTGATGTGCTTTAAAATCAAAGTTGACGAATTACCACGTCCAACAAGGTCTTGAATTTCATTTCCGTCTCTTGATATTCTTTTTCTGGATCTGAGTCTAAAGTTACTCCTGCTCCGGCATAAAGGCGTGCTTGGTTATCTAACAACTGCATGCAACGCAGGTTAACGAATAAATTCGTGCTATTTTCTAAGTTAACTGGTCCAAGAAAACCACTAAAGAACTCCCTGTTTAGTTTTTCAAACTGATTCAAGAAGTCCATCGCTGACTCTTTTGGCATGCCCGCTACTGCAGATGTAGGGTGGAGAAGGTTAAGCATTACAGTCGCTAGTTCATCAAAATTAGTATCGATTGTATTGACTGCATAAGTAGTCTTTAGGTGAAGGAGGTTCCCAGCTTGAACAGTTTTTGGTCCAACCTCTTCATATTCTCGTAACCTGATTTTTTTGAAACAGTTGATGATATATCTACTCACCATTGCCTGCTCCTCAATTTCTTTTTCGGTCCAACTGGTGTCACTGATGGGCTTGAGTGGATCAACGTTTTGTGTCCCAGCAAGCGCAATTGTTTTAAAAGTATTGTCTGCTTTTTCAATCAATATTTCTGGCGTGGCGCCAATCCAGGTTCCAATTTTCGGTATGGAAACAAATGAGACAAAAGCATTCGGATAGCTCGTGCAAAGATCAATTAGTAAGTCTACTGGACTGAAGTCGTCAGGAATTTCAATATTTTTTGAACGTGCAGGTACGACCTTATCGAATTGTCTATCAATTATTGCTGTGACAGATTTTTCAATCAAATGACGATAGTCAATAGGCGCTTGATCTGTGTTCTTGGGATTAAGATGATAGTGCTTGGCCTTAATATTTCGAGTGAGATAAGTTTCGAAGGTTATTTTTATTTGATCAAGTTTGTCATTACCCTCATTTTCCACAGAACTGGGGTTATTAATTACTTCATCGAAATCGAGTGAGAGGTGGAAATCATCTTCAATAAAATGGGCTGGTAGCTTACCAAACTGGAAGGGGGCAATTAAAAAGCCAGTCTTTAATTCATCTAAATCTATGCTATTAATTTTTTTAGCATCATCGATACTCAACACCAGATGAATCTCCGATTGATGAGGCATTCTCCATATCGCTATAGGCAAACTTAAGTCTACTGCAGTATTCAATGCAGCCGAGATAACTTCCTCTTTGGTAAAGGAAGCAATATCTAACACCAGCGTTTTATCCTTTTGGGTGGATGACATTAGTTCTTTTTATCGATTACAGCCATGGTTAATCTACTAATACAAACCAGTTTATCTTCTTCATTGGTAATATTAATCTCCCAAATCTGTGTACGCTTTCCGAGATGAATAGATTTGGTTCTACCAAAAACATATCCACTGCTTACACTTCTAATATGATTTGCATTTATTTCTAACCCAACGCAATGTTGGAGTTTTTGGTTTACAGTAAATGAAGCTGCAATACTGCCGATTGTTTCTGCCAATACAACAGAAGCTCCACCATGAAGAAGCCCCATGGGTTGATGTGTTCTTTGATCAACAGGCATTTTCGCTACAAGGTAATCTTCACCCAGTTCTATCACTTCAATACCAAGATGGTCAACTAGTGTATTTTCACACATCTTATTAACGGCTTCAATAGTAACCCCTTTAATGAACATATAGATTCAGATTAATTTATAGTTTTGCGGCTGGCTGAAGCAAAAATAGGAGAAATTGATGACCAAAAAAATATACCTCACACGGCACGGACAAACAGATTACAACAAGATAGGTGTTGTGCAGGGCAGTGGCATCGATTCTGATCTAAATGAGCTTGGTCGTGCTCAGGGATCAGCATTTTTTAATGCCTACGGAAATGTTGCTTTCGACAAGGTTTATGTTTCAGGTCTTAAGCGGACGCATCAATCTGTAGCTAACTTTTTGGAGAAGCCAATTCCTCATGAAAAACTCGCAGACCTTAATGAAATCAGTTGGGGTAATCGCGAGGGTATGGCGGTGGACAAGGAGGGAGATGCCTATTATCACAATATGCTCAAGTCATGGCAGCAAGGCCTTACTGATTTGGCCATCGAGGGTGGTGAAAACCCTGAGCAAGTTGCCATAAGGATGAGAAATGCATTGAAGCATATCCTTAGCAAGTCTGAAGAAGAAACAATTCTAATATGTATGCACGGTAGGGCTATGCGGGTGATGCTAACGGTAATGCTCAATTATCCACTGAACTGTATGGACTTGTTTGAACATCATAACCTATGTCTATACGAGCTTACATACACAGGTTCAATGTTTAGCGTTGATAGATACTGTGATATTAGCCACCTTTCAGGTCTAACTGTTTGAGTGCGATCTTAGCTTTAGTATCAAGACTGCTTTTGTATGGGTGTTCCCTAAATGAAAGTACCTGATTGAAATATATTTTAGCAGTTTTAGTATCTCCCTGCTGGCGCATTAAGTAACCCATTTGAAGGAATGAATTTGGACCGTAATATGTTTCTGAAATCAAATTAGTATTACTAATGACCTCTCGATAATGGATCAATGCCTCTTCTGAATCCCCTTGAAGGTGAGCCAGTCTAGCTTTTCTATAATTAAGCGCTAAGCGTTCATGGTTTGATAGGGCTTTAGGCTGATCGAGTATTTGAATTAGGCTATCTGCTCTGCTATAGTAACCTCCGTCAATCGCGAATCTAATTTTCAACGCTATTGGGTTCTGCTTGTCTAAGTCACTCACCAATTTTACGGAATTCTTGTCAACCTCAGTATTCTCTTCTCCTTCGTTTTTGCTTTTATCTAAGTACTCATTGTAAGCATTTACATCGCCTAAGAAGCCGTAAGAAATTCCGAGTTTTAAATAAGCGTCTTTGATATAGGAAGTGCCTTTAAATGATTCAAGGAAACTTTTGTAATGGGTAATTGCGGTAGGGTAGTCCCCTGATTGAAAGTAGGTTTCAGCGATTAAGTAGTCATGTACTGGATATTTTTTTATGCTTTCGGATAGTTGGCTTCTCGCTTTAGTTGCGCTATGAGCCTTTAGGTAGATCAAAGATTTGATATATAGGTAAAGAGGTTTAGCCGCTAATTTTTCATCTTCGATTAATTGAACTGCTACATTAAAGTCTTCTAAGAGGTAGACGTTTGCCATACTTAATATGAGTGAAGCCTCATTAGCCAACTCAGGGTATGCAGTACTCATGGATGTTAACTGTGAAAGGCCTGTAAACACATCCCCACGAAGGCCAAATAAATTCATAAGCCATTGATTTTTACTAGGGACGTTACCGAAAATAATATTTAGAACCCCTAAGGTTCTTTTGTTAGGTTCAAAATTTGGGAAGTCAGTATTATTCCTTTGCGCCCTTCGATAAGCGCTTCTAAGTCCCCAAAAGGCATCCCAATCCTTCCCGTATTTGAAATTCACGAAAGCCCATTGCATTTTTATTTCAGCTTCGACAAACCCAGTCCAGGGTGAATCTTTATTGCGCTGATTCATCTCATTCAATCGGGTACTCTGATTGTTATGTAGTTCGCCAAATCGGGCTTCGTTTTCCAACAAAATGAGTTCAAGGACATCAGCTAGATTGGCATAGTAGTAGCTTAACGGTGCATCAGATTGAGCTGATACTGTTCGAGTCTTCTCAAAGTCTAGATTAAGTAGGGGGGCGAGAGAAGCGTTTTGCCCGCTTGCTGTCAAAGAAGTAAAGAGCATAAAAAATGGATAGACTATTAAGCCTATCCATCTTTTATATTTTCTAGAAAAAGTCAACTTGTTAATCTTCCTTTTTTCTCCTGCTTCTTTTTGGTTTTTCTTCCGCAACGATCTCGTCAGTTACTTCAGCTAAGATTCTACCACAGTGCTCACAAACAGTAATTTTCTTACTGTCTCTGATATCCGCCTGTCTTTGGGGAGGAACTACATTGAAACAACCACCACATGCACCTCTGTCTACTGGCACAACGGCTAGGCCGTTTCTTGCATTGTCTCTCAGCTTAGTGTAAGAGATTAAAAGCCTTTCTTCGATGTGCTTACACGACTTCTCTCTTTCACCTAAAAGCTTCTTCTCATCAGCTTCGCTTTCTTTCGTTAAAACTTGGAGTTCAGACTTCTTAGTCTCAAGGTCTTTCTGTCTTTCAGAAAGTTCACCTTGGGTCTTTTCAATCTCCACTTTCTTGACTTCTATTTTAACATAAGCCTCTTTAATCCTTTTCTCAGAGATTTGGATTTCAAGATTTTGCAGCTCCATCTCTTTCGTAATCGCATCGTACTCACGATTATTACGAACGTTCATTTGCTGCTCCTCATATTTCTTAATAAGGCTCTCTGAATTCTTTATTTGAGTCTTGTGGTCAGAAATATTTCCTTCTAGCTCTGAAAGTTCAGTGTTGAACTTTTCCACGCGTGTCTCGTAACCAGCGATCTCATCTTCTAGGTCAGCCACCTCTTCAGGTAATGCACCTCTGACCTTTTTGATTTCATCTAACTGAGAATCAATTGATTGAAGATTTTTTAACGCCTCTAATTTCTGTGAAACTGTTTTTTCCATTGACGGGTTTTTTAGAAGTACTTTACTGGATTAGTATCTACCTCTGATAAATAGCTTGCAATATTAGCAAAATTTTCTCTCAAAAACCCATCAATCAGCTCTTTTGTAAACACTTCACTTTCATAATGACCGATGTCAGCGATCATGATTTTCCCTTCTCCATCGAAGAACTCGTGATACTTGAAATCCCCTGTCACAAAAACATCCGCTGAATTGACTTTGGCATGGTTGAGTAAGAAGCTTCCTGAACCACCGCAAATGGCAACTGTTTTTATCTTTTCGCCATCAAAAGAGGTGTATTTAATGGTGTTCAGTGACATTTGGGACTTAATATGGATTAAGAATTCTTCTGGCGTTTTTGGGCTAGGTAACTCTCCAATCATACCAGCTCCGATATTTTGATTTGTATTCTCTACCGCTTGAATACAATGTGCCACTTCTTCGTATGGGTGTGCATGATTCATTGCCTCAAGAATGGCTACTTTTAATACTGCGGGAAAAATCAGTTCTACTTTGTCTTCTTGAACAGACTCTTGTTCACCACGCTTACCAATGGTGGGGTTGGCCGAGGCATTAGGTCTAAATGTTCCTGTACCGACTACTTTGAAACTACAATGGCTGTAGTTGCCTATGTTTCCTGCGCCCGCCTTATGTAAAGCCTCTAAGACTTGTTGCGTGTGCTGAGTTGGAATGAAGACTTCAAGTTTGAGCAATGTATCTGCTTTGGGGGCTAAAACGCGTACATTCTCAAGCCCTATTTTTTCTGCTATTTTGGCGTTAACCCCGTTATGTACATTGTCGAGGTTTGTGTGTATAGCGTATATGGCGATGTCATTTTTAATGGCTTTAATTATCGTTCTTTCAACATAATTCTTACCATTCAATTGTTTGAGCCCTTTAAAAACGATGGGATGATGGGCGACTATCAGGTTGCAGTTTTTACGGATTGCTTCCTCGACAACCGACTCAATACAGTCTAGTGTGACCAATACCCCAGTGACTTTATCGTTAAATGAACCGGTGATTAGCCCTGAATTATCATAGTTTTCTTGATAACCCCTTGGGGCAATATTTTCTAGTACAGAAATGATATCCTTGATTTTTGTCATTTTTGACGTTATTTGCAGCCTATAAACCTCTAAAGATAATCAGCTGAATTGAATGAAATTCATCAGAGCATTATTCTTTCCTTTTTCCATTGTCTATGGTTGGCTGATGCAAGTCAGGAACCATCAATTCGATAATGGTCAACGTATACAAACTGAATTTGATCGAATAGTCATTTCAGTGGGTAACCTTTCTACTGGCGGAACTGGTAAAACACCTATGATTGAGTTGCTAATTAGAAGACTCAAAGCGAACAACAAATTGGCCACTGTGAGCCGAGGCTATGGCAGACGAACAAAGGGATTCAGATTGGCAAATGACCATGATGACGCAAAAACCATCGGAGATGAGCCCCTTCAATTTTACAGGAAATTTGGACAAGATATTACCGTATCCGTTTGTGAAGAAAGAATTTTAGCCATCCCGTCCATTCTAATGGAAATGGATGATGTTGAACTTTTTTTGCTTGATGATGCGTACCAGCATAGAAAAGTAGCTCGAGATTATAATATCATGTTGTCGGATTACAGCCATCCATTTTATAATGATTATGTCTTGCCTACAGGTAACTTGAGAGAACCAAGAGCAGGTGCAAAACGTGCTGACGCAATCATCATTACAAAATGCCCGAGTTTAAATGATATCGAAAGAGCGCGCATCATAGCTAACGTAAGGGGCTACAATGAGAATGCCTCGATATACTTCTCTCACATAGACTATCAAGCAATTCATCCTGTATTTGATAAAGAAGACGTCTCTAAAGAGGTGGTGTTATTGACGGGTGTGGCAAAACCACAACCGATTGTCGACTATTTGGCTAATTCCTATGAGGTGATAAAACACTTGGAGTATGCCGATCACTATAACTTCAGAGCGAGTGACTTAGATGATATCTTAAAAAAGTTCGCTGATTTAAATACTAATGCCTTGGTTACGACAGAGAAAGATATGGTACGACTTTTGCCTTTCAAGTCTCATCCAATTTTTGAAAAGGTGAATCTGTTTTATTTGCCGATTGCGTTTAAAATTGACAAGGAAGAAGAGTTTCTGTCGGGAATAATGAAGGTGATACAAAAGGGGAAAAGGTAAACTGAATTTGTATTTTTGGCCGTGCGTAAGGGATTTCTCATTTTTTTAGGTTTTGTTGGTTTTAGTTGCTGGGTTTTGGGCCAAGTAAATAACTTGAGTTCATTCAAGAATGCTCAAACGGATTCACTTCTAGCGGCCAGAAGTAAGGCAAGAGAAGATCGAGAAAAGAAGACTGGTAATTACGGAGCACATACCACCCGTTTCACGTTTGAGGAAAACTTCAAGTTCAACAATATCCAGTTTGTAACCCCTGACACCATCCCTGATAACTTGCACAGGTTTAGTGATTTGGAGCGTAGTGGATATCTAATTCAAAACCTAGGTAATATTGGTACGGCACGGAGGTCATTATTTTTTGAACCCTCAATGACCATTGGTAGAACTTCAGGTTATCATGTATATGATGACTTTTATACCACACCCGATAAGATCAAGTATTATGATACGAGGTCACCTTATACGGATGTTTTTGCAGCTTTCGGAGGTGGTGGTAGGGCAGTCACGGATGTTACTTTCGCACTAAATGATAGTGTTCAGTTTAACATTGGCTTTAACTTCAACAGCATTCGATCAGATAAGCAGTTGGCTTTTTTATCGAGAGGTGATAGACAGGTTAAAAACAACGATTGGAATATTTTTGGATTCCTTCGGCCTAAGAAAATTCCAAAGTACTTGTTACTGTTTAATATGACTCAGTTCGACCATGAAGTGTCAGAGCAAGGAGGCATTGTTGACCCTAGTTTAGATGCTTCTAACCCTGAGGGGTCATTTTTCGATTATCAAGATGCCAATGTTATTCTTGATGAAGCCTTTAGCAAAGATAAAAGAGGAGGGTTTCACGTATATCAACAATATGACATAGACTCTATATTTCAAGTTTACCATACTTTTAATTACTTAGAGCAGATAACCCGATTTGATGATGTCTACGATGTCTCATCCATCTCTACTACTTCAGATTCACTTTTGTATTCAGGTATAGGGGGGCAAACTTCAGGAACTATTGCCCAACGAACTACTTTTCGTGAGGTGTTAAATGAAGCGGGGCTTAAGGGGCGAACAAAGAGGTTTTCGTACACCCTTTTTTACAGAAATAGACTTCTGACATATGATGTTGCTCAAATAACTAACAGGGTCAATGAAACAGAGCACTACCTAGGAGGGACACTAAGGCAACAAATCACACCTAAAATATTCTTGAAAGCCTCAGGCGAGCTTCTTTTTGGAGGCAACTACTTAGCTCAGGGCAAATTTACTAGTGACTTTTTTGACGCAACTTATAGTCGTATAAATAACAAGCCTTCATTTTTAGTCAACCGTTTCGAAGGAGAACAGCGTCAATGGACTAATTCATTTGATAATCAGGTTTCAGACAACCTTCAAGGTACCCTTAAATTAAGGGCTGGAAATATTAGTTTCAGGCCCTTTATAAGGTTCAACAGAATTTCAAACTACACGTATTTTGATGAAAATAGGTTAGCCGCTCAAGCTGCAGATGATGTGGTTTTACTCGCGCCAGGATTTCATCTTGATTGGAGAATTTCTAAGAAATGGTTTTGGAGCAGTTCTGTTTACTATAACAATGTTACGGGTGGAGCATCTAATACCTTTAGAATACCAGAGACAATGGCATTGACTCAGTTAGCCTATAAGAATGTATTGTTTGATGGGAAAATGATTATACAAACTGGAATAGATGTACACTTTAGAAGTAGCTACTTTGGTCAAGCTTATGACCCAACTTCTCAGCAGTTCTACTTACAGAATAGTTTTGAACAGGATGGGTTTGCCAAGGTTGACCTTTTCTTGAATTTCAAGGTACAGACTTTTCTGTTTTTTGTGAAGTCAGCCCATTTTAATCAAGGCTTGACAAGTGACGGTTACTTCATTTCACCGTTGTTTACCGGCACTCGCCAAACCTTTGATATGGGTGTTAGATGGTCTTTCTACGACTAATTAGCAGTGAACAAAGCGAAGTTCGCTCCAAAGTTCAATACGTGTTTGAATTGTAATTCTCGAGTAGGGTTACCGCCTTCTTGTGCGAACAGAATATCAGCATCGTAAATAAGCTGAGTACCAAAAGTTGCATTAAACCATTTGTTCACCTTCATGACTAATAAAGTTTCCCAGTTTACATCTATTGTACCAAACGTCTCTGCGTAAGGAGTAAAGAAGTTAGCAGTAGATGTGAATGTAATATTCTCCATTAATGGAACGCTCAATGTAGCGAGTAAGTTAGTACCAAATTCAGCTCTAAATTTCTCTCCTGGATCAACACCGTATGCTCCGGCAGCAGATAGTTCATCGTCAGAAACGAACGTGAATTTACCAGCAGCTGGTGCAAAAGAGATGCTTAAGTTTTTACCAATTTTATGATCAATCCCTAAGTTGAGTGACAAATAACCAGGGGCCATAAAGCTTGAAATTTTCGTGGCAATTTCTTCTCCTACATTGATTGGATCATTGGCAAAAGTATTACCCTCTAAAAGTTGAGTTCTCAATATCCCGGTTAAACTCCAAGCAAAGTTTGATTTGATTTCTTTACTGTATTGAGATAGTATAATGATATTATCATCCGTCTTTCTGAAGTCTTGCTCTCCCACTTTAGCACCGCCAAGGGCAAAGTCTACTTGGTTCTTCCAAGTACCCTTTCCTTTGATCCTAGTCAAAGAAGTATTAAATACTGTTCCTATTGCCAGAGAATTCTCTCCACCACCGGCCCAGTTGGATAGGCCAACATTGGCAAAGTTTACTCCCCAAGAGCCTTTTTTTACGATTGTTACAGAATCGATGGTTTGAGCCTGTGCTGTTACAATAGCAATTAGAAATGCCACTAGCAGAATATGTTTTTTCATGTTTGTATTTGACTTGTCAATTACATTGAAAAAATGCTTTTTATCTTAACATTATCAAAAAACAATGCATTGATAGGATGTAATTGTTTAAAATTTCTTCAATTCAAAGACTAGGTTTACTTTTGCAGTATGGATACTGAACTCAAGAATCACATGCTCGGCTTACAACTACCTACAGATCCTCGTTGGGTTGATGTAGCCCAAATGAATATTGAAGATATTCTAGTTGATCATGCGTATTGCGAACAAAAGGCAGCATCCTCGGGTATCTCCTTGATTGTGCAATACTCTGAAAAAGAGCATCTCGTTGATGTGATGACAGAAGTGGTTGCAGAAGAATGGAGTCATTTCGAAAGAGTGCTTGAACATTTGAAGAAAAGAGGTTTTGTACTCGGTAAAAAGCGTAAAGATGAATACGTGGTTGGTCTACAAACCATTCTGAGAACGGGAGGGAGTAGAGAATCGCAGCTTGTAGAGAAATTACTTCTCAACGCCTTAATTGAGGCTAGAAGTTGCGAACGCTTCAAAATCCTGCATGAGCAAATACAAGATGAAGAACTTAAAAAGTTCTATTATGAGCTGATGGTATCCGAAGCCAGCCACTATAAAAATTTCATCAGTCTGGCGAAAGAGTATATGCCTGAGGCCTACGTGAGAGATCGCTGGAAAGAGTTTTTAGTCGAAGAAGCCAAGATTCTACAATCCCTTGAAGTACGAGGGGATAGGATGCACTAAGCCTATTCTGTTTTCCGCTTCTTTTTCTTAGCAGCAGGGAATAGAATGTTGTTGAGTATTAGGCGGTACCCCGGAGAGTTAGGATAGAGGTTCAAATCTGTAGGTTCTTCGCCTACCTGGTGTCTGTAATCTTCTGGGTCGTGCCCACCATAAAAAGTCCAGAATCCTTTTCCAAAGACACCATGTATGTACTTGGCTTCGTCAGCAGCAAGCGTTTCGCCCATAATCACAACATCTGGTTTTACTACAAACTTCTTAAACGATGTTGTTTGGCCATAAAACCCTTTTACTAGGTTGATGTGATTCTGAGTCAACATGGTTGGAATAGGGTCCCATTTGGCGGAAAACTGAAAGAGTTTAAAATAGTCATTGCCTTCATTTAAGGACCTTTGTCTTCTCGCATCGGTGTTGTCTATGTTTGAGAATTCATACTCTAGGGGGTCTTTTTTAATCTTGAAATTTTCGAAAGCGAAGGTTTGGGAGAAGTCGAATTGTGATTCGGCAGAAGGGTCGGCAGGGTCACCATCATACATGGCCTCTATAAAGTCAGCACCGGCTGCTGCTAAGGCAATATCAAAGCTATCGGTAGCAGAACACATGGCAAAGAGAAAGCCACCGCCAGCAACGAACGTTTGAATTTTCTGTGCAATTGCCAATTTCAACTGTGATACTTTTTTAAAGCCATGTTTCTTTGCCATCGCTTCATAATCTTTTTGTTGTTGTATGTACCAGCTATAATTTTTAAAGGAGGAATAAAATTTACCATACTGGCCGGTGAAGTCTTCATGATGAAGGTGAAGCCAATCGTACGTGGTTAACTCATCAGCCATCAACTCATCATCATAAACTACCTCATAAGGTATTTCAGAATAGGCCAAGGCAAGTGTAACAGCATCATCCCAAGGCATTTTACTCTTTGGAGAGTATACTGCAATCTTTGGTGCTTTTTCCAACCTCATCATGTCCATATTGGAAGATGGAGAAGAAAGCTGCCTTTCATATCTCAGTGCATCAGCATCGGAGATTATTTCGTAAGACACTCCACGAATAATCAACTCATTTTGGATACCTGTTCTGGCAGGAAGTAAAAAACTTCCACCTCTAAAATTTAACATCCAGTCAATTGGTTCGTCTTGACTTAGAACCCAGTAGGCTACACCATATGCTTTCATATGGTTCGACTGAGACTCATCCATCGGTACCAGAATTTTATTTGCGTATCCAAAGGTTGAAATCGTACTAATAAGGGCTAGGAGGAGAATTCTCTTTATCATGAACAGTATTTTGAACCGTTTAAGTGTTCAATCGTTTAATTTACGTATTAGTTATCAAAATCTGACCAGCGGTCGGCTACATTTGTAACGAGCAAAAACTCATAATGACCAATGAATTTAGGACAAAATATTAGCGAAGGTTTTAATTCAATCAAGGCGAACGTTTTAAGAACCGTACTAACAGGGCTTGTCATAGCAATTGGTATTACTTCTTTAGTGGGTATGCTTACGGCTGTTGATGGTATCAAGAGTGAAATTGATGCGAGTTTATCTAATCTTGGAGCAAATAGTTTCGATGTTAATTCAAAATTTGCCAGGGGCAATAGAAATGGCCGTAAGTCTAAATCTTTTGAACCGATCAAGTTTGATGACGCAATGCGTTTCAAGAAAGACTTTGATTATCCATCCACGACTACAGTTTTTACTAGAGCAAGTGGAAGTGCAGAAGTGAAGTATGAAGAGAAAAAGACAAACCCCAATATTACAATCACTGGAGGAGACGAAAATTACTTTGGAATCAAAGGAGTGGAAATTGAAAAGGGACGAAATTTTTCATCCTTAGAAGTTCAATACGGAAATTATGTTTGTATTCTAGGTACTGAAGTAGTTAAAAAACTCTTTACAGAGAATGAAGATCCCATCGCTAAGACGATCAAATTCTACGGGAATAATTACCGAGTAATCGGTGTCCTTGAAGAGAAAGGTGGTTTCGGAGGAGAAACTGAAGAAGATAGAAATATTATTATCCCATTGCTGAATGCAAAAAGATTGGATAAAAGTGGAAGGATGCGCTATAGTATTACCACCATGATTGCTAACCCGGAAAACATTGATTACGCTATGGGCGAGGCAACGGGCTTTATGCGTAAGGTAAGAGGTGATAAATTAGGAGTGGAAGATTCTTTCGAACTAGAACGTAGTGACTCAGTAACTGAGGCACTAGATGACATCACCAATGGAATGCGTTGGGCGGGTTTCAGTATAGGCGCTGTTACCCTCTTAGGAGCGGCCATAGGCTTAATGAACATTATGATGGTTAGTGTCACAGAAAGAACCAGAGAAATTGGCGTGAGAAAGGCCCTTGGCGCTACGCCTCAACGAATTCTTCAGCAGTTCCTGATTGAGGCCATTGTAATATGTCAAATGGGAGGTATTGTTGGTGCAATACTCGGTATTGTGGTAGGTAATGTAATCGCAAACTTTTTAGGAGGTGCGTTTGTAATTCCGTGGCTATGGATCACAGTGGGATTGTCAGTGTGTGTAGTTGTTGGGGTTGTATCAGGATATATACCGGCTAAAAGAGCAGCTAAACTCGACCCTATTGATGCATTAAGATTTGAATAAGCGGTCCGTGCCGCTGACGAAAAAGCCCCGTTAATCGGGGCTTTTTTATAACTTAAGGTTTACTAATTTCAGAATCAATGAACCTTCTCGACCCAGTTCACAAGAAAATAATCGGTTTTTCTTTTATCGTATTTAGTGCCTTATGGCTCCTGCCCATGGTCTTTTTTGATCAGATTTTTGAGTTTATTCAAGAAAGAGCACTAGAAGAATCACAAGGAGATGAGACTGTTTATTTTGTATTTGAGCTTATTAGTTCAATCTTTTGGGGCATAACCATCTTGTTCTTTATACCACGGCTTATTTTAGGGATTGCCTTAGTGACTGGACAGAAATGGGCCAATATACCGTCTCTTGTTTATGGAATAATTAGCCTCCTGAATTTCCCCGTAGGAACCATACTGGGCGTTTATTGTATAATGGTATTTACTGCTAAAAAAGAAGACGAGGATTACTGAGCCGGAATGTAGATTACCTTTTTGGTTTCAAAGAATTCTTCTTTAAAATGGTCACTCAACTTGTGCGTGGCTATTTTTTTTAGCCTAGACTCTTGTACTTCTTCTAGTAGATCTCCTCCTTTTAGACAAAGCAAGCCATTTTTTAACTTATGCTTTGATCTGGGTTTGAAGTTTTTTCTTACCCATGGATAAAACTTTACCAGGCGCGTAACAGCCCTGCTAATTACAAAGTCGTATTCGTCTTTGATCTCTTCAGCTCTAGCATGTTCACCTATAACGTTGGTTAACCCTAAGCTTTCGCTGACAGCATTTACCACCTTGATTTTCTTTCCGACAGAATCAACTAAATGAAAGTCACTTTCAGGAAAAAGGATGGCTAAAGGAATGCCTGGAAAACCACCGCCCGTTCCCACATCAAGAATCGAAGTGCCTTTTTTAAAGTTAATCACCTTAGCAATTCCCAACGAGTGGAGAACATGGCGTTCGTAGATGTTTTCGATATCCTTTCTGGACACCACATTGATTTTTTCGTTCCAGTTTGCATAGAGAGCTTGCAATTGGGCAAACTGCTCTTTCTGGGGTTCTGTTAATTCAGGAAAGTATTTAAGGATAAGATCCATGGGTTGAGTAAGTCAATAGTAAGTAAGCCGAAGATGACTTACTGAGGTATTATTGGTTAAATATGGTCTTTCTTGCTTTTGACTAGGTCATACATCAATTCACGGGCTCTATGTAGCTGTGCCTTTACTGTACCAAGAGGAGCACCTAGTTCTTTAGCGATCTCATCATAGCTTAATTCATCGAAATAGCGAAGCTTTACTAGTCTCTGATATTTTGCTGGAAGCTTGGTTACAAACATCCTTACAAGCTCAATCTTCTGACTCTTAATCGCTTCCTCCTGAGGGTTTAGATTCTTGTCTGCAACGTCAATTGTTACAGAATCGCCATTGTCATCCTTGAAAGACGTGTCAAGGCTCATGGTATCAAGCCTCTTCTTTCTAATAAAGTCAATGGTATTGTTCGTTGCGATTCTAAATAACCAAGTACTGAAAGTAAAGTCTTTTTTGAATTTATGTAGATTTTTGAATGCCTTGGCAAATGCTTCGATTGTCAAATCTTCGGCATCATCGACATTCCTGATCATTTTCAAAATCATGTGATACACAGGCTTTTTATAGCGCTGCATTAAGTCAGCATAGGCTTGCTGGTCTTGACCAGTAACCGCTGAGTCTATCAGACGAAAGTCTTGAAGTGCTTTTTCAGAAAACTGTTTACCTACTTCCATTTAATGTTTTTTGCTGACAATGCTCGGAGGCCCATAACAGGATAGTAAATACTATAACTCAGATCTAGAAGAAGAAGTGCCCAGAATCTAACAGGCGCATCAAATTTTTGACCAACGCGGGCAAAGATACTATAAAATGACAAGCTCCTTAGACCAAAGGTTGCCAAAATCAAATAAGGGTTAATCGTACTTACCAACAAGAAGAAAAAGAATATCCATCCAAACAAAAAGGCTAACGTAAAAAGTCCTAAAACCGTTTTGTCTTTTTGATGATAGTGGCTACCAACGGATAAGTGTCTTATTTTCTGTTTAAAGAAATCATTCCATGATTCAGTGGGCTTCGAAATAGTCTGACTACTAGGCGCTGTGATAATTGAAGTATTCGTCCTTGTGGCCAAATGATTAATCATTAAATCGTCATCTCCACCGATGATATCGGAGATTGATTTTAAGTATTCTAAGTCATACGCATGCTTTCGGATTGCCCAATTTCTACCGACACCCATATAGGGCCTACCCAAATTGGCTAGCCCAAGGTATTGTAATCCTGTTAGAAGGGTTTCAAATTGAATGAACTGATTTAGCCAGGTGGCTCTATTCTCGTAAGGAGAGAAACCGAGGACTATGTCAATCCTTGTATCGAATGTTGCAGCAACCAATGTTGCCCATTGTGAGGATTTCGGGATACAGTCAACATCTGTAAATAGCAGGATTTCATTTTTGGCGTCTTGTATACCTTTTAGTAAGGCATATTTCTTTCCGGTCCAGCCGTCTGGTAAACTGTTGATGTTTATTTGTTGGAAGTGTTTTTGACCTTCTATTGCTTTTTTTATCACCTTGTCACTCTCATCAGTGGACCTGTCATTAATTATGACCACTTCCATTTGTGGGTGTTCTTGTGTTGCTAATGATTTAATGAGTTGAGGAAGATTCTTCGATTCATTTCTGGCAGCAATAATGACTGAAACGCTAGGAATTTCTTCCGAATGAGTAGTCTTTTCCTTTGAGCCATATAGCCCTCGGAATACCAGAAAATGAAAAAGGACTTGTATGATCAAGCAAAGCAAGAAAAGGATCAATATGATCTCTGTCATTGGGGAAAGAATAAAGCTCAAAGAAACAAGAATTGACCAATACTGCTATTTTTGTGCGATCAAAATGTGAGAATGGATTTTAAGTTACAAGCCGAAGACAAGGGATCAAAAGCCAGAGCGGGCCTAATTACAACTGAGCACGGTCAGATTGAAACTCCTATTTTTATGCCTGTCGGTACTGCAGGCACAGTAAAGGCCGTACATCAACGTGAGCTAAAAGATGATATTAAAGCTGAAATCATCCTTGGTAATACCTATCACTTATATCTCCGTCCTGGATTAGAAATTATTGAGAAGGCAGGTGGTTTACACAAGTTTAATGGTTGGGATGGACCATTGTTGACAGATTCAGGAGGTTATCAGGTCTATTCATTAGCCAATACCAGAAAAATTAAAGAGGAGGGAGTCACCTTCAAGTCACATATTGATGGCTCTAAACATACCTTCACTCCCGAATATGCAATAGATATTCAGCGCACTATTGGTGCTGATATTATTATGGCTTTTGATGAATGTACTCCATATCCATGTGAGTATGGGTATGCAAGAACTTCTATGGAAATGACACATAGATGGCTCAAGCGCTGTTGTGACCGTTTTGATGAAACAGAAGGAAAGTATGGGTACAATCAGACGCTTTTCCCTATCGTACAAGGAAGCACCTACAAGGACTTGAGACAGAAGTCTGCTGAGACAATAGCCTCCTTTGGTAGGGATGGTAATGCCATTGGTGGTTTATCGGTTGGCGAGCCGCATGAAATGCTTTATGAGCATACTGAGATTGTTTGCGACATACTGCCAAAAGACAAGCCTCGGTATTTGATGGGAGTAGGTACTCCTGAAAATATTCTAGAATGTATAGCACTGGGTGTGGACATGTTCGATTGCGTGATGCCTACCAGAAACGCGAGACACGGTTTCCTTTTCACTTCCGAAGGGATTATCAATATTAGAAATGAAAAATGGAAGGATGACTTTTCATCAGTCGATCCGAATCTTGAAGGTTATGTGGAGAGCTTCTATACCAAAGCGTATCTGCGCCATTTGACACATAGTAAAGAAATTCTTGCTGCTCAGATTTGCAGCATACATAATTTGACTTTCTACCTTTGGTTGGTGAAGGAAGCACGTAAGCACATACAGGCAGGCACGTTTATTGATTGGAAGAACGTCATGGTTAAAAAGCTAGTGACTAGATTATAATGAGGATTTTAGATAAATACATCCTTAAAAAATTCTTAACCACCTTCGTGTTTGTCGTTGCAATTCTTGTATCGATCATATTGATTATAACATTTTCTGAACGGAATGAAATGTTCATTAAGAACGAAGTTCCTGCCAAATTAATTTTTCGATATTTTCTGTCTTATGCACCTTATATCGCTAACCTTATCACCCCGATAACGGTATTTATAGCAACAGTTTTTGTTACGTCCAAATTGGCCAGCCACACAGAAATTATTGCCATTCTTAGCGGAGGTGTAAGCTATCCAAGATTACTCAGGCCGTTCTTCATAGGTTCATTGATTATAGCAATAGTAAGTTTTGTATTTACAGGCTGGATCATCCCAGATGCCAATAAGTTTAGGGTAGCTTTTGAGATCAAGAACTTCGATAAGGAGTTCAATTTTAGCGATCGAGATGTGCATTTTAAAGTATCGCCAACCAAGTATGTCTACGTAGCTTCTTATGACAACAGGAGAGACATCGGCTTTAGGTTTACGTTAGAAGAAATAGATGACAAATTAGTCAAATGGAAACTGACAGCACGTGATGCTACATGGGATACACTTCAAATGGGTTGGAAATTGAAGGATTGGAGTTTGAGAACGTTTGATGGGCCGAAAGAGACCTATAAATATGAGCAAGTTAAAGACACGGTGATAAAGATTAATATGACGCCTGCAGACTTTGGGAATACCAAGAGCTTCGAACAAACCCTTACCATTAATGAACTTGATGAGTACATAGAAGAACTCAAGTTGAAAGGTGCCGATAACATTGTAGTTTATAAGATTGAAAGCCTAGTAAGGTATATGTCGCCCTTCACAGCTATTATCCTGACTTTTATTGGTGTCATTCTCTCATCGCGAAAGACACGTGGGGGGGTAGGGTTTCAGATTGCCCTGGGTTTCTTTATCGCATTTATTTACATCATACTCTTTATCGCTGCCAAGAGCAATGCTGAAACGGGTTCAATGAATCCGATTTTAGCGATATGGCTACCTAACATTGCCTTTTCTATATTAGGGGTTTTATTATACCGCTTCGTTCCTAAGTAATGACTGCCACTTTTAAAGATTTTGCTAAGCTCCACTTTATAGTGTTTTTGTGGGGATTTACGGCCATTATAGGAAAGGAGCTCAGTATTTCAGCGGCAGATGTCGTGATGTACAGAACTGGGCTTGCAGCTATTGTTCTTGGTGTCTTTATGTACCTGCGAAAAGACCCTCTGAAATTCCCTCCGAAAGTACTTCTTAAATTCGCTATTACCGGATTGGTGATCGCTGCACATTGGTTTTTATTCTTTGAGTCGGCAAGAGTTTCTAATGTATCTGTTTGCTTGGCAGGGATGGCGACCACTACGTTTTGGACAAGTTTAATAGAGCCTGTCTTCACAAAAAGGAGAGTTAATATGATTGAGGTCTTATTAGGTCTGGTCGTAATTTCCGGTCTTTATGTAATCTTCAGTTTTGAATTTGACAATGTTTTGGGTCTAACATTAGCGATAATATCGGCAATGTTATCAGCCACATTCTCGGTGTTGAATGCTGGTTTGGCTAAGCAACATTCTGAATATGGGATTACTTTTTATGAGATGTTGGCGGCTTGTTTAGCCGCAATTATTTTCATCCCTATTTATAATGTCTTTTTTCTTCAAGAATCAGCTAGCTATGCAGTTCCAAATATTGATGACTGGGGGTTTTTAATTCTGCTCTCAGTAGTTTGTACTGTATACGCATTCTCTGTATCAGTTGAATTAATGAAGAGAATTTCAGCTTTTGCTGTCAATTTGGCCATCAATATGGAGCCGGTTTATGGTATTCTTATGGCTTTGTTGATTTACGGAGAAAGCGAACAGATGAGCAATGGCTTTTACTATGGAACTTTAATCATAATGGCTGCGGTATTCTCATACCCTTTGATTCGTAGAATTCAAAGAAGGAGGGAAGCTCGAAAAATACTCGCTCAATAACTCAAAAGGCAGTATACATGTTGCCCTCTTGTAGGTAACCTATCTTATCAGGCGAATATTTAAATTTTGTTTTGATGGTAATCTGTTTTATTCCATCTGTTTTAAAAACAATAAAGTGCAGGTGTGGGCCAGTTGCATAACCAGTAGCTCCACAGTTGCCGACCTCTTGTCCTTGTTCAATTATATCACCAACTGCAACTAAGGCTCCATTGAATTCTAAATGGTGGTATTCAGCCATCGTACCGTCATCATGAAGAATGCGTACAAAGTTACCTTGATTCATACATTCACTGGACGGGCACCCTAAGTTAGAATCTTCCTTCACTTTTACGACAAGACCATTTCTAGCCGCTAGAATTATTTGCCCTTTAGGCATTGTGAAATCAAGGGCATTGATTCCTTGATGGGTAGAGGTGCCATTGTATCCCTGGGACATTATAAATTTAGCGTCTTTGAAAGGAAGCTGATATACGTAATCATTATCGTGAATGGCATCTGCATCCCCTTCCATGTACTGGAATTTATAGCTGATCTGCCACGAGGAGTTTTCTTTAAAATTCAGTCTTGTAATTTCTAACCCTTTTGAATTCCCAGGTACTACAAAGTAATCGGGCAGAGGTTCTTGTAAAGTGAGGCCTTTTTGCTTTATCTCTAGTTTGATCGTATAAGGAAAAGCTTCCAGGTTGTCAGCTAAGACGATAATTGACTGTCCTACCTTTGAATCGTAGATTTTTATGGGCTCTTGCGCCAATACAGTATTGGATAAGAGCACTAGGAGTATGCATAGATGGATATACCTATAAAGGCATAGTTTTGATAAAATAGTCTGTTTCTTCAAGTTCGGTTGTGTCAGCAATACTACTAAATATACCAAATAGAGTCGATCCAGACCCACTCATTGCAGCATAAGAGGCCCCTAGATCATAGAGCTTGGCTTTAAGTCTTGCCATTTCTGGTTTTTGATTAAAAATAGAAGCTTCAAAGTCGTTTTTTAGTACATCTTTCCAGAGACTAAAATCTTTAGCTTCTAACACTTCTTTCAAGTCATAACCCGCTGTCTGAGGAGTTGTAGCAGAATAGGCTGTTTGCGTTGAAATGTGAATGCCAGGGTTGAGTATAACCAGGTAATTACCCCTTAGGTCTAATGCCAAAGGTTCTACATCAGTACCAGTTCCAGTAGCAATGGCTGGTTGATTTTTGATGAAGAATGGACAGTCACTTCCTAGTTGGGCCGCATAGTCTTCTAAGATTGTATCATCTAAAAATAGCTGAAACTCTTCATTGAGCATGCTTAGCATGAATGCAGCATCTGCAGAACCTCCACCTAGCCCAGCGCCCATAGGTATGCTTTTTAATAGGTGCATGCTGAGCTCTGGTAGGTGGTAATCTTTTTTAAGAAGCTTGTAAGCTTTTAGGATAAGGTTGTCATTGGGGTTTCCGGGAATATCAATTCCGCTTGATCCGAATACTGTTTTCTTGGATGGAATAGCCTCTAGGACATCGCAAAGAGGAATAGGATAGATGCCAGTATTAATGGTATGGTAACCATTGGGCAGCTTGCCAGTGATCTGTAAGCCGAGATTGATCTTTGCGTTAGGAAATGAGATCATAATAAAAGCGCCATTCCAATTAAAGTTATCCCTCTTTTAGAATGGCGCTTGAATGATTTAGTCTTTTTTCAATTGCTCAATTAGGGCATCTGTGATTCCTGAGGAAGAGAAGCCACCGTCATGCATTAAGTTTTGCATCGTTACCATACGGGTAAAGTCTGAGAAGAACATTACGGTATAGTTTGCACAATCAAGTGCCGTAGCATTACCAAGTGGAGACATCTTGTCTGCGTAGTCGAAGAATACGTCAAAACCGCCTACGCCTGTACCGGCAGTAGTCATTGTTGGAGATTGAGAGATCGTATTAACCCTTACGTTTTTCAGTCTTGCGAAACGCTCACCATAGCTTCTTGCGATAGACTCAAGCATTGACTTAGCATGCGCCATATCAGAATAGTCTGGGAAGGTTCTCTGTGCTGCTATGTATGATAAGGCCATGATAGAACCCCACTCATTCATAACATCTAATTTCTCTGCCGTTTGCATTACTTTATGGAATGATATTGCAGAAACGTCTAATGTCTTTTGTAACCAATCGTAATTCAAATCACCATAATCACGCCCTTTTCTTACGTTTGGACTCATGCCGATGGAGTGAAGTACAAAGTCTATTTTACCACCAAGTATCTCCATGGATTTGGTGAATAGATTTTCCAGGTCTTCGATAGAAGTTGCATCTGCAGGAATGATTTCTGCACCGCATTCTTTAGCTAATTGATTAATAGCTCCCATTCTCATCGCGATAGGGGCATTGGTGAGTGTAAATGTTGCGCCTTCTGCTTTAGCGACCTGTGCTACTTTCCACGCGATGGAACGCTCATCTAATGCACCAAAAATGATTCCTCTTTTTCCTTTGAGTAGGTTATGTGACATAGTTTGTTCGTCTTGATTTGGTTGTAAAAATAAGGATTAGATTTTAAAAAATACCTTAAGCTAGTCGTCAATGAATTGGGCGGATCACGCTGATTGCTAAAACTGAATATAGGCCCTCAGTGCTATTATGAATGGGTTTTTTTGACTGTTTGTGATCTCATTAATTCCAATCCATTGGAAATAAGGTTGAACGCTCAGCCAAGGTGTAAACTCTTGTTTATAATTTAGCTCTATAATCGTTTCGTTTGTTAAGTTATATTCATCTCGAACACTGACGAATTCATCGTTAAGTTCAGCATGCCCAATGGCTAAGCCAATTTGATTGGGCTTTCCTTTTATGTAATTGGTTAGTTGAAAACCGAATCCAAAGTAGTAGTTCAAATCACTTACGGACTTAGTGCTTTTATCAAACTGTAGAAAGAGATTAGCTGTTTTGGTGCCTTTTTCGAAGAATTGGAAGTCTGACACCAAGTAAAAAGCTGATAGCCCTCTTGAAAGGTTTTGTGTTTCACGATTTATGAAAAGTCCTGAGTGATGAAAAAAACCTATTTTTTGAACGAGTTTACCCCCTAAGAACTTGAATTCAGGCTCAACTATGTACAACATGCCTTCGTCTTTGTTGAGTTTCCAATTAATAGGTAAGAAGTTGTTTTTGATGTCTGCAAACTGACCATCAAAGACCCCTGCTTTAAATTTGAGGTGATCGCCAATATCAATACTTGCTGTCATGGAAATAGCCGTTACTGGATAAGTTGGGGCAGGCATCCCTATAGTGGCCACGGGGTCTATCCCAAACGAACTATGAGCAAATAGAAGTGCATTTTCAGAGACAAAGAAGTCTGTATTCAAGTCTTGTTGACCTAATTTCAGCCAAAATCCTTTGTTCTTGAATTCATAGTAAATTTCATTGAAGCCATAAAGTGTACCCGCCTCTAAATTTGAAAAGGTTTGTAAATCCCCGACAATATTAGCAGATGGATAACCGCCATGTGTGACCATGACGCCAAGATTAAGACTATGTTTTTCACCAAGATTCAGCGCGGTGGTATTCAATAACCAACCTATGAAATGAGCCTCTTGGCCTTCGTTTTCTGAAGTATGTGTAAGTACCTCTGACAGGTATGCTGTTTCATTTGTAAACTTGAGACCTTGAGCAACTGATTCTATGGGTAAAAGAATCAAAGGTGTGAGAAGAATAATAGTAATAATAAAAGGCTTAATTCTCATTCGATCTTAGCACCAGTTTCGATGCTCGAAGATAAGATAGTTGATTGACAGAATGATTATAAATAGATATGGAGAAGTGGGTTTTTGATTGAGAAAGAGTGATCAATTTTTCAATTGAGCGGTTAGGCTTTCATCAATTCTCTAGCAGAATCAAAAGCATTCTTAGAGGCTTGTTTTCCGCCTATCATTTCTGCGATTTCATTTAAGCGTTCTTCGTGATTCAATTTGCGGATCTGGCTTGTGGTGGTTTTTGAGCTTTCATCCTTAAATACGAAGTAATGGGATTGTCCTTTTGCAGCAATTTGTGGGAGATGTGTGATGGTGATCACTTGGTGATTTTTAGCCATCTCCAACATCATTTGAGACATTTTGATGGCAATCTCTCCTGATATACCCGTATCAATCTCATCAAAAACGATTGTCGGCAGTGCGGTTTTATCCGCGAGAATATACTTAATGGAGAACATTAACCTTGAGAATTCACCGCCAGATGCTGCTTGTTTTAATGGCTGTGGAGCTACTCCTTTATTCGCGGAAAAGAGCACATCAATTTCATCGATACCATTGCTGTTTAATGCTGTGGTTGAGTGGTCGATAGAAATGGTTGCGTTTGGCATTCCTAGTTCTGCTAGCAAGGCTTGGATTTTTTTGCTAAAGCCATTAAACACCGAGTGTCGTTTTGAGGAAAGAGCTTCGGCTAATTTTAATGCGCTTGCGTAAGCTGCTTTTTCCGCTTTGTGCGCTTCTTCAATAGCTTCATCTAAGTTTTCTACTTTGAGGACTCTGTCCCCCAGCTCATTATAGATCTCAAGTAGGTCCGCAATAGCGCTTACTTGATGTTTTTGCTGAAGTTTATAGATGAGGTTTAATCGTTCTTGAACTTCTTCTGTTCGATTGGGGTCGTAGATTGTGCTTTCTTCCTCAGTCTCTAGCTCGTTTACAATGTCTGTCAGTTCTATCCTTAAACTCTCTATACGATCGAGTAAAATGGCATATTTAGGGCTGAACTGACTGATTTGATTGAGCAGGCTCTTTAGTTCTTGGAGCATGCTTGCAATGTTGATGTCTGAGCGATCAGAAATACTAAGGGCTCTGTTTAGCTTCGTTTTGATTTCTTCTGCGTTTTCAAGCTTATTAAGCTCTTCTTCTAGTGTTTCTTGTTCGTCAGCATCTAATTGGGCCTTGTCTAATTCCTCAAACAGAAACTGGTTGTAGTCAGCTTCTTTTCTGATTTGGTCTCCTTCAGTGATGAGACGCTTATAAATCCTGTTTTTCTCCTTGTATGCGGCATGTGCTATTTGAAAATCAGAAAGGAGAGGAGTGCTTTCTGCTACTGCATCAATTACCTCTAGTTGGTAGTCTTTGTGTGCTAATCTTAGCGTCTGGTGTTGAGAGTGCACGTCCATCAGCCGAAGCCCAAGCTGTTTTAAAAAGTCAAGATTGGAAACACTGTCATTAACAAATGCCCGTGACTTGCCGCTGGAGTTGATTTCTCTTCTAATGATGCACTCTTGATCGTAGTCAATGTCAAAAGTTTCGAAGATTGGTTCAAGTGAATAGGCTGAGATATCGAAAACACCTTCGATCACACATTTACGCTCTTGGTCCAATAAAACTTTAGTGTCTGCACGATTACCCAAAAGTAGTCCAAGTGCACCAAGCATGATTGATTTACCAGCACCTGTTTCTCCCGTCACAATATTCAATGCCTTGTCAGGATTGATTTGCAAGTGTTTGATTAAAGCATAATTCTCTATGGAGAGGCTCTTGAGCATTGAACAAAAATATCAATTCAAGCAGCCAAGTACAATACTAATTCTGAACGATTTTCTGATACTTTGATCTACGTGTAGGATCAAGCTTTAAAAGTTCATTATAAACGTTTCTTCTTACGTCCATTTTTCCTTTTGAAAAAAGGTTGATGATTTCATCATTCTTCGCATCTAGAAATGCAATGATGAGAATGGAGTTAGGAAGGATTCTATTTACGCTTTGTATTTCTTTAAGCGACTCCAAAATGATGGAACGACTTTCATCTGGGGTTTGCTGAAACTTATCTAGTGCTTGGAGATGGTATTTGTAGAGAGCTCTTCTCACTGGTTCGTATTGGCTATTAATTTTGAGGTTTTCAATAAGCCAGTAGCGATTCCTTCTATTCTGAAATTGCCCCCAACCGGTTGAACCTGAATTCTGTGCATTATTGACAATGAGTAGCGCTTTATCATAAAACTGTGTTCCGCCTAGTGGGCTAAAACTATCATAATCAATGCCTATCGTCACATAAGCATAAAATGCTAGGAGGGATGTGAGGTTGCTGCTGAAATTGTTTTCGTTGAATTGAAGCGGTTGTGATTGGGTGAATTGAAATTCCCAGTCGCGATCGGCAAAGTTGAGTAAAACAGTTTCATAGGATGATCCATAAACTGGGCGTATCAGCTGAATTTGAGCGTTTGCGGTAAAACGGCCGATGCTTGGCTGATCTTGTATGGTTAAAACGAGGTTAGCCTTGATCTTTTCATCGGTTCTAAACCGATCATCTCCCCATTGCGTGTCATTAAAAAACCGCTGGAAGGCCGAACGCATCTCATCGAAGATGGCTCTTTCTGTGGTCTGTACTACATCAGCATTAATACTTACCGTGAAGTCGAGTTCTTGAGCAACTGGCTTGACCTGCAAAGAAAGCAGTATAGCAATTAGGAGACTACTAAATCTTAGCGATAATGGCATCTACAATGTCTTTTGCAACTTCTGTCTTAGTCTTTAACTCAAAATTCTGAATATTATTGGCTTTATCAATAATGGAAATTTTGTTTGTGTCATGTCCAAAGCCGGCACCATTGTCTTGAAGTGTGTTCAAAACAATCATATCGAAGTTCTTTGCAATGAGTTTTTCCTTGGCATTTTCTAATTCATTATTCGTTTCCAAGGCAAAGCCGACATTAAGCTGAGTATTTTTCTTCTTTTGACCTAAGGTTTTGGCAATGTCTATCGTCTTGGATAGTTCAATCGACATCTTATCGCCTTTCTTTTTGATCTTTTGATCAGCTACCACATTTGGGGCATAATCTGCGACAGCTGCAGCGAATATGGTCACATCCATGTCAGCGAATACCTTTTGACAGGCTTCATACATCTCATTGCCTGAGCGTACGGATTGCCGTTGAATATTCGGGTGCTTTATCTCTAAATGTGTTGGGCCAGAGATGAGTGTAACCGCTGCACCAGCTTTTGCTGCTGCTTCAGCAAGAGCGTAGCCCATCTTTCCTGAGGAGTAGTTTCCTATGAATCTAACCGGGTCAATCGCCTCATAAGTTGGTCCCGCTGTGATCAGTACTTTTTTACCTGATAATGCGGATTCATAAGAGAAATGTGCGTTTAGAGCAGCTAACAAATCTTCTGGCTCAGCCATTCTACCAGTTCCGATCAGCCCGCTAGCGAGCTCACCAAACTGTGCTTCAATCATTCGATTTCCAAATGATTCTAGCTTTTTGATATTGTCTAGCACTGCTGGATGCTGATACATATCTAAATCCATTGCTGGAGCAAAGAAGACAGGGCATCTAGCGGATAAGTATGTGGCTAATAATAAATTATCACATAGTCCATTAGCCATTTTACCGATAGTATTGGCACTAGCAGGAGCAATCAGCATAAGGTCAGCCCAAAGGCCAAGGTCTACATGATTGTTCCATTCCCCTTGATCTCCATCAGTAAATTCAGAGAGCACGGGGTTTTTGGATAGGGTGGAAAGTGTTAGTGGCGTTATAAAATCTTTGGCAGCACCAGTCATAATGACTTTTACCTCGGCTTCTTCTTTCACAAGAAGTCGAACTAAAAAAGCAGCCTTGTAGGCTGCTATACTGCCGGTTACACCGACTAATATTTTCTTTCCATTCAACATGAAGGATTAGCTCTTGGCTTCACCTTCAGCTTCTTCTACTTCTTTGAATCTATGATAGATTTCACCATTCATGAATTCTTCAATAGCCATAGCTGTAGGCTTAGGCATTCTCTCGTAGAATTTAGAGATTTCAATTTGCTCCCTATTCTCGAAGATCTCTTCGAGGTTGTCTACTGTAGAAGCGAACTCAGCTAGTTTACCGTTTAGCTCTTCTTTCATAGTACCAGCAATTTGATTCGCTCTTTTTGAAATAATAGCTATAGACTGGTAAAGGTTACCGGTTGGTGCTGAGATTTTATCTGAATCTCTTGTTATAATTGATTGACTTGCTGCCATAATTAATTGGTTTTCAATTTATTTAGTTCGTTTGAAGATCTATCAAAATAGTCCTTTGCCTGGTCAGTATATTCACTGATTGGAAACCTGTCCACAAAGTCTTTATATAAACCTAATGTCTTGTCGAATCGTTCCTTCCTAAGTTCATAAATACTGTTATTAGCCAGTTTAAAACTTGTTTCAACACTTAAGAACATTAGTTCTTCGTTGAATTTCGAATCAGGATAGTCTGATTTGAACGATTGGAATGTCGTTAATGCAGCCTCTAAATAGTTCCTAAAGGAAAGTCCCGTACTTAGTCTATAGTAGAGCTTGGCTGTTTGATATGCCTTAGTTTCGAATCTCACTTGGAGTTCGTCAATAATGTCGTTTGCTTCTTGGTAGTATTGTGAAGCTGGGTATCTGTTGAGGAAATCCTGCATAGCGATAACAGCTTCCTCTGAACTAGTTTGCTCTAAATCTGGGCCAGGCGAATCTTGATACAAAGAATAAGCCTCCATGTAACGAGTTTCTTCGGCAAGTGGGCTTCTGCCATAGGTTTTATAGAAAACGCCAAATTGATAAGCAGCTAGTTGATAAAGTCCACTATAGTATTCGCAATATGCCCAATAGTATCTAATTTTTTCTGAGTATTCAGACCCTCTATAGAAGGGTTGAATTCTTTCAAAAAGCACCTTTGCTTTGCCGTATTGTCCTTTTTCGTAAAAAGCAACAGCACCATTAAACAACTCGCCATAGTCGTTTGACCTCTCTAGTTTGGCTAACTGCGTAGTACAACTGGAGAGCACCAAAATCAATGAGCATAAAGTCAATAAAATGGGAGCGGTTTTCATAAGCGTGCAAAGTTACCAGTATATAGGCAGAATTCCAATCACTGGGGGTTGTCAATCAATGATCAAAGAAAATTAGTTTTTCGCTGAATAATAAGTGATTAACCCTTTTTAACGGTCATATCTAAGGTGTCTTGCAATCTCACGGAGCTTAGGTTTTTCAGATAAACGCCAATTGAAGCCCCTAAGTCTTTTGTCGGTGATTTTGATTTCAAAATTGGGGATCACTTGGGCATCTATTTCTTGATAGGTTCTGATCTCTGTTACGATATTACTTTCAAAGATCAAGCTCATGGAAGAACATTTTAGTTTGTTCATTGAAGTAGCACCAACTTTATCGACTACATAATAAATGCTTTCGGCATTTCTGTCAACATCTGTTCTGCTGACGAAGCCATCTTTAAAATAGACTTCCATCGTTTTGCCAGAAACTTGATTGAAGTTTTTAGTGCTGTCTTGTGAGATTACGAATGACTTAGTGGCCAAATTCATCTTACGCACCTTGTCATTGACAATTTCTATATTGATCGAATCCGCTGTTATCTGACTATCATTTGACCAAATGACAGGATCTTGGTACATATATATAGTTGAATCAGTGAAGTTGTAACTCATTGAATCCGCTATGCCTTGCATGTTAGATTTGAAGAGCTTGACATTATTATATGCCGTCACATATTTATTGTCTGGGTTGCTTTGGTCTGAAAACAGTGTGTCGGCTTTTATGAACAGTGAATCACCTTGCATCATGGTTTTCATGTAGGCATTTTCATAAGCAATGGCTGTATTATTGGCTTTATCATAGGTTGCCTTATCTCCGTATATTGTCATGGAATCCTCCTTAGAGACCATCGTGATGTTACTGAAAGCTTTATAAAGCTGACGGATATCATCTGTAATTAAGGTGTCAGCTTGAATATCAAATTGGCTGTTATAAATCCTACCGTCATAGACCTCAGCATACCTGATTTGTCTATTGTAGATAAGGCCTTTTTTGGATTGAAGTGTGTCCCCGTCAGTTGTAACGCCAAGTGTAGGGCCGAATGTTTTTGATTTTGTATTCACCGTGTTGTAAAACAAGGTGTCGGTTTCAAGGAAGAACTCGTCATTGACCATTCGGACAGCGTCATAGAATTGAGACTGTTTGGTAACGGAGTTATAATAACCAATCTTGCTTGTAAGCTCACTTGTGTTATCAACGAGCTTTCCGCCATTAAAGTAGTTTCCAGTGCTGGTTGTCCGATCGTAATCCAAGTTGTCTGTGTAGAGGGTTGCACTATCATCTTTCATGATGACATTACTTCTGAGGAAAGCTACTCTTGTATTGCCATTGTATTCTAAGTAGTCACTACTGATGTTAATTATGTCAACAGTATCAATGACACGTACATTTCCATAAGCGATTGCAGAGTTGGTCGCTCGAATTAAATATGCTGAGTCACAGTATATTTCGGTATTACCCTGCACTAGATGTACGCTGTCGATGAGTTTTTGAATGTTTTGTCCGTCAATAATTTCAGACTTTAACTTACCTGCATAGACTAACCTAACGGTCGATTGACCGAATAGACTTAGGTGCAAAACCAAAAACAATAAATAAAAGAAGGTTCTCCTCATTTCAATAAGCCGCAAAATTAGCGATTTATGCTATTTTTGACCCATGCATAACCGCTTTTTGCAGTTTATCAAAAAACATGCCCTAATTGACAATAGGGGTACAGTTCTTCTTGCGATTAGTGGCGGAGTAGATTCTATGCTCTTATGGCACTTGGTGCATACTTCTAAAATCGACTATGCTATCGCACATTGCAACTTTAAGCTGCGAGGTTCCGAATCAGATGCTGATGAGGCTTTTGTGAAAGAAAAGGCAGGTACTCTTGGAGTGAAATGTCAAGTTCAGACTTTTGACACAAAGTCATACGCAACAATAAATAAAGTCTCTACGCAAATGGCTGCAAGAGACTTACGTTATGCTTGGTTCGATGAACTATGCAATCAGAATGGCTATTCAAAGATTTTTCTGGCGCATCATGCGAATGACGATGTAGAAACAGTCCTGCTAAATATGGCTCGAGGTACTTCCATCAAAGGGCTTACAGGTATGGAACCCGTGGTAGGGCGATTAGTGAGGCCATTGCTTGACATCCCTAAAGATGAGATACTAAAATTTGCCAAGGCAAATGGAATTAATTGGCGAGAGGATAGTAGTAATACGGAAGTTCACTACAAGCGAAACTTTGTTCGCAAAGAAATAGTACCTGCTTTTGAGTCTTTGAATCCTGATTTTCTTCAGACCATGAAGCGAAATATGGCAAAGAATGAGGAAGTGGCGAAGCTTACTCGCAATGCAATTGATCAGCTAAAATCACAGCTTTTACGTCTTGATAAAACGGGCTTTAGCCTCAAGAAATCAACTTTGATCGATTCGAAAATTGGTCCATATGTTTTAAGCGAAGTGCTCAAGGAATTTGGATTTAATTATACACAAGCAGAAGATATGATTGTGGGCTTGGATGGGGTATCTGGCAAAGTTTACCATAGCCTGTCATATGAGTTAGTCATAGATAGAGATCTACTTAAGGGCAGATTAATCGTAGAAAATCAACAAGAAGAATACCTGATGGGCAAGGATGATGGCTTGCAGGCCGGTACTTTCGAATATGCCTCATCAATTCTGGATGGATTGAATGTTCAGCTTGATAAAACCCCTGCCAATGCAATGTTTGATTTGGCTAAGTTGAGTTTTCCGTTGACTTTAAGGAAGTGGAGAGTCGGGGATAAGTTTCAGCCTATTGGAATGAAAGGGAAGAAGCTAGTAAGCGATTTGCTCATAGACTTGAAGCTGTCTGTATTTGATAAAGAGTCTGTCTACGTGCTTTGCTCACAAAATGAGGTCGTTTGGGTTGTTGGCTATCGGATCTCGGAGAACTTTAAGGTGGAAAGTGGAACGCGCTCTGTACTCTATTATCGTTTAACTAACTCTAAATTGGGCTAGGCCAAAAAATCTCAAGAATCATTTCCCTAGAGTTTTATTTGGGCGACTTGAGTGCTAACTTTGGATGAAGTTTAATTTAAATCAATTATTCATATGAAAGTTACTGTAGTCGGTGCCGGAGCAGTCGGTGCGAGTTGTGCAGAATATATTGCACTCAAAGATTTTGCTGCTGAGGTAGTATTAATTGATATCAAAGAAGGTTTTGCCGAAGGCAAAGCGATGGACTTGATGCAAACAGCCTCTTTGAATAGCTTCGATACTAAAATCACGGGTACAACTGGCGATTACAGTAAAACAGCAGGTAGTGATGTAGCCGTCATTACTTCAGGTATCCCTCGTAAGCCAGGCATGACACGTGAAGAGTTAATTAGCACAAATGCTGGTATTGTTAAGTCTGTAGCAGAAAGTTTAATTGCTGCGTCACCTAATGTGATCATCATTGTAGTATCCAACCCAATGGACACTATGACTTACCTTGTTCATAAGGCAACAGGTCTTCCTAAACATAGAATCATAGGAATGGGTGGAGCACTAGATTCAGCTCGTTTCAAGTATCGTTTAGCTGAAGCTGTTGATGCTCCTATCTCTGATGTAGATGGAATGGTGATTGGTGGTCATAGCGATACAGGTATGATTCCTTTGACTAGACTAGCTACTCGTAATAGTGTTCCCGTTTCCGAATTTGTAAGTGAGGAAAGACTTGACGAAGTAAAACAAGCAACCAAAGTAGGCGGTGCGACCCTAACTAAGTTATTGGGTACTTCTGCTTGGTATGCTCCAGGAGCTGCAGTTTCTGCAATGGTTCAAGCTATCGCCAATGATTCCAATAAGATGTTCCCTTGCTCATGTATGTTAGAAGGTGACTATGGTTTAGAAGATATTTGTATTGGCGTGCCTGCTTTGATAGGAGCCAATGGTATTGAGTCTATAGTTGAGATTGAATTAACTGATGCTGAAAAGCAAGATTTAATGACAAGTGCTGAAGCAGTAAGAAAAACTAACGGACTACTTTAACATCAAAGTAGCTTAACAATAAAAAGCCCGATACTTATTTTAAGTATCGGGCTTTTTTAATTCCTGTTAGGTGATTTTTAATTTGTGAAAATTACTTTTCCCTTTTTGTCGACAAGCTTATAATTCCTCTGGCTTAGGATGGAGATATTTTCACTTGTATCAAGTACTTTGTCATTGTCTCCTATAAATTGAATAACACAATCCGTCTTACTTTTTAATTTGTGTTTGCTTCCACTGGCGACTTCAAGTTTTGTGACAATCTCTCCAGAATCATAAGCATTCAGTCCAACGTTAAATTTCACCTTGACATCCCCATTTTCATAAAACTCTTTAAAATTCCCGAAAAGCTTGCTGAAGGTGTAGCTGCGTTCACTTTTAATAGTACCGTCAGCATAGAACTCTGTAGCTATACCATGAAGTCTTCCTTCTAAGACCCTATAACGAAACTTGAGGGTTTCGTTTTCATAGTAATCAACAATTTCACCTGTAACAAGGCAGTTATCGAATTTGTAAAGGCCATCTGTGAACTTTACTTCTGAGATTAAAATTTGGTCTGAATTTTCATTTTGAGGCACAAAAAAAGCGCAAATCAAAATCAGTTGTGTAAGTAATATCCTCATTGTCAGTCAATTCTGATTGATTAAATTATCAATTAGCGTGCAGCAAAGTGATATTTTTTATCAAAAATCAGGTGTAAGTTTAGTGATGTAAAGTTCAGGTAAAACCGTCAGGTATACAATACAAAGATAGAATAATTACATCTATTTAAAGGTCGCTTACCTGTGGTTTCCTCTTGTTGAGAACAGAAGGCCACAGAATAAAACTTAGAAGGCACAGAATAGTTTGAATTATCAATTAAAAAGGGTGTAGAAATTGGTTTGAATACACAAGTCTGTAATTTTAAACGTTATCAAATTTTAGAATCTAGAATCGAGTTGAAGTTAAAAGGTCTTTTAGTTGTTTTGGTTGTTTTTGTAGGGCTAGGCTATTTCTTGTATCCAATGCTCAAGGGCTCGAATCAAACCGTTAATGGGATTATTCCCGAAACAGCGTCAGTTGCTATTCAAGTCGTAAATCCCAAAGGCTCTTTAAGTGAACTTGAGTCCTTCTCCTGGTTTGATGCGTTTGATGACATTCCATTACTCTCAACTTTGAAGACCCAATTGGAGAAAATGAACTCCCTTGAGAAGTCTCAAATTGTAAATTCAAAGATTTCTGAATTATCATTATGGATAAGTCTGCATACTACTGCTAGCGATGATTTAACGCCTCTTTATATTCTTAAAAGTGATGGTTTTGATTGGAATATCGCCAGTATTCAATCTATCATTGGAAAGCTAATAGGACAGGAGATATCACAGAAAACCCAAGTTTTCAACGGGAGAGATATTACTATTTTTTCTACGAACGAATTTCGGTTGTCGGTATTGATTGAAGGACCCTTTATTGCCTTTTCAGAGAGTACAATTTTGGTTGAGGATGTTGTGCGTGCCATTCAAGACCCTTCGAGTAGATTGATGATGGATGACGAGAGTTTTGGTGAACTGAGTGACTTAAGTATTGTCATTAACACGTCAAGGCTTTCGGAATTACGCTCTGTGTTTTTTGAATCGGACAATCTTTTGATGCTAAGTGAGCCTATTAAAGACAATTTAATGATTAACCTGAACCTTAGAGATAGAAGCCTCTCATTTACCGGGTCAGGAAAAACAGCTCCGCTGGAAGCGAGGACTAAAGTCTCAGCTATTTTTGCCGCAGGTTTTGTGCCTATTTCTGCTAATTCCATTACATGGCAACCAGTAAGTTTTGGTTCCGAAGAATGGACTCAATTTTTAGTGGGAGATTTATGTACCATAGAAGTCGATAAAAATGGAGAGCTAACAAGTTCTGTTTTTGTCTTCTCTACAAAAGATACGAGTGATTTGTCTGGTTATTTGACAGAATTAGCGGAGGAGAATTTGCAGGTGTCGGACTCAGCATTATACAGTGAGCGCTTTATCAATTCAGACATTGGTTTTATAAATGACGATCAATTATTGAATGATCTTTTGTCAAACAGCTCTATTGAATTCAAGGCTCCATTTTTTACAATCATTCAAAACGTTCTAATAATTTCAGACGATCTCGATGCATTGAAAACATTGCTAAATGATTTTGATAATGAAACCACGTGGGGCAGATCTGTTGAGCGAAGACCGCTAATCGATGAAATGATCCAAGAAACAAACCTGACCGTTGTTAAGGATTTTGAATTTGCCGCAGACCCGATAAAGAATAGCCTCAAACCCAAATGGAAGGCCTTATTTGATGAAAGCCCAGGTTTGCTCTCTGTATTAGATGTATTCAAGGTTCAAGTTAACCTAACGAACAAAACAGTTTTAGTGTCGGGTGACATGTCTTTTAATACCGTTTTTGACTCACCAATAGAATCGGTTATCGTGTCAAATGAACTTGTGGTAAAAGCCAATGTTTTTGCAGATGCAAATTTGATAACGAAACCCTTTGTAGTCAGGAATCACAATGATGCGAGTATGGAGGTTGCCTTTCAGGACACTGAGGGCCAAGTGTACTTGTCAAGTGGTCAAGGAGAGGTACTATGGAAACGGCAGCTTGAAGGGCGGTTAAAAGGAGATATCCATCAAGTAGATTTTTACAACAACAAGAAACTTCAATACCTTTTGTTTACGGACTCCTTGATGCATTTGATCGATAGAAACGGCAATGACGTTGATGGGTTTCCTGTTCAGTATAGTGCTACCCTTCCAGTGGATGGTTCCAATGTGATTGACTATGATAACAACAAGCGATATCGTTATCTAACGAAAGATCGTAGGGGTAATTTATATCTATATGGCAAAGAAGGAGAGCTACTTGAGGGCTGGAATCCAAAGGTCGTTGGAGGAAGCTTACTTCAGACACCTTTTCATGTTCGGGTAAGAGGAAGGGATTGTTTTGTTGTCGTTGAGAAAACGGGGAAGATTCATTTATTGAATAGAAGGGGTGAAGAATACAACGGCTTTCCATTAAATATGGGTAAAAGTTTTGCCGGAGATGTGGCGTTCGTGAGAGGGTCGAACTTTGAGCAAAGTTTAATTTCCCTAACCACTGCAGATGGAGAATTGATCCAGGTTGACTTGAATGGGCGATTAGTCGTACAAAAGCAACTACTCCGGGCTTCGGCTGCCACTGAATTTAGTCTAGTTGATGATGCACTTAAAACCACGTTTAGTGTAGCCAGAAATGATGGTAAAGTATTGACAATTTTTGATAACAAGGGAGCTGAGAGGTTTTCCGTGGACTTTCCAAATTCAAAATCAATAGTCATTAATCAATATAACTTTAGAAATGGGAAAGAAATTTTTGCCATCCGAGACATAGAGCGACAGATTTTAAGGATAATCGATCGTGAGGGTAAGTACCTTACTGGTGATATTCCAGCCAGTTATGATGCGAGCATACTTTTTTATCAGAATAGACTTGAATACGAAGTGTTTGTTAACTTCACTAACCAGTTAAATACTTATGCTGTTAAGCCACTTAAATAGGGTTCGATTTACGCTAGTACTTCTTTTTGCAATAAGTGCGTCTTCGCTTTATGGCCAGGAGTCAGAGTTGCCTACACGCTTCAATAATCCTTACGAAGCAGTTTACAATCACTTAGAGTATTTACAAGAAGCGACTCATAACCCTAAGCAAGCAGCAAACTCATTGTTTAGAGGTACAAGAACACAAGCTCAGCTGGAGGCCTTAGCTGTTGAGTTGATACAAATACTCGATGGTTCTGGAAATTTTATTCGGCTTGAAGAAGTGCCTACAAATCGTGATTATACAGACAGTACTACTAATAAGAATAGATACATCCTTGTAGATGAATTCAAGGATATTTATGTTCAGAAGTATGGTGATCACTGGCTCTTTTCTGAAAGAACTGTTTCAGAGATAGATCATATTCATAAGCAGGTCTATCCATATGGTACAGATAAGCTACTTAATTTACTCCCAAAGCTTGGGAATAATAGGTACCTCGGTTTATACTTATGGCAGTATCTAGGCATTCTTATCCTAGTCACACTAGGGTTTCTAGTCAACTTAGTGCTTAAGTATTTTATACGGACCATCCTTGTCAATTTCATGCATCGCTATGGCAAAGTTTCCTTAGCAAGAGATGTACTGATTCCTGCTGCCAAGCCTTTTAGTTTAATGATAGTGGCAGAGATATCAAAGATTCTAATTCCTACACTACAACTTCCAGTATACATAACTAGCGCACTGATCCTAATCGCGAGTGTACTCGTGCCACTGTTTGCTACCATCTTCTTTTATAAGCTGGTTGATGTTTTGGGAATGTATTTTGAGAAGGTCGCTGGAAGAACGACAAATACACTAGATGATCAGTTGGCGCCTTTGGTCAGAAAAATATTGCGAGTCTTTGTAGTACTGGTCGGTATTATTGTCATCCTAAATAGTATCAAGGTTGATATTTGGCCGCTCTTGACTGGTCTTTCGATTGGTGGTTTGGCATTTGCATTGGCGGCACAAGATACGCTGAAGAATTTCTTCGGGTCGGTAATGATTTTTGTTGATCGACCCTTCCAAATAGGTGACTGGGTGACTTCAGGAGAAATTGATGGAACAGTAGAGGAGGTCGGTTTTCGATCAACTAGAATCAGAACTTTTCGCGACTCAGTAATGTATGTTCCCAATAGCATGATTACGAATAGTATGGTCGATAATCATGGTCTTCGAAAGTACAGAAGGTTTTTCACCAAAATATCTATTACCTACGACTCACCAGCTAAATTGGTTAAGGTCTTCGTCAAAGGAATAGAACAGATAGTGATGGAGCACCCACAGACGAGAAAAGACTATCATAATATTTTTCTTAATGACTACGCGGCCAGCTCATTAGACGTGATGCTCTACATTTTCTTTGAAGTTCCTGACTGGAATGCCGAGTTAAGGTGTCGCCAAGAGATAATGCTTGAGGTCAACAGCTTGGCAGAACATTTGGGTGTACGTTTTGCGTTCCCAACCCAAACTTTAATGATCGAGCAAACGCCTGGTCAACTTTCTTTAACTCCTAATTACTACCAAACGGAGGAGGAAATGAACAATGAGTTAGCGGCATATTTCGTCAAACCAAACAAAAAGTAATCGATAATGCATTTTGATACTAAAGCGGTACATGCGGGTGTGGAACCAGATCCATCAACCGGTGCGATCATGACACCCATCTATCAAACTTCTACCTACGTTCAGAAGTCACCGGGTAATCATAAAGGCTATCAATACGCTAGATCACAAAACCCTACGCGATCTGCGTTGCAGAGTAGTATTGCAGCACTAGAGAATGCTAAACATGGATTGGTTTTTGGTTCTGGCTTAGCAGCGATTGACGCAGTAATGAAACTATTGAAACCGGGTGATGAGGTGATCAGTGGTGACGATTTATATGGAGGGACTTACAGGATCTTCACACAAATATTTGAAGGCTTTGGTATTAAGTTTCATTTCGTCAACCTAGGCAATGACACTGAGATTGAAAGGCATGTCAACAGTAATACTAAGTTGATATGGATAGAGACACCAACTAACCCAATGATGTCTATCGTAGACATAAAGTCTGTTTCTGCGATAGCGAAAAAGCATAAGGTGTTGCTTGGTGTTGATAACACCTTTGCTTCGCCAGTACTGCAAAACCCAATGGATTTGGGTGCGGATATTACTATGCATTCTGCGACTAAATACTTAGGAGGGCATTCGGATGTCGTGATGGGTGCCTTGGTTGTTAACGATGATAACTTGTACGATCGACTGGCATTCATACAAAATTCATGTGGTGCCGTTTCTGGGCCACAAGATTGTTTCCTGGTATTGAGAGGTATTAAAACACTTCATTTAAGAATGGAAAGGCACTGTCAGAATGGAGAGAAGGTGGCAAGGTACTTGGCTGCGCATCCACGGATTGATAAAGTATACTGGCCTGGTTTTGAATCTCATCCTAATCATGATATTGCCAAAGAGCAGATGAAAGGCTTTGGAGGAATGATTTCCTTTACTTTTCATGAAGACGATATGCAACATTCTTTTAGAGTAATGGAGAAGTTTAAGCTATTCGCTTTAGCGGAATCACTTGGTGGAGTAGAATCCATGGTCAATCACCCTGCGACCATGACGCACGGTGCCGTTCCAAAAGAGGAAAGAATGAAAGTTGGACTGCTAGATTCTCTAATTCGACTCAGTGTCGGCATAGAAAATATTGAAGATTTGATTGAAGACCTCAAACAAGCGATTGGGTAGACCAAAGAATATTCTGAAATATAAGCCCGCCACAAGCGGGCTTTTTCGTGCTTGATAATTCAGTCTCTATATTCTACGGTTCATCCGTGGATTTGACCGATTGGGAAAATATTATTCTTTTTTTTCAATAAAATTTAAACTTTTCATGACCTTTGTCGTCTTAATGAGTGTAACACAAAGAATAATATTTGGTTATACAATTTAATAGCCTAGACAAAAAGTAACACATTCGGAGCAACACGGTCATGAAAAGAAAGTTAAACACAAAGAGAACAATGTCAGCGATAGTCGCATTGGCATTGGCTGCAGCAGTAACACTAACTGCAGGTATCGAATCATACGGGATTTCTAAAAACGAAGGTCTCGTAATGTACGATGCACAGAATTCATTGGAGAGAGTATACAATGAAATTACGATGGATGAATTCGACTTCGAAGTAGAAGAAGAATCAACGGAAGTAATCAAGATATATGACCAAGAAGATAATCTAATCGACTCGATCGTATTGACGGAAAATGAGGTGATTGAAGACATAGAGACTAAAAAGTTATTGAATCAGGCTGAGTTCTTGACATCATACAATAACACAAAGCTTTACAGAATTAACTAAGGAACACAAACCATAAAATTTTTTAGTAAGAGTCGATCCATTTTTGGGTCGACTCTTTTTTTGTCCATTCGTGTAAAACCAAGTCTAGCCCTTCTCAAAGTGGGCGTTTGTTCATAACTTTTAGAACATTAACCTAGAGTACATTTACCTTAATCAAACTGTTAATTATGATAGCGAAAAGATTCTCAACGAAAGGTGTTTTGGTTGTGGCCTGTTTGCTTCTCTTTTTCTTTGTTTATGATGCTGAAGCACAACGAAGAAACCGTAGAGGAAACACAGCTAGCCAGACAAATACGACTGATCCGAAAGCGGAGATTTATAAAGGCATAGAGTGGCGTTCAATCGGCCCTTACAGAGGTGGTCGTGCCTCATCAGTAACTGGTGTTGCTGGTAAGCCAAATATTTTTTATATGGGCGCCACTGGTGGTGGTGTTTGGAAGACCGATAATGGAGGAACCACATGGAAGAATATTTCTGATGGTTATTTCGGAGGTTCAATAGGAGCGGTAGCTGTTAGCGACTCTGACAACGATGTGGTTTATGTCGGTCAAGGGGAAGAAACAGTGAGAGGTAACGTATCCTCAGGTTTTGAGGGAATCTGGAAGACAACAGACGGTGGGGAAACCTGGATGAATATGGGCTTAAAAGATGCGATGCATGTTGGTCGTATTAAGATCCACCCTGAAAACTCTGATGTTGCTTGGGTAGCCGTAATGGGAGATCTTTTTAAATCGAGTGAAACCCGAGGCGTTTACAAGACGACTGACGGTGGTAAGAACTGGAGACGGGTATTATTCGCTAATGCCGATGCAGGAGCAGTAGACTTATCCTTTGACCCCAACAACCCTGACTTCATGATGGCAAGTACTTGGAGAGTTCGTAGAACTCCTTATAGCTTGACTTCTGGTGGTGAAGGATCTGGTATCTGGAGATCAAAAGATGGCGGAGAGAACTGGGAAAACATGATGGATAAACCAGGTATGCCAAACGGACCGTTCGGTATCAGTGGGGTAGCTATCTCGCCAGTTAACCCAGATGTTATCTATTCTATTCTGGAAGCCAATAAAGGTGGAGTGTATAAGTCTACAGATGGTGGAGACACTTGGAGAAACACTAATTCTGAAAGAGGATTGAGACAGCGTGCTTGGTATTACTCAAGAATTTATGCTGATACTCAAGATGAAAATAAGGTCTATGTGATGAATGTAGGCTATCATACATCGACTGATGGTGGTAGAACATTTGATAGAAGAAATGCACCTCATGGTGATCACCATGATTTGTGGATTGCGCCTGAAGATAACATGAGGCTAGTCATTGCCGATGATGGCGGTGCACAAGTATCTTATGATGGTGGTGATAGTTGGTCGACTGACAACAATCAGCCTACAGCTCAATTCTATAGAGTAACTACGGACAATGCTTTCCCATATAGAATCTATGGTGCACAGCAAGATAACTCAACAGTGAGAATTGCACACCGTTCTTTCGGAGGATCGATCTCTGATAGCGATTGGGAATCAACAGCAGGAGGAGAGAGTGCTCATATTGCACCTAATCCTGATAATCCAGACATCGTTTATGGTGGTAGTTATGGTGGATTTTTGACACGTGTAGATCACGCTAAAGGAATCAATCGAAATATTAATGCTTGGCCAGATAATCCAATGGGTCATGGTGCGGAAGATTACAAATACAGGTTCCAGTGGAATTTCCCTATTTTCTTCTCACCACACAGTTCCAAGAAGTTATATACAGCTTCTAACCATCTACACGTAACGTACAATGAAGGTCAGTCTTGGGAATTGATAAGCCCTGATCTTACTAGAGCTGAGCCAGACAAACTAGGTAAATCGGGTGGTCCGATTACGTATGATGATACATCGGTTGAATATTATGCAACTGTATTTGCTGCAACAGAGTCTCCTTACGAGAAAGATTTGATTTGGGCTGGTTCTGATGACGGGTTAATTCACGTAACAAGAGATGGTGGTAAAAACTGGGAGAATGTAACATCTCCTGATTTCCCTAAGTACCTAATGATCAATAGTATTGATGCAGATCCGTTTGTAAAAGGTGGCGCATACATTGCCGGTACTCAGTACAAATTGGGTGATTATGAGCCATACCTTTACAAGACAAAGGATTATGGTAAGACATGGACAAAAATCACGGCTGGTATTCCAAACGACTATTTCACAAGAGTAGTAAGAGCTGATCAGAAGAAAGCTGGATTACTTTACGCGGGTACTGAAAGAGGAATGTTCGTTTCATTTGATGATGGTGCTTCTTGGAAGCCTTTCCAAATGAACTTACCAATCGTTCCGGTTACTGACCTAGCGATTAAAGATGATAACTTAATTGCAGCTACTCAAGGTAGAGCATTTTGGATGATTGATGATTTGACCATTCTTCACCAATTGTCTGATGAAGTCTCTGCAAAGAACTTCCATATGTTTAAGCCAATGGATGCTTATCGTCTAGGAGGCGGTGGCGGCCGTGGTGGTCGTGGTGGCGGTGGTGATGGAAATGCCTCCCTGACATCAGGTAAGAATAAGCCTGCTGGTCCAATGATTTACTATTACATGAAAGATGGAGTAGAAAAAGGAACCAAAGTAGCTATCGAGATCTATGATAAGAATGGTGACCTAGTGAAGTCTTTCACGCAGAAGCCTGAGAAAGGGATGAACACTTTCAATTGGAATATGCGTTATGATAATGCTGAAAGTTTTGAAGGTATTATCATGTGGGCAGCTTCTGTTAGAGGCCCTGGGCCAGCTGCGCCAACTGGTGAGTATACTGCCAAATTGATTGTAGGCGAGGAGTCTCAGGAAACTAAGTTTAAGTTGATTAAAGATCCGCGTTATCCTTCTACTGATGCTGATATTCAAGCACAGTTTGATTTCTTAATGAAAGTGCGTGACAAGGTTACTGAAACTCACCAAGCAATTAAGGATGTCCGAGCTGCTAGAGAGCAAATGGACGGTTTAATGGATAAAATCAAAGGTGATGACAAGTATGAAGATGTTGTTGCGTCAGGTAAGGAGTTGATGAATAAGATGACAGAAGTGGAAGAAGCACTTTATCAGACTAAAAATAGATCAGGACAAGATCCATTGAACTTTCCTATTCGATTAAATAACAAACTGGCTGGACTTCTTGGGGTTGCCGGAGGAGGAGAGTGGAGGCCAACCGATCAGTCTGAAACTGTTAGAGTTGAGTTGACAAAACAAATAGATGCTGAATTGGCTAAGTTGAAAGGACTAATGGAGAATGATCTACCAGCCTTCAACCAGTTGGTGAAGAACAAGTCTGTTGATGCAATTATCCTTAAAGAGAGAAAGAAGTAAAGCTTACAAATAATCAAGAAAAAGCCCCTCGAATATCGAGGGGCTTTTTTTATGCGTATGTCCTGCTCTGAAATAGCATTACACGAAATAACGCGTAGTGAACACTTATATGAAACGGGCTCATAAGGAATACGACCTCTTAAGCGTCAATAGCATATTGCTATTAACTCACATCGCTTGTTTAACGACACACAAAAGTATTCATCACTATAAAAGTCTTAAAACAAAAACAGGAGTTAGCTGTAGCTAACTCCTGTTTAAAGATTGTTTTTCTCTAAAGCCCGTGGTACCTATTTAGGATGAGGCGATTCTTTGAAATTACCTCTTCTTTTCTAGTTTTTCGGCTTCCCATGAATTGTTCTTTCTGTCTGTGTCAGCCATTCTGCCAGAAGGGTCGATTACAATAGAAGCGATTTCTGAGATTGGTCTGTCAACCGTTAATTCATATGATGGGTGAGTCCAAGGCCAATCTTCATGAACGATTCTCTTGTCATTTGTTTCGGCAGGTTTTTCACCACGCATCATTCTTAATGCCATGTAGTGAACTTCCTTGGTGCCATCTGTATAAGTCACTACAACATCCATAGGCATTGGCATTTTCTTCACACGCTCAAGTGTGACTTTCGTCTTTTGATCTTCACCTACAACGTCTTTAATGCCATAATCAACTTGTTTGGTGGTGAACACGAAGTATTCATTGTACCAGTCAAGCTCAAGGCCTGATACATCTTCCATGACACGTAATACGTCATTTGGATTTGGATGCTTGAATTTCCATCTGTTAAAGTATTCAAGTAGACCTCGGTCTCTGGCTTCCTCGCCAATTACATAGCCCATTTGGCTCATCCAAACAGCTCCTTTACCATAGGCAGCTGCGCTGTAAATACCATTTAAGTCATAGTGATCTGAGTGTGTGCTCATGGCCTCTTCATTGCCACTAGCCGCAGACCTTAGGTAACTCCCTTGACCTGATCTAGAACCAATGGTTTCAATGGTGGGTACAGGAGCTGATTCTCCCTTTGTAGTCATAGAAATGTGCTGAGAGATTCGGGATGATGCGTAAGACGTGAATCCTTCATCCATCCATGGGTGGAGGGCTTCGTTGCTACCTAGTACACCATGATACCAATCATGCATAGACTCATGTATTGTTACGCCAAGAAGACTTCCTCTGTTACCTGTGATCAATGTAGACATTGGGTATTCCATGCCTCCGTCACCACCTTGGATTACTGAGAACTGTTTGTATGGGTACTGCCCAAAGTATTTATTAGCATACTCGAATGACATTTCTGTCAATGGTCTTAGCTTCTCCCAGTTATCAGAGTTTTGTCCTTCTTGATGGAAAAAGTGAAGTACAGTACCATTTTTCATAGTTAGTTTATTGTGAAGGTACTCTGGATCTGCAGCCCACATAAAATCATGTACATCAGGCGCAATAAAATGCCAAGTTAATTTACCGTCAACTATTTTCTGATTTACATTATCGCCAGGGTTTTCATAGCCATGGCCTATTTCAAGAGGGTTTTGCAGATAGCCTGTTCCACCAACAACATAGTCTTTGTCTATAGAAAGTTTCAATTCAAAGTCGCCCCAAACTCCGTAAAATTCACGGCCGATGTATTCGTCTGCATGCCATCCTTGGTAATCATATTCAGCCATTTTAGGAAACCACTGAGCCATTGAATAGCGTATGCCTTCAGCATTGTCTCTACCAGTTCTTCTAATTTGAACAGGCACTTGGCCTTCGAATGTCATATCAAAAGTCACTGTTTGACCAGGCTTGATAGGGCTATCGAGTTTAACCTCGAGTATTGTTCCTACAACTTCGTATTGAAGATCTATGCCATCTTTTTTGAGAGAAAAGATCTTTTGGTATCCGATCTCATCATCTGAAAGCTTAGAAATTCTATCTCCTACTCTTCTGTCAGGATCTTGAATCGTACGAGATCTTACATCCATCATACTCCCTGGCTGAAAGGCATTAAAGTATAAATGATAGAAAACCATGTTAAGGTCTTCAGGAGAGTTATTGGTGTAATCTAATTTTTGAACACCCTGGAAGCGATTAGTTTCGACATTCATGTCAATTTCCATGTAATAATTTACACGTTGTTGCCATCTTTCATTGTCGCTTCTGTTTGCCTTTTCTTGAGCCATTAGCATTGACGCTGCTCCTAAAAGGAAAAAAGCTTGAAACACTACTCGTCTTATATTCATAATGATCTTGGTTTTTAATCTAGGGAGGAAATTATCAAAGTTTGAAGTCCCCAACAAATGATAATGTTTGAAAGGAGAGATTATCTCATTTTATATCTGATTTGAAACTTAACATCGGTTCTTTTATTTCCAATGATTGTTTCAAGACCCGTGCCAATCTCATTCCGATCGTAAAATGTAGTCCTAGCTATTCTCGCCCAGATGTCTATATGCGGAGTCATTCGATAGCTAAATAGGAGATAGTTCCGAATGCCCTGGCCACTGTATCCAGGTATAGAAAACGCATATAATACATCCCTTTCATAAGCATACTGACGGTTTTGTTGACCCTCTGTATCAAATAGTGCCATACGTGAGCTTATAGAGAGCTTTGGGGTAGTATAGATGATGTCCTGCATCATACCATACCCGAAAGTATTTTCTCCTCCAATGTCGTAGCTGCTGTATTGAGCCCTCGTTTGTCCACTCAGTGCAGAAGATATAGAATACCGTGTATTTAGCAGATACTGCATGCTTCGACCTAATCGTACTTCTGTCTGGTTTGTCTCTGTGATCGTTCGGTTTTCGGCTTTTCTTTTCCCTCTCAATTGAAAGTATGATTTTACTAGTCGATTTGGGGCTAGATTTAGGCGTACGAGATAATCACTCCCAGTTGAAGGCTTATTGATCCTAAACCTTAACCAGGGAAATCGAAATGAGTCGTAATACGCGGTCAGATTAAACTGACTATTGAGTTTGTACTTTATGCCCCAATAGATTCCGCTTTCATTGATGTTTCTAGAGCCTTCAGCGAATGATGAACCTCTTATTAAGTGGAAGTTGCGATCATAATTCCTTACAACCATACTTAGGTCTATTCTCTTAGATAGTCTTGAAGTAAATCCGCCTAAACTCCCAAGGCCTCCACTTTTAGAAAGTGCCATTTCACCAAATAATTGAAAACGCTGCCATTGTGTATTGCCATATACACTTAAGTTGACATTTTCTTTCCCTGTAAATTCGAAATAATTGTAGGGTTGGTTACTTCTGAGCACCGGAATACTGAAATTATTAGCTGCGGCTATAACACCAAACTTGCTGCGCTGATCACTGGTGTAATGCAATTCGAGCCCGTAGACTTTCTCATGAATACTCTGACGATTTTCAATTTCTGTATCCGTTCTATGTAGGCCGGTAAGCTGAATGGATGAGAAGTAGTTCACAAATGTGTCTTCCGATCCTACACGAAGGTTAGCACTTTGATTAAGTCTTGATAGGAAAATGGTTGTCGTAAGCTTAGGGCTTATTTCATAGGTGGTAGCAATGCCCCTTAGAAATCCTCCTTCAATGACTGATGTATAGGGGCTGATGCCACGATTGACTCTCTCAAGTGTATTTACCGTTTCAGAACCTTTGCCCATGGCAAAGCCAGAACCGAATACTAATCCTTGACCAAATTGTAACTGATAGTCGCCAATGATAATCTTGCGCCACCTCCCTTGTTTCTCTACTAATCCATGTGCAGACCAAAAGTCGTTACCAAATTTTCTAGTGGAAGGATCCCAAATTATTTGTTCACCTGCATCCTTTTCAGTGGTGAAGCCAAAACTGAAATCACCAGCTTTCGAAACCCTATAGCGTAGATATGCCTTATCAGCAGAACCTAAATATCTAGATTGATCGTCACCTTCATTAATTCCATACCCTCGCTTCTTTTCAAGAATCCTCTCGTATCTCATAATTAGATAGTTGTTCCTTTCAGCTAGTATTCTCTTCAAGAGTGGTAGATCACTCTTACTTCTATTTGTAAGTGTAACAAAGGGAAGTATACTGGTGATTGTTGCTAGATCAAATTCTTCAATGTATTGTAACTCATAGAGCGTCAGAATCCTTCCATTCTCTAATTGATACTGAATGAAGGAATCTATTTGCGTTGCAGAAAGGAGCCCGAGATTCATCAGTTCTTCTTCATTTGCTGTATTAAGGTCAATTGGGTTTTCATAGAGTAGAAGTAACCTTTCATATAGTTCTTCATAATTAAGGCCTTCTTGTTGATCGTTAAAGCGTTTTTCTACGAACGATTGTAAGTCAAAACTAGGTTGAACTTGGCCATAAGAATAGTGTACAAGCATCAGTGCGAGTAAGGTGATCACTAGTCTGGTGCACTGAAGAGTCATTGAACCATTTTATAGGTTAGTCCAAAACTGTGTTGTGTACCTATTCCGCGGTTTGCGAGTACAGCATAGTCGATTTGAAAGCGTTTAATAATCAAGCGAGATCCAAAAGAATGGCTGCCGAGAGCTGTGGATATGCCCGTTCGAAGGGTTAAGCTCTCAATTAGTTGATAGGCTAGTCCGAATTTGATGTTTGGATTGAGTTCAACATCCTTCTCGATTTCAGTGTAAATGTTTAGGAGGTCGGTGGGGTGGTAGTCGACCGATAGCCTGATAATCGTTGGTATTTTCTCTAATGTGTTTGGGGAAACTCGGGATTGAGTAAAATTATAGATGTGAGTACCTAAGGTTAACTTCGGAGTCAAATCAGCTAAGCTTCCGATCTCCGAAATAAAGATTGAGCGCTTACCGAAGCCATCAATGTTCATTTGTAGAACATTGGTTTTAATTCCCAAGCTCATGATTCCAATTTTCCGAGCGAAGCCAAAATTGATCGTCTGAGTATTGAACAGCTCATCACCAAAACGAGATATCCCTAGTGCCAGAGTACCACTTCGGTTCGGGATGTTAATTCCAGCAGCTGCACTGTTGAAGGGAGAGAAATCTAGAATAGTTTGATAGCCTACAATCCCAGATAGGGATTGGATATTGGCCAATCCAGCAGGGTTATTGAAAATGGCCCAGTCTTTGGTGTCCATGGATGATATTCCACCTAAACCTAATGATATGGCCCCCTGTGGCTGTATTCCTGCCATCTGACCCCATAAAGTCAGGTTTAATGTGACACAGCTGATTAGTGTGATGAATAATCTGCGCACAAACTAATATAACGAAAAGAATTATATATAGTAAGTAAACCACTTAATAATAAGGCTCTTATAGTGCTGATTTGAAATTGAAGAAGAAACCTGCATCTCCTTCACGATTAATACTATACTCTAACCTGACCACGAAATCGTAGTAGGTGACAATGTCTAAGCCTAATCCTACACTACCTATCCATTCATTATTAAAAAAGTTGTTCCTAGTGGAAGCTATCGGTCTGCCCGCGTAGCCAGCATCCATGAAAGCCTTAATATAAACGGCATAGGGGAGCGTTCTAAACTGATTAATAAGACTTCTTCGACTGAGTTCTTGGACTCCTTCGATCACTTTGAAGCGTAAAGAACTTCTGTTTGAGACGTATTGATTGCTTTCGATTACGAATCTCTCGTAGCCTCGAATGAAATCAGGCTGATAGCCAAAGCCTGACCTCACGATATAAGGAATGTCTTGTGCTGAGTTATTGTATCCATCAATTCTATTGGCGAAATAGAATTTGCCACCTAAGTCAAAGAACTTTGCAAAAGTCAGTCTAGTGGTAAGCATATCAAAGTTATTCTTCATGCCGATACCAAATTGGTTTAGCTGAACTGTTAACAAACTACCGGTTAGCGGATATGCGATATAATCTCTTTTGTCCAGTGAAAAGGTATATGAAAGTCTTATATAGTCTTGAATACTTTGATTTCTTATGTGATAATCAGGGTTGAGATCCCTTATAGTGTCATTGACTGAGGATCTAGAATACCCAATATTTAAGCTGTGTCTGGTATAGAAGGATTGACGAAGTGTTATACTAGCACTTGTATTGAATGCTCTTCTAATAACGTTATCGCTTTCGACAAACTGAGCTCTATGCGAAATGGAATTAACACCAACAGTCTTGTTGGTGGTATAGCTCGTTGAGAATCCTATCCCTATAGTCTGTTCAGCATTGATATACGGAGCTTGGTAGCTAGCAGAGAACTGCTTAGCAAAACCAAACTGGGCACGTACTCGGAGTCGATCATTTCTGCCCGTTAAGTTAGTGTGGATTAATTGTGCCCCATAATTTACACGACCAAAGTCTCTATTTTGATTTATCCACCATTCTGTGAAGTTTCGATCGGCAAGTTTAAAAATGGGTAAAGGAAAGATATACCACCGTTCTTGAACACGAATGAGTACATCGACTTCTGTATCTGACATGAAAAGAGGAACTATCTCTACAAGGGTAAATAGGCGGGTATTGGTGAGTTTCTGTTGGCCAAGTGCTGTTTCCTCAGCAAAATCTGCAAGTTTTAACTCATCACCTTCGCTATAGTCAAGTTCTCTTAGAACGATTTCTAAGCGTGTTTTATCATTCCCTGTTACATAGATTTTACCAATTTTTACGGTAGACTCTGGGTCAAGATCAGCTACGCTTCCTGTTTGCGCAAAGCCAGGGGTAGCTAAAATGCAAACTATTATAAAACACCACCAACTTCGATTTCTTAACACCCTCTAAACAGATTTCCTAGACTTTATAAAGACTCTTATGAGGATGAATACCCCTAATGCGAAAAGAGGAATACTCAACAATTGTCCCATGTTGTAGGTCATGTCATTTTCAAAGGTTACTTGGTTTTCTTTGAAAGTCTCGTGGAACCACCGCAAAGAGAAGGCCCAGACAAGGAAAATTCCAAGTAGTAGTCCTTCTGGGGTTTTTTCTTTATACTTCATCCAGATGCCAAGTAGAATAAAGAATAAGACAAGTAATGTTGCAGATTCATAGAGTTGGGCAGGGTGGCGAGAAACTCCCCAAGTATGAATAGTCACAACAACTTTTCGATCAATAATTTTTAATTCATAATCAAGTGGCCCATTGTCTTGAGCATAATGTTCTCTCACACTACGATAGCCAGTTAGAATGCTCTTGACATTACTCTCGACTATTCTACGGGCATCAGGCTCAGATAATTGTGAGTTTTCAAAGGTCAATGTTAAGTCAACTGGGACTATACCAGGTGCAGGTCGTTCAGTTGTACTGCCTTTTGAAGCCTCAGCTTTTTCTATTCCAAGCCCTGCATCCTCTATGATTTCTTCTGCCACGCGACCGAATACAACCCCATAATTAGACTCAGTAGGCTTGCCAATTATCTCAGAGTTTACAAAATTACCCATTCGGATGAATACAGTTGCCAAAGCAACTGTAATAACAATACGATCCACAATCCATAACCAATTCTGGCCTTCTCGTTTCATTTTGCGGAACTTGAAACGAAATGGAGACCAATTCGCATCAACGAAGTAGTTACTATACAGAAAAAGAGCTGCTAATATGCCGAAAGCGGCTCCATGGCTTGCTAGTCCACCTTCCCAAGTTCTAAAGAACATCAGCGGATCAGCTAAGAATCGCTCTGGTTCATAGAAAACTAAATGCCCTAGACGGGCACCAATGATAGTGGCTAATACCATGTGAACTGTAAGGGTATCTACGTTTAAAGGATCTTTACCTTCCTTTTTGAAGATATTCACCATTATTTGGTAGCCGATGATAAACCCTAAAGCGAACAATACACTGTACCATACAGGAGGTTGAATACCTTTAATAATTTCCCGCATTGGGTCCCAAACGATGTGTAATAGCATATTGTATTAGTTTATGGTGTCAACAAATATATGGGAATTACGAAAAGGAATGGGATTCCGTCTCGTCAAAGGTTCATTAATTCTTCCAGCTCTTCATTGAAGCCACCTGAAAGAATAGGGAATCTACACCAAGTTCTTGGATCTACATTAAACTCATCTAAGTGAAAGGCAGGTGCAAGACGCTCTCTTTTCCATTGGTTTCTGCTCCATAGTTTAAAGAATTTGATGACATGACTTTTGAGAGATGGCTTATCTTCTAAGTTCAATAGCACAAGTTCTTTGTATACTTCAAGTGGAGATTTATGGTCTCGAATAGCAAGTTTTTCAATCTCCACCATAATATCGTATGGCATTAAGTCATCTTCATCTGTTTGGTTTTGATCGGAAGGCCTTAGCTCTGCGGTTGGTGGAAGGGCATTAATTGGAGCTAATCCAACATAGCCTAGCTCACTTTCGGCATACTTTAGCCATTCTCTGATAAAGTGCTTGTCAACACTCGATATAGGAGCGAGGCTACCACTTGTGTCACCATCCATTGTTGTATAGCCCACATCGCCTTCACTTCTGTTGGAAGTTGTTAAAAGTAATGTGTTCGTAATGTTGGTGAGCATCCAGATGATAGGGCTTCTTGACCTTGCTTGAATATTCTGAAGGGCCAAGTCATCTTGATCCCATGTGAGTTTTCTTTCTAACACACTTTCAATGGTGGAAGTATAAACCTTCACCGGGCTATCTATGGTCCAGTTATAGAATTTAGCTCCAATAGAGTCTGCTAAATTATTAGCTGCATGAAGTGTAGTGTCAGAGGAGTTAATCGTTCCTTGATATGCCGTATTGAATAGTTTTCCGACTATTTCTTTTTCGCTTAGGTTAACCAACTCTTCTTTGTTGATAGCCTTTAAAAAAATTGGTTTCCCTAGTTCCTTAATTCCTCTTCTGATCATTTCAGCAACCATTACAGCGCAGGTAGCGGAATCTGCACCGCCACTCAGTGATAAAGTGTAACCGTTACTTCTGCTTTTTCTTAAATAATCGAATAATGCCAATGCAGTAGCCTTTGGGAATTCGGCCTCTTTCGTTTCGATAGGTGAGACTAGGTCATTATTTGGAGCTCCTTCCTCATTTACAGCTATGTCAGTGTAAATCAGTTGATGTGATTGGAATGAAAGGAGTTCATTTCTTAAGTACATTTTCTCATCCTGAGCAATGATGATTTCACCATCATAAATCATTCTGCCTGCTTCGTTACCGAGCAAATTGGCGTAGACATATGTACAATTAAAGTCCTTCGATGATTTTGTGACAAGCGCAATTCTATCATGCGTCTTTTGCATAGCAAAGTGACTAGCGCTAGGATTTAAAATTAGATTGACCCCTTGCTGTTTAAGTCGACAAGCAGGACGATCATTACCTCTCCATGCGTCTTCGCAAATTTCATACCCGATTTTCCACTCTTCAAAGTCAAAAGTTAGATCTCCAATAGGGTATTCTTTACCGAAAAGGTTAATGCGCTCGACCAGTCCGACTGGCCAAGGGTTGAACCATCGTGGTTCATAATGCACTCCATCCAAGGCCATGTATTGTTTAGCATATACCCCAAGGATTTCCTTGTTGCGAACCACAATTGCACAGTTGTAGAGTTTATCTTTATGTCTTATCGGTAGGGTAAGGGCAGTAAAAATCCCTGCAGTTTCTGCAATTAATTCAGGAAGAAAGGTTAGGGCCTTTTTTGAAAGCCATTGGCTTAGAAAGATGTCTTCGCACCCGTAACCCGTAACTACTAGTTCAGGAAGACAAAGAATTTCAACTTGGCTGGCTCTCGCTTTTTCCAAAACTGCTTTCAAGTTGGCAATATTGCCAGACCAGTCCAGTGGTGTTTGATTAACTGTAGCACCAGCGATTCGATATTTTCGCATTACTCTAGCTCTAGAATGATGCATGCCTCACGAGCAGCATCCTGTTCAGCTTTCTTCTTACTTAAACCATGCCCCTTTGCAATTGGTTCTTGATCTATTAAAACTTGAATGACAAACTCTTTAAAATGACCTTTATCAATTGTTTCAACGTGATCAAAACTAGGTGTTTTCGTATTCTTCTGCGACCACTCTATTAATTTACTCTTATAATTTTTGGTGGTATTGATGATTTCTTCAAGGTCGTAGTGAGGCTGAAGCAGTTTTCGTTGGATGAAATTACTTGTAAAGGTAAATCCTCTGTCGATATATATGGCACCAATCAAAGCTTCTAAGGCATTGCCATAAAGTGACTTATGAGAGTTTGGAGTCTTTCTTTTCTTGTCGAATTGAACAATCTGAGGTACACCGATTGTTCTAGCAAGGTTATTCAATGAGTCTCTGCTTACGATACGGGATCTCAACTCCGTCAAGAAACCTTCATCCTTAAAGGGGAATTTTTTAAAGAGATATTCGGCTACTACCGTACCTAACACAGCATCGCCAAGGTACTCAAGTCGCTCATTTGATTCCTTGAATCCCTCTTTGACCGATCTAGCTACAGAGGTGTGCTGTACCGCTATTTGATAGGGCTTCAAGTTAAACGGCTTGCTGCCAACTATCATTTTGATAGAGGTAGCAAGCCGCTTCTCTTCTTTTGAATATCTTTTAATAACGGATCTTAAACGGTTAATTAAGAACCGGATCATTCATCCATTTTTCTAAAGACTACCGATGTATTATGTCCACCGAAGCCGAAAGTGTTGCTTAATGCAGCTCTAATTTCACGCTTTTGAGCCTTATTGAATGTGAAGTTTAATCTAGGATCAAAGTTTTCATCATCAGTAAAGTGATTAATCGTTGGTGGAACGATCTGGTCTTTAATTGCCATGATACTCGCGATTGCTTCAATAGCTCCTGCTGCACCTAACAAATGACCCGTCATCGATTTAGTAGAGCTAATATTCAGGTTGTAGGCATGTTCACCGAAAACTTTTTCAATTGCAATTACCTCACTCATATCACCTAAAGGAGTAGATGTTCCGTGCACATTGATATAATCAATGTCTTCAGGTTTCATTTCTGCATCCTCTAGTACATTCAACATTACATTATATGCACCTAATCCTTCAGGGTGTGGGGCTGTAATGTGGTATGCATCTGCTGACATTCCGCCTCCAACAATTTCAGCGTAGATTTTCGCTCCTCTTGCTTTGGCATGCTCATACTCTTCAAGAATCATAGCGCCAGATCCTTCTCCTAAAACGAAGCCATCTCTGTCCTTATCAAAAGGTCTTGATGCGGTTTGCGGAGAATCATTTCTTTCTGAGAGCGCTTTCATTGCATTGAATCCGCCCATTCCAGCCTCAACAACTGCGGCTTCTGATCCACCAGTAATCATTATTTTCGCTTTGCCTAATTTTATATAGGTCATAGCATCGATCATGGCATTCGTAGCTGATGCGCAAGCAGATACAGTGACGAAGTTTGGGCCATGAAAGCCATATTTCATAGAGATCATTCCAGCAGATATATCTGAAATCATCTTAGGTATGAAAAATGGATTAAATCTTGGGTTTTTGTCGCCCTGAACAAAGTTTTCGACTTCATCCTGAAAAGTTCTTATCCCACCAATTCCAGAACCCCAGATTACTCCAGCTTTGAGCCTATCAATTTTATCAAGGTCTAAGCCAGAATCTTCAATGGCTTCTTTCGAAGTAATCATTGCATACTGAGTAAAGGGATCCATTTTCCTCATTTCTTTTCGATCGAAGTGATCGAGAGGATCATAGTTCTTTATCTCACAAGCAAATTTGGTCTTAAATTTCTCGGGATCGAATCTTGTGATCGGGCCGGCTCCACTTACACCTTTAATCAGGTTATTCCAGTAATCATTCAGATTGTTGCCTAGTGGTGTAAGTGCGCCAAGTCCAGTGACTACAACTCGTTTTAGTTGCATATGGGAGTCGTAATAGTAAAGAAAATAATATTATGCGTTTGCTTCTAGGTAAGAGATTGCATCACCTACCGTAGCAATGTTCTCAGCTTGATCATCAGGAATAGAAATATTGAATTCTTTTTCGAACTCCATAATCAATTCCACCGTGTCAAGAGAATCAGCGCCTAAATCATTCGTAAAGCTCGCTTCATGCGTAACTTCAGACTCTTCAACACCTAATTTGTCTATGATGATACTCTTAACTTTTGATGCTATTTCTGACATTTTGGATAAAATTTTAGTTAATACTCGATGCAAAGAAATGGAATTTGCGGTTAATGTCAAACAAATTTTTTAATCTTGCCTGAGGCTCTAGAAGGGTCTATATTAATAAATATGGCTAAAAATAAGCTTCAAGTCACTTACGATTACGACTTTACCTTGCTCGCATTGAATGCTAATGTGAAAGCATATCGTCTCGCTTGGAGCATTAATAAGGATTTAAAACTGAATTTATCGAAATCTGATAATATTGAGATTGATTTTAAATCGGGTAGAAACTTGAATATTGTCAATTATATAGATGCTGGTGAGTATCGCACGATTCGGTTATTGAGAAATCGAGCCGAAGAAACTGAGGAACAATTTGACGCGTTTATTATACCAGAACTGAAGAATTTTGACTACTTCCTGATTTTGGAAAACGAATCCAGTACTTTCGATGAGAATGTTTTTTTTACAAAAATCAAAGAAATACCTTTCGTACTATTTGCCACAAAAGTGGATATTGAAGCTTTAAAATCCAGAGATAATCTGATATTCTAAATATGGGTCACCAATTAGTAAACAAACGTGCCAAAATCGTGGCTACTGTAGGACCAGCAAGCAGGTCTAAAGAAATGCTTATCCAACTTGCCAAAGCTGGAGTTAATGTATTCAGGTTAAACTTCTCTCACGGAGAGCATGCTGGTCATGCTGAGGTAATTCAGCGAATCAGAGAAGTGAATCAGGAGTTTGGTATGCATATTTCTATTCTGCAGGATTTGCAAGGGCCGAAAATTAGAGTTGAAACGGTTAAGAATGGTGAAGTCTTCATCGAGCCTGGAGAAGAGATTGTAATTACTAATGAGTCATGTGAAGGAACTGCTCAACGCGTTAGCACATCTTATCAGGACTTACCTAATGATGTCAATATCGGTGATATGATATTGATTGATGACGGTAACCTCGAGCTTGTAGTGAAAGAAGTTAAGGGTGGCGATGTGGTTTGTGTCGTCAAATATGGTGGCTCGCTAAAGTCTAGAAAAGGAATCAATCTCCCGTTCACTAAAGTATCAGCACCTGCGCTTACAGAAAAGGACATTGAAGATTTGGCTTTCGGAATATCTCAGGATGTTGATTGGATTGCCTTATCATTTGTAAGGTCTGCCGAGGATATTATTGATCTAAAAAAGAGAATTGCACGAACTGGTAAAGATATACGAGTTATATCAAAAATTGAGAAGCCAGAAGCACTTCAAAACATAGATGAGATTATAGCTGAATCAGATGCACTGATGGTTGCTAGAGGAGATTTAGGTGTTGAGATAGTGATGGAAGAGGTGCCAATGGCGCAGAAAATGATGGTTGATAAATGTAATAAGGCAGCAAAACCTGTCATTATTGCTACGCAGATGATGGAAAGCATGATCAATAATCCTCGACCTACACGTGCAGAAACAAATGATGTTGCCAATGCCGTAATGGATGGTGCTGATGCGATGATGTTGTCAGCAGAAACGGCTGCAGGTAAATACCCACTAGAAACTGTTCAAACTATGGCAAGAACAATTGCCTCTGTTGAGCAATTCGCTAATGTCTATGATAAAGTCGGTATGCCTGTAAAGGATAGCGATACTTTTATGAACGATAATATTTTGTTTGGTGCTTGTAAGTTGAGTGATAGGGTAGATGCAGCTGCGATTATTGGAAATACTGTTTCAGGCTATACAGCATTTAAACTTTCTTCAAGTCGTCCAAAGGCTAAGATTTACATATTTACACCTAATAAAAGTTTGCTCACCAAGCTTAGTTTGATTTGGGGTGTGGAAGGCTTCCATTATAATGAGTTGGTATCTACAGATGAGACTTTCAAAGACCAAGAGGACACCTTGAAAAAGCATGGGCACCTTGATTCAGGAGATATTTTTATCACAACAGCCAGCATGCCAATTCATGAGATGGGCAGGACTAATATGTTGAAGCTTAATGTAGCTGACTAAATTAGGCTTGGAGTAACTAAAATTACCTTTTCTCTTTCCACAATCACTTGTCCTGGTAAACTCCCTTTCCTTTTTCGAACGAATTTGGCGGGGCTATATATAACCGGCACGTGATTATCATTTTTACGTTTAGAATAGTATGCTGCTATAGCTGCTACCTTTTCAATAGTATGAATGGAGAAGTTGGTTCCAGAAATATGCTTAAGTAATACATGCGATCCTGGAATGTCTTTGACGTGAAACCATAGGTCTTCTTTGTAGCTAAACTTTAGGGTTAATTCGTCATTAGACTTGGCGTTTTTCCCGACCCAAACCTTAAAGCCGTCAACAAAGAATTCCTTATAGGGCTTTGATTCATTTGGTTTCAACCTATCGTTATCAGGCGCTTGTTTTGTGAACTTTCTTAAACCCTTAATGGATTCGATGGTATTAATTTCTTCAATTGAAACCTTGATTTTTGTAATCCCTAAGCGCTTTTCTTCAATGTGCTTTGATAAGGTCTCTAGTTCTATTTTTCTATTCTTCGATTTCCGATAGTAGTGTTCGGCATTCTTTTGAGGAGATAAGTTTTTCTTAAGTTTTATCTCAACCTCTTTATCATCATAGAAATTCATTAAGGTGACCTGATCAATACCTGTTTTGACAACGTGTAAATTGGCCATCAGAACATCTGCTAATTGACTAGGAGAGGTTTCGTTTTCTAGCACTTTGAGCTTTGATTCTGCCTTCTGGATGTAATTCTCAGATTGCTTAATTTTCTTTTCTAATTCGGATATTGTTTGTTCCTTCTGAACTTTCAGCGCGTGTTCCCGAGTAAAATAAGAGTTGAATTGATTTAAGGCCGAGATTACGTCTTCCCCTAAGTCATCTATGGGTAGATCATCTAAAGGAATCAGGCTAAGTATGGGCCGCAGGTCATGGTGCAGCAATAGAAACGGATTAGAATTCATTTCCTGGTCGAGCGATTCAAGATATTCCCATTGTGCGTCAATGGTCATTGATTCGAAACCTACCTCAGATAAGTGCTTCTTGATCGTCTTATCGAATGTGGGGTAAAATGAATTGAGGTTTGGGTCAAGCCGGTAATTTGCTAATGTTCTTTCAATTGGACGGTGTAATGAATCAAGGCTCAACTGATTGTCAGCTACGAGTTTCTTTTTAAATAATGATCTATTATGGTTGTTATCTATCAGTATTATATTCGATCGGTTCCCAAAAAGTTTGAACAGCAATGTGGATCCATTGTCGAAATGAAAAGAGAAAGCTCTTTCGTTTTCATATTGCTCAATAGCTAGAATTGTGCGATTGTTGAGTTCAGAAAATAGTGTGACTACATTCTTTCTGCTTTTGTGATATTCTGTAGGAAACGAAAGACATGAGAAGTCATTTCTCAATGTACACCTTATGTAAAAGGGAAGTCTTTGTTGTGTGATCAATGAAATGATAAGCTCGTCTTTTTGCTGGCTAAACGATTCTAACCATTCACTGTTGACTAATATTGATTTTAGGTAAGCCGATAGCCTTTTAAGTGTATAGTAATTAAACTGCACTATAGCTCGATTTGAAGGCCATCGTAAGCAAGCTTCACGTTATCGGGCAACTCTGCGTTTACTTTATGGTGTAGTCCCATGCGATGGCTTATGTGCGTCAGGTAAGTAGTTTCTACTTCGAGTTCTTCAATAAGTGCAAGCGCTTCAGATAGGGTGAGGTGGCTTAAGTGATCTTCTTTTTGTAAAGCATCAAGTATCAATACTTTTGAGCCTCTTATTTTCTCCTTCTCTGTATCGCTAATTGTTTTCGCGTCTGTGACATATGAAAAGTCATTTACTCTAAATCCAAAAACAGGCAACATATAATGCATTACCTCTATCGGTATGAACTCGATTCCTTCTACTAGAAATGGGGCGTTTTCAATAGTGTTAACTTTAACTTTAGGAATACCAGGATATTTATTCTCTTCGAAAACATACGCAAACTCTCGTTTGAGCTGATTTAAAACTGTATCGCGAGCATAAATGGGCATGTCTCTTTTCTGAAGAAAATTGAAAGAACGAATATCATCCATTCCTGCAGTGTGATCTTTATGTTCGTGCGTAAATATGAGCGCATCAAGAGAGTTAATCCTTTCACGAAGGACTTGCTGTCTGAAATCTGGCCCAGAATCAATTATGAAGCTTTTATCGTCAATGGCAATATGGATAGAGACACGAAGTCTTTTGTCTCGAAAGTCTAATGAACGGCAGACCTCACAATTACAGCCGATTACTGGAACTCCTTGCGATGTTCCCGATCCTAGAACAGTTATTTTCACAGTTCTAGGGTGGTTTGAGATAACTCCATTAATAGATTTGAGTTCTTTTCACTTAGCGAGGCCGGGTCAATTTCTATTGACTTGATAATATCAATGAGGCAATTGATCTTGCCTTCGGTAGTATAATACTTATTAACGATCGCTATTCTAGTCTCATTCAGCAGGCAATAACCAGATTTGAAATTGCCTTTCTCGTAACGTAACACATAGTCAGACTCAGCAAAAATATCCTCGAGTTTATTGAGAAAATGCTTTGTATAACGAATGGTCATTAATGCTTGTCTGTATACTTCTTAACTAGTTCAATCAATTTGTCGTAATCTAAAGGCTTTTGCATGTATTCGTTCATACCGGCTTCAAAAAACTCAGAAACTGGAAGATTTTTTGCATTTCCAGAGATGCCAATGATTGGTGTATTAGCCTTTTTTGTCTTTCCTGATCGTATTTGCTTTGTGGCCGAGAGACCATCAAGCAGAGGAAGGTTAATGTCCATAATGACAAGATCATAATCTTCAGACTCAAACTTGTCTAATACAGCTTCCCCATTTTTCGCAGATGTGATTTTACAGTTTTCAAAAAGTAGAATTTTCTTCAGTAGATTCTGAATCACTGAACTGTCCTCAGCTACAAGAACTTTTTTGTAGACTACTTCCGTCATAATATTCATAGGTTAAGATTCAATTGCCTTGTATAATCGCTAAAAATATTGCTGGAGTAGTCTACGATTTCGTTGATTCTCTCGGCTAGCGAGATATCAATTTCGTTCTTCAAATCACTTTCAAGTTGCACTACTACTTCTGAAAGTTTGGCAAAACCTAAGGACCCAGCATTACCTTTAATGACATGTAAGATACTCAAAATTTCAGTATGATCGTCTGCGCTTTGTAAAAAGAGAAGCTTTTCGTTTAAAGTTTTAGTCTCTTCGACAAACTCATGATACAATTCTAACAATTCATCTGGTTGGGCATATCTTTTTAGCTCTTCAATTATTTTGAAATCAAAGTCAGCGTGAGTCTCTTCTTCATTTAAAGATGCTTTTTCATTTAATTCATCCAACCAGTATTGGACCGTGTTTTTGAGCACATCTGGCTTAACAGGCTTTGCAATGTAATCGTTGAAGCCATACCTGATAAACTTGTCGCGTGCTTTACTATCCGAAAAAGCAGTAATGGCAAGAATAGGTATTTCAAAACCTAAGGCTTTCCTTATCCTATCATGACACTCAAAGCCATCCATTTTTGGCATTTGTATGTCTATCAAGGCTAGGTCGATAGCTTGTGCATGTGCAATTTCTAGACCTTTGAAACCATCTTCTGCTAAATGAACAGTTCTATCTAGATTTCTCAAGACAGTTTTCACATATTTACGGTTGATCTCATTGTCATCAATTACTAAAATAGATCCTTTGATGTCTTTCATTAGCGTGTGTTCTATCAAGATAATATATTTAGTCCTATTTTCTAAAATTCAGCATGCCAAAAAAGCATTTGATTTGTATTGTTGGGCCAACGGCTGTCGGTAAAACGGCTGTGGGTATAACGCTGGCAAGCGCATTTGAGACAGAGATAGTTTCGGCAGATTCAAGACAGTTTTATAAGGAACTTGAAATAGGTACAGCTAAGCCTAGCTTGAACGAGCTGAGTGAAGCCCCCCATCATTTTATAAATTCTTTGTCGATTCACGATGCCTATGATGTCGGTAAGTATGAGCAAGAAGCGATGGCTAAGCTTGAAGTATTATTTCAAAATAACGATGCGGTCATTCTGGTTGGAGGCTCTGGCCTCTTTGTAAATGCCGTTTGTGTGGGGTTGGATGATCTGCCAGATGTTAAGCCGAATGTGAGGGCCGAATTGAATGCTGAGCTAAAAATGGGAGGGCTAGACCGACTTAATGAGGAACTGAAGTCTGCAGACCCAGAATATTATGAAATAGTTGATCTCAAAAACCCCCAACGCGTAATTAGAGCATTAGAAGTAATTAGGTCTACGGGTAAGAAATTTTCTGAATTTAGGAAAAGGCAACCTGCTAATAGACCATTCAATGTGATAACTATTGGACTTGAATTAGACAGAGAGGTGCTATACAACAGAATCGACCAAAGAATGGATGGGATGATTGTTGAGGGGCTTTTTGAAGAGGCAAAGCGTCTTTATGAGCACAAAGACTTGAATCCATTGCAGACGGTTGGTTATAGCGAGATCTTCGCTTACCTAGATGGTCGTTACGATAAAGAGGAATCAATTCGCCTACTCAAGCGTAATTCAAGGAGGTATGCGAAAAGGCAATTGACATGGTTTAAGCGTAATCCGGAGACTGTCTGGTTCGATCCAGAGAAAATACAGGACATGCTGACGTACCTAAAGAAAAAATTAGAACTCCCTGAAGCCGAAAATTAAGGCGACCATACTGGCAGGCGCCTTTTTTATAAACGCATTGTATTCAGCTGAGAAAGATTGAAGCCTCTTCATTAAGTCTTGCTGTACCTGGTTCGCGCTTTTTAGTTCGGTGCTGATCTGATCATCTTTTATGTGCTCAATGGCCGTTTTAATGGCTAAGATCAATTCATCTTCCTTCTTATAGCTTTGGAAACGGTCGGTTGAAGTCTTTTTTAGCAATTCAGCCACTTCTGATAAGGGAGAACCATCATTTTCTTTGTTGTAGCTTAAAACTATATTTTTCCTCGCAGTACTGTTCTTAGCCATTTGATCGATGACCTGAGTAAGCCTTGCCTTTCTAGGCTTGATAAGGTTGTAGGTATAAACAGTGTAAAGCAATACTAGACCGAGTAATGCAACGAAAGTTGGAATATATCCCATAGAAACTGGACTTGAGTTTAACCTAAAGTGAGGCCGAAGTAAATTTTTTTTACTAATAATTGCAAATGGCATTTTGCCGAACTGCAATAATGACCAATCTTTGATGTACAAAGTGGAAGACAAACGTAAGCCTATTCTCATAATAACCTACTATTGGCCACCAAGCGGTGGGGCAGGAGTTCAACGTTGGTTGAAATTCACCAAGTATCTCCCAGAATATGGTTGGGACCCGATTGTCTTTATACCTGAAAATCCAGATTTCGATCAAAAGGATCACTCTTTAGAAAAGGACATTCATCCATCTATAGAAGTTTTGAAGTTCCCCATCTGGGAGCCTTATGGACTTTTTAAAAGATTAACAGGAAAGAAAGAGCTCAAGCAAGGGCAAGTTTTGGAGTCTGGAAGTGGAGGGTTTTTCAAAAAGCTTTCGATATGGGTGAGAGGTAATTTTTTTGTACCAGATCCAAAGATATTTTGGGTTAAGCCTTCTGCCGATTATTTAATGTCCATTCTTGAGTCTAACGATATTAAGCATGTTGTCACGACTGGACCTCCTCATAGTGTACACTTAATCGGAAAACGACTAAAACTTAAGAATCCTGCTATCACTTGGGTGGCTGACTTTAGAGATCCATGGTCTCAGTGGGATATTCTCAAGCGCATGAAGATATCTTCCTTTATTTGGAAGAAGCATGTGAAATTGGAGCAAGAGGTTCTCAGAATGGCGGATGCTATACTCGCTACAGGTCCCACTGCTGCTGAAGAGTTTAAGGCCTTGGGCGCCAGAAAGACACACTTTGTGACCAATGGTTTTGATGCATCTGACATAAATACGGAGCCAATTAAGGCTAATGGAGCCAAGTTTGTAGTCACTCACTTAGGAATGTTGAGTAAGCATCGTAACCCTGAAAACCTTTGGCGGATTCTAAATGATTTGTGCAGTAACGATGATTTTTATAGTGCATTAGAACTCCGCCTAACGGGTATTATGAGCTCGGAAGTTGAAGCTTCTATCTCTAGTCATAAAAGACTTGCAGAGAAACTCGTGACACAGTCATCTGTCACTCATGACCAAGTTTATCAAGAGTATTCATTCAGTAACCTGTTGTTGTTATTGCAGACCAATGATTCTGGCGCCACATCTCAGCTACCAGGGAAATTGTTTGAGTACCTAGGTGCGAAGCGCCCAATCCTAGCCATCGGTAAAGAAGGCAATGACATTTCGAAGATAATAGCTGATTGTTCAGCTGGCCAATCGTTTCAATATGATTCGAATGAGGACTTAAAGACGTTTATTCTTCAGGAGTACGAAGCTTGGAAGTCAGGGGGAGGTAAGTGGCAGTTCAATGATGTTGAAAAGTATGACCGCAAAAACTTGACTAAAGAATTGTCAGACTGGCTGCTGTCACTTTGAGCCACGAATTCTACTAAAACCATTTTCTAATACTTGATTTAGTTCTGTGGAGATCTTTAGGGTATATGTTAAACCTATTAAAACGGCTGTTATCGTTGAAGAACGAATTAGTAAGTCTAGGTAGATATTATCGAGTTTTGGGATGGCATAATTGACTACAAGCGTAAGGCCCGCAATGAGTATGAATTTAGTGGTCGAAAGTGTAAAGGGTTGAATTTTGAACTTTGACCAAACGAATCCAAATTTTAGAATATTAAAAATTAGCATCGAAATAAATGATGCCACTGCAGCGCCTTCAATGCCATATTTCGGTATCAGAATTAGATTCAATACAATAGTCAAAACGGCAAGTAAGGAAACGGCAAGCACATTGAATCGATAATACTTCGACATTACAATGATCTCGCCATTGGTACCAAAAGCCATGTCACTGAGTTTGCCCAGTGCAATGAAAAGGACAACGTTAAATCCATTTAGATAAGCTTCATTGTTAGGTATAAAGCTGTAGATACTATCGAGGTTTGCCCAGATGCCAATCAACAGCAATGAGCCAATGATCATCTGGTTAATAGAAGTTTGTTGATAAAGCTTTTTGACAGCCGCCATATCCCCTTTATTAAATGCCTGTGCTAGTAAGGCTGAGCTTATCTGAGTAATGGCTCTTTTAGGCATTTCAATGACGACTCCAATGAAGAAGGCAATTGTATAAACTCCAGTGGCTTCAAGGCCCAGTGCTCCACTGATCATTATACTATCTATTTGTAGTATGATTTGAGTTCCGCCTGCGCCAATTAGAGAGTAAAGGCCAAAGGTTAAAATGCGTTTCCAAACTCCTTTTTTCAAGAAACCGAAGCTCACTTTGAGCGGTAGGTACCCTTGAATTCGTAAGTGCACTGCCAGACCTATAAACACCAGCCCATAGACACCAAGTAGGGAATAGATGAGGGATTGAAAGGAGATAAATTCAAAGCCATAAAGTATCAGTGCCAGTGTTGTTAAAACCCGAAGGCCAATATCTCTTAGCAAATTTGGTATCACAATTCTAAGTAAGCTTCTCGAAAAAGCTTCCAGAATTTGAAACTGAATGATTAGAAAGGACACAAGAAGGGTTACTTGAAAATAGTCAACAAATAATGCAGACTCTTTTGAGAAGTAACTGACAATTGATTCTCGAAATACTAAAGCCGATACACAAAGTAATACGAATCCAAGAACTCCACCTATGAGAATGGAAGATAGGAAGCCCTTGTTTTCCTTTTGTTCTGGGAAGAATTTCACTAGACTTTGCCCTAAACCAATTTGTCCAAAAGTGGCCAAAAGATAGGCAGAGCTTTGAATAAGTCTAAAAAGTCCTACTTGTTCGATGGAAAGAAAATAGGGGTAGAGCCAAAGTACATTGATATAGCCTATTGCTACGCCTAAGTAGGCAATAATGGAGGATCTAATACTTTGCTTAATGACAATTCCCATTAGGGCTTCCTCCAAATAATAGTATCCGTTAGGCCAGTACTAGAATAGATGTTTGGCCAAGTCTCTAGCATCTCATGAATTTCTCTATAGCGTACTCTTTCAGAATTATCAAGGACAAAAAGGCCACCGCTCTTTAGCTTACTAACCGATTTTTTCGAACATGAAACCCGAGCTCGACCATCTATTAATATGAAGTCAAGCGAGTCATTTGGAATGGAGTCTATGAAGTGGACGTAATCTAGGAATACATCGTCTTTTATAGGATATGCTTCTGCATCTAGGCAATAATCATCGACACTACTTAGGTTCGGTTTGGTATATGCAGTATTGGGCGGTATCAGTTTGAGGTTTACGTTACTGACCTTATTATTCGTTAACGTTTCTTTGACTATGTTATACCATTCTTCATGGTGTTCAACACTTGTTAGATGGCCTAAAAGTTTGGCGAAATGATAAGTACTTCGTCCACTTCCATATTCTAAACCAACATCGTCTTTCGTTAAGATTAAGTCGAAAACCTTTATGGAGCTGGCTGTAAGCCAAGGGTGCTGTGGATGCTTTTTTTGGAATTGCTTCGCTTTTAACTTGTAGTAAGGCCTCAACAATCTGTATCGTAAATAAACCAATCCACTACCTGGCCGAGAAGTGATGTTGCGTTCCCTACTATTTTGGGTTATGGTTTTTTTGACGTTCAGAAAATCTTCGAGTGTTATGGCCATTAATAAGTGTATTCTTGGGTCAATCTAAGAGAATAAGTTCGTCTTTTCAGATGGGCTGAAAATGAAGTCATGTGTTTTGCTGAAATCTATGCCTTCCAGGTCGACTATTTTTTTAAAGTTCGAGCCTTCAAGCCTGAAGGTTATGTAATTCTCCATTTTCTTAAAAAAGTTGAGAATTTCGTCCCCCTTCTGTGCGGATAGTATTTCGCAAATTACAATTGGTCTGGAAGATTCTATTGTTTTCTGGCCTCCTTTCAAAACAAATATTTCTGCTCCTTCGGTGTCAATTTTTATTAAGTCAGGTTGCTCGTTTTGTGCTTGGCAATAGTTGTCCAAAGTGTCTGTTGTTACCTCACATTCAACGAAAGACTTCTTTGCCACTTTCCCAACCAAGTTGTTTTCGCCAGATAGATTATGATCTAAATAGCTATACTTCGTGTTCTTCACCTCATGAAATATTGTTTTACCTGTGCTATCGCTGAGCGCAAGATCAACACTTGTAATTGAGCTTTTCATATGATTAAGCGCAATGTTTTTATTGAGGTAGAATGATGGGCCACTTGCGGGTTCAAATGCCTTCACTTTAACCTTTGAATTTAAATGACTGGCAAGTAGTGAATAGTAACCAATGTTCGATCCAACGTCATAGAATACATTCACTTTACTGATTAGTCTTGAAAAGAGGATGGAGTATTCAAATGCTTTATAACCATTCCAAAATAGGAGATGAGTTACATAACATGTTTGATTGGTGGCCATTTGAAAGCTTCCTTCATCAGTTTTGACTTTGAGGATGCCAGCAGGCGGCATTCGGTATTTTGCAGAGAGGTTTGGGATAGATTTAAGAATGTTTCTAATCAAAAAATTGACTGGGCCACTGTAAATAAACTTGTATAAAAACAACTTCATTAGTTAGCAATTAGGTTTGTATAAAGCGCTACTAAGTTTTTACCAGTATGTTCCCAATTCCAGATGCCTTTGGTAGTAGCTTGGTTTCCGTTGTCTCCAAATGCCTTGGCTTTCTCTGGATTATCGTAGAGTAGGTCTACTTGCTTGGCAAAATCTTGAGCATTTCCTGCTTCGAAAATCAATCCACTATTCGTTGCCTTCACTACACGTTTTAAGGGAGGGGCGTCACTTACGATCACTGGTTTACCTACCATCATTCCCTGAAAGAGCTTATGCGGTATTGTGTGATCAGTATGGCCATTTCGATTATGCGGTATTAGGTTGACATCAGCAAGGGCCATGTAAGAGAAGAACTTATGGAATGGTTGATAGCCGTTGATTCTCACCCTGTCTAATACCTTATGTTTTGTTGCTAGATTAGTTAGCCATTCTTTGGAATCTGCAGATAATGATCCAGTTATTTCCAGGCGTATGTTCTTAGATTTTGTAAGTCCCAATCCCTCAATGGCAACATCAACACCTCTATGAGGGCCTACACCTCCTGTATAAGCCAGTATGAAGTCTTCAGAAGCTCTATCGTAGATGTTTGTGATACGCTCCTGATCGAGAAAACTCTGGCCCTCACTATTAGTAACTACAGTGATTTTGCTTTGTGGTAGCTTGTGTAGCGCAACCAACCTATCACTCATCTCTTCGACTACTACAATGAGGTGGTCAGCTTCATGGCAAGCCGTCTTTTCATAATTAAGCCATCGCTCGAAGCCGAAGAAAACGGAATTCTTTAGTCTGATCAATGGGTTTCTCTTCCATTGGAACCATACTTTTAAAGCTTCAGGGTAGTTTTCATGTAGGTCTAAGACAACCTTTACGTTGGAGGACTTTTTGGCAGCCAGAACCGCAGTTTTAGCGAGCGGAAGATCGTGAACGTGAAATAATGCGAAGTTCTCTTTTTTGTGCAATGCTTTTAGTCTTCTAAGAAAGACCGGTTGTACGAATGAAATCGCTAATAAAATATCCCAAATTCCTCTCCAGAAGAATGTTTGTGCAATCGGGATTCTATGCACGTGAATGCCATTTACTATCTCTTCAGTGGATTCATTTTTTCGATTTAGGCAGAGAATATGAATTTCGAAGCCTGACTTTATAAGGGATTTTGTTTCTTTACTCACACGAATATCGTCTGGGTAGACCTCATGTAAGAGCATACAAACTTTCTTGTTCATTGGGTCAAATTTATGATTGAATTTGTGAAATCATTAGAGGCTAACACTTTTTTAAGTGAAATATATAATATGCATTTAACCATCATCGCAGGAGCTCGTCCTAACTTTGTTAAAATAGCTCCCATAATTCACGCAATTGAGAGTCATAATTCGGATTCAGAGGCTATAATTGAATATTCCTTGGTTCATACGGGACAGCACTATGATGATGCGATGAGTGAGGTCTTCTTTAATGACCTTAGGATTCCTAAACCCAATATCAATTTACAAGTAGGCTCTGGTACGCAGGCACAGCAAACGGCTAAAATCATGGTTGCGTTTGAGGCCTATCTAATTGAGCATATGACTGACTGTTTAATTGTCGTAGGGGATGTTAATTCCACTATCGCTTGCAGTATAGTTGCCAAAAAAATGGGTGTTAGAGTAGCGCATGTCGAAGGTGGTTTGAGGTCTGGAGATATGTCTATGCCTGAGGAAATTAACCGTCTCTTAACGGATTCCATAACTGACTATTTCTTCACAACCAGTAGCATAGCAGATGAGAACCTAGCTAAAGAAGGGGTTGCGCAAGAGCAAATTTTCATGGTAGGTAATACCATGATTGATAGCCTAGTTAGCTCTTACGACAGCTTAAAACAACCCGCCGGAGTAAATGATCTTCTTAAAGGTCAGTACTTCCTATTAACACTTCATCGTCCATCAAACGTTGATGATGTAGAAGTGCTTTCAGAGATGTTGTCTACTATAGATGATATGGCAGAGGGGGATGAAAAGATTATTTTTCCTATTCATCCTCGAACAAAAGCTCAGTTAAGTCAAGGCGTTGAATTCAAAAACATTCATTTTCTTCCCCCATTACCCTACTTAGAATTCCTATACCTCATGCGAGGAGCATCTGCAATAATCACAGACTCCGGAGGTATTCAAGAGGAATCGACATATTTAAAGGTACCATGTCTTACACTGAGGGAGAATACTGAAAGGCCAGAGACAATCAGTATTGGTAGCAATGTCTTAATCGGGAAGGATATGTCTTTACTTAAATCATCTTTAGAAAGTATTCGCAAAGGCGAATGGAAAAAAGGAGGCATTCCTGATTTATGGGATGGCAAAGCAGCCATCCGCATAATAGAGCAATTGAGAGGTTTATTATCTGCTACTAATTAGGCCTTCTTTAAAGATCTAAAGACGGAAGCTCCAAAGAATAGTACCACCAAGATTGAAAAAATCTGCATCACAATCGTTCCTGCTGTATAAATCTTTGGTACGAATTTAAATTCAATCACATGATTGCCTGCAGGTACCGCTAAAGCTCTCAAAATGTAATTTGCTCTAAGCATATCGACTGCTTGTCCATCTATGGTAACCTGAAATCCCTTTGGGTAATGAATCTCTGAAAAGACCGCAAACCCATCTCCAGCGTTATTGGATTCATACTTCCAGTAGCCAGGGTGGTATTCGGTTAAAGCAATATCACCTTTGCTCAGCCCAATGTTATTTGGGGTCTCGTTCTTATTAACTACTGCCTTAAGTGAAGGAGTACTCAAAGCTAGTGTTTGATTAAACTCATCATCTGTAGTGTTGGTATATTCAAGTTCAGTAACAAACCATGCACTGCCGAGCGCATTATTGTTTTTCACAACTCCTTGGGGGCTGTTAGGGTTAATGATTAGATGACTTGTGTTCAGCATATTAATGATCGGAAAAGAACTGAAGTCAGCATTCCCAGCTTGAAGACTTTGCCTTAAGGCAGACTCTTCTGCAATCAGTTTGTTGTTAATAATCTCTTGATATCTTCGAATTCTAGCACCATGATAACCATTGATCAAATGATGATGATAGGCGATTTTGGCATTATAAAATCCTGAGGTTAAGTCTAGTACCCTGTCTCCAAGCGTTTCGTTTTGTTTGATGTACTGATCAGCTGGAGATTCTGTGAAGTTTTGGCGAGAAGTAGACTTATTAAAGTTGTCTTCTGAAAGAAAACGTGAACTGATAAGGATGACATCTAGCGATGCAATACCTATAAGCCCAATCACAGCAATTGTTTTCGATACCTTTTCGTTTAGATACAAATAGAGTAGAAGGCCAAATGCCGCAATGAAACCAAATGCACGAAGGGCATCTCTCTGGAAAAGAGATCTTCTGTCACCTCTAACTGCATCTATTATGGCTTCCTGTATTTGGCTATCGATAGCCCCTCTATAGCTGAACATTCCAGAGAATACACCGAGAAGCAGTGCTAGTCCACCAGTTGCTCCTAGCGCAATGAATAGTTTCTTTTGAATCGATTTACTAAACTTTTGACTGAGTAACTTCTCGAGCGCCAACATGCCTAAAAGTGAGACACTAAAAATCGGAAGTATAATGGTAAATGAGACCGATCGGAATTTGTTGTACCCTGGGAAATAGTCAAAGAGGAAGTTGTTAATGCCTGGCATATTGCGACCGTAACTCAATATCACACCAAGTACGGCTAGTGAAGCCAGCCAGATAACATACTTTCTTTCTACTAAAAGCAGTCCTAAGACAAACAGGAATATCATAACAGCGCCTGCATAATAGGTAGTGGCTGATTCTTTGCCCCAATAAGTAGGAATACCATTGAGGAAGTTCTGGAGTTGTGCTCCGTTGACCCCATTCTGTTTTAAGAATGTAGCGAGTTCTCCGTCTTCTGGAAATGGTCCGCTACCACCTAATACATTAGGAATAAAGAGTGTGAACGGGTCCCAAATACCGTTTGAGTATTGGAAAGCATACGTCTTCCCAAGACCATCATCGTTCATTTCAGAATTTGCTTGTTGCGAGAGTTCTGATTTCCCTCTGTTGGAATATTTTCCATACTCATAAGTCGCATAAAATTCACCAAAAAAGGTTCCGATTGCGAGAACCAATGCAGCCATGAGGAGTCCCAGTCTTTTTAGATAATCTTGGACTTGCTTATCTCTAATGGCATAAATGAGTTGTATTAAGCCATAAATACCAATGACGAAGGCGAGATAATAGGTGATTTGTAAGTGATTTACCCTGAGTTGCATTGCCAAGGCGAGTGCGGTAAGACTAGCCCCTAAGATCTTGTTTCTGGTAAAGCACAAGTGTACTGCACCCATAACGAGTGGCATAAACGATACTGCTGAAATTCTTGCATTATGGCCAGCTGTTAGGCCAATTAAATTATAGGAAGAAAGTCCAAAGGAAATAGCTCCTATTATTGCTAAATATGGCCTTACCTTAAAGCAGAGTAGCATTATGTAAAAGGAAAGCATAGATGCGAAGATGATTCTCACTGGGTGAGGAAGGCCTAGCGTGTAGATCGCATGAGCAGACTTAATAAGTTGGTTACCCCACTTTACACTGATGAGATAGGCTGGCATGCCTCCAAAAATTGAATTCGTCCAAAGCCCTTCTTCTCCAGTTTGCTCGCGGTACTCCATTAACTCTTGAGCACTACCTTGCCACTGAACAATGTCACTTTGAAAAAGCGTTTTTTCTTCGAAGAATACTGGCTTGAAAAAGACGAGCGTAAGTACTAAGAAAACTATGACAGCGACTAAGTGGGGGAGGACATCTTTTTGAAAATCAATCTTTCTCATTCTTACACCTTTGTAAACCAAGCACCAATATCTCTATAAGCCTTCTAATACGAAAGGTTTTGTATGCAAAATCAAGGCTTATGACTCTTTTAATGCTAGGAAATTTGGCTAATTTTGAGGCGCAAATTATTGGCAGATATGTTCGAAAGTTTAAGTGGAAAGTTAGATAAGGCCTTTAAGACCCTAAAGGGACAAGGAAAGATTACTGAAATCAACGTTGCTACCACCGTAAAGGAGATTAGACGTGCGCTGATAGATGCTGATGTTAACTACAAGGTAGCCAAAGAAGTTACTGATAAAATCAGAGAAGAGGCACTTGGTAGAGATGTGTTAATCTCTGTTTCTCCAGGCCAATTATTGACCAAAATTGTCAGCGAAGAACTCACCGAAATGATGGGGGGCCAGAAGACTGACATCTCCATTCAAGGGGATCCGGCAGTAATTCTTATTTCAGGACTACAAGGTTCTGGTAAGACGACTTTTTCTGGAAAGCTAGCAATGTTACTCAAATCTCAAGGACGTCAAGTAATGTTGACAGCTTGTGATATCTATCGTCCTGCTGCGATTGAACAATTGAAGGTCTTAGGCGAGCAGATTGAGGTTGATGTATATGCGGAACCTGATAATAAGAATGCCATTGATATTGCCAACAATGCGATAAAACACGCTAAGGCTCACGGCAAAAAAATAGTCATCATAGATACTGCTGGACGTTTGGCAATTGATGACCAAATGATGCAAGAGATTGAACAGTTAAAAGCAGCTGTTAATCCTTCTGAGACACTGTTTGTAGTCGATTCAATGACAGGTCAAGATGCTGTAAATACCGCCAAGACCTTTAATGAAAGATTAAACTTTGATGGAGTTGTTCTTACCAAGTTAGATGGTGATTCTAGGGGTGGTGCAGCCCTTTCCATTCGAAACGTTGTTGAGAAGCCTATTAAATATATCTCCACTGGAGAGAAAATGGAGGCCATTGACGTCTTCTATCCCGAACGTATGGCCAGCCGTATTCTTGGTATGGGTGATGTGGTCTCACTCGTTGAAAAGGCTCAGCAGTCTTTTGACGAAGAGGAAGCGAAGATTCTTAATAAGAAGATCCGTCAGAATAAATTTGACTTTGATGATTTCTTATCTCAACTGGAGCAAATCAAAAAGATGGGTAACCTCAAGGATCTGATGGGTATGATCCCTGGTATGGGGAAAGCGCTCAAAGGGGTTGACTTAGATGACGATTCATTCAAGCCGATAGAGGCCATCATCAAGTCAATGACTAAGGATGAGCGTGCCAACCCAGAAGTGCTAAATGGAAGCAGGAGAAAGCGCATTGCTGAAGGTTCAGGTACTTCAATTCAGCAAGTAAATAATCTAATGAAGCAATTCGGAGATATGCGTAAAATGATGAAAGCCATGAATAAGATGGGTGGAAAGCGTGCAATGTCTGGTCTTGCAAATATGATGGGGAATAAATAATTACCGATCACTAGCGCGCTCTACTTTTAGGCCTTGCGAGTCTATATATGACTCCCATTTTATCCAGGCTAATTGACGGTCAAAGTCTTTGGTTTGAAAAGTAATTTTGAAACTTGTTGACTTGTTATCTAAACTATTGAACTCGTTTGAAACTTGGGTGCCCAGGCTATCGGGTTTTCTACTGACAGCGTATTTAATGTCTAAATCGTTTCTTGGCCACTTAATTGTAAACGCATCTAGGTTGCCATTTACCTGATATCTGCCTTCTTTTTGAATGAGTACTTTTTCAGTTTCTAGTAACTTTTTGTTGTGGAGGTCATGAATTTGAATTTTTGCTCTACCATACTTTCTAAGAAATTCGTCAGTTTTATCATCTCTCAAAAAGACTTGTATCTTGACTAACAGACTGTCAATGTAATAGAGATTGATGTCTTCCATTTCATAAGCTTCTGCGAAGTAATCAATTCTATCTAACTGGTATATAGTGAAGTCTTCAGTGTAAAACTCCCCATAACGTTTGAATACGAATTGGTCTAATTCTTTAACGTTTTGGTTCAAAGCTAAAGAGGAGAATTCAAATTTATAAGAGGGTACATCTGTATCAAAAACGGCTCTTTTTTCACGTTCCTCAATAGTTGGCTCGGTTACTTCTTCCTTATCTTCTTCAATAGGCGCTGGTATAGAGCAAGCGAAGGAGGTAAAGATTAGCGTATAGAATAGTAGGGAATGTGTAAGTTTCTTCATCTTCAACTAATTTCTTCGTTAATCTAGGGCATAGAACAATACCAAGCAAATTATTTTGAACTAAGACTTTAATTGAACGAGTAATTTGACATACTCGGTGGGAGAGGCATTTCGCAATTCAAAGTCTAGGTTAAGGTTGTGTGGGTTGTGGCATGCTAGGTGACTTTCCCAGACGTGATGTATAAACCAGTCTGGTTCATCTCCCCACCGTGTCTCTTGACTTCTTCTTTTAATGAACTCCTCCCGATCGAGTGTAAGGAGTATTTTGAAGGCTGAAGCCTTTATCAGTCGTAAGCTTGAAAGTGCGAAGATGCCCTCAATGATTATAAAGTCATATTGTTCATTGGCTTCATCATGAGCACTTACAAGTCTATCCCAATCAATAGTTTCGGGATTCTCCCAATCAATTCTCCCTTTTATGAGAGGTAGCGCTGATTGATCAAGAATAAACTCATCTTGGTGCAATACGATTGCGTTTGGTAAGTCATGGACTAGTTTAGTGGCTAGGGTTGACTTACCTGATCTGCTCACACCTGCTAAGAGGATTAGTTTCGCCATGTCCAAACATAAAAAAAGTCAGACGGTTGGTCTGACTTTTAATAGAATAAAATCTTTTTTTAGCGATACATAACTGAATCGACAGCTTCTAGCGTCCGTTTCACATTCGGTAATATGGCATCGATTAGTGTTGGCGCATATGGAAGAGGTAAATCAAAGCTATTTACTCTTTTTACCGGAGCATCTAAGTAATCAAAAGCGTCTTTTTGGACGTTAAATGCGATATCAGTTGAGATAGATGCTAAAGGCCATGCTTCTTCCACAACAACAAGTCTGTTGGTTTTCTTGACTGATTCAATAATTGTCTTGTAATCAATTGGTCTGACAGACCTAAGGTCAATTACTTCAGCGCTCACACCATTTTTAGCGAGTTCTGCAGTAGCTTCTTCAGCTATCTTCATCATTTTACCAAAAGAGACTAAAGTAACGTCAGTGCCTTCTCTAACAATGTTGGCTTGACCAATTGGTAATAAGTATTCTCCTTCAGGGACTTCACCTTTATCAGAATACATTAACTCTGACTCCATGAAAATAACTGGATCGTTATCTCTTATAGAAGATTTCAATAGACCCTTTGCATCGTATGGGGTAGAAGGGACTACTACTTTCAAACCAGGAGTATTGGCAAACCAATTCTCAAAGTTCTGAGAGTGTTGGGAGCTAAGCATTCCAGCATTACCTGTAGGTCCTCTAAAGACGATCGGGATTTGGAATTGCCCACCAGACATTGACATCATCTTTGCTGCTGAGTTGATTACTTGATCAATTGCAACGAGAGAGAAGTTGAATGTCATGAATTCAATCATAGGGCGAAGGCCGTTCATGGCAGCACCTACACCGATACCTGCAAAGCCAAGCTCAGCAATTGGTGTATCGATTACACGTTCAGCACCGAACTCATCAAGCATTCCTTGACTTACCTTATAAGCACCATTATATTCTGCAACTTCCTCGCCCATCAAAAAGACTTTTTCGTCTCTTCGCATCTCTTCAGACATGGCTTCTCTAAGGGCTTCTCTGAACTGTATAACTCTCATTGAATTCATTTAGTTAATGGGCGTAAAAATAAACATTCAGGGCTCAATTACCAATAACCATTCGTGCAATATATTGGACATAAAAAAAGCTTTTCTCCAATGGGAGAGAAGCTTTTAAATTTGTTAGAAAGAGTTCTTAGTTCATTAAGTTACGGAAGGCATCCGTTCCAGAGAACTGTCTGAATTCTAAGTCAGTAAGTGCTTTCGCCTTCAAAGAAGAGTCGGCAGTTACAGCATTTCTTAAGTGCTCGATAACTTTATTTTCGTTGTCTTGACGTGCTGCGGCAATAGCTGCAACATAATGAGCCCAAACATAGCCTCTTTCATTACTGATTACACTTTCAAGTGTAGTCTGAGCGTTTCTGAAGTCTTTTCTAAGCAGTTGAACAAGACCTTTGTTGAACTGATCTACAGAACTGTTAGAAGCTCTGTTCAAAGAACTGATCGCTAAGTCGTATCTCCCAACCATGATTTCAACAGCACCTTTGGCGCCATTCACACCTTGTCTTACATCGTTACCTGGGCTCATGCTTGCAGCTTTAGTCAGTGCAGCGTGTGCTCCCCATAGGTTGCCTTGCATTGCCATTGCCATACCCATGTTTGTTTGAGCCTCTACATTAGCGTTTTTCTGATTAGAGATGTTGAAATGGTTTAAAGCAGTAGTGATAAGATTAGTCTGAGTTCTACCAGTCGCACTCATTGCCATTTGTAAGTGAACAGCACCTAAATTATTGTGGATAGTCCAGGTATCATTTTTCTTAGCAGCAGCCTCGTAGATACTTTTCTTTTCTTCTAAAGAAGGGTTGTTAGCAGCAGCGTAAGCCAATTCTTCAACACTTAGTTGAGCAGGAGAATTTAAAGCCATTGTCGCAATTTGCGCTTTGCTTTTCTTAACCTTAACAGTTAATACTTCAGTAGTAGCAGTTCTCAACAAAGGGTACACTTCATTTAACACTTTCTTATAAGTACTAAGCTTTTGAAGCTCTTTTTCCTTTTGCTCAAAAGAACCAGAACCGTTGATGATGCTATTCCATTCTGCCTTCTGGCTAGAAGAAATGCCATCATAGCTCGCCATCATAGATTTCAAACCATTCCAATTTTGTACAACCGGCTTGAGAATGAATCTAATGTTAGAAGCCATTCCTTGGTAGTCATATTTATCCATTTGCTCTCTGTACCACTTTTCAATAGCGTCTGCTCTTTCTTGCGCTAGTTCGCTGTTGATAGTTTCTTTACCCTCTGGAGAGTGAGTACCTGTAATAGTAACAGTTCTTGTTACATTTTTCTCAGCGATAAATGCTGCAAATTTTGATCCTCTGTCACTATCTTTTTCAGATGTTTTGAAAACAGATCTTCCTTGGTCGAAGAAGAACTCAACATTTGTTGGGATCAACTCTTCTTGATCGTTATAGCCATGATCAGCGTAAGCTGCGTAGTAAGATGGCTGAACAAGCTGAGATGTTGTAATTAAACCTTCGGCAATGCCTAACCTTTCCGTTTCTAGAAAACTTCCTGAATTAGGATTGATAGCTTTTCCTTGAATCTCGATATTTCCTCTTTCCATACCTTTTCTGAAAGGGAATGAATACTCTTGAACGATTTGAGGTTGCTCAGTATTAGAGTTAGGATAATCTGTAGCTCTGAATTCGATTTTTCTTAGCGCTCTTTCCTGAGTTCCATACTTGTAGAATGCACTTAGTTCATAAACCTTCTTAGGCTTTAGCATCTTCACCGGAAGATTAGCAGTCATTTCAAACCTTACAGTATCAGCGTGAACTTCTAGAGGACTAGGCGCTACAACAAGTTCTTGGTTTTTAGCTGCTTTTTTCATCTGACTCAAGGCACATCCTGAGATTGACATGACGCCAATGAGAAGCAAAGGGAAAATAATTTTAGCAGTTTGGGTTTTCATAAGAATATTGATTGTTTTCGTCTGTTTAAGCGTATGCAATTAAGTGGCGAATTTACGAAATTTTTAGTAGATTCCGATTTTACTAATAATAAATCATTTCTGATTTTGTAAATTAGTGGCAATACAATGGAACGAATTCAGCATTTTTTCGAAAATCAGGCTTTTGGTGTTTGCACCAAACTAGGAGAGAAGTTGAACCTTTCAACATCTAGCATACGCCTATTCTTTATATACGCGTCTTTTCTAACCTTTGGATCTCCCCTTATCGTTTATCTTGGTTTAGCCTACGTGATTAATTTCCGCAAGCATTTGCGAAGAAGAAAAAATCCAGTCTGGTATAATTAGTTGGCAATTTTTAAATCTGAGAACTTCTTCTTTCCTCTCATAAAGTAAGACCAAATTACCCATCCATGATATCTGGGTGCATTAGTATTGACTTTTGGTCTCTTCCTTTTTTGTAAAATAGAACGAAGGTGCACAACTATATGGAGATGAGCTTTTAGAATTGCTACACCATGTTGAGGACCGCTTTCAAGTGAGAATTTCAGCAGTGCCACCCAATCCAAAAGGATTCTAAGAGGTAATTTCCAAGCTAGCTTACTTGAGGGTTCATTCTTTATTAATAGACTAAGTCCATTTCTAAAATTGAGATAGGTCTTTTTTGGTTTCGACTTATCGAGCGTTCCTCCTCCGACATGATAAATAGTACTTTGAGGAACTACGATTATGCGTTTACCCGAACTCCAGATCCTCCAGCAAAGATCTATCTCTTCCATGTGAGCAAAAAAGTCTTCATCTAGACCACCTAACTCGAGGTATGTCTCTCGGTGAATGAAAAGACAACTACCTGAAGCCCAGAATATATCATGGGGGTCGTCATATTGCTTTTCATCTTTTTCTATGGTCTGAAATATCCTACCTCTACAGAAGGGGTAGCCTAGTGTGTCTATGTAGCCACCAGAGGCACCAGCATACTCAAATTTATCCTTTGCTTTAAAGTCAAGAATCTTCGGTTGTGCTGCTTTTATGCTCTTATCCGCTTTTAGCTGATCTAGTACAGGGTCAATCCAGTTTTTTGAGACTTCTACATCAGTGTTGAGTAACACTACATATTCCGACTCAATGGCTTCTAATGCCTTATTATATCCTCCACAAAAGCCATGATTTTCTTTAAAGGCAATAATTGTTACTTCTGGGTAATTTGATTTTGTGAATTCTATAGATCCGTCAGTTGAGCCATTATCGACTAGAACCACCTCATAGGGAGTACTGTATTGTACCACAGAAGGGAGGAACGACTCTAAGTGATGTCTTCCATTGAAGTTGAGAAGAACAACTGAAAGTGTATTCATTAGAACATGTTTCCGAAATCCATACCAGGAATATTAGGAAGGATGCCGTCAGTGCTTTTTTTCATTTCTTCTTTGGCTTTGACCTCAACTTTCTCCAGCGCATTGTTGATGGCTGCTACCGAAAGGTCCTGCACCATGTCTTTGTCTTCCTTTGTCATTAGGCTTTCGTCAATTTCAAGGGAGATAACCTGTTTTTTGCCATTTACAGTGGCTTTTACCATGCCTGCACCCGCTTCACCAGTTTCCTGAATGAATTTCAATTTTTCTTGGGCTTCCTTCATTTTGGATTGCATTTCCTTCACCTGGCCCATCATTTTCATCATGTCAAACATGCTCTTTCTTTTTCGTCAAATCTATCGAATTAATACAAAAGTTCCCGACGACCTATTGATGCTAGTATTATCAGCATTATTAAACATGACACGATAAGAATAACTACCGCTTGGTGCTTCTGATCCTTCAAAGGTGCCATTCCAGCCAGGGGACGGATTATTGGTTTGAAAAACCAAAGTGCCCCATTGATTGTAGATCAACATTTGGAAATTATTGTAGATACCATCCGTAACGCTAAAAAAGTCGTTTATGTTATCACCATTTGGGCTGAAAGCCGTGGGTATACCTAGTTTAGCCTCTATAATTACGCAAACTTCACTGCTCGCACTGGACACGTTTCCGCATTCATCCACATACCGAACTTGGTAACAAGCTTCGGTGGTGCCAGGTGGAATAGTAGTATCGATGAATGACTGCGAGATAGTGGTTGAAATTTGATTGAAATTGGCTGTGATATCCCTTCGCAGTATTTGGTATTCGCCTAAGGCGAAGGTTGTTCCGGGTAGAGTTATTCTTATGCTTCCGCCAAGGAGTTCAGCAGTGGGTGCTTCCGTGGCCGGCAAGACTAAACTTGCATTAGCAAAAGGAGTCAGGGTTTGACTGGTACTAACGACACCATTTTTTACTGTTTGAAAGAAGTAGGGGGCTATTTGTGTGCAATTCGTGTAGGTAAGGGTATAAGGAACTGTGCTTGCTGGATCGTTAAACGTGGTATTTAAGCTTCCATCGACAAAGAAGTCTATTTGGGTAAAGTCAGCGGGTGATGTCAGCCACTGATAATCAATATCTATTGTGGTGTCAATGTCATTCAAACCAAAACTTGTTGCGATGCTAGATCCAATGGAAGAAAACTCCTGTATACTTAAGCATCTATCTGTTGCCCTTATTCTGAAATCATAGGTTTCAATGTTACTGTTAAGAGAAGGGTCATCCACTGTGATAGCAGTTGGGTTGACCAATGGATCAAGCTCAGCATAGGCTTCAAACCCATTTCCTTTGTCTATTTCTAGGAAGTATAACAGGCCTTCTGTGATGGGTGCGTATTCAAAACTAATATTGGCCTGATCGATGACTGTAATGACATTAAGCACAGGCGGATCAATCGCTTGGAGCGTAGAAACTGTAAGCGTCACTGAATTACAGGCAGCATTATTTCCGCCTGAAGCGAAAATACCGGTTACTGTAATGTTATATACGTTATTGGTTTCATAAGTGTGAGCGATGAACCCATTATTGGCATTTACGTCCTTTACAAAGTTTTCCAGTGGTGAGCCATCCCCATAATCAATATCAAATGATTCGAAGGGATCGAAAGCATAATCGAAAAATAGTACGACCTCATTATTAGAGCAGGTGCGTGCTGCTACTGAAGGAGAGAATTTATCGAGAACTCGAATATCTAAAAAATCGAATCGATCTTGATTGGAACCCGTACTAGACTGATCAACAACTCTGATGATGTATGTCCCAGGAATTGTATAAGTAAACGTTCTGGTTTGACCAGCAGATAAGTTGCCCGAATTCCCTGCTGGTGTAGTTGGGAAGTTTAGGCTAAACGGATCACTAGGATCACCTTCAAAGTTGAATTGTAAATCGCTGGCATTCACGCCTGAGTGAGTAATAGTGACCGTCAAGTCCCTGCATCCAAAATCAAAGTTGGCAGTGAACCATCCTTTTTGACTGGTCTCTTGCGCATGCAGCATACTTGTCATCAGAAATAATCCAATGCACAATGCCGATCTGATCAGCCAATAAAATTGATATTGAAAGTTTAACTGCATGCTTGGTAATGCACTGATAACGGTACACCGTCCCGAAACTTATTCAAAAAAAACAATTCTGCCTATTAAGACAAAGCTAATGTGTGCTGTGACTAAGATAATTCATCTAGTAACTGATCAATACTTACTTCTTTTTGGTCACCAGAGTTCATGTTTTTTAAAGAGTAGATTCCAGTTTCTATTTCCCTAGAGCCAATCATTAACACATAAGGGATTGACTTCTTATCCGCATAGGTCATTTGCTTTTTCAACTTGGCCGACTCAGGGTAGATCTCACTTGGGATATTTTTTTCTCTCAATTTGCCCAAAATTGTTAGCGCGTGCGCTTGCGCAACCTCATCGAAGTTGGTTAAAAGTATCTTTGTGGCTTGTGTGTTGTCAGTGGGAAACAGATCAAGCTCATTTAATGTGTCATAGATTCTGTCAATGCCAAAAGAAACCCCTACGCCAGAAACACCATCCAATCCGAATACACCTGTGAGGTTGTCATAACGACCGCCTGCAGTAATAGTACCCATGCTTATTGATGTTGGCTTTACCTCATAGATCATTCCGGTGTAGTAGGAGAGTCCGCGTGCTAGTGTTAAGTCAACTTTAACTTTTTTAGCAGCCTTTCCTAAGTTAGATAAGTGGTCTAAGGTTTCTTGCGTCTCTCGAATTCCCTCTAATCCAACTTGAGTATTCCCAAGTTGATCTGATAGTCTCTTTAATACCTGATCGTTGTTTCCTGCTATCGCTAAGATGGTTGTGAGCGTAGTTAATCCTTTGTCGCTGACACCTATTCCGCTTAATTCTTCCTTCACTTTGTCAAGCCCGATTTTGTCGAGCTTATCTAAAATGGTGCAAAATCTAGAGAATTCATCAGATGCTCCACAAGCCTCGGCAATACCTTCTAATATTTTTCTGCTGCTGAGTGATACTTGATAGTCTTCGAAATTTAACTTCTCAAAGACCTCTTCAACAATGGCCAATAGTTCTGCTTCACAAATCAAAGAATCAGTGCCTACTATATCTGCATCGCATTGATAAAACTCACGATATCTCCCTTTCTGCGGTCTGTCGGCTCTCCAAACAGGTTGGATTTGATAACGTTTGAATGGAAACGCCACGTCATTACGGTTCATGGCTACATATCGAGCGAACGGAACTGTTAAGTCATACTTAAGACCTTTCTCTGATATTTTGCTTGTAATACTTTTAGAGCCAGCTTCATAATCTTCGGAAGTAGTCTTATTAAGGAAGTCTCCAGAGTTTAAAACTTTAAAGAGTAGTTGATCGCCCTCATCGCCATACTTACCTGTCAATACATTTAGGTTCTCCATCGCAGGAGTTTCTAAAGGCATGAAGCCATATTTTTTAAAAACGCTTTTGATCGTGCTAAACAAATATTCCCTACGATACATTTGGATAGGGCCGAAATCTCTAGTGCCTTTTGGAAGTGAAGGTTTTTGTGACATTAACTCTGATTTTGTGCAAAACTACTAAAATGGAATGTGAAAGAATAAGGTGAGTTTGCTACTTGATAAATTATTCTGAATAATTAATGAAAAGATAGTTCGAAAAAAGTAAACAAACTCTTACCTTTGCCCCTCAATTTTAGGAAAAGCCTATATCATGGGAATCACAAGATTAAAGAGAAAAGCCAGAAGAAATAAGCAAACTGCGGCTAAGAGAAATAACAGCATTAAGCAATTATCGGCTCAGCCGGTAATTAAAAATGTTGATAAAGAGGAGTTAAAAGCTTCTTTTGCACCTGCTGAAGCACCAAAGAAGGAGAAAGCTAAGAAAGCTGCTCCAAAGGCAGAGGTCGTAGAAGAGACTGTTGAGGTTGCTGTAGAAGAAGTAAAAGCTGAGGCACCGAAAGAGGAGAAGCCGAAGGCTAAGAAAGCACCAAAGAAAAAAGCAGAGAAGACAGACTCTCCTGCTGAAGAAGAAAAGTCTGCGGAATAAGACTTTTTAGAAGATTTAGATTTGAAGCTCCGAAATTTCGGGGCTTTTTTAGTTTCTACCTCTCTTACCTAGCTCTATAGCTTCAAGGCGCTGGATTTTACCATCCTCTAGTTCGAAGCGGAGGAGAGTGCGCATGTGGTGAAAACCATGATGGCCTGCAGCGCCTGGATTCATATAAAGCATGCTGCCCAAATTCTTATCAGGCATTACCTTGAGTATGTGGCTGTGCCCACAGATAAAAAGTTTGGGTTTTGCTATGTGCAAGTCAGGTAATACACCTTTTGAATAGTTAGGTGGGGTTCCTCCAATGTGAATCATATAGACTTTAACTCCTTCTAGCTCGAAGATTTGTTTTTCCGGAACCCTCAACCGCATCTCATGATTGTCAATATTTCCTGAAACCGCTAGGGTAGGTTTGAAGGCTTCCAATTGATCGAGTACAAGTCCATCCCCAATGTCACCTGCATGCCAGATTTGATCACAGTTCTCAAAGTGCTTAAATACATTTTCATCTAGATGGCTGTGGGTGTCAGAGATCAATCCTATTCTTTTCATAAATCCGTAATTCTCATTTGGTGGGCTAATGGCAAATTATAGAAGTAAGCGATTACAACTATAATTATTTCAATTTTTATAATGGGAAGAAAACTACAGGTGAGAATTGGGTTTTTAGAGGCCATTACTTGGTTTTTTCTAAAATACGAGCTGTAAGGTTGTTATTTACTCCTACGGATTGGGGTGTTAACGCTACGGTCTTTTGGATAATGTGTAGGAAATACCTCATGTTTCTTTTTAATATGAAAGTATGTTCATATATTTGTCGTATAACCTAAATGGAATGATAAGAGAACTTGATCATGAGAGAGTTGAGAAGATTGCATTCGTTCTCAAAACGGTAGCGCACCCGATGCGTGTTGCAATCATTGATGCTTTAAGCGTGAACGAGAAGATGTCTGTCAACGATATCTCAGCTTATCTAGGTCTCGAACAATCCCTTACTTCACATCATCTTTCTAATATGAAAATGAAAGGAGTGCTTGGCAGCAAGCGTGAAGGAAAGAATATCTTCTATTTCTTAAAGATGAAGGAAGCCCCTGAGTTGATTAAGATTTTGGAAGATGTTAATGTGATGGTCTTTTAAGGTCATTCCCCTCTATATATATCCCATTACCTTATAAGTAGCAATACCCACTAGTTCTTTAATGAGCTGTTCCCAACGACCAATAGCCTCTGATTTTGGTATAAAGAGATCATCAAAGTGAGTCGTTGAGCGAGTGGTTAGGAACCCAGCAGGAAAAATATCAAATTCAATTCCTTGTTTCTCTAGGCAAAGCTTCGACCTTTTCATATGAAAAGAAGAGGTAACGAGGAGATACTTCTTATCTGGAAACTTAGATCTCAGTATCTCAGCAACTTTTACTGCATTTTCGTAGGTATTGACAGCTTCGGGTTCCTTAGTAATCACAGAATCTGGCACTCCAGCCATGGTAAGAAAAGAAGCCAATCTATCAGCCGCATTACCATTATTAACCGATCGAGTTCAGCGATTCAATCAGAAGAAATGATTGATGAGCGCATGGCCGAAATGTTACTAGACGAATTGAAAGAAGAGGGTAAAGAGGTAATCACATTTAAAGCCGTAGAACACTTTATAGAACGAACAAGACATTTAAGACAGCCTGATTAGTTTTTGGTTTGAGGTAAATTTAAGCAGGTGTTTTCTATCTGGATCCTGGCGGTACTCGTCAGGATCTTTTTTTGTAACCTACTTTGACGCTTTGCCAAATACATTCCAGCTGTTCTAAAGAGTTATGTCGAAATTGATCAGATCGGTATGAAGTCAGAGTTTATGGTTGCAGTATCATCCTTATATTTGGGAGACTGAGTATTCCACAAGTGCGATGAAGTGAGGTGATTCCTTAATCCTGATTCAGTCAAAACTTTCGCCACTTTCTTTTATCTCTATTATCGCATACAAAGCTTGATTTAAAGCGTCCATTAAATAGATCTATGTGGAGTTTAAAATCTTTGTCCATTCTAAATACAAAGTGACGGGATTGGGCGAATTCAATGAATATCTCATTACGCTGTAAGACGCGTAATAGGTCTCTTGCCACAGCACTGCCTTTAATATTATTCGTTACGGTATTCTTTTCAACGTCTAATTTGAAAACATATCGCTTACGATCTCCTGCTTTACTAAAGTCACTGGCATTTAATAAGATGGCTGAAGGCCTTGATTTTGTAAGTTCTAGGAGAATTTCAGGCATGTGTTTCTGCCAAATGGGTTCGTATAGGTGTGAATTTTGATCTGTCATAATAATTTAATTTTGATCCTCTCCAATAATTCATCTGCAGGGCCTAATCGGTCCCCTTTTTGCATGCTGTAATTTCTGCTGCTGAAAGCAGTTTTCCTTCAAAGGCTTTTCTAAAGCCTCGGTAATACTTTGCGCTACTTTATCGCAAGCTCCTTGAATTGATTCTGAAAAATTGGAATTAACCAATAGCCCAATTAATCCATCCCCTTTTTAATCTCTTCTGCCAGCTGGTAAACAGCCATGGCGTACATAGGGCTATGGTTGTAGCGTGTAATCACATAGAAGTTATAGAGACCAAACCAGTATTCAGTATTACCATCCTTATCAAAAATCAACATTGTGGCAGGTAAGTCGGCTTGTAGTGCATCGGCAGGCTTAAAGCCTATCTTAGTGTAATCAGATACTTTGTTTTTAGGTCTAAGGACTTGTTTGTTCAGTTTCGTAATCTCCCGTGTCATTTCGGCTTTAGAAGTGATCGGCTGACCCTTCTTCCAGCGGTGAACCTTTAGATAATTGGCTACACTAGCAATGGCATCTTCAGGGCTGTCCATGAGGTCGCGAGTGCCGTTTGCTTCGAAGCTTTTCGCATAAGCGATATAACTACTTGGCATAAACTGACTATAGCCCATAGCGCCAGCATAGGAGCCAAGCACTTTAGTGGCATCTAAGCTTTCTAGTTTAGAGAGGGTGAAAAACTTCTCCAATTCGGATTTAAAGAATTTACCACGTTTTGGATAGCCAAAGCCGAGCGTATAGAGGGCGTCCAATACCTTGTAAGAGCCTTTTATTCTTCCAAAGTATGTTTCTACACCAATAATCCCTAAAATGATTTCTTCGGGAATGCCCGAATCGGTACTTACTTGTGCTAGTGTAGACTTGTGTTCTTTGTAGAAAGCGATCCCGGCATCGATTCTTCCTTGTTTGATAAAGATTTTACCATAGCGTTCCCAGGTCATGGTACCTTCAGCAGGCTTTGAAATTTTTTCGATGATTTCTGGCTGAAACTCGGCTTGGTTTAAAATTCTCATTACCTCTTCCTTGGAAAAATCCTTGTCCTTAGCGGCAAAGTCGGTTGCAAACTTTTCAACTGCAGCAGGATCAACCTGCGCAAAGGATGCTAAGGTGACCAGGTAAATAAGAATACCGAGAAGTGGTTTACGCATGGATTTAGAGTATAAGTTTCAAATATAGAACTCGTTCGATAGAGTCAAAACGCTTATTAGAAATACGGTAGCTTAATTTAGCTATGAGCCATGAGCTTTAAGCTTTGAGTTATGAGCTTCTTACCTCCAGTTTCTCTTATTCCTTGATTTCTCTTTAGGGATTGAGGGCTTTTTGGTTAACACTTTACGGTAAGCTACACGCTTCCAACTTCTGTCTTCCGACTTCTAACTTCTATCTTCCGACTCCCGACTTCTATCTTTTTTCTATCTTTCTAGCATGTTTAGTGCCAAGGATATTGAAAAGTTTCGAACCGAAACGGATGGAGTTCAAAAAGTCATTCATTTGAACAATGCAGGAAGTTCTCTTCCCCCGAACGCTGTCCGAGATGCGGTGATCCAATATGTCGCGGAGGAAGCTACCTATGGGGGTTACGAAACGCATACTAAGTACTTTGAACAAATCGAACTGACTTATGATGTTATCGCCAAGTTGATCAATGCGTCAAGAGAAGAGATTGCTTTGGTTGAAAATGCTACTGCAGCATGGAATGGAGCCTTTCAGGCCATCGATTGGCAAGATGGGGACGAGATTATCACGAACCAGTCCGATTACGCGAGTAATTATATCGCTTATTTACATCACCCATGCGATTTGGAGATCAAAGTGATTCCCAATTTGCCAAATGGTGATCTAGATTTGGAAGCCTTTGAGGCCATGATCACTTCTAAAACTAAGTTGGTGTCCATTACCCATATGCCCACCAATGGGGGCTTAGTAGCACCGTCCGAGGCCATCGGTAAGATTTGCAAAAAGCATGACGTGCTCTATCTGCTTGATGCTTGTCAGTCTGCTGGCCAATATCCTTTAGATGTGAGGGCTATTGGTTGTGATATGATGTCTGTGACAGGGCGAAAGTACCTCCGTGGGCCGAGAGGAACTGGGTTTTTATATGTGAGCAAAGCTGTACTGCCCGAACTGAGTCCATACTATTTGGATTTACATTCTGCCAATTGGACGGGAAAAGACTCCTATGAAATCAGATCCGATGCTCGCAAATTTGAAAGCTGGGAGGGAAGTAGAGCGAATACCATGGGACTCAAGGTGGCTTGTGAATATATTCTTGAAATCGGCATTGAGAATATTTGGAAACGTGTTCAGCACTTAGGAGACTATTTAAGGACTGAGCTTTCGGCACACGAAGGCGTTCATGTACAAGATATTGGGTCGGTTCAAAGCGGGATCGTTTCGTTTACTGTCGATGGAAAGTCTGCTAGTGAAGTCAAAGAATATCTTTCCGAAAAGATGATTAATGTGTCGTGGAACGGTGTGTCTAATACTTATTTAGACATGACGGCCAGAGGTTTGAATGAAATCGTTCGCGCTTCGGTACACTATTATAATACAGAGGAGGAGGTGGATGCCTTTATTAAGGAGTTAAAGCAGCTTAGCTAACAACTCCTTTACCACTTTAGCAGCTACCATTCCGGTTACACCATTGATATCACGGTCAGGGTTATATTCAACCACATCGCAGCCAACTATTTTTGCATCTAGTTTCTGTATCATGTTGATTGCTTCTCGCGTAGTCAGTCCGCCCGGTTCGTGATGCGACACACCAGGTGCAAAGGCCGGATCAAGGACATCCATATCAAAGGTAATATAGACTGGGCCATCGAATTTCATATTAATCTCTGAAGACCAGTCTTTCATCTCGATGACATTTACACCAAAGCGATCCGCTTGTTCTTTCTGATGAGATGTCATGGTGCGAATTCCAATTTGTGTCAAGTGTTTCGCCAAGCCATTCTCCATGATGCGCGCAAAAGGGCAGGCATGTGAATGCTTATTGCCGTCTAGTTCGTCATAGAGGTCGCCATGTGCATCAAACTGAATGATGTGGAGGTTAGGGTACTTCTCAGCCAAAGCCTGCATGATAGGGTAGGCCATAGAGTGATCGCCACCTAAAGAAAACGGGAGGGCATCCTGCGCAAGTATCTCTCTAATGGGCGATCCAATGTCAAAGTAATCTTTCGGGGATGCATTGCCGCACCATTTGACGCGTGGATGTTCATTAAGGTCAGTCAGGTTCTCGGTAAAGAAATTAGCAGAGTCAGACTCCAGTGATTCAATAATCAATTCTGGAGCCTTCGCTGGTCCTTGTAGAAAGGAAGAATTTTCGTCAAAAGGAATCCCAATCAGGGCGATGTCATTTGCGGCTAGCGTGTCAATTGTACTCCTTTTGATGCCCATTACTTCTGCCAGTTATCTCTAAGCGTTACCGTCCTGTTGAAAATCAAGTTTCCTTCTGTCGACTCTTTGTCTACTATAAAGTAGCCTTGTCTTTCGAACTGGAAGAAATCACCCGGCTTAGCTTCTGCCAATGATGGCTCAAGTAAAACACCTTTATTGATCTCCAATGAATTCGGATTCAAGTGATTCGTCAACTCGTCATCAATCGTGCTGAGGTTTTCAGTAGTAAAGAGTCTGTCATACATTCGGATATCGGCTTTCACTGCATGGTCTGCAGAAACCCAACCCAATGTGCCTTTTACTTTCTTTCCGCTTGTGTCATGTCCACTGCGTGTCTCTGGATCGTACTCGCAATACAGTTCAGTGATGTTACCATCTGCATCCTTTTCAAAGCCAGTGCACTTCACAATGTATCCGTACTTCAAACGTACTTCACGATCTGGCCCTAAACGGTACCATTTCTTCGGAGGAGGAGGATTCTCTAAAAAGTCGCCTTGCTCTATATAAATTTCTCTCGTCAAAGGCATTTCACGACTTCCTGCTGCTTCGTCACCTGGGTTATTCACTGCAGGCATCATTTCTGTTTTATCGGCAGGCCAGTTGGTAATCGTCACTTTGAGTGGATCAAGAATACCGAAAACGCGATTGGCTTTCTTATTCAAGTCCTCGCGGATACTATGCTCAAGTAATGCAATGTCTGTAATGCCATCTCTTCTGGCTACGCCTACTTTGTGCGCAAAATTCTTAATCGATTCTGGCGTATAGCCTCTTCTTCTAAAACCAGAGATGGTAGGCATACGCGGATCGTCCCAGCCATTTACATGACCGTCTTCTACCAATTGTAAAAGCTTACGCTTACTGACAATGGTATAGCCCAAGTTTAAACGAGCAAACTCAGTCTGTTTTGAAGGAAAAATGTCGAGTGCATTGATCATCCAATCATACAAAGGCTTGTGGTCTCTAAATTCGAGTGTACACAAGCTATAGGTAACATTTTCTATAGAGTCTGACTGTCCGTGGGCAAAGTCATAATTAGGATAGATGCACCATTTGTCACCCGTTCTATGGTGATCGACTTTTTTGATTCTGTAGATAATCGGATCTCTCATGTGCATATTAGGAGAGTCCATGTCAATTTTCACCCTCAGTACACGGCTACCTTCTTCGCAAGCACCACTGCGCATGGCTTCGAAGCGGGTTAGATTTTCCTCAACTGAAAGGTCTCTATAAGGACTTTTAATCCCTGGGATGGTGGGATTGGTCTTGCCTGCGCTAATTTCTTCAGCACTTTGGTCATCGACATACGCTTTCCCGTCTTCGATTAACTTGATGGCATAAGTGTATAGTTGATCGAAATAGTCAGAGGTGAAGAGGGGTTTGTCGCCATAGTCATAGCCTAGCCATTTGATGTCCTCGATAATCGCGTTCACGTACTCCATACTTTCCTTTGCAGGATTAGTGTCGTCAAAACGCAGATTGCACTTGCCATTATATTTTTCGGCTAACTCAAAGTTCAGCACAATGGATTTAGCGTGACCGATATGCAAGTAACCGTTGGGTTCTGGTGGGAAGCGTGTCTGGACAAAAGAGTTTTTACCTGATTTGAGGTCTTCTTCTATCATTCGCTCAATAAAGTTGAGCGATTCTTTGTTTTCGTTTTCCACCATTTTCTGTCTAACTGAATAGAGTGCAATTTTAGTGAAAACCGTTGAATTCAGCTTGTTAAATAGCGTTTATTTCAGTCAATGAAAATTGACAATCACAAAGAATCATGGAAGTAGTAGTGGACTCTTTTAGAGTGGGTTAGGTATGATTGTGTATAAACCTGTGGATAACCCAGTGGATAAGTATGTGAATAACTAAGTGGGAAACTTGTTGAAAACTAGAGGGTTACAATGTTTGCATCTAAAGATATGTAAAGTATCTTAGGTATACCAAGTGAGGGATAAAGAACAGAAGTCTAGCTTCAGTCTCTCTTCGGGAGAAGCCCGAAAAAGTGTAGTGAAAGGGTTGACATGTAAATGTTAATCTGAGACAGTCAGAGTGATACTGTTAGTATTTATCCAGATCGTAAGTGACGGATTGAATATCGGAAATTTCTTCAGGGAAATTTCCAAGTGTATGTGATCACTACTTTGAAAGGGAGTAATCATAAGACGTTCTAAAAATCTTTCTATGAAAGGTGATTAGGCATCATTTTAACAGTTGACTTTAATGAAAACTGAGCAATCAGGAATAGTTCTAGTCAGGAAAGTACTTCGGTACACACCTCATCACCGTCAACGATTACTGGAAACAGTGATTGACACGCGCTCGCAAGAGCATGTGGAACATGTGGAGATTACTTTCGGGTAGTTTTGACAAAGAACGTTGACAGATCTGCAGAGATATATAAGACTGCAAAAGCTTCGCATAACCGATTGGTGCTGAGCACCAAACTATAGGTGAAGCCGTAAGAAGACAGCGTTTAGACTTGATTGCTTGGGCCTTCAAGTTTGAACAAAGTTCTGAACAGTAACTTGGCATCTTTAAATAGTTCATACTATTTAAAGATGAGCAGGGGGTGAGCAATCACCCCCTGTCTTTGTTATTTGGGGGTATTTGAAAAAATACTGAAAAAGACCACTGGGGAGTGGTCTTTTTTTTTGCTCACTTCTAAACTTTTTTTTAAAATATCCGTTGTCTTACTAGTTTTAATAATAGTAATGCTATTATTTAGAATAGTTAATTGTCACACTTCACTAGACATGGCGCTACTTAGGCTTGAAATGAATGCTAAACTTTTTTTGCGTGATCCGCAGGAAACAGATTTAGGAAGAAAGATTATTGATCAATCCATTCGGATGATTGATGAGTTGGGGTTGGAGGCCTTCACCTTTAAGAAACTGTCCATTGCTATAGATTCTACAGAAGCATCTATCTATCGCTACTTTGAAAATAAACATAAGTTGCTAGTCTATCTTATCGCTTGGTATTGGAACTGGTTGGAGTATAGAATTGACTTCGAAACACATAACGTAAAATCCCCAGAAGATAGGCTAGCCATTGCATTGAGGTTAATTACCGAGCAAAAGTCTTATGACCTATCTTTCCCTTCGGTTGATGAGTCTGCTTTGCAAAGAATTATCACCAATGAATCAGATAAGACTTATCTTACAAAACAAGTGGATAGCGATAATCGAGAAGGTCTTTTTAGGGGTTTTAAAACTATCTGTAAGCGCATTGCTGATATGATCAAGGAAATCAATCCATCTTACCAATATGCGCATGCCTTGGTAAGCACTGCATTGCAATCTGCCCATCAGCAAGTGTTTTTTGCAGAGCACTTACCTTCTTTGACTGAGCATGATCCTGGGCGAGGGGATATCTATCAGCAGAATTACGTGTTTCTTTTAGAACTCATTCAAAAAGCTATTAGGGAATAAAGCTAAATCATATGACGAATCAGCACATTGCCAATTCCATTAAGGAGATTTCGGTTTTATTGAGTGACAACCTTGAAGAGGCTTTATTACAAGACCTTCAAGTGAATGCAAAGTCTTATGCGATAGATGAGGCCTTTGAATTTAAGCGTGACTTGATCGAAACAGCTAACAAGATCAGAATAGTACTTTTGGATCAATCATTAGCTGGGGGAGATTTAGCAACCTTTATAAAAGATGTCAATATTCCTTTGATAGCGCTCAGGCAGTCGGCTGATGGTTTTGCCCCAGTCATTCTTACAAAAGAAAAGAGAGCTATAAAGGTTGTAGAAATAGGAGAAGTTTCTACGAAGGAACTTATTTACGAAGATGTTAAGGATCAATTCATACAAGATGCTCAAGGCGAAATAATGCTCCTTGGTGCATTTAGCTATCGTAGTTTGGTTTCTGAACATGACGAAGGCGAAACACCGAAACCACTCTCACCTGTCAAACGCCTTATTCGCCTGTTGAGTGAAGAGAAAAGAGACATCTTCTACATTTTTGTATACGCTGCATTTGTCGGTATTGTGTCACTAACCTTGCCTTTAGGTATTCAGGCCACAGTAGAGCTAGTTTCTGGTGGTGTAGTATTCAGTTCGATCTATCTATTGATAGGACTTGTGCTCCTAGGAATACTTGCATCTGGGGGACTGCAAATTATGCAAATCACTCTGGTGGAATACTTGCAACGAAGAATCTTCACCAAAGCGGCATTGGAGTTCACTTTCAGGATTCCAAGGATGAAAATTGAATCACTCAATAATCTTCATGCTCCGGAATTAATCAATCGCTTTTTTGATGTATTAACGATCCAAAAAGGGCTTCCGAAGTTATTGGGAGATCTGACATCTGGTGTTATCCAGATTATTTTCGGTTTGGTTTTATTGTCCTTCTATCACCCATTCTTTGTCTTTTTTGGACTTGCGTTGATACTTACGCTGGTATTGATATTTAGATTGACAGGTCCTAAAGGACTTCAGTCTTCCATTCAAGAGTCGAAATACAAATACAAGGTAGTGTACTGGTTAGAGGAAATAGCCAGGGCCTTGAACTCATTTAAAATATCGGGTAACACGAATCTTCCAGTAAAAAAGACTGAGTATAATGTTAATAATTACTTGATTAACAGAAAGGTACACTTTAAGGTGCTTGTTAGTCAGTACATATATATCGTATTATTCAAAGCGGCAATTACAGGTGGCTTGCTGATTATCGGTACGTCTTTGGTCATCAACCGTGAAATCACGTTGGGTCAATTTGTAGCTGCAGAAGTAATCATCATCTTGATTTTAAGTTCTGTTGAGAAAATCATTACCTATATGGATGTGGTGTATGACATGCTAACAGCGGTTGATAAGATAAGCCAAGTAACAGACTTGCCGCTTGAAAAAGTTGGGGGTATCGACCTAAATAATGAAGAATTAAACAAAGGCTTTTCGATTCGATTGAAAAACCTGAGCTATACTTATCCAGAGGCCAAATCTCCTGCTATTCATAGTATCACTACTGGTTTTTCTTGTGGGGAGAAGATTTGTATTTCTGGTGGTAATGAGTCGGGAAAGACTACTTTGACTAATACTATTTCAGGGATAAACCTGAACTTTGATGGATCGCTTACTATAAACGATTATAGTATGAGGGATTTAGACCTAACGAACTTGAGAGATAAGGTGGCTAAAAATGTTTCGTCCGAAGATATTTTCGAGGGAACAATTCTAGATAACATTGTGGTAGGTAAACCACAAATTTCTACTCGAGATGCAGTTGAGGCAATTAATCTTGTGGGCCTTGCAGACAAGATCAATATGCTTCCTAATGGTTTGAGTACACAAATCATCAGTGGAGGTAAAGGCTTTTCGAGCAGCTTTGTTCATAAGCTAATACTAGCAAGATGTTTAGTCAAAAAACCAAGGCTTTTGATTTTGAATGACTTCTTTGCGTCCTTCCAAAGATCTGAAAAGGAAAATTTACTTAATGTCGTTACCAAAGCAGCAGAGTGTACTTTAATAGCCGTGTCAAACGACCCAATGGTGATGGCCGCTTGTGATCGCGTAATCGTAATGGAAGCAGGAACTATTATTGCAGAAGGTACTTTTACAGAGCTATTGTCTGAAGGATATTTAAATAAAATCATTAAAGTCTAAGCCATGTTGAATCTATCAGAAAATCAAAATCAGAAGATACAGCATGAACAGAGCGTTTTGTTTAAAACACTAGGCTCGCCTAAATCGGGCCGCAAGCTGGCTAAGATCTTGTTGTCAGTGACCTTCATGTTCTTTATCCTCCTCTTTTTACCATGGCAACAGAATATTAGAGGCAATGGTAAATTAACTGCTTTCAGACCAAGTCAGAGACCTCAGTCTGTAGAAACAGCGATTGCAGGAAGAATAGCAAGCTGGAAAATCCGTGAAGGCCAGTTTGTAAACAAAGGAGATACCATATTGACACTTACGGAGGTCAAAGACAAGTTTTTTAACCCAGAGTTATTACAAAGGACAATGGAGCAGATTGATGCTAAAAGCTCCAGCATAGAGTCAAAAAGTGATAAGGTAGCTTCTTTGGAAACTCAAATCGGAGCCTTAAAAGATTTACTGACCTTCAAAAGAGAACAGGCTAAAAATAAGCTGAAGCAATCGAAATTTAAGTTAGATGGCGATAGCATTAACTTTGAGACTCAAAAGATTCAGTTTGCTAACCAAGAGAGTATCTATCAAAGGAACCTGAAGAGAGGCGAGGCAGGTAATATTGCCTCAAACAAGCTGCTAGAAATAGAGTCTAAGTTTCAAGAGGCGACAACTAAGCTCGCTTCATCAGAGAACAAATTTTATCAGGGTCAGCAAGAAGTAATCAATGCGAGGGTTGACATCAGTGTTACGGAGTCAGAGTTGTTAGACAAAATCAGTAAGGCAGAATCTGACAGGAACAACACCTTAGCTGAAATTGCAGATGGCCAAGGGGGATTAGCCAAATTGCAGAATGACTATGCCAATTTGAGCATTAGAAATGAACAATATCAAATTGTTGCGCCTCAAGATGGTTATATCGTAAAAGCTATGAAGGCAGGTATCGGTGAGACGATCAAGGAAGGTGAGTCAGTGGCTACAATTATGCCAGAGAACCCTGAATTAGCTGTTGAAATGTATGTGCAAGCGATGGATGTTCCATTAATCGGTCAGGATAGAAAAGTTCGTATCCAGTTCGATGGATGGCCAGCGCTACAATTTTCTGGATGGCCGAATGTTTCTGTAGGTACTTTTGGCGGTGTAGTAAGAGTTATTGATAGAGTCAATAGTACTGGCGGATTGTATAGAATACTTGTTACACCTGATCTTGAGGATGAACCTTGGCCTGAACAACTCCGAATGGGTTCTGGTACAAAGGGATGGGTAATGCTTGATAATGTTGCCGTATGGTACGAAATCTGGCGTCAGTTGAACGGCTTCCCAGCTAGCCTTTATGAGGCACCGAAAGATGTAAAGGAGAAACCACAAGCATCTGATAAGAAATAGTGATATGAGGAAATTGTCAATTTTTCTATCGCTATTGATTAGTGCGCTATTCGTGCCATCCACAGGCCTTGCACAAGACTTAAAAGTCAAGTCTTTGGAGGAGATGATTGCCGACAATGCAGCAGATACTTCTAGGGTAATGACATTGGAGTCTTTCATTAGCATTGTTCTGATGAATCATCCCGTAGTTAAACAAGCGGATTTACTGCCTGAGAATGCGAGGCAAGAAATAAGGTTGGCAAGAGGCGCTTTCGACCCGAAACTGGAATCGTCTTGGGACGTGAAGAATTTTAAGGATACAGAGTATTACGATATTTTCAATACCACATTGAAGGTACCTACTTGGTTTCCTGTAGATCCTAAAATTAGTGTAGATCGTAATCGAGGAGTTTTTCTTAATCCTGAAAATGCTATTCCAGCGGGTGATAATTTTGGACAAGTGACGGCTGGTTTGAGCCTTCCCGTGGGAAGAGGTCTTTTTATCGATCAGAGAAGGGCATCAGTTCAACAGGCTGAAATATTTGGTCAAATTACTGATGCTGAAAGGATTAAGATGATCAATAAAATCTTGCTCTCAGCTTCAAAGGATTATTGGGAATGGTATTTTACGTTTTATAACTATCTACTGATTGACGAGAGTTTGAGTATCTCAGAAGAGGTTTACCGAAGGGTTAAGGTCGACTTTGATTTTGGTGCGTTGGCAGCTATTGATACCGTTCAAGCAGCCATAACATTACAAAACAGAAAGGTAGATAGTCGTGAGGCATTAATAGATTTTAAGAGAGCAGGTTTAATGTTGTCAAACTATTTATGGGGCATGAACGAAGAGCCGATGGAATTTAAAGATGACCTATTCCCTCAGTTAGATTTTTCAAGGAACCTCTTGGGCTCTGACTTACCACTTGATAGCTTATACAACCTTGCTATCGTAGGTCATCCAGAATTAGTTAAAACGGGTTTCAAGCTTGAGCAGCTTGATATTGACAGAAGGCTGGCCAGGGAAAACTTGAAACCTAGGATTGACCTGAATTATAATGTCATTAACGCTCCAATCAACCCACAGGGTGAATTTGTTGATGTCCAACTTCGAAATAATTATAAGTTTGGCGTAGAGTTTGAATTCCCGCTCTTCCTGAGAAAGGAACGGTCTAAGTTAAGACAGACTAACATTAAGATAGAGCAAACAAATTATGAACTGGATTTGCTTGAAAGACAAATTTTGAATGGCATACAGGCATCGTATTTCGAGCTCGATAATACAAAGGATATGTTGAGTTTAATGGATGGAGCTGTCGATAATTATAAGATTCTGCTTCAGGCCGAGCTGGATAATTTAGCATTGGGAGAAAGTGATCTCTTCAAGATCAACTTTCAACAAGACAAGCTTTTAGAGTCACAAATCAAATTAATGAAGATGAGGGCGAACATGGAAAAGGCTAGAGTCAACCTCTATTGGTCGGCTGGGATACCTTATCTTAACTTCAATCAAAACGGAACTAATTAGGCTTTTCTAATGCTACAGTTTAGCACTGCGATTTGATTATGATTACCTTTGGTGTACCTGAAAAAAAATAAAAGAAATGGAAAGACAACAAGTAACCGCAAAACGCTCATTAACTCAAGAAACTGAGGATTTACTTAATCGCCAAATCATGATGGAGGGCAGCTCAAGCGCCTCATATCTATCCATGGCTTCATGGTGCGAAATGACAGGTTACGAGGGCTCTGCAAAGTTTTTATATCTACACTCTGACGAAGAGCGTGCACATATGCTTAAGATCTTCCATTACGTAAATGAAGCTGGTGGACACTCGATCCAACCAGCGATTACTGACATTAAGCATCATTACACTTCATTGAGAGAGGTTTTTGAAACCATTCTTGACCATGAAATTGCAGTTACAAACTCTATCAATGAGATTGTGAACCACTGCTATGAAATAAAGGATTTCACGACTATGAACTTCTTGAACTGGTTTGTCGAAGAGCAAAGAGAAGAAGAAACACTTGCGAGAAGAGCGGTCGAGTTATTCGACCTTATTGGTGAAGATGGTGTTGGTCTTTGGACGATCGACAAAGAGATTCTTAACCTCATCAGTGGCGCTAATAGTGGTTCTGAAGCTTAATTCAGTACCAAGATACGAACTGAGTTTATGCTAATTCCCTTTAAAGAAACGTTGACCAACTTAGGTCTGGAGTCTGACTTGGTTGAAGAGATTATTCAGCAGGGTAAGTCGAAAACCTTAAAGGCAGAAGAGCTCCTGATAAGTCCAGGAGCTGCTGCCAATGCCATGCCTATGGTGATTTCGGGGACGCTTCGAATTATGAGGGAGGATGAAGAAGGAAATGAGGTATTCCTTTATTACTTGGGAGGTGGGGATGCATGCGCCATGTCCATCAGTTGCTGTTTAAGTAATCAGACAAGTCAGTTTAAGGCCATTGCAGAGTCAAACGCTGAACTATGGATGGTGCCCATGGCATTAGTAGATACTTGGATGGCAAAATATGGCTCCTTCAGGAAGTTTGTAATTGATTCATATCAAAATCGGTTTGATGAACTCATGCAAACCATAGATAGTATTGCGTTCATGAACATGGATGAACGACTGATGAAGTATCTCCTAGACAAAAAGCAAAGTCAAGGTTCATTTGTCATCGAAAAGACCCACGAACAAATCGCTCAAGAATTGAGTACTTCACGGGTGGTAATCTCCCGGCTTCTAAAAAAGCTCGAAAAAGAAGATAAGGTTGAGCTTTACCGGAATAGGATAGAGGTGCTTTGATCAGTTCTTATAGAATTCCAGAATGTCCTCTAGCTTAGCTGCAGAATCTTTCAACCCACCTTCACGGTTTCTCATCAACCAAAGCTTCTTATGAGCTTCAATCAGGGTAGCTAAATCAGCGCTTAGTTGATCTCTGATGGCAAGGGGAATGCTCTTTGTTTGCTGGTCATCGGTTTCTAACCTTGCAATCCCTAAGTCTATGGCGTGCATTGCCAATGCTGCGGCTTGATTAAGTTCTGGACCTATAAAAGAGGCATCACTTGAGGTAGGCTCACCATTTTCTAGCACCATCAAAGCATTCCGAATAATGACCTGATTCAGGACGATTGATAGGATTAGTCAAGTTTTGGTTGATTTGGTTTAAGTAAATTCGTGAAAAGATTGCTCATTAGCAATCCTAGATAGTACCCTTTTATGCTGAAGCCTCATGGCTAGCTAAAGAATTCAAAGTTTCAGACCTTTGGTAACTTTGGTAACTTATTGATAAGGTGGTCCTGTTTACTTTTGTAGCTTAGTTTTTTAGATGAAAGCAATCAAATCTTATTTACCCATTCTTCAGTGGCTCCCGAATTACAAAAAGGAGCATTTGAATGATGACCTCTTTGCAGGTCTTACAGTCGGTGTAATGCTTATCCCACAGGGTATGGCGTATGCCTTGATAGCTGGCTTACCACCTGTTTACGGCTTATATGCTTCCGTAGTCCCTCAGCTTATCTACGCAATCTTCGGTACTTCTCGTCAACTATCTGTGGCACCAGTTGCTATGGATTCTTTACTCGTTGCCACTGGCGTTTCTGTGTTAGCTACGGAAGGAACCGATGCCTACATCACCTTTGCCATAATGCTGGCATTGTTCATGGGTATTGCACAGTTTTCATTAGGACTCATAAGGATGGGCTTCATAACGAACCTCCTTTCTAAGCCTGTTATTAGTGGCTTTACCTCTGCCGCAGCTGTGATCATTGGACTGAACCAGCTGAAATATCTGCTGGGAATAGATGTGGCAAGAGCAAATGAGATTCACAAGGTATTAGCCAGTGCTTTTGAAAAGATAACTGAAGTACACTGGCTTACGCTTATTATAGGTATCGCTGGTATTGTATTCCTCAAGCTATCAAAGAAATTGAGTCCCAAAATACCAGGCGCACTTGTCGCTGTGGTGGTCGGTATTCTCGTTGTGTTTGGTTTAGGCCTAGACGAAAAAGGAGTGAGCGTAGTGCAAGACATTCCTCAAGGATTGCCAGCCTTTATACTACCTGATTTATCTTGGGAGTTAGTCCAAAAGCTACTGCCATTATCCTTGACTATCGCTGTAGTAGCTTATATGGAGGCCTTTTCGGTAGCTAAAGCACTCGAGGCTAAGCGAAGAAATTACAAGGTGATGCCAAACCAAGAATTGATCGCTTTAGGGGCTGCCAATATTGTAGGTTCACTCTTTCAGAGTTATCCAGTAACAGGAGGGTTTTCGCGTTCCGCGGTAAATGAGCAGTCAGGAGCACAGACTCCTTTGGCTTCCATCATTAGTGCAGTATTGGTCGCCTTGACCTTGTTGTTTTTAACACCGCTATTTTATCATCTTCCGCATGCTATTCTTGCGGCCATTATTATGGTGGCTGTGTCGGGCTTGATTGATACCCAATATATTGTGACGCTATGGAAAACGAATAAAGTAGAATTAGGACTTCTTCTGGCGACAGCACTTATCACACTTGTTGTCGGCATGGTGCCGGGTATAGTTTCGGGAATAATTCTCTCTGTTTTGATCTTACTTTTCAAAGCAGCGAACCCTCATATGGCACTTTTAGGTCGAGTAAAGGGTTTTTCCGAATACAGAAACCTCAAACGCTTCGATAACCTTGAAACATGGAAAGAGCTTATGATCGTAAGAGTGGATGTTCCTTTCGTGTTTGTGAACATTCAAACCATTAAAGAAAGAATTACAAATGCAGCATTAGATAGGGAGGGTAAGCTGAAATATGTGATTTTAGATGCTGGCTCAGTAAATCATATGGATGCAACGGGAATTATAGGTGTTCGTGACCTGATAGAATCCTTGAGGGAAAAGGACATTACACTTTTATTTGCAGAAGTAATTGGTCCAGTTAGAGACGCAATGTATAGGAATGACTTAGTGAAGAATGTATCAGGAAAAATGTTCTTCTTAACAACAGATGATGCGGTAAAGTATTGTCTATCAGAAGATGTAGAGGCGTCTAGAGAAAAAATGGCTTTGCAGACCAATGCGTAATGTAACATGTGTTACAATTTGAGTTGAGCAGGGGAACGTAATTTGAAGAATCAATGTCTTAGGACAGTAGAAAGAATAAAAACAGAAGAATGATTATAGAACAGATTTATACGGGTTGTTTGGCACAAGGTGCTTATTATATAGAAAGCAAAGGTGAAGTAGCGATTATAGATCCATTACGTGAAACACACCCATACCTTGCAAAGGCCGAAAAGGACAATGCATCGATTAAATATATTTTTGAAACACACTTTCATGCAGACTTTGTTTCAGGACATCTAGACTTGGCCAGAAAATCTGGAGCGACCATCGTTTATGGGCCAGGTGCAAAGACCTCATATGATATTCACGAAGCCAAAGACAATGAGGTTTTTGCCTTAGGGGATATCAAAATAAAAGTATTGCATACACCAGGTCATACACCTGAGAGTTCAACGTACTTGTTGATTGATGAAAACGGAAAAGAGCATGCTATTTTCAGTGGAGACACACTCTTTATAGGAGATGTTGGAAGGCCAGATTTAGCGGTAAAGTCGGACCTCTCTAAAGAAGATTTGGCAGAAATGCTTTTCGATAGCCTTCGTAATAAAATAATGACACTTCCCGATGACGTGATCGTTTATCCGGCACATGGTGCAGGTTCTGCTTGTGGTAAAAACATGAGCAAAGAAACAACAGATCTTCTGGGTAATCAGAAAAAGGTGAACTACGCCTTAAGACCTGATATGACTAAAGAGGAATTTGTCAAAGAGGTGACTGACGGTATTTTACCTCCGCCTCAATACTTCGCTAAGAATGCCATGTTGAATAAAACAGGTGCTGACAGCTTAGATGATGTGATGGCAACAGGAAACATTGCTTTAGATGTTGATACATTTGAAGCTATGGCTAATCATGAAGGTGCACTTGTACTCGATACGCGTAATGAAACGAATTTTGTTCAAGGGTTTGTTCCGAATTCGATCTTCATTGGTGTCGATGGTAGCTTCGCACCATGGGTAGGAGCACTTATTGCTGATTTGAAACAGCCTATCATTTTAGTCACGGATGAAGGAAGAGAAGAGGAAGTAATCACCAGGTTATCTCGTGTAGGTTATGATAACACTTTGGGTTACCTAAAAGGTGGGATCGCAGCTTGGAAGGCAGCAGGTAAAGAAATTGATACAGTTACTTCTGTAGGAACTGATGTGCTAAAGGGAAAGCTTGAAACAGAAACGATTAACGTATTAGACGTAAGAAAGCCAGGGGAGTATCTAGCCGAGCACATCGAGAAGGCAAAAAACACCCCGCTTGACTTTATCAATACTGAAATGAACCGCATTGACAAGAATACTGAATACTATATTCATTGTGCTGGTGGATATCGATCAGTCATATTCTCTTCAATATTGAAGTCTAGAGGGTTTGATAAAGTGATTAATGTTGCCGGTGGCTTTGATGCCATTGTGAAAGAAGGAATACCAGTTACAGATTTTGTTTGTCCTAGCACATTAAACTAAAACCAGAAGTAATACCCATCTCTCAAGCGTTGAGGTGGGTATTATCAAATATTATTCAGGTCTTGAATCTTACATGAGACTTGAATCAGATCTAACAAATTAAGATACTTTAAATGATAGAATTTATAAGTCAACCTTGGCCATGGTATGTGGCGGGGCCCGTAATTGCCTTGGTTATGTTTAGCTTAATATACTTTGGCAATAGCTTCGGTATGTCGGCTAATTTTAGGAACATCTGTTCCATTATGGGCGCAGGGAAATCATGTGATTTCTTCGATTTCGATTGGAAAAAGCAGATGTGGAATCTCGTTTTTGTAGTAGGTACAATATTAGGTGGAGTCATTGCCAGTCAGTTTTTGATGAACAATGAGGTAGTTGCCATTAGCGAAGCCACTATTGCCGAGTTAAGTTCCTATGGAATAGAAAATCCAGGTGAGGGAATGTTGCCCAAATCCATATTCAGTTTTGAGTCACTTCTTACCGCTAAGGGATTAATTATGATCGTCTTAGGAGGGTTTTTAGTCGGCTTTGGAACCCGATATGCGGGTGGTTGTACTTCTGGACACGCCATTAGTGGTTTAAGTGACCTTCAGCCAGCCTCATTATTAGCGGTCATTGGCTTCTTTATAGGTGGCCTAGCAATGACTTGGTTAATTCTTCCTTCAGTTCTAACGCTTTAATCAGACTAGCATGAAATACATTAAATATCTAATCTTAGGTACAGTCTTCGGTATAGTACTGACAAAGGCTGAATTGATTTCTTGGTTTCGAATCTTCGAAATGTTTAAGTTCCAAGCCTTCCATATGTATGGCGTAATTGGTTCTGCTGTTGTGATAGGTGTTATCATAACGCGTATCATCAAGGCAACAAAAATGAAATCTCTTTCGGGCGATCCAATTGAGATGGCTCCAAAGACGTTCTCATACCCTAGGTATCTTATTGGCGGTACAATTTTTGGATTGGGATGGGCACTCACAGGAGCATGTCCAGGACCTTTGTTTGTTCAAGTGGGTAATGGATACTTGGTCATGATAGTCGCCATAGCTTCTGGATTATTAGGAACTTATGTTTACGGCTTGGTTAGAAATAAATTGCCTCATTAATTCGGGTAACTTGAAGAACTTGAGACGAATCCTTGTTTTATCAGCCGTAATTCTGCTTTCTATTTCTCTTCATGCACAAGCACAGGTAGGTGTTTCAGGCGCATTCAAGTCTAGGTATATCAGGACTGCCAACAAAGGGAGCTTAGCAGATTTTTCAGGCGCTGTATCTTACGGCTATTTGAAATATCAAAAAAAGGCTAATGAATGGCTAAGCATTGGCGGACAGGTTAATGGTCTACTGCATTACGGCTTAGATAATATTACCAAACGAGATGCACAGACAGGTGCAGGTCCAATTTTCGAAGCAAACCTCTGGAATCCAAGGTATCTTGACGGAAGGTTCGCTGGCGTATTGAGCCAGCTATATGCAGATTTAAATTTCGGAGATCATACTTTTACAATTGGACGTTTTTTGCGACAAACGCCAATCATAAATCCAGAACCATGGCCTTTCCCCAATGCAATGCAGGGGATATGGTATCAATACAACGAGAAACGTTTCAAATTTCAATTGGGGGTAATCGATCAGATCTCACCACGCTTTACAGGGCGGTTTGATAATATTGGAGAAACAATCGGCTTGGCAGCTACAGGTATCAATGAAAGTGGGTTGCCAAGTACGTATACTGGTAATGTAGATTCTGATTATCTGCTCGTGTCTAATTTCAATATTCAATTGAATGAACAGTTCAGTATAGATGCTTGGAATTATTATGTTGATAATGTATTCAATACTTTCCTTATCGAACCTTCGCTAAAGTTTGATGGCGAGTTGACACTCAAAGGCATGTTCATTTATCAAAGCCGTGTCGGGAATGGTGGAAATGACAATGCCGCGTTGTCTTACGTCAGTGAGGGTACGAATGCTGTTTACTTTGGGCTTCGGGCTGAAAAGAAGTTTGGAAATAGTGCTTTGCAGTTCAATGTGTCAGTAATTGGTCCCGATGGTAGACTTCAGCTACCAAGGGAATGGGGGTTAGAGCCATTTTATACATTCCAGCGCAGAACGCGAGTTGAGGGACAGCGTAGTGTTACTTCCTTAATGGCCAAATGGACAAGTAATTGGGAAAAGGAGAAATCCAATACAACCTTTTTTACTAGTGTCGGATGGCATAAAACCCCGGCTCCAGAGGATGTAGTTAAAAATAAATTAGGACTCCCACCTCATTTACATTGGGATGCCTCGGTTAAGTATGCAGGAAAAAAGGGGGGGGTAAACCGTTTTTCAGCAGAATTGTACTTAGCGATCAGGTCACTTACGGGGTCCGAGCTCACGAATGAATCTTTCAGGATCAATAGGGCGGATTTCTTTCATTCAGATCTGATTTTAGCTTATACCTTTTAGTTAATTCTTAAATTGTGATATGGATAAGGTTAAACTCATAGATCAAGTTATCAAAGCTATCTATGCTGTGTTTGCCTTAGTGATAGTATCCTTTCTATTTTTAGTCCTGATTTGGACCAATCCAGAACTAGTCTATTCTCCGAGAGTTTCTCCTGCAGATTGGCAACCAAGAAGTATTCAAGCCGATTTGGGTAAAGGCCCTAGAGAGAGTTTGGTAAGGCTAGGCCATGAAATCATTATAGAAACAAGTAAGCATATTGGACCATTGGCACCTGAGATTGAAAGTCGCTTGGCGGGTAACAACCTGAGTTGTCAAAGTTGTCATTTAGATGCTGGCCGAAAGTCTGGCTCTGCTTCATTTGTAGGTGTCGCTAATCGTTTCCCACAGTTTAGAGGGAGAGAGAATAAAATGGGTTCTTTGAATGAGCGTGTGAATGGTTGCATGGAACGCAGTATGGATGGAAAGCCTTTACCCGAAGGTGGGCTAGAAATGCAAGCCATTGTTGCTTATATGGAATGGCTAAGTGAAGATGTTCCTGCAGAAAGAGAAGCTGAGTTTAAAGGCTTCGCGAAAGTAGAACTACCAACGGAAGCAGCTGATCCAATCAAAGGGAGAGCAATCTATACTAAGCATTGCCAGAGCTGTCATATGGAAGACGGTCAAGGTCAACGACCATCTGAAACGGATAAGTATATATATCCACCGTTATGGGGGAATGACACCTATAACCATGGCGCTGGAATGCATCGTGTAATCACAGCAGCCCAATTTATCAAAGGCAATATGCCTTATCTTCAAGCGACTTTAGAGAAACCTGTTCTTACGGATAAGGAGGCCTACCATGTCGCTGCTTTCATAAATAGTTTTGAAAGGCCACAAAAGCCTAATCCTGAAGTTGATTTTCCAGACAAGAAGTTGAAACCAGTTTCAACGCCTTATGGTCCTTGGGAGGATCAATTCTCCCAAAAGCAACATAAATACGGTCCTTTTCAGCCGATAATGGAGTTTTATCAAAAGGAGTATGGAATTAAGAAGAGTAAGTAGCTAGAGGCTAATACTATTTCCGCTTAACTCGAAACTCGAAGCTCATGGCTCATAGCTCAATGCTCATCTACTTCTTCACAAATTTGCACAGAATATAGATTGTTTGTCCATTAACTTTTCCTTGAATATGCTCAGGGTCGTCATGAACTAGGCCTATGTTTCTCACAGCAGTGCCGCGCTTAGCCGTAAAGCCACCACCTTTTACATTCAAGTCTTTGATCAGCACTACAGAATCTCCGGCCTGAAGTTCTACACCATTGCTGTCAATATGTTTAGGAGCTACATCGTCAGATTGACCAGCTTTTGCCCATGCTTGTGTCTCCTCGTCCATGTACATCATCTCGAGTAGGTCAGCAGGCCAGCCTTCACCTTTCAATCTATTGAGCATTCGCCAAGCCATTACTTGTACCGCAGGAGTAGGACTCCACATGCTGTCATTCAGGCACCTCCAATGATTTGGATCTATTTGATCCGGGTTTTCCATTTGAGTTTGACAAGTCTCACAAGCCAATATCGATTGATCTAAAGTGTTGTCAGATGGGTTGACAGCGTACGAACTTAGCTGCTCAGAAGCGCTACATAGTTCGCATACTGAGCCACTTCGCCCTAAAAGTTCTTGTTCAATACTCATATTAAAAAATGGATAGGTAAAGATTACCTAAGTAAAAATAGTCTAATGGGTAAATAAATCGTATACCCGTTTATACGAATATTAATTCTCTATTGCTTGATAAATGAGTTTGTACATATCCTCCCAGAAGGCGTTGTCATTGAAGCCTGCGATCTGTGTCATGCCCACGAAAATCATTTCCTCTTGTGGGTCTATAAAAAATTTAGTGTTGAAATAGCCACCCCATTCATAAGTACCAGGGCTTTTAGGGCTTCGCTTGGTAGGGGAGTCTAAGTAAACGGTAAAGCCTAAGCCGAATGAGCTTCCACTAGCTTGATATCTATCGGGCTTATAATTTGTAATTACATCAGGCATTTGGTCTCGACTCATCTCGCTAAGTGCTTTGTTACCAAGTATATTACCTCCTCCTGAAACAAGTGCTTGTATAAAGGTGGCATAATCAATTGTTGTGGAGGATAAGCCAGCACCACCTGCAAATACATTTCTTGGCCCCAGTTTAGGGTAGGCAGTTCCAGCGGTCATGCCTAACTCCTCGGTCGTGCGCCAATTGCCACCTGCATTGGTATAGACACCAACTAAGCGATCGATTTTATCTTTGGGTAAGTAGAAATATGTGTCCTCCATCCCGAGGGGTTCAAAAATGTGCCTATGGAAGTATTTGTCTAAAGGAATACCAGACGCAACTTCAATGATCCTACCTAAGACGTCCATACTGAGTCCGTATGAAAACTTTGCGCCAGGCTGATGCGCTAGTGGTACTTTGGCCAGTCTGTTGATCCACTCTTCTGTTGACCAAGTCTCATGCGAGAAGCCTACGTTCATGTCGAACTTCTCATAGACTGCCATGAGCTTTCCAGGGTTAAAATTACCATAAACAATACCTGAAGTATGTGTCAAAAGATTTCTGATGGTCACATCCTTTTGTACAGGAACAGTAGTAAACGTAGAATCAGCAGGGTTAAAGGTGTCCAGAACAACTTGATTCTTAAATGCGGGTATGTACTTATGTACAGGGTCGTCTAAATCCAAAATGCCTTGTTCGTACAATTGCATGATAGCAACGGATGTAACGGCTTTTGTCATTGATGCTAGACGCCAAATATCACCTTCACCATAGGCCTTCTTCTTTTTCGAATCTCGGTAGCCGAAGCTCTTTTGATAGATAATTTTACCCTGCTTTGCAATCAAGAAAGAACCTCCCGGGAGCTTATTGTCTTCCACATACTTCAGTATATGATTATCAACCTGCTCAAGGGTAGCATCCGACATGCCCACACTCTCAGCAGTCCCCTTAATAAAAGGCCCTGATTTTTGCGCAAAAAGGCCTATCGATAAAAATAACAGCGCAATAGTAATTCTGATTTTCATAGCATTTGGATTTAAGGTTCGACTATATCAGATGAATAGATTTAACTTAAGTTAAGTAGAATTTTTCCTTTTCTCCCTGGTTTTTCCATATGCTCAATAGCTTTCACTATATCATCTATTGAATACTCTGCTTCTACATCGGCTTTTAAGGTTTGCTCTGTCAGCATTCCCAAGATCTTCGGTACAATGCTTCTTCTTTCATCACCTGATAGCCCAGTGAACCATGTGGTTAGCCAAAAACCCTTTACCGTGAGATTTTTGAATATGAGCAAACCGCTATTTAATGGAATCGGCTGTAAGCTTAATAAACCATATACAAGCATTTTTCCGCCTGATTGTAATGAGTTCAATACTTTATCACCGAGTTCTCCACCCACGGCATCAAATGCTGCATTGACCATGGCGCCATTTGTTGCAGCTTTTACAGCTTTAAAAATGTTTTGAGTCTTTTCATTGATAATGACGGTAGCACCTAAATCAAGAAGGGCTTTCTTTTGGTCATCGCTACGCACCGTGCCTATGACATTAATACCTCTACTGGATGCAATCTGGATTACAAATTTGCTAAAAGCAGATGCTGCCGCTGTGAGCATCAACCAATCGCCTTCTTCTAAATCCGCTTCGATCAGCATACCATAAGCCGTTAATGGATTAATAAAGGCCTGACAAGCTATATCATCTGACATTTTAGGTGGTTTTGGGATAACACTGTTTGCAGCAACACAAACATATTCAGCCCAGCTACCTAAAGCGGTAAATATTACACCACTGCCAATAGGCATGTCGACACCTTCGCCACAAGCATCAATAGCGCCCGTACCTTCAAAGCCTGCAACCTGAGGGATTTGAGGGCGTATGCCGTACATGCCTTGGATGAACATGATGTCTGCAGGAACGATGTTAGCTTTTGACACTTTGATTCTGATTTCTCCTGGAGCTGGCTCAGGAACGGCAATGTCTACTACTTTTAAAACTTCAGTGGGTTTGCCTAAGGATTCGAATTGTACTGCTTTCATATAATTATCTTTATTATCATTCTCCTCCTCGAGAAGGAGTGCCTAAAAGGCGAGGTGGTTTTGACAAGAAATCTTTGATACTCGTCATGCATAACAAGTTAATTATTTATCTTTCATTCACGCAGTTAAAAATCATTAATCAATGCAGATAGCCGAAAACTTCAGATTAGACGGAAAAGTGGCGATTGTCACTGGAGCAAGTAAAGGAATAGGGAAGTTCATCGCTTTAGCTCTCGCACAGCAAGGAGCCAAGGTTGTTGTTTCTAGTAGAAAAATGGATGCTGTAACAGCAGTTGCAGATGAATTCAAGTCTGAAGGGCTTGAAGCCATTGGAATCCCATGCCATATGGGAGACGATGCCCAAGTAAAGTCACTTGCAGAGCAAACGATAAAAGCCTTTGGAGGGATTGACATCATTGTCAATAATGCCGCAGCAAATCCCGTCTTTGGCCCTGTACAGAATGCTGGTGATGATGCCTTTGATAAGATCATGGATGTGAATGTCAAAGGGCCTTTGAACCTAGCGAAGTATGCTTACGACTCTATGAAGTCTCGTGGAGGCGGATCAGTAGTCAATATCAGTAGCATTGAAGGCATTACGCCTGGTCAAGGTTTAGGATTGTATTCTGTAAGCAAGGCTGCTTTGATTCAACTAACCAAAGTACTTGCCCGAGAATGGGGTCCAGATAGTATTCGTGCAAATGCCATTTGCCCTGGGCTGATTGAAACTAAGTTTAGCGAGGCATTAACCTCGAATGACAAGATTTTAAAAATGGTGATGATGAAACAAGCACTACCTATGTTAGCCCAGCCAGAAGACATTGCTGGATTGGCGCTCTTCTTAGCATCCGATGCCTCTAAATTTGTAACGGGCGCTACCATTACTGCAGATGGTGGGTATACTATTTAATGATTAATGGAGAATGAATAATTAGAAATGTCAATTGAACGCCTTAATCACTGATTTACTTAATTACCTCTAACTAAACTCAATGGTCGAACTATTTGCAACCGACAAACTCAAAGTACTTTGCCCTAAAGTCAAGACTTTTATAGTAGATGAGCTCTATCCGGTAGAGTTACAAATGCTTCATCGTCCTTGGGAAGAAACTAAGGCTCAGTTGGATGTACTTCGCTCTAAGGCAAAGTCCTTCGGGCTATGGACACCTTATTTATCAGAAAATGAAGGTGGCTTGGGATTGACAATGGCTGAATTTGGGCAAATCTCTGAGGTATTAGGGTCTACCCCTTTAGGACATTATGTGCTCAACTGTCAAGCGCCAGATATTGGTAATATCGAGTTGATGCATCAGTTTGCTTCGGAGGAATTAAAGGCCAAATATTTACAGCCATTAATCAACGGAGATATCCGTAGTTGTTTTGCGATGACTGAGCCTGAATTTGCTGGCTCCAATCCTGTAAATATGGGCACAACTGCCGTATTGGATGGTGATGAGTTTGTGATCAATGGACATAAATGGTTTACCACTGCAGCTGACGGAGCGGCTTTCACCATTGTAATGGCGGTGACCAATCCTGAAGCGAGTCCTTACGAGAGGGCGAGTATGATTATCGTTCCTCTGGACAATTCAGGTTATGAAAATGTTCGGAACATTTCCATCATGGGAGATGAAGGAGGTGGCTATCTAAGTCATTCCGAAGTACGATTTAAAGATTGCCGCGTGCCGAAGAGTAATTTGATTGGGCAGATGGGTGAGGGCTTTATGTTGGCGCAACAGCGCTTGGGCCCTGGAAGAATTCATCACTGTATGCGATGGATTGGCATCTGTGAACGCGCGTTCCATATGATGTGTCATAGAGCCGCGAGCCGCGAGCTGAGAGAAGGAAGGAAATTAGGGCATCAGCAAACCATTCAAAATTGGATTGCCGAAAGCCGTGCAGAAATTAACGCATCAAGATACATGGTGCTCCATGCTGCACAAAAGATGGATGAGCAGGGCAGTAAAGCGGCCAGAATGGAAATCTCCACCATCAAGTTTTATGTTGCTGATGTGCTCATGAAGGTTTTGGACCGTGCTGTTCAGGTACATGGCGCACTTGGAATTACGGATGACACATTGCTTTCTTTTTGGTATCGACATGAGCGCGGTGCGAGAATTTATGATGGGCCGGATGAAGTACATAAATCCAGTTTGGCAAGGAGTATTTTGAAGGGCTATGGCTTGTAAGATATGATTGATCAAGCACAAGACATTCGAAAAGGAGAGGAGTTAAACCTCTCAAGGCTTAAGAACTATTTAGGGGAACACTTAACTGGGTTTTCCGGACAACTAGAAGTCTCTCAGTTTCCGAGTGGGTTTTCAAACCTCACTTACCTTATTAAATCTGGTGATAAAGAATACGTGCTGCGCAGGCCCCCCTTTGGCGCCAACATCAAAGGGGGGCATGATATGGGTAGGGAATTCAAAGTCCTGTCTTTGTTGAAACCAGTTTATCCAAAGGTTCCTACCCCAATGCTTCATTGTGTAGATGAATCTGTGTTAGGGGCAGAGTTCTATGTAATGGAAAGAGTAAAAGGTGTCATCTTGAGAGGTCGACCTCCTAAGGACATTGACCTTTCTCCAGCCCTGATGAAATCAATTTCAGAATCCTGTATTGATAATCTAGCCAATCTTCATACGATGGATTTGAAAGCTTCTGGCTTAGAAGGGTTCGGCAAGCCAGAGGGCTACACGCAGAGACAAGTTGAAGGTTGGATCAAAAGATATTATCAAGCTGAGACAGATACATTGGATTCTATGAATCAGGTAGCGGATTGGTTACAAAAAAATATGCCTGAGCAAAAGCATGTTAGCTTTATTCACAATGACTATAAGTACGATAACCTTGTATTGAACCCTGATAACCTGAGTGAAATCACAGCGGTTCTGGACTGGGAAATGTCGACCGTTGGTAATCCATTAATGGACTTAGGGACTTCTTTGGCTTATTGGGCACAAGCAGATGATTCTGAGGCTTTAAAGCCTTTTAGTTTGACTTGGTTACCTGGAAATCTTACTCGAGGCGAGTTTGTGGATCGATATGCTGAAAAAACAGGTTTAGATATGTCAAATCAGGTTTTTTACTACGTGTTTGGTGCTTTTAAGATCGGAGTAATCATTCAGCAGATCTATGCTAGGTATAAAAATGGATCGACCCAAGATCCACGATTCGCTAATTTGATTTTTGCCATCAAGGCATGTGGTGCTAATGCAGTAAAGGCGATTGAAAGAGATAGGATTTAGTACTTTTCGAAACCTAAAAAATCTCCTCCTTGGAAGGAGGAGTGGCCAAAGGCCGAGGTGGTTAAATAAGAATTATGGAATTAGAATTAAAAGACATCAACAAAGTACTTATTCTAGGCGCAGGAACACTCGGCTTACGAGTAGGTTTACAATCTGCGATTAGTGGATTTGAAACTACCATTTACGACATCAATGAAAGTGCCTTTGATGCTGCTATCAAAATTCAGGACGGAATACTCAAAATGCTTATTCGCCATGAGAAATTAACTGAGGGTGAAGCAGAGGAAGCAAAGCAGAGATTGACCTTCACCACTAATGCTGAAAAAGCCGCTAATGATGCAGATTTTTTGAACGAGTCAGTCACAGAGAATCTTGAGCTCAAGAAGAGGGTCTGGGAGCAGTTCGGTGCATTATGCCCAGAAAAGACCCTTTTTACTTCGAATACTTCTTATTTAGTACCATCAGATATAGCTGAAGCAACTGGTCGGCCAGCACGCTTCTGTAACTTCCATTTCCATGATGTCTTTTATGCTAATGTTGTGGACATCATGCCACATCAAGGAACTGAGTCTTGGATCCCCAAATTGTTGCATGAAATGGGCTTGAAGCTTTGGCAAACGCCAGTTTTTGTGAAGAAGGAAAACCCCGGTTACATTTTCAATTACATGCTGATGGCTTTAATTGGGGCGGCAGGTTCATTAAAAACAATGGATGTTGGAAGTATAGAAGATATTGACCGCAGTTGGATGGGTAATTTTAAAATGGAAATGGGACCTTTTGGTGTTCTTGACACCGTGGGTCTCGATACTGCTTGGCACATCACGAGTAGCCAGTCAGACAAGAAGAGTCAGGCCTTTGCGGCATTACTCAAGACATACATCGATGCGGGTAAACTTGGAGTTAAAACGGGTGAAGGTTTTTATACCTATCCAAACCCGGGTTATAAACAAGATGGCTTTATCAAAGGTGTCTAGCGAACATTACATTTTCACATAAATTATTTTGTTGTTTGATATTATGTCTTGTTAATCAGGTAGTTGCAATTGCTTTTGAGGTTGTTATGTACTACTTTGGATACAATCTTAAACCTGAACATGAGAAGAGTACTACTCAGTATAATGCTATGCATGTCTTGCTTATGCATTCCTGTCCTATCGGCAAGCAGTTTCAGTGTACAGGAACTTCCATTCAGGATTAATTTTACTAGTTCAATTTCATATGATAGCGGGACGATTGCAAACAATGCTAAAGCAACAGCAGAATTAGTCATTTCAAAAGCGCCAATTTATCAGAACTTTTGGTTTAAGACTTCGGTCTTGATAATCAGTATTGGTTTGATTTTTTTGATACCCTTAATACGAGATAGGAGAGCTTTCAATGGGTTGCAATGGATTAAGGCTATTTTCAATAAGCGTACTGCGTCCTTAAATAGTGAGGTCAAACAAGAGAGTTACAATAGAGAATTGCCCATAGAGGTGGCCACGTTAGATCAGAATGAGCATACGATTAAGCTCGGCTCCCTTTCAAAGAAAATTGCTCCAAAAAATCCAATTACAGAACTTTCACCCGAGTCCTATAGCGTTAAAGAATTGTTCCATGAATTAATCTCAATTTTTGAAGACCATGCTAAGTCGAAAGGTGTGGCAGTTGAGTATTGGATATTGCCAGACGTTCCTGCTTTCGTAGTCGGTGATCGGAAATGTATGCTACAAGTACTGGCAAGTCTTGTAGCGAATGCTATGAGGTACACAAAACAAGGAGGTGTTTCGATATTTGCAGAGGCGTTATCGGAGCAAGGTGGCGATTGTGAGCTTTGGTTTACAGTATCTGATACTGGAACAGGTGTCTCTGACGAACTACAAGAGCAAATTTTTGATCAGTTTTCTCAAAATGATAAAAGCGTATTATTCAAAGACGCACATGAACTGAGTCTCGGTGAATGCAAGGAATTGATAGTAAAAATTGGTGGGGACCTTTGGGCAGAGAGCAAGGAGGGGAAAGGCTCGATATTTAAATTTAATATTAAATCAAGTATCCCTTAGACTAAAGTTTCATCTTGAACATAGGAGAATCATCCTTAGTTTAAGGATAATACATCTCAATCCACAGGCTTAATTATCTAAGTCAAAAAGAATATTTTCAATAGATCATTTAAAATTCCCCTGTTCAATAACCAGTTAAAACCTCTAACTTAATTGAACCATCCTCACTTTTTAGAGACTTCTATATGAAGTTCAATGGGACGCAGTTCAGATCAAATATTTAACGAGTTACTAATCATTCGCTGTCAAGAGCGAGATCAAGAAGCTATTGGCTTGTTGTGGAAGCGCTGGCAACCACGTGTGTTGAAGTGGGCTTTTGATTTTTTAAATGATCAAGATCAAGCCTATGAAATAGCACAAGAGAGTTGGATCTCAATTTTTAAGAGTATTCATAAGTTAAAAGACCCTGCGCTATTCAGGTTCTGGGCTTACCGAATTGTACAAAGAAGAGCCGCAGACGCCATTAAAAAACTTCAACGCGATAGAGTGGTAGTTGAGGAGACTATTCATAATAGAATGACAAGTACCGTTGATGATACCGAAGTAGAAGATAGAATTCAGCAAATGCTAACAGTCATCAGCAGCTTAGCTGATTTGCAGCAAGAAATGTTACGACTTTTTTATTTAGAGAAGCAGTCGGTAAAGATAATTGCTAGCTATTTGGAACTGCCGGTAGGCACGGTGAAATCGAGACTATTCTATGCTCGAAAGGAATTAAAGGAAAAACTAAAAAATATAAATCATGAATAATTCAGACAAAGAAGTAGACGATTTGATCCATCAGGCACTCTCTAAAGAAGAGGCTGCTTATTTCGAAAAGATGGGAGAGCAGAACATCCCACAACAAGTATTTAGCTTATTTAAGGGTAAAAATAAATGGATGAACGTATTGATGGTAGGAATGAACCTCATCGTTTTTGCGGTGGCTGTATACACCTTCATCAACATGCTAGATGCAGAAGTAATCAATGATAAATTAGAATGGATGTTTTATACGTTGATCTCTTTTATGGCAATGTCATTACTTAAGTCATGGGGTTGGAATCAGATGGATAAAAATGCGCTAATGCGCGAAATTAAACGCCTTGAGTATCAAGTGTCTTTATTGAAGCAGGACAAATAGACACTGCAGACTTGGAGCGGTCTCGAATAATTAGTCAGGGGTATGTGCTTCTGACTATTTTATTACCTCTAGTTTGTTGTAACGGATCATGGATCGTACTTCCTTAACGTATTCCAAACCTCTGGCTGAGTACTTCTCAAGTCCAATCGCCATAGCATAGCCTGAAGGAGCGGTGTTGTTCTTTCTTGCCGAAAGCCTTGAGTCTCGCAGTTTTTCATAAAATGGGTGCGAATTCAAGTGATGCATATACGAGCTTACCGCCTCATTGATAGTTTTGAACTTCTGCACTTCATGTGTGTCACCAGCCTTTCTTTGGCTAGGAACTATTCCGCAACCTTCAGTGAAACACCATTGACCAAAAATATTGTTCGCACTTTTGGCAAAGCGACTAGTACCCCATGCAGATTCATTCGCAGCCTGAGCTAAAAATAGAGACTCAGGAATTATATCTACTTTCTTTAATAGCGACTGAATGTCATCTTCCTCGTTGAGGTCAAAGGGACTAACGCGATAATAACTGGCCATTTCTTCGAGCCACTTTTGATCAGATTTTGAGATTTCCGCTCCATCAGAAACTTCTGTGAAGAGCTCTGTAATTCTCAAATTTTCGTTCCGCAAAATTTGATTCTCCTCTTTGACCATAGGTCTTATGAAATCAAAAAAGGTTTTCTTTTTCTCTTTTACATCAGTGTAACGTGAGAAGTCTGGGATTTTGCTAATCTGCTTTGCTCGCGTTACACCTTCCAGCTCCCAGGCGTCTCTGTTTACTTGCTGAGCCGTAATGCATAGTGAAAAGTTAAGTAGAAAGAATATTGCAAAGGCTGATCTCATGCTGTGAAGCTAAAGATTATAAACTACTCTTAGCGGCTGTTTGTTTATTCCTTTGTTTGAATGGCGTTAAAAAGCAAAAGCCCCGCTTAGTAGCGGGGCTTTTGAAACTGTGGGCCCACCTGGGCTCGAACCAGGGACTTTCTGATTATGAGTCAGATACTCTAACCAACTGAGTTATAGGCCCT